>NPIE01000894.1_pt2 | contig 103441 bp, 87 predicted proteins | sample 8637661 | NCBI WGS metagenome assembly NPIE01 (sample SAMN07420842, study PRJNA396082) | bioreactor metagenome | isolation source: sample BA12 brine-fed electro-methanogenic bioreactor BA | place: Japan: Kochi | collected 2016-12-09
ATACACATCGTGGGTCGCGGCAAACTCACCGGCCGTCCAGTTCATAACCACGTCGCGAGGCACATCGATCGCTTCACTGGCGGGACTGGGCTCAACCGCCAGTTCGGGTCCCGTGCCCACCATCGCGTCGACGATCTCTTCCGCCGTCAGAATATGATCGTAGATACGTACATCGTCGATCATGCCGACCAGGTTCTCACCCCACTGGTTACTGGCGATCAGCAGCGGTCCAGTCCCCGCATTGATGGCTGAACTGGTCAGCCGCTCGGCTTCTTCGCCGTTATAATAGAAGATCAGCCCTTCACTCTGGCCAGGTACGAACGTCGCGGCCACGTGTTGCCAGGCACCGCCCTCCAACGTGATCGCGGTGCTGCTGTGGTCCAGAATGCCAGGCGTCGTGAAACGGACGCCGGTGCCATGGCCTTTCAAAGCATAGTTCCCGGTCCGCCCGACGAAACCCTGCTCGCCACCCGGCGCATCCGGATTGACCCAGCAGGCGATCGTCATCGGCCCGGTCAGTTCGAGAACGGTGCCGCAATCCACCCAATCATCGCCCGCGACTTGCAAGGCGCCGCCGAGCGTGCCGGCGACCCATTGGGGCGCCCCCGTAAGAGTGCCGTTGTTTCCGTTCCCACTCGAGTCCTGGGCTACGGTACCCGAGCCCTCGTCAAGCTTCCAATGGCCCGCCAGGTCCGCCGAGGCGCTGCCGACCAGCCCCAACACCGAGACCAGGAGAACCAGATAGAACAATTGCCTACGCATGATCATTCCTCCTTTCGAACACCAATGGCATCGCGCGAGGCCTTACCCATGTAAGCGCGCGTCCTTCTCCGAGATCTGCGACCACTCCGTCCGTGTGGTTCTCTCCACCTTCTCGGCCATAGGCCAATGGGCCGCGCGTCCGTGCATCACGCCGACCGGCGAGCACCCGCGCTCACCCTGCCCATCCATCAGTGGCTGGGGGTGTAACCTAGTCTGCCCCAGCAGCCCCTCTGCATCTGATACAGGTCCTCGAAACCTTCCTGCGACTCGGGCGTCCAGTTGCCCACGTGCGTATTCTCCATGAGCCGGGCTCGTTTGATCGTATCGATCCCACGCCACTTCCAGTAATCGCTGTGCCCGTCGGCGAACGAGACGTTGGTCCCGTCGCCATGGCGAACGGGCGCATCGTCCCACCACTGTTCCTGATCGTAATGGACGGCGTAGGCGTCGGAGGTCATCCGACCCTCGTCGATGAAGACCAGGCGATAGGCGGGCGCCGGATTGCGGATCTCACTTCTTCGCTTGATGTGCGCCCCGCGCACGCCCTGGGTTGCCGGATGGTTGACAGCATTCATCGAGAACATGATCGAGTACGTGAACGCCTCTCCCTTGCGCCCGGTCGGACAGCGATAGATCTTCTCATTCTTGACGTACGGCCACAGCGCTCCCCTGCGGATGTCTTCCTTGGCGGCCTCCAGGTCGTTTGGATTATAGCCGTCGATCCAGGCCAGCTCGTTGCTGTGGTCACCCCAGGACAGGTTCTGGTTACTGAAGCCCGTCGCGCCGTTGACGATGCGGTCGTCGTTCTCGTCGGCGTACATGATCCAGGCAAGACTCAACTGCTTGAGATTGCTCAGGCAGGCGGCCCGGCGCCCCTGTTCGCGGGCTCGGTGCAGTGCAGGCATCAGCACCGCCATGAGAATCGCAATGATCGCGATGACAACCAGCAACTCGATGAGTGTAAACGCTCTCCGCATCGTGGCCCTCCCGGTCGTTATCCACCTGCCGTTCATAGCACCTCCCTGCCAAAACGTTGCCCTATCGTACCATGCCCGCGTCCTGGTTGCCAAGAGGAAAATGGCTCCTGGACCGCCATTTTCGCCCCGGGAGGCGACAACGTGAAGGCGGAAGGGCCCTGCCGGCCCCCGCCGGAGCCCTCTTGCAACGCCCGTGAACACGAGATATGCTATCAACGAAGAAACGATCGAGTTCGGCTTTTATCTGGTTTCAAGGAAGGCCCACCATGAAGCGCATTTCTCTCACCCTGGCGGCCCTGATGGCCCTGGTGACCCAGGCGATAGCCCAGCCCATCGAGCCAGCATCCTCCAAGTTCGCCGCCGAATCGCAGTCCCGCTCCATTCGTATGCGACCCAAACTGATTCCCCTGCCTGGCGAGGCCATTGACCTGTCGAAAATCCCCTTCAAGCTCGTCCACGAGACCTACCGCGAAACGGAAGGCAGGAAGAACTGGGAGATCTTCATGAGGGACGCGGACGGGTCGAATCCTGTCAACCTCACCCATACCCCTGACGTGGACGAGATGTATCCGCACGTCTCGCCCGATGGAACAAAGATCAGCTTCGTCGTCGACGAGGGGCTGGGACGCAACCGCGTACGACACGTCTATTACATGAACCTCGACGGCTCCGACCGCGTCCACGTCGCCGAGCACGCCCGCGAGCCGTGCTGGTCGTTCGACAGCAAGAGCATTGCCTATCTTACCGATGAGTACAAACGCTTCAGCACACGCGAGTATGCCACGGACGCCCTGATGTTCTACTATCTCGAACACCGGTGGACTCGCCCGCACGTCAACACGGACCTGCACCATCTGTACGCGATTTCCTGGTCGCCGGACGGCAAGTGGTTCCTCGCTGCCGTTTCGGGAGGCATGGGATATAGCGACGCGATCATCGCCTTCGATGCGTTCGGCTCGCGCGTGTTCGACCTGGCCGCCTGGGGCATCAAGGGCTGCCGGCCGGAGTTCAGCCTCGACGGGACCCAGATGGTCTGGGGGGAAACTGACTGGAACCTCCAGATCGCCGACATCGACATCACGGGCCCCGAACCGAGGGTCTCGAACATCCGCGAAATCGTTCGTTGCGATCGTGGGTCCAAGGTCTATCACGTGGATCTCTCGCCCGACAGCAAGTACGTCGTTTTCAGCTACGGCCCCTCCCGTGGCGGCCAGCAGGTCGGAGGCATGGCCCAAGGCTGGAACCTCTGCATCGGCGACCTGACCGGCAGGTGGGTGCAGATCACCGACGACGGCTTCCACAACAAAGAACCCGATTGGGTACCGATCCCGTAAACGTCCATTCCCAGCACCCAAGCAGTTCATGAGGAGACAGGACATGGCGAATGTATCAGGTGCTCCGTATCGCATGTTGCGCGTGAGTCTGTTGCTGTCCCTGGCGCTCGGGCTGTGGCCCGCGACGGCGCCGGCCGGGCACGACGAACCCGCCGCTGCACCGGGGGCGCGACTCAAGCCCTATCCCGCATCCGAACTCGACCTGGCGTCAATCCCCTTCAAGATCGTCTATGAGTCGCGGCGCGAGACCGAGGGCAAAGAGAACTGGGAACTCTATCTGGTCCACGCGGATGGCTCCCATCCCGTCAATCTCACGGGTACGCCCGACGTCGACGAGATGTATCCGCATGCCTCGCCCGACGGAACGAAGGTCTGCTTCGTCGCGGATGAGGGCACCGGTCGAAACAAAATACGCAACGTTTATTACATGAATCTCGACGGGACCGGACGAGTGAAGGTCGCCGAGAATGCTCGCCAGCCCTGCTGGAGCCCTGCTGGCAGGACCATCGCCTACCTGAAAGCGGAATACCGACGCTATACGATCCAGGACTTTGCCACGAAGGAGTTGATGTACTACGATCTCGCGACGGGCGAGCACAGACAGCATCCGAATAAGAACCTGCATCACCTCTATAACATCTGCTGGTCGCCCGACGGGAACTGGTTCGTCGCTACCGTCCACGGCGGCATGGGCCACGACCACGCCATCCTCGCCTTCGAAGCCGATGGAACCGCGGTGTACGATCTGACGAAGTTCGGCGTCACCGGGTGTCGGCCCGATTTCTGTTCCGATGGCAGCAAGATCACCTGGGGGATGACCGACTGGGACTTGTGCGTAGCGGATATCGATCTGGCTGCATCCGAACCGACCGTGACCCATGTAAGACCGTTCGTCAAGTGCGATAAGAAGTGCGAGACCTACCACACCGATTTTTCGCCCGATGGGAAGTACATCGCCTTCAGCTATGGGCCCGAGGCCAACGAGATGGTCGGCGGCAACGCCCCCGGCTGGAACCTCTGCATCAGCGACCTGAGCGGCAAGTGGGTCCAGATCACCACCGACGGTCATCAGAACAAGGAGCCCGACTGGGTGCCGGTTCCTCCGGGCAAGCAGCGCTCCCACAACAACCAGACGAAGGGAAGTCGATGAACATACACTCTCGGAAATTGAGATTCGCCATACTGCTCTTCACGGTCGGCCTGGCCATCCTCTCGGGCTGTCAACGAAGAGAGGAAGTCTCCCAGGCACCTGAAGTGCGCACGACCGAAAGCGGTATCGAGATGGTCGTCCTACCGGAAGGATGGTTCGAGATGGGCAGTGAAGAAGGTCAGGAGGATGAATCGCCCGTCCATCGGGTGTGGATCAGCTCCTTTTGGATGGACCGGCACGAGGTGGTCCAGGAAGAATTCCGCAAGTACGAACTTCCCGATCCATCGCACTTCAAAGGGCCCAACCAGCCGCTGGAGCAGATCAACTGGACCGACGCGGCACTGTACTGCAACGACCGCTCGAGGGCGGAGGGTCTCGAACCCTGCTATGACGAGCAGACGTGGGCGTGCAATTTCGACGCCAATGGCTACCGCCTGCCGACCGAAGCGGAGTGGGAATACGCCTGCCGGGCAGGCACGTCTGCCGAATACAGTTTCGGCAACAGCGCTCGCATGCTGGGCGAGTATGGCTGGTCCGCCGAGAATGCCGCCAACACGACGCACCCCGTCGCCCAGAAGAAGCCCAATCCCTGGGGTCTGTTCGACATGCACGGCAACGTCGCGGAATGGTGCAACGACCGCTACGCTCAGGACTATTACACCCAGAGCCCTGAGAAGAACCCGAGGGGTCCGACCGAGGGAGTCGATCGCGTGATCCGCGGCGGCGCCTGGAACTCCAGTGCCGAGGCCTGCCGGTCTGCCTATCGAGCCAGCGATCCCGCCATCGACGACACCTGCCTGGCCAACGACGCCATCGGGTTTCGCTGCGTGCGAAACGCCCCGCAAAAGATCCCGGATGCGAACACAGCGGCTGTCCGCCTCAACTCCGCAGGATTGGGGCATGGTCTTCAGGCGCGGGCCCGCCCCGCAAAGCTCGACGACCCACGACCGAAGACCGGCCTGGTCTACGATCCCGCATGTCTGGAGCACCGGACGACGCCGGGTCATCCGGAGTCTCCCGAGAGGCTCACCGCGATTGTCACGCGGTTGAGAGACTCGGGATTGGATGCAAAGCTAGCGCATCTGACACCGGTCGCGGCTTCCCGCGAGTGGATCGAGACTATTCACGACCCCGACTATATCGAACGAGCCAGGGCCACATGTGAGGACGGAGCCGGCTACCTCGACTCGGGCGACGTGCCCGTCTGCCGCCAATCCTACGACACCGCCCTGCTGGCGGCCGGAGGCGTGATGCGAGCGGTCGATGCCGTGATGACAGGCGAGGTCGCCAACGCCTTCTGTGCGATCCGCCCCCCGGGCCATCACGCCTTGCGCGATCGGGCCATGGGGTTCTGCATGTTCAACAACGTCGCTATCGGCACACGTTACGTCCAGCAGAAATACGGCCTCTCCAAGGTCCTCATCGCCGACTGGGACGTCCATCATGGCAACGGCACCCAGGAGGCCTTCTACGACGACCCCAACGTGCTCTATTTCAGCACCCATCAGTGGCCCTTCTACCCGGGCACCGGCAGTGCCTCCGAGACTGGGTCGGGCGCCGGTCTTAACTACACCATCAACATACCCATACCTGCCGGCGCGGGAGACGAAGAATACCTTCGCATCTTCGAACAGCGACTCCGTCCCGCGGCCATGGATTTCGCCCCGGACTTCGTCTTCATCTCCGCCGGCTTCGACGCCCAAGCCCACGACACGCTCGGCAGCATGAAGGTCACCGCTGAGGGCTTCGCGTCCCTGACCCGCGTCGTCAAAGACATCGCCCAGAAGTGCTGTCAGGGTCGCCTCGTCTCCGTGCTGGAAGGCGGATATGGACCGAGTCGCCTGGCCGCTTCCGTCGAAGCCCACGTTTGTGCCCTGATGGAGTAAGAAGAACCTCGCATGCTGTTCCAGACGTGGGTATTCCTGATCTTCTTTCTGATCGTCTACCCCCTCTACCTGCTGGTGAAGGGGACGCGACTTCGCCTGCCCTGGATGCTGGCCATCTCCTACGTTTTCTACGCCTGGCTGGATTGGCGCTATCTGATCCCCATCGCCTACGTCAGCGTCGTGGACTATTTCGTCACAGCGCAGATGGCCCGCAGCCGTCGCAAAGGCCTCTGGCTCTTCGTCAGCATCACCAACAGCCTGCTCCTGCTCGGGTTTTTCAAATACGGACGGTTCGCTGCCGACAACGTCAACGCGCTGCTCTCGACGTTGAACATTCCTTACCTGGTGCCCGCCCCCGGCATTCTGCTTCCGGCGGGCCTGTCGTTCTATCTCTTCCAGTCGATGGGCTACGTCATCGACAACTACCGAGGCACCGCCCAGCGGGAAACGAGCTTCGTCCGCTACGCCACGTACGTCGCCTACTTCCCGCGTCTGCTGGCCGGACCGATCGAACGAGCCCGGAACCTGTTGCCCCAGTTGCGAGAGACCCCCAGCATCACCGGCGCGGACTTTGCCGATGGGCTGTCCCTCTTCGTCGTCGGCCTCTTCAAGAAGGTCGCCCTCGCCAACTACCTGGCACTCTACGTCACGAAGGTCTATGCGGCGCCGAGCCAATTCCAGGCGCCGGCGCTGATCCTCGCAACCTTCCTGTTCGCCTGGCAGATCTACTTCGATTTCAGCGGCTATACGGACATGGCGCGCGGCATCGCCGCGATGATGGGCATCCGCCTGATGCTCAACTTCAATAACCCCTACCTTGCCACCAGCCTGGGTGAATTCTGGAACCGCTGGCACATCAGTCTCTCCTCCTGGTTCAAGGACTACGTCTACATCCCGCTGGGGGGCAACCGCAAAGGCAAGTTCAACACGTACCGCAACATCTTCATCACGATGGTGCTTTCCGGCCTGTGGCACGGCGCCGCCTGGACGTTCGTTCTCTGGGGAGCGGTCCACGCCCTCGGACGGTTCGCCACGCGAGAAATGGAGAGAACACGCTTTTACCGCGACCGGGTCCCGCGTTTCGCCAAGCAGGCGTTCGTCTTCGCCATCGTCACCTTCGCCTGGATCTTCTTCCGCGCCACCAGCATCGGCGACGCCTGGCTGATCGTGGCGCGGATCTTCACCTCAGGCCTGGCGAACCCTTACTGCCCGCTGCTGGCACTGATCCTGATCGCGACCGTCTGGCTCTATCAGTTCGTATTCGAATCCCGCCTGCGCTGGGCGCTGGAATTCAGGGCGGTTCGCATGGGCCTCGTCGTCTTCATGCTCGGATACCTGGGGCTGTTCGCTCCCTCGGGAGAGCAACCCTTTATCTATATGCAGTTCTGAGCGATGGCAGAAAAACTCAAGGACATTACGAAAACAGGCATGCCGAACTCCAACGCGGTATGGCTCACGCCCCGCCAGTGGATCGTCGTCGGCCTGATCCTGCTGGCCCTGCTGGTCTCGGCGCCGACCCTCTGGAAACAGATCGAACGTTTCGAAGCAGGACCCGACTATCGCCTTCCCTACGCGCTCGGCAGCGACTACTGGCTGTATGCCCGCCATAGCAGTGTGGCCATCCAGCAGGGCAAGATCCCTGTGATCGGAGACTCGGTGATCTGGGGTCACTACGTGCGTCCCGATCAGACGCTGTCTCACTATCTCAACGAGACGGTGTGCGACGAGCGGTTCGCCAACCTCGGTCTCGACGGCGCCCACCCCGCCGCACTGCATGGTCTGGTCGAACACTATACCCCCAGCCTGCCTGGCCGACCCGTCGTGCTCCAGTTCAATCCGCTCTGGATGAGTTCGCCCAAGCACGACCTGCAAACCACCAAGGAATTCCACTTCAACCACCCCAGGCTCGTGCCCCAGTTCGGCGGTGAAATCCCCTGCTACAAGGCTCCCTTCTCCGACCGATTGGGCATAGTGATCGGGCGGAACGTGCCGTTCTTCCGCTGGACCAGCCACCTGCGAATTGCGTATCTCCACGGCATGGACCTGCCCGCCTGGACCCTGCAACACCCCTACAGCAGCCCGCTGGCGGCGCTGAACGACTCGCTCCCGGAGCCGAAAAACGCGGAAGCTGAGCGGGGCGCCTCCTGGCTGGAAGGCGGAGGGCAGAAGCGGAGCATGGCATGGGTGGACCTGGAGACATCCATCCAGTGGCGCTTTTTCCGCGACACCATTGAACAGTTGCAGGGCAGGGGAAATCGCGTCTTCGTTCTCGTCGGCCCGTTCAACGAGCACATGCTCACGACAGAAAATGCCGCCGTGCTGGGCGCCCTCAAGGCAGAAATTGACCGCTGGCTGACGGAGAATCGCGTTCCTCACCTGATGGCTACGCCTCTCCCGAGCACGCTGTACGCCGATTCCAGCCACCCCTTGGCACGAGGGTACGAACTTCTCGCCCAACAACTGGCCGCCGATTCCGCTTTCGAAGCGACCGTTCTGAGCCCCCGCCCCTAGACCCGTGAATTCTGGAGTTGCGAGTCGCTCTTGAGAGCCCGCAGGGCCTCGCGGATACGGGTCTTGTCGCCCCGCTGCAATATTGGGTTTGTTTTTTTCGCCTTGCTGAGCCGCTCCAGAATTCCCCCTATTTCTACGGGAAAACCATGCTCGTCCTGACCCAGGGTCCGCAGCAACCACCGACCCAGCTCCTGCACCGTTTCGGGAGGCAGCATGACCGCCGCACCCACATCCCCATTGTGGCTCAATTCCAGCTTGACCCCTGCTCCGCCCAGATCGCTGATATTGAGGGAATATCCTGCCTCAAAGCGGAAAGGAGGCAAGGAGGACGATTTGTGACCCACAGGCCCGCCAGAGTCTTGTCCGATGTACACGTCACATCTCCAAAAAACAAAAGCCTACAGACCCCTCCGGACAACAAGCAATCCACCCCATCCTCCGTGATGCCCGGCGCATACGGCGTACGCACACACCACGTCCGTTCATATAGACGCTTATCGGACGGCACATATTGCATTTCAATTCTCCACTTGCCGAATCCATACAAAAATAGTAGGGCATTACCCCGTTCCTTATGGCCCGAATTGGGGTTCTCCGCCGCTCTGGTGCAAGGATTTCGCGCTTAAAGCGTCTATCGGTGTGAACAGCAGCAGTTCTAGAATTCAGGAGATGTCAGGATGCAGACGATTCGCTACACCTGCCCCAAATGCTCCGGCACGGAGTTCGAAACGGGCGAACTGAGAGCGGCCGGAGGTTTCTGGAGCAAGATCTTCGACGTGCAGAGCCGCCGATTCTCGACCGTCACCTGCACGCGGTGTCGCTATACGGAGATCTACAAGGCCGACACGAGCATGCTTGGCAATATCTTCGACCTCTTTACCCACTGACGACCCCGGAGGAGGCTACCGGCGGTTATCTCGCATACGGCGGATAGTCGTCGGCATCGGTGGCCGGGACGATGCGGACCGCCTGGCCTCCCTTTTCCGAAGCCGCCATCGTCAGGACCGTCTCGTTATCCACGGTGAAGCGGTCGATTCGAACGTGCGTTCGCGTCGGCACATCGAGGTCGTCGACATAGATGTGGGCAACGTACTTCTGGTCGGAATCGAGGAAGTCGAGCGCCACGTCGAAGGAGCGAGCCTGGCCGCTGTTCATGAAACCGATAAACCAGTCGGTGCCGCTGCGCCGCGCGATGATCGCGTACTCGCCGATGCGCCCCTCGATCACCTTGGTCTGGTCCCATACCGTGGGGCAGTGCTCGAAGAACTCCAGTTCCGGCTCATCGTTGAAGGCCGACGGGCGATCGTACCAAAAAAGGAATTGCCAGGGGCTGTAGAAACAGACCGCCTTCGCCAGTTGGTAGGCGTGCGTGGACTGCTCGAACACCCGCTTGTCGAGATAGCAGATCGTGTTGTCGCCGGCGCCCGCGGTCATCCGCGTGAACAGCGTCGTCAGGCTCATCTCGTTAGGCTGTCGGACCTCATCGCCCCGGATGCCCTCCTGGGTCATGAAGTTCGGGTAGGTGCGCGAATAGCCTGTCGGTCGGTACTCGTCGTGCACGTCCACCATCAGCCGGTTGTCGGCTGCTTTGCGGATGGCCTCATGCAGCCAGTTCGTCCACTGCTGCGAACCGACGTTGACGAAGCCATACTTGACGCCTTTGATCCCCCACTGACGATAGAGAGGCAGGATCTCATCCAGTTGCTTCTCCAGCGCCCGCCGGTTCACGTAGACGATCACACCGATTCCGTGCTCGTCCGCATAGCGGATCACCTCGGGCAGATCGAGCGGTCCCTTGGAGCGTTTCGGATCGACGGTTACCGTCGTCGCATCGGATTCGTCGGAGTACTCGTGCCCATACCAGCCGGCATCGTATTCGATATATTGAAGGTTGTGCTCGACGGCAAAATCGACGCAGCTCTTGCCCCCTTCCGTCGTGAGAGAGACCTCACGAATCACCTTGCCCGGCTTGATCCACGACGTATCGGCGATCGCGCAGGGCGCGTTCAGATTCAGAATGAGATCGTTGTTCTCCAATAACTGCCCGGGACTCTCGGCCACCATGATCACCCGCCAGGGCGTCGTCAGCGGCAACCCGCTCGTAACGGCACTGCTCAAATCGCTGACGAGACTGTTCTCATATCCGCTCAGCGGAGACAGCTTCATCCGCGCATAGTCCACGCATCGCGCTTCCGCCACCGCAACATAGAGATCGTCCGCCGCCTGCATCACCAGGGGACGTTCGCACCCTGTCTTGACCTGGCTCAAGGGCACTTTCTCATACGCCCCCTGCGCGCTGTACGTCGCCCATGCGGTATGGTCCGCGGGAAAGCGAAACTCGCTGGCCTCTTTGGCGATGGTGATGCGATCCCACTCCTCCTGCTTCGGGATCGTGTAGCAGAAGGCCACGCCTTCATTGTAGGCGCGGACGGTGAACGTCAAGATCCCATGAGGCGCTTCGGTCTGCTTCAGTTGCATCTCCGCTTCGACGTAACTGTTGCGGATGATGCTCCGCTCGCCATAGACCGGTTTCCAGATCGTCTCGTGCCGGCCCATCGAGGTCAGCGTGGCCGTCATCCCGTCGCCCAGATGTCCGTCCTCCAGTTCCAACCCGAGCCGTGATTCATCCACGACCGTGGTCTCCCCGTACCGGATGCTGTAGACCAGACAGGAAGGCACGCCTTCGAAGTCTCTCGCCTCGAACGAGACGCTGATCTGGCCATTCGGGGACCGCAACTCGAACGCATGCGCCGAACCAACGACGCACACTGCAACGACTGCACATAGGGTGAAGATGGCTCTGAGACCTCTAGTCATTTGTACTTGCTCCTAGCTCTGGCAACGCTTCTTCACTGCATCTTGAGATGGCCATTGGCCGGGCTTCGCTCGTTTCACAGCTTCGTTTCTTGTCGCCGGCAACTCCCATTCATGGGAACCGGGTGCGCCCGGCAAATCGACACAGGCATGGTACCAGTTTGGAGACGATCTGAACACCCTCAGCTCACGACGCGACCATGGATTCGATCGGCGGAGAATGCAGGCAAGAGGCGGAAAATGGATGGAGGGGCAGGTGATGCCGCGTTGACCGATTGCGCACAAACGCGGTGACGTCGCGGATAGCAGAGACAGCGAAGACTCCCTGGTGCGGGAAAAGGCCATTCTCCGGCTGCCGCGCCCGCGACAGTCACTTAGTTGAACGAGTAGTGCAGACCCAGCGAGATGGAGATCCCGTCCAGGTCCGCATCGTCGCCGTCCTCGCCATCCATGCTGGTGAATCGGTATCCTACCTCCCAGCAGAAACCCAGTTCGGGCAGTTCTTCAAAACGATATTCCGCGCCGAAGAGAGGCCCCACCAGGGTCAGATCCACATCCTCCGAGCTTTCCAGTTCACCATAGCCGGCCTCGAGGCCGATATAGAACTGGCGGTTGTCTTTGACGATGGGACTGTACAAGACCTTTCCGGTCATCAGGAACAGGTCGTAGTCGTAGGATTGATAGTCGACCTCCGTCTGCTGAAGGTTGCCCTCGACGCCGATGCGGTCAAACTAGGCACATCCGCTGACGCCTTGCAGGAAATTCCCGACATACATCCCCTGGTATCCGACGCCGATCCGCGGCTCCACCGCCTGAGCATGACCCACGAAGCTTCCCACGACCACAATCATCATCAGGATTCCACACACTCGTCTCATTTTCTTTCTCCGCTACCGCATCAGGAAGTCAACGCAACACGGACTGCATCCGCATCTCTCTGACGTTCTTATCGGGGATCCGTCGAACCTCACTCCGCGTACCTTCCTCCTTGCACCGGATCTTATACCCGATCCTGCGTCTCCGTGCCAGGAATTTCGGAGAGTTTGCAGATGGAACCGCCTCTATGGATGGGGGACTCCTTCGCATCACCGGTGAGAATCCACCAGAGTGATGGAGGGACGTGGTGCGCCGGCCATGTCGGCGCCGATAAAGAAACCAACGTGCGGCGGCTGGTTGTAGGCCACGTTCTGCCAGGCGATGCTCAGGCGGTATTGCGGATCGTGCATCAGCGTGTAGAAGCGGTGCCCGGTAGGGATCGTCGTCGTGTAGACCCGGAGGGCCTTGCCGTCCCGGGTCCGCCAGATCACCTCTTCCCGCCAGTCACCGAGGAGGTCGGCGCTCAGAGCCGGATTGGATTTCGACCCATTGTTGGACGAACACCCCTCCGCTCGCAACAGCGGCAACTCCGTGCCGCTCTGCCAGTCCCACTTGGCGATGCGCGTGCCGTCGAGCGTCTCGCGCAGCAGATCGCCATCCCACCAGACCACGAAATTCTGCGACCGGGGTCGGGGTCCGATCTCCTCGCCTTTGGCGGTGCACAGAACGGACGACCGGCTCCACCAGCATTCGGCGCCGGGATATCTCGGATCGATGTCGGCGGCGACCCCGCGCCCGACGTCCTGACCGGGATCTCTGCCCCAGAGAATCTCTCCCGTTCGCGCGTCGAACATCGCGGCACCAAAACCGCGCTCATATCCAGGCACCGGCACTTCGTTCTCGTGAATGCCCCAGACTTCGAGCCCCTCCCGCACCGGGTCCAGATCGCTGACGTGCATGGCGTCTCCATGGCGCAGTTCAGTCGAGTACAGCCCGGTCCCGTCGTCGTCCACACACATCGATCCGTAGACGATCTCGTCCTTGCCATCGGCATCCACGTCCGCCACCGTCAGGTTATGGTTGCCCTGCCCCGAGTACTTCTCCAGGCCGGGGGTCGCGGAATCGAAGACCCATCGCGAGGTGAGCTTGCCCTCTCTCCAATCCCAGGCGGCCAGCACCGATCGTCCGTAGTATCCTCGGCACATCACCACGCTCGGTCGGGTCCCGTCCAGGTAGGCGACACAGGCGAGCATGCGATCCGCCCGGTTGCCGTTGTTGTCGCTGCCTCCATTGCCACCGACACCGCCCCAACCACTCACATCGCCTCGGGAAGGAACGTAATCGGCGGTCGCCAGCGCAGCGCCCGTTCTCCCATCGAAGATCGTGAAAAACTCCGGACCGTCCAGGATCTTGCCGTCCTGATTCACCCAGTCCGCGTCCGCATCCCCGATGATCTTGCCCGTTCCGTCGGTCGTGCCGTCAGCGGTCTTGCAGGCCACTTCCGCACGTCCGTCGCCGTCGAGGTCGTAGACCATGAACTGGGTGTAGTGCGCCCCCTCGCGGATGTTCCGGCCCAGGTTGATCCGCCAAAGGAAGGTACCGTCCAGGCTATATGCTTCGAGGATCGGTGGATCGGTCGTGCCCCGCGAGGCATTATCCCGGCTGCGTCCCGCCTGGTGCAGCACGATCTCATAGGCGCCGTCGCCATCGAGATCGCCGACGGAGGCGTCGTTGGGCCGGTACCCTTCCGGCGTCTGCAGTGGGATCGTCAGATAGTCCTGTTCCCACACCGTCACAGGAGAGGACGGAACGCCTTCCACGCCATCGATCACCGCGCGAACCGTGTAGGTCGCGTCGCGCGTCCCATGGTCATCCATGAAATTGGTCGAGTCCGTGATGGGCTCGGCATTCACCCGCAAACCATTGCGGTAAACGTTGAATGCGATCGATTCCGGCTCGGTCCCCAGCATCCGCCAGCCGACATAGACCTTGCCGTCACTCATCGGGACGGCGACCGGGCCCCGATCCAGCCACTCCATCTGCCGCTGACCATGGGCACCGGCCGCCGGTAGAAAAAGCAAGATGAGCGATACCAGCAAGGTCGTACGGTTGAGTCGCGTCGTCATGATGCCTTTCCTGCTCCTTTACTCTCTGCCAGCAAGACCTCCTGCAGGTCTCCGTTGCACGCATCAGTTCCAGGGCGAAGCGGGCGTCCCCGCTTGCGAGGCCTTGGGACGCTCCGCAAAGGGCACAACCTTACCCACATGTACGTCATACAGCCGCTGGTGCGTCGCCTTGGCTGCGTCGATCAGTTCCGTATACGGACGATTCGTAACGTCGACGAGACCGATGTTGTAGTTCTCGCCGTCGAAGCGGCCCAGGACCGGTTGATCGCTCCACTGGAACCAGTGGGCCCCCAGGAAGCCGGGCAACGCCGCCGCCTGCTCGACGTAATATCGATAGCCCTTGCCGCGTTCGGTTTGGTCGGCGGTCTGCACGAGACCGGCGCCGAGACCGTCGGCGGGTACGCCGAAATGGAACTCACCGATTAAGAAGGGCCGACCGGTCGCTTCGTAGAGGCGCCGCAGTTGTGCCGTCGGTTCGTACTCGTAGACGTTGATGCTGCACACATCGAAATCCCGGCCCATCCGCATCACCGCCTCGGGTGGCGAGCCACCAAACCGAATGCCGAGATTCAAGTGGTTCGAGTCGTAGCGCTCGATCGCGTCGCCGATCAGCGACAGATACCGCTCGAACATCCCGTAGACAAACTGGACGCGCCGGGCCGGCGTATCCCCCTGAGCCAGGAACGTCTGGAGTTTCGTCTTCGTCGCAGTATCGGGACCATCGAGGAACATATCGACGACCTCGCTCTCCCGCTCGGGCCATGGGGGCTCATTGCCGATGAAATACCCCAGCAGCCAGGGATCGTCCTTGAGAGATTCACACTGCCGCCTCGCCGCTTCGTCCACGCTTCGGGCAAAGTCCTCCGAGTACACGTCGGGCATGCCCAGATACACTGGTTCCGAGCGAGGCGAGCGGAAGGTCGCAACGTACACCTTGCGATCGGCATCGTCGGAGACGCGGAACCACGACCAGTTGCCAACGGTGTTGAAACCCCAGGCACTCATCCGCTGAGAGACGAGACTGCGTCCCGAAGCAGCATCCTGTGCATTCCCGCCGCGACGTCGGTCGCCCGTGTTGATACAGTTCGATCCCGTCGAGAGGAACAGGTGCCCATGCGGGTCCACGAACCACCATCGGCCGTCGATCTGCTCAACACGGAAGAACCCCGTGGCCTTCGCCTGCGTCGCCTGGTATCCGCCGTACTCGCAGTAGCCGAACGCATCGCTTGCGCCGAATGCCTCTCGTTCCTGTTCCAGGTCCTTCTGAAGCTGCTCGCGGCTCTCGATCTTACGAGGCCAGTCCGCCCGCACCCATTGGCCAAATTCATCCACATACGGCTCGGGCTCCAGGAACGCCGATCCCGGATCTTTCCTGGACAACTCGATCGACCGAATCTCCAGCGTCGGATCGTTCAGAGGATAGTCCATCACGACGCTCAACGCCTCGACATCCTTCAGATCGCCAAACGGGCCCCACGTCGACAGCCAGAACGAATCGAAGCGACGGTTGTTGGCCGACGCCAGGTCGTTGCCCCGCTGATCCCGCCCTCGAAAATACTGAAGCGGAATCGACGCCCGCAGCCAGATGTTCTGCCCGAAGGGATGGAGCATCACCCGTCGCTTTCCGCTGCCGGTATAGATCCATACGGAAAACCGCTGAGGCGATGAGGCTTTCATCTCCACGACGAGGTAGTCATAGGAGGACCAGTCGGAAGGCCATTGCGGGTCCAGCTCCTGCAACGACGATTTGTGCTCGGACACCGTGCCGCTAAACGTAATCTTGATGGGGGTTTCCAGGGCCAGGGCCATGCTGCTGAAAAGAACCGTCAGCACCAATGTCAGGCGATACAGATGTATTCTCATCGTATGCTCCATTCTTTGTGAGGCCGGGCACAGGGGCCCGCCCCTACGAGTTTTCAGCGACCGGCGTCAAGACGCGTTTGTCCGTCTTTCAGTCCGCTCGAACGAGCGGTGACGCGGATCGACCCATCCCGACCTTCGGTCGTGCGCAGGATCAGCATGGCCTTGCCATAGAACAGCTGGTGACTGTCGTCCTGGAACGGCTCCAGCGAAAGCGGATTGCCGTTGCCGATGCCGGCGATTTCCGCCGGACCGTCGATTTCGAACTGGACGACGTTGTCCGCCAACGGGCAAAGGGTACCTTTCTCATCCAACGCCTCGACCAGCACGTACGCCAGATCCTCCCCGCTGGCCGACAACTGCGTCCGATCGGGCGTCAGGCGAATCACGGCAGGCTCGCCGGCCGTCCGCATCACCGCCTCGCCGATCCGCTTGCCTCCCTTGTAGGCCACCGCTTTCAATTCCCCTGGCTCATACGTCACCTCGTTCCAGCGCAGACGGTACGAATACGTTACATCGTAGTAGTCCGACTCGACCCGTTCGGGATAGACGCTGAACTCGGAGATGCTGGCCCAGGCGTTTTCGCGCATTTGCTGGAACACGATACGTACGTAGCGCCCCTGCGCCTCGGTGCTGTGGAAGATCCGCTTGGGACCGCCCCACCGAGGTTGCCGACTGGTGGGCTTGCTGACGATGGTTTGCCACGCGTTGCCATCGGATGAGGTCCGAATCTCATAGCCATACAGTTTCTCTTCACGTTCGAACTCGATCGCCAAGTAGCCGATCGGTCGCGTCTGCCCCAGGTCGATCTGAAGCCACTGATCCGCGTTGCCGCTGCTCGCACACCATCGCGTGGACCGGTCGCCATCGGTGGCATCGGCCGCCGGATGACCGGCCTCGCTGGAGCTGACCATCACGTCCTGGCCCTTCGCGAAGTTTGGGGGCCTCGTGGGGACAACGCCCTTCTCCCGACGACCCAGTGACATGCCGTTGAGGAACAGTTCCGCCGAATCCCCATTGGTGTAGACAAAGACCGGCACGTTCTGACCGATCCGCTCGGGCCAGTTCCAGTGCGGCAGAATGTGCGCCGTCGTCTCCTCAGGCCGCCAGTGACTGCGGTAAAGATAGAAGCGGTCCTTCGGAATGCCGCACAGATCGACGATGCCGAAGTACGAACTGCGAGCCTCCTGGCTGAACGGCGTCGGCTCGCCGATGTAGTCGAACCCCGTCCAGACGAACTCACCCGCCACGAAACGGTCGTCCGCCATCAGCTTGAATTCGGCATCGGGGATGTCCGACCAGGCCGCCGCGTTCAGATCGTACGAGCAGACCTGCAACGCTTCGTCGGCATAGTCCGTCTTGGTGGTCGGCAGCGGAAAATCGTAGAACCCGCGCGTGCTCAGCGTCGACGCTGATTCGCTGTAGATGATCGGTTTGTCGGGATACTTCTCGCGGTAATTCGCATAGCGCCGCGCGTAGTTCCACCCGGTCAGGTCCAGGGCATCGAAGTTGGGTTCGAAGACCATGCCCGGGATGTGACAGCCCATCCCTACCGGGCGCGTCGGATCGAGTCTGCGGACGACCTCGGTCATGAACTCCACGCGTTCGGGTGTCACCCCTTCGCCACCGGCGCCGATCTCGTTGCCGATCGACCAGAGCACCACGCTGGGGCGGTTGCGATCGCGCATCACCAGGTGGCGAAGCTGCCGCTCGGCGAATTCCTTCAACGGAGGCTCGCCTCGCTGTCGTCCCGCGGTATGATCCCACTTGTCGAACGCCTCGTCCCAGACCACGATCCCCATGCGGTCGCACAGTTCGAGCACCTCGGCCGCCGGTGGGTTGTGACTGGTCCGCAGCGCGTTGACGCCCATCTCCTTCATGATCTCGAGCTGCCGCTCCATCGCCCGCCGATAGAAGACGGCGCCCAGCGGACCCTGGTCGTGGTGCAGGTTCACCCCGTAGAGCTGCACCCGCCGCCCGTTGAGATGGAACCCGTCGTCGGCCGTGAACTGGAACGTACGGATACCGAACGAGGTCTCGGTCTCATCGACTACTCTGCCGTTCGCACGGACCACCGTCCTGGCCTTGTACAGATTCGGACGGGTAACATCCCACCGCTGCGGTTCTTCGATCTCGAACGATTGATCCACTTCGCAGGAACCGCCCGCCGGCGCAGCGCCGCTCTTCTGCCCTTTCGTCACCGCCTCGCCCTTCGGATCCAGCAGGGTGATCTCCACCGTCACCTCCGAATCGCCATCCCGATGGTTGTCGATCGTCGAACGGACGCGCACCGTCGCCGCGTCGTCTTCGACCCGAGGCGTCGTCACGTAGGTCCCCCAGTGCGCCACGTGCACCGGATCGCAGATCGTCATCGTCACCGGACGGTAGATCCCCGCGCCGGGATACCAGCGTGTGCCCCAGCGTCGCGTATCCGCCTGGACGGCAATCACGTTGTCCTGACCGAACTTCACGTACGGCGTGGCGTCAACGCGAAAGGCCATGTACCCGTAATCCCATTCGCCCGCCAGTTGGCCGTTGACAAACACCTTCGGAAAGGCCATCACGCCATCGAAATCGAAGTACACGCGACGCCCTCGATCGGTCTCGTCAAGCTTGAACGTCTTGCGATACCAGCCCACGCCTCGCCAGGGCAGCTTGCCGGCATAGCCGTTCTCCTGCGGATCGAACGGCCCGGAGATCGCCCAATCGTGCGGCACCCGCACCGCCTGCCAGCCCGAATCGTCGAAATCCGCCAGCGTGACATTCTCGGCCTGCTCGCCCCTGGCAAACCGCCAGTCCGCATGGAAGTTCTGCTCCGTACGCTGGGCACAGAGATTCCCAGCCAGCAGCATAGCCAGCACCCATCCAGTTCTCACAGCGCCCTTCATCCTGCAATCTCCAATTCAATGTGGGTATACCCTTTTCTATTTCCAGCCCACCAGCCCCCGAGAATCAAGGCATGCGCCGCAGCCCCTCCCAGCGGACGTTCCAGGTGCCGTCGCTCGGAAAACCGGGCGAAGGCCGATCGGGACCACCGTCCCAGCCCGCCGCCATCATCGCCACCGCCGCCAGCAGCCCCCCGTTGCCCGGCAGATACACCGGCAGGCGGGCCGACTGATAGTTGTGCCCGTTGGCCAGGTAGCGATTCTTCTGCGCATCGGCAAACAGCGCGTCGATCGCCTTCTCGGGCTCTCCCACGCGAGCAGCGGTCATCGCCATGACGGGATAGTCCCAGCCCCATGTGCTGGGCCAGTCCCACTCCGCCATCACATAGTCGAGCGTCCGCCGCATCACTGCCGGATCGATCAGAGGCGTCTGAGGCAGAACGCCCAGCGCGCACAGCATCGAGGGATGGTCCTCCAGAATCGTATAGGGTTCCGTCTCGATCCCTGTATAGACCCCGTCGCGGATCGTCGGACGCGAAAGGTGATCGATCACGCGATCCCATTTCGCATCCCGCTCCAGTCCGAGCCTTTGGCGCCACTTCTGCGCCGTCTCCAATGCCCAGTGCCAGTAGGCCAGTTCGAAGGTCGGATTCAACGTGGTCCGCCGATACCGACCATAGCTTTCCTGAGCCGGGATCAGCGCCGGTCCCAGCACGTACCGCTGTCCTTCTTCGTCCCACACGGGATACGACGCCATGAACTCGGCCGTCTCGAACACGATTTCACGGTATCGCTCCAACGTGGCTCGATCGCCATGCGCGCGATAGCACAACTCCGCGTAGTAGATCGGGTGCGGCTGCTGCCAGATCAAAAACACTCCCACGCTGCTCGGGCTGTCCCGCCCGTCGGGCGAAGTCATCTTGGGCCAGCGCGCCCCCTCGTATCCCTGAAGCTCAGCGGTCGCGCGAGCCGCCGGCAGAATCGACTGATACCACGAGAGACTGCGTTCCAGCAGAGGCAGCCGATCCCACAAGGCAAAGTGCACGCCATGCCACCAGTGCATCTCCAGGTGAAACTTGCCGAACCAACTATTGTACACCAGCCCCGTCTCCTGGGGAGGCCGATCGCCCGAGCAGTTGACCGCCATCAGATACTGCGAAAGCACGATCCTGCGCTCCAGTTCCTTGGCCCGCGGATCGGTGCACTGCGAGAAGTCGATCGCCCCGCCGCTCTGCCAGAAATCCTCCCAATGCTCGCTCGCTGCGACTCGGACCTCGTCGAACGTGGGCAGTGGCTTCGTGATCGGTTGCGGAGAGAAGGCAAACACGATCTCCAGCGGACTGCCGTCACCCCGACCGATCTCATATTCATGCTGTGACATGCCCCGAATCCGCGTCCCTGGCGAACCTTCGACGCGAACGTAGTACCGATCTGCATCGAGGATGCGTGTTAAGGTGGCCCCCGCGCCGGCGATTCGAGCCTCCGTCGTGTGCCGATCCGGATGGTCCCAGTCGGCGGCGTCGCGCCAATCCGGATTGCCATAGGGAAAGGCCAGCGACACACGTAACCGCCCCCGTTCGATCAGAGGCGATTCGATACGAACCGCCAAGACATCGCGCGTAGGATGACATACCGTCGAAACACCGACGCGCTGCCCTTCCACCTCGAACTGGCTGCTCAACCACCCATTCCACAAGTCCAGCGTCTGCGACGTCTCGCCCAGATCTTCGAGACCTGCGTCGGAACCATCCGATTTGGTGATCCGCAGACCGATCCTGCCGAGATGCAGACGATGGGGATTGGCCCGCAGCCACTCTGCCGCCGCCGAATAGCCGCGGCCCGTCCCGGCGCCGGAGGCATAGGGCACCCGCCGGTTGGCTGCCTCGTACTCCTCCAGAGCGTCGGCCATCTCGAACCTCTCCGGATTCGGGCAGGTGTGCCAGCCCCACTGCGACTGCGTACAGAGCGGTGTCCCCTGCTCGTGGTATGCCGGGAACGTCTGGAGCCCCGTGACATCGGCGGTAAACGCAAACTGCCCGTTGCCGACCGTCAGCGGAGTCAGCGGGTCCGGCGCCGTCAACGTCACGTTGTGCCGCGTCACTAGGGCATGACGATCGATCCTGCCCTGCACTTCGATACCCGATACCTGGGCCACCGCGATCAGCAACAGGCCCATGACGATCAGCAACCTGGCTCTGTCGGTCATTGCGAACCTCGATATACAGATTGGGATTCGTTCTTACTGGATTGCTTACTTGCGAACGCCGCCGGCATCGATCACCTTGGTTCCCGTCGGCCCGACCGCCTTGCGGATGGCGTACACATCGGGCCGCTCGATCTGCCGACCCATCGCCCCGACCGCCTCCGCAACCTGGTCGGGATTCTTGAATCCACAGACCGCCACGTGAATCGCCGGGTGCATGAGCGTCGTCGCCAGGATCAACTGATACCGCGTCAGCCCATACCGCTCGGCGATGGGCCCAAGCGACTGAACCGCCTCGCACAAACTGCGGAATCGCTCGCCCTGGAAATCGGGATGGTGCTTGCGAAAATCCTCGAACATCTCATCGCCCTTGTACTTGCCCGTCAACAACCCTTTGTGCATGGGCGAATAGATCATCACGCCCAGATCCTCCGCCTGGCAATAGGGCAACAGGTCGGTTTCGCCCGCCGGATCGATCAGACTATAAGGAGGCTGAACCACATCATACGGACCGAACCGTCGCTGGGCCCGGATCTGCTCGACGCTGTGATTGCTCACGCCGACGAATCGCACCTTGCCCTGCTGCCGCAGCCAGTCGAGCGCCCCCGCTACTTCCTCCAGTGGCGCCATCACATCATAGAAGTGTAGCAGGTACAGATCGATGGTCTCGATCCCGAGCCGTTGGAGCGATGCCTCACATCGTTCGATCACATGATCTCCCGAGAGATCGGGATACCGCGAACCATCCGGATTAAAGTGGTTGTACACCTTCGTGCAGACGACGATCTCGTCCCGTGGAAGTTCGCAGATCGCCTCGCCCAGCGTGCTTTCGCCATACCCGTCGCCATAGGCGTCGGCGGTGTCGAAGAAGTTGATGCCCTTCTCGAACCCCAGGCGGACCGCTGAGAAAATCTGCTCCTGGTCGACCTCCCCCCAGAAGCGAGGGCTCAACTGCCACGTGCCGAACGCTACCGGCGACACCGACAAACCACTGCGTCCCAATCTGACTCGTTCCATGGATCGAATCACCTCCCGTTGGATTCGGCATCTCTACTGAGAATCCGGCACGTCCCCGTCGAAGCACATGCCGGCCAATCCTCCTTACTCTGCCAAGACGCTCCACGCTGCCATGAGATTGCACCCGAACCGCCGCCGAAGCAAGAGACAATCCATCTTTCTACCGTCCGCCGGGCGAAACCGGACCGCGCCAGACGCTGCCGCCGAACGTGGTCACGTACATCACCCGCTCGTCCGACGGGTCGAACGTCAACCGCTGGATGTTCGAGAAAGGCAAGCCCTCGAACGCCTGCCACGATTGCCCGCCATCGCGGGAAAGCCACAGACCCGCCCCCGGCGCGCCCTCGGTCAGCGTCATGTAGATCCATCCGTCGTGCCTGGGATGGAAATACCCGCCAAAAGTCTGCCGGCCCTGCCGACCGATCCGCTGCCACGTCCGCCCGCCATCGTCCGTGCGGTAGAGACCCCCCGAGCGGTCGTCCCTGTTGGCATCGCAGGTCCCGACCAGAATCACATCGCTGTTTGCAGGATGCACCGAGAAATCCTTGGGATACAGAAACAGATGGGCGGCGTTAACCTTCTCCCACGTCTCGGCGCCGTCGGCGGACCGGTACAGCCCCACGCCCCCGCCCATCAAAGGCTCGCCTCGTGCGGGTCGCTTCGCGCAGACCATGGCGAAAAGCGTACCGTCCGCATGCAGGATCAGCCGACTGACGCGCCGATTCTGCGGATCGCCCAGGCCGTCCCTCTTGAGCGTCCAGGTCTTCCCGTCGTCGACGGATTTGTAGACCCCCTCGCCAAACACCCCGGCGTACAGCGTGCGCTGCCCTTTCGGACTCCTCGCATCCAACACGATCGACGTCACCGGTTTGAGCGGCAGCCCCTGCGCCTCGGGCTGCCACGTGGCGCCGAGATCGCGCGAGAGGCAGACGCCGCCGGGCCGGTCGTGACCGTGGCGCTCCGAGATGATGTTGTCGTTGGGAATATCGTGCACGTCGGAGAACGCGCCCCACATCGTGCCCGGGATCTCAGGATCGAACGCGATCTCGTAGCAGGTGTTCCGCCAGGGCGCCCACGAGTCCTTGTCCCACCAGATCCACGTCTGGCCCGCATCCAGCGAGCGGGCCATGCCGATGTCGGTATAGGCGATGTAATGTCGATTCGGCTCGAAGGGGTCGATGTAGTAGTGCCAGGTCGTGGTCACGACCAGTCCCGTGCAGGCCCAGGCGCAGCCGGGACCCGGTCGCTCCCCGGGGGCCGGGTACGTGTCGCCGTTGAACCATGAATCCCCACCGTCGTGCGTGATGTATGATTGGCTCCAGACCAGGAGCAGGCGGTTCGGGTCGCTGTTGCAAATCGCGCCGCCGAACGGAGTGCCCCCTCCCTTGAACGATTGTCCCGTCGAAGCAGTCACGTAGTTGGGCACAACGTTGTAGCGTTCGAAGCGAGGGTCCTGAAAGTACGTCGCGCGCCAGGTGCGTCCGCCATCGTCGCTGCGATACACCGTCTCATGGTGAGGCGGATGGAACCCCGTGCTGCTGTTCAGCACGTACACAGTCAATGGGTTGGCGTCGGTGGTCAGCACCTGCCGGTACTGGGCGATGGGCCCATAGGCCCATTGGTCCGCCGTTTGTGTGTCCGTATTGATCCCCTCGCCCATGGCCGACTGCCAGCTCTCGCCCCGATCCACAGAGCGGTAGATCCCGCCGATAAGAACGCCGTTCTCCTGCCTGCTGGGCACGGTGCAGTAGAGAACGACCCGATCGCTGACGGCACTCGATCCACCGCTGAATCCCTGGAGTTCGCCCGAGGGGAGACCATCGGTCTTCTTCGTCCAGGTCCGCCCACCGTCGTCCGATCGCCAGATCCCCTGGCCGGTAGCGGCAAATACCACGCGACCCTCTCGGCTGCGATCGAAATGGAAACCGATCGCCTGCCCCTGCGGACCGTCGCAGACCGTCCAGGTGGCGCCTGCATCGCGCGACACGTGGCACCGCCCGCCGCGCGTCCCGACGAGCATGACATTCGGGTCCGATGGATCGAGGGCGATCTCACCATACAGCGATTCGTTCAGGTCGCCAATGGGTGAGAACGTCCGCCCCCGGTCGTGACTGACATGCAGCCTCCCGCCCGACGAGGCGTAGAGAATATCGGGATCGTACGGATGGAACGCAGGCCGACAGCGTGTGTCGCAGCGCAGTTGGGCATGATGGATCATCCGCCAGTGGTGACCGCCGTCCTCGGAGATGTACGCAGCGCTCATATCGCAATTGAGCATCATCAGATTCGGATCGGCCGCCGAGATCGCAGGCGAAAACATCCCACCTCCGCCCGACAGCCCGACCGGCTCCCACGCGACAGACTCCGCAGATGCAATCGAGACAAGCGACCCCGCCAGAAATGCAAACCATAACCACCGCGTCGGGTGTTTCATACCTGCCTCCTGATCAATACAGCCAGCAGCAACAAGCAGATGGCTGCGCGTCATGCCTCTGGGCCGCATCGTTCAGGGCCCGCCAGCGCGCAGCGGTTGCCAGGAGCATATCAGAATCGGGAAGGATTTCCCAGGGGGCAGATCAGCGATCGGACGGGGGTGCATCCGCCGCCGACATGGAAAGGAAGATGGGCAAAACGATCTGTACGCGGATCAGGCGTCTCTCACTGGCGTCCTTTGGCATTGAGCAGTGCGGCCAGCAGAATGTGCCGGAGCCGGTCGATGTCGATCGTATCGAGATAGTCGTCGGTGAAGTCCAGTTTGAATCGCCCGCGGAAGTTCTTGATCTTCCTCTTGAGTTCGTTGCGTCCCAACACGGCGATGGATGTGGAGACCCGCTCGAAACGTCCGTGTGAATACACCGTAGTAACCTTCAAAATCGCGTTGCTTGTCGTTTCCGTCCCCATCCCGGCGCGCCGGGACTCGACCCGTAGACTCCGTATCGAGCCGGGAATGCAACGACTTTGCCGGAAAATCCCCCTGCCAGTCACAACCCCCAAAAACGGCCCGGAATTCAGCGGAAAAAATCCCTGCCGCTGACGACTCCGTCTGATAACATACGTCGATGAAGACAGAATGGTTCGATTATGAGCTTCCGCCGGAACTGATCGCCCAGACGCCGGCGCCCCAGCGGAGCGAATCCCGGCTGCTCGTCCTGGATCGCGCGGGACAGCCGATCAGGGACTGTCGCTTCGCCGACATCTCGCAGTTTCTGCGCGCCGGAGACTGTCTCGTCCTGAACGACACGAAGGTCCTGCCCGCCCGCTTCTATGCCGAGCGTAAGACCGGCGCGGCGATGGAGGGATTGTTCCTCTGTGAACGCGGCGGTGCCCCGGGGACGTGGGAGGCGATGCTGAAAGGCGCCCGCAAGGTCAAGCCAGGCGAACGCATCCACATTCTGAGAAAGGTCGGCGTGCACGGCACACCCTACGGAGCGGAACTGGTCGAGAAAAAGCCGGGTGGGGTCTGTGTCCTACAGATCGACTCCGACCGAAGCGCTGAGGAAATCCTGGAGGAAGTGGGCTTTCCGCCGCTACCCCCATACATTCGCCGCGACGATAATATCGATCGGGCCCAGGAGGATCGCCAGCGATACCAGACGGTGTACGCCCGCCGACCCGGCGCCGTCGCGGCGCCCACCGCAGGCCTTCACTTCACCGAGCCCCTGCTCGCCCAGTTGCAGCAGCAGGACGTTCGCCTCGCCTGGGTCACCCTGCACGTCGGGGCCGGTACCTTCAAACCGGTGAGTGTCGAGAACCTCGAAGAGCACGAGATCCATCACGAGTGGTACGAGATCGATGCCCAAAACGCCTCGATCATCAACGAAGCCAAAGCCGCCGGCGGGCGAGTCATTGCCGTCGGCACCACCGCCACGCGCGTCCTCGAAACCGTCGCATCGCAGTCAGGCATCACCCCAGGTCAGGGGACGACCAACCTGTTCATCATGCCCGGTTATGAGTTCAAGATCGTCGATGCCCTGATCACCAACTTCCACCTGCCCCGGAGCACCCTGCTGGCTCTGGTCGCCGCCTTCGCCGGGCTCGACCGCACCCTCGCCGCCTATCACCACGCCGTCGAACAGCGCTACCGCTTCTACTCCTACGGCGACGCCATGCTCATCCTCTGACGCCATTCGTCAGAGGATGCGTCGGGCACCGGGGAGGCGTCGGATGCCGGCCGCCAGCAGGAAGCACAGCGGAACCAGGATCAGCGAGACGAGGGCGAATTTCAGCAGGGGGTACATCGTCACGCTCCGGACCGCCCATGCGCCGAGGATGATGACGGGGGCATGGATTACGTAGACGGTATAGCTGGAGGCCGACGCCTCCGCCGTAATCCTGCCCTGGCGATCGAACCGCTCGCGAAACAGGACCAGCAGCGCCACCATGATGGCGACCCCCGTCGTCTGTTCCCACGTCGCCAGCGCCAGCGACTGCCAATGGAAGCCCCCCATGAACGGGACCAAGTCCCCGCTCATCGCACCGCCCACCACGAACAGCAGCGGAAAGCCCAGCAGCACCATTGCCGCCGCTACCGCGCCCCAGCGCTGGCCCGTCTTCACAGGGATCGTCACGAGCCAACCGTGATGATACGCATGAATCCCGAGGGCGAACATCGCGATATACTGCGGAAAGAAGCACAGTTGCACGTTGAACGGCTCGAGGCTCCAGCCCAAAGGGAACCACAGGCGTACGATGAAACTGGCGACACCCAGCAGCACAGCCAGGGTAAGAACTTGCCTGGCCGTGGGGTGTCGCACAAGTTCGGGGGCGGCCGCACTCCGCGACGCGGTCAGCCGTTGCCAGAGCAGATAGACCAGGCCAAAGAACAACAGCGTCTCCACGAACCAGAGCGGTCCGCGTCCCAGGTGGAACGAGGTGAAATACTCGCCCAGCCACCCCTGGCACGAAGCCTCGGGTCCATAGTAACCAACACTCATCAAAGCACACACCGACAGCGGGTGCAGAACCCAGTCGTAGACCAGCATCGGAATGCCGAGCCGCAGCAGCCGATCCCTTGCGTACCTCCGAGGGCCTTTCCGCTCGTACGCCCCCGCCGTGAAATACGCCGAGAGCAGAAACAGCAGCCCCATGAAGAACGACTGGCAGGAAGCATTGAACCACGTCAGCAGAATCGACGAGACGGTACCGCCCTCAAGCTCGCTGTAGTACCACCCGCCTTCGCCGCCGTAGGTGATGGACAGATGGACCAGGATCACCAGCACGATCACCAGGGTGCGGAGATTGTCCACGAACCGCAGACGAGCTGTCGACATAGTCTCTCCCCAGCCGCACGCCTCGCACAGGAGGTTACGTCTTGGGCTTCTTGATCGGCCAGGGTTGCACGCCGCAACGCTCGGCCCACGCCCGATACAGGGCTTCGAGCTCCCTGGCCTTCTCCGGATGCGCTTCGATCACGTTGTTCAGTTCGGTCCGATCCGCTTCGAGATCGTATAGCTCCCACGATCCGCCACGCGCCGAGACGAGCTTCCACTTGCCCTGCCTCACGGCGCGGTTGCCCTCGTGCTCCCAGAAGAGTGCATCGTGCCCCTCTCGCCTGCCGTCGAGGAAGACCGACAGCAGGCTCTTGCCCTCCAGAGGCGTCACCGCCTTGCCACCGTGGGTCTTCGGATATTCACCCCCTGCCGCGTCAACACATGTCGCCATCACGTCGATGATATGCCCGACCTCGTGCGTGATCGTCCCACGCTGCTTCATCACCGCAGGCCAGCTCGCGATAAACGGTGTCGCGATCCCGCCCTCGTGCACCCAGTGCTTGTACCGCCGGAATGGTGTATTGCTCGCATTCGCCCACGACAGCCCATAGCTCATGTACGAATCGACCCCGCCCGGAGGCAGCCCGTTCTTGCGATTGTCGAAACCCGTAGGACCGCCTTCCGCGCAGCCCCCGTTGTCCGCCAGGAACATCACCAGCGTGTTGTCCCTCTGCCCCAGCGCCTCGATCTTCCTGAGCACCCGTCCGATGCCGGCGTCCATCCGTTCGACCTGCGCCGCGTAGATCGCCATCTTCAGGTCCATCAGCTCCTGGTCTTTCTCCTGCTCCCAGGGCCAGGTCTTCTCATCACGAGGCGATATCGCCCAGTCTTCGCGAATCAGACCCATCTGGACCATGCGCTGCCTTCGCTCTTCGCGCAGCCGATCCCAGCCCTGACGATATTTGCCCTTGTATTTCGCGATATCCTCGGGCCAGGCGTGCAAGGGCCAGTGCGGCGCGGTGTAGGCCAGATAGAGAAAGAAGGGCTTGTCGTCCTGTCTCGCTTCGTCGAGAAACTCCACTGCATGGTCGGTGAAGGCGTCGGTCATGTAGAAGCCGTCTTTGGGTGGCTCATAGGGCCGATCGTCAACTGCCATCTTTCGGGTAACACCCTGGGCCTTGGTCTTGCTGGGGTCGAAGTAGTTGGCTGCCCCGCTGATCAGCCCGAAGTAGCGATCGAATCCCCGATCGGTCGGCCAGTGCGGACGCTGCTCGCCCACGTGCCACTTGCCCGACATCAGCGTGCGATAGCCCGCCGGCTTCAGTGCCTCGGCAATCGTGACGCACTGCTCGTTCAGATAGCCCTGATAGGCGGGATAACCCTGGTTGCCCACCATGAACCCGATGCCCGCCTGGTGGGCGTACAACCCCGTCAGCAGCGATGCCCTCGTCGGGCAGCAGCGAGCGCCGTTGTAGAACTGCGAGAAGCGAACGCCCTCGGACGCGAGGCGGTCGAGATGGGGGGTATGGATCTCCCCACCATAGCAGCCGATGTCGGAGTAGCCCATATCGTCGGCCATGATCAGCACGATGTTGGGCTTGCCGCTCGCGCGCGAAGACGCGGCCGACTCTGCCGCGGGCAGGCGTCCACACAGGGACACCGCCATCGCGCCAGAGCCGACCGCTCTCAAGAATTCACGTCGAGTACAAGCCAATGCGTTCATCGTCCAGCCTCGAAACGACCTACTTGTACATCTCGTCAAAGGCGTTCTGCGCCGTCACCAGCGCTGCACGCATCATATCTTCAGCCTTGGCGGTCTCCCGCTGGACGAGGGCCTTCATCAGCGCCTTGGTGTTGAGCTTCCTGGCCGCCTGCTCGCAGGCCTCCCAGCTCAGCACGCTGCGGATCACGCGATCGATCCCCTGCTCGGTGTTGTCGTACGCGCGGGTTTGCATGTCGTGACCCTTCCACCGCGCATACCCTGCCGCCTGGATCAGCCCTGCGATGGCGATGTTCATCCCGTTGACGCGGGTGCCGTGGTCGATGTCGTACTTGCCCGGGCCGCCGTAGATGATCCCGTCGTTGTAGCCCTGACTGTTGAGGTGCATATGGACGCACATGCCGTTGTCCAGTTCCTCGACCGTGTCGGCGACGTGGTCGAGACCAATCATCTCGGAGTGCCCGAATTCCTTGTTGACGCCCTTCTTCGCGATGTTGACGCCGAACTCCTTCTCGACCTTGTACCAGAACAGCAGTGCGCTGGCCACCGTCGGGATCAGCATGGCCGGGTGTCCCTCGTTGGGCTTGGGCTCGAAGCCGATATAGAGGTCGCCGCCCTTTTTGGCCTCGTACTTGCACAGACCCGCGACGCTCTCCTTGAGGTTCTGGTACATCTGCTGGATGCCGACCGTCGCGAGGTCGTAGCCGAACGAGCCGTTCCAGATCACGAACGACGGCGCGATCTCCGGATGCCACGCCTTCTTCAGCGTGCTGTAGGCCAGGTCGACGGTCCTGGTGCCGAGTTCCTCGGCCGCCTTCCGCTCGTTCGGGTCGAGCGAGGCGATGCCGCCGTAACCGAAGTGCGAGTGCGCGCCGGGCGTGATCATCGCCAGGTACAGCTTGTTGGACACCAGGGCGTCGGCCACCGCCGCCGCGTTGTCGTCGTCCACCTCGGCATCGTAGTGCATTTCGATGCCCAGCATCACGTTCTTGGGCATGCGAGGCCGGATCCGCTTGGCCACCAGCTCGATCATCTCGGGCGTGCCGAAGCTGCCGCCCCATTCCGGCCGCATATCCCCAGGAACGAAACCGCCCTTGCCCGGATTGAACGTCCACCGGCAGATGCTGTGTAATGACTTCTTCGCCATCTCAACCACTCCTTTTATCTACGTCCATTTGCCTTGTTTCGCGCCTGCGACCCGAAACGTCTGTAAGGTACCCGCAGCGCCGTCCCGGCGCGCCGGGACGCCCTGCCGATACGTAGGGGCGAGGCACGCCTCGCCCTGCCAATACGAAGCCCCATACTACCCCCAGCAGCCCAAGAAGGCAACCCACGACCGAAAACAGGGTGCATGACCATACTTGCGATCCGGCTCCGCAGGACGCTACCTGCCGGACACCGATTCCTGGGCGGGGGCAAATCCGAAATGCGAAGCACGAAATCCGAAACAAGTCCAAAGCACAAAACCCCAATGTCCCAAGGCGCCCCTATGCTCAGGGCAAGGGCTGCGCTGTATTCCATGCCGGCGTTGTCTCGTGCTTGCACCTTTTTGGGTCATTCGGGCTTGTTTGGGATTTCGGACTTCGATATTCGTGCTTCTGCCATGTGCCCAAGCCAGCAACACAGGAACGGTCATGCACCCCCGAAAACACCGGCGCAGATCAACTCCCCAGATGGTGGGCTGTGCCATGCAAACAGCCTCCGCCCAGGGAGCGAGCCGCATCCCCAGACGGAGGCTGTCTTGGCGATCGAAGCTCTTTCCTGCGCGAAGCGCCCGCCCTTAGGCCGACTTCCTCCGACGCAGCTTCATCCCGGCCGCACTGAGACCCAACACACCCAGCAACGCCGCACCCGGAACCGGAACCGCCTCCACGGTGCCGTAGAAAATCGAATGGTCCAGCCAGACGTCGCCCGTGCCCAACTGGTTCCACACACCCACGGTCACGGTAATGCTGCCATCGGTATTTAGCAGACCAAGGTCCAGATAGAGGTCGTATTGCTCACCATCATCCTCACCGAGTTCGACCCAGGCACTGCCGTTATAGGCAAAACGCACAAACTCACGGTTGTCATATGGGTTCCAGAACCATCCCCCATCCAGGTCGAAGCCGTCTCCCTCCAAGTTAAGGAGTCCGTCAGGATTGCTGAAGTCTAGATTGAGGCGTGCCTCTGTCACCAGATACTCCTCCGGAATGTCGAATTCGGTAATCGTATGCGTGTAAATCAACGGATCGTTTTCGGTAATAGGGGTGGAATCCAAGTTTCCGCCGGGCTCCCCGCCCAGCGTCCAGTATTCGATCCTGTCAACAAACTGGTTCGGCTGGGCGTCATAATCGTCCCATAAATCGGCGGAGGCGGTTGCGGCGGTGAGGGCCAGCAGGGCGGCCACGATGAGTGCAATATTGAGTTTCTTCATATTTGTGCTCTTTCCTTCCGAAATTCGGTCATGATTCATGTTTCTCTGGTCTGATCGCTCAGACCACGCTGCCCGAACCCAGCGGGCAGGTCGTTGGGACTCATGACAGACGGGGAGGCGGTCGGCACGCAAGCACGGAGGGGATGAATTGCGATCTGCCCAACCAGGACGAGAAATCCCGGCGGTCGTGGTGCAAGCTCCAGCGCTGGACCCCAAGGCCCGGCTGGACGAAACAGACCGTCTGGACACAACGGGCATCGGGCCCGATGGCATGACTGCCCCCGACCTGCCGGGGCGCGCCGCTGTGGTACCAGTCGGGAAACGTCGCCAGACGGGAGCACCGCACGCGTTGCCCCGAATGGCAGAGTCCCAGCCCGACCAGGGCATAAAGACATAGACCGAAGCTGCCTCGGCCCTCCTTCAATACCACCGGTCGGGGCATATCCACTGGTTCGCTGCCAGGGACTTCCGCCACACCGACAAGAGGGGCCGCCCGAGCGTACGCATCGATGCTACCCGTCCCTTGGTCCGACAGACCAAACAGCAGAATCTCACGCGTTTCCGCCTCGTCGAGCCGGCAAGAATCGTCCGCAGCCGGCGCGCCTGTGGTCGGGACAACCGGCGCCTTGGCCGCTGCGCCCTTCGCCAGCAGAAACACCGACAGCAATATGAGAATCAAACGCCTCGATTCACTCATGATGAGTTATCCGCACCCGCCTTATCCATCGCTCTTCGGACCATATCCCAAACATCGGAGTCTGTCAAGCACAAACTTCTTATGGCCCCTATTTATTACAAATTAACATAGAGAGGGCTTCCAAGACAACGCAAACTGCCCCTGAGAAACAGGTTGGAGCGTCTCTCCTCCCAATGCCACCTGCCCGCTGCCAGGCGTCCTCGCCCGGCGCGCGCCCAAGCCCGCCCCTGGGCTCAAATCCTCTCGGCGCTGGATCGCTCGCACGATCCATCGATCCGGATCCCCGCCAGGCTGGAACCAGGCCCGTCTGTGCCGCTGCGAATCACACTGAACGATCCGTCCGTCTCCAGCACCACCGCTTCCGCTTCCTCCAATCCCGACAGGCCGGCGGCGCGTACGGCAGCACGGATTTCGTCCTTCGTCACCCGCGTCCGTCGCAACGCCCCGTCCAGGAACACTCCTCGATGCAGAAGCAGAGAAGGCTCCCCCGTCACCAGCCGACGAACCCAGCGCATCCGTACGCTCGACCAGGTAACGACAAACTGCATCACGATCAGCAACCCCAATGCCAACGCCCCCTGCGCCAGGCTGACGTCCTTGCTCAGCAGGATCGAAGCCAGAGTCGAACCCAGCGCCACCGTCACCACGAAATCGAAGGCGTTCATCTTCGACAGCGTGCGCTTGCCCGAGATGCGAAGGAACACGATCAGACAGGCATAGGCCAAGACCCCGACCAAGGCGGTCCGCGCCAGCGTCTGCCAGTCCTTGAAGAACACCTCTTCCACGTCCTTGGGCCCCGTTTCCTAAGAAGGGACTATCTCAGGTAGTCGGCGAGCTTGTCCAGCGATTCGTTCCAGCCCTGTCGGCACATGTCGCGTTCGCGACCGGGTGGAATCGGCGAATGCTCCAGATGGAGCATGGTCTTGCCTTTGTGCTCGCTGAATTCGGCCACCAGCAGCGCCTCGGCGGGCCACGCGGCGCTCATGCCGTAGTGCTCGGGCGAAACCGGACGCCCCTGCTCGTCGGCGAACGAGTCGGTACACACGATCCGCTCGGGCACCACGATCTCGCGATAGACGCCCTGCGACCAGAACTCCTGGCCGTCGGGGCTGCGCATGCAGTTGAGATAGGCGCCGCCGGGACGAAGGTCGATCTTGCACACCGGGCAGGTGAAGTCTTTCGGACCCCACCAGTACACCACATGCTCCGGCTCGGTCCACGCCTCAAACACCTGACTGCGCGGCGCCTCGAACACCCGCGAAATCGCCAGCACCAGATCGACAGCGTCTTGAACGGGATGAGTTTTCGTTGTAGCCATAGGTACGATCTCTAAAACAGATGGAGACAGTCTTCCTCTGTCCCCGACCAGAGTCTCAGTCCATTTGAGTCTGCCTGCCATTGGATGGCCTGGATCCGGGCGTGCCGAGAAAGGCCTCGACGACCGAAACCAGGAGATCGGGACGTTGCACGACGGTCATGTGGTTCGTCCCCGGCAGCACCGCCAGCCGACCGCGAGGCAGTAACCGGAACATCTCCACCGCATGCTCGGGCCGAACGATGTCGGCATCGCCGACCACCACCAGCGTCGGTGCACGAATCGCTCGTACGTCCTCCTCCCGCCAGTCCCGAAATTCCAGCATCCGTCGCGCACACTTCTCGTGAAACATCTCCAGTTGTTCCGGATGGGGCGAAACATCGTGATATGCCTGCCGCAACTCGTCAGGCATGGTCTCCGGCGCTGCGTTCTTCATCGATTCCCAGAACTCAGGGTAAAGCCCGTCCCTCCGGAGCATCGCCGAGACCGCCACGAGTCTCCGCACCCGCTCCGGATGACGAACGGCGATCTGAAGGGCGACGTTGCCTCCGTTGCTGTAACCGAGGAAATCCGCGCTCTCGATATCGAGATGCCGCAGCAGTGCGGCCGCATCGTCGGCCGACTGCTCGAAACTGAACGGACGATCGACGATGTCGGCGGTGTGCCCGTGGCCCTGCTGCTCGAACGCGATCACCTGCCGCGAGCTTGACAGCGAAGGCAGAATCTCTGCGAACGAGGTTTCGATCGTCGAGCCGCCGCCATGCAGCAGCACCAGCGGGACGCCCGTATCTTCGGCACGCCCGTGAATCTCGTAGTACATCCGCAGCCCGTTCACCGGCGCATACCCGGTCTGCACGTTCGCTGCGTCGGCCGCTGCAGCAACGCGCCCGCCGGCCAGCGTCGTCAGTACCGTTACCGCCAGCGCGCTCGCTGCGTCGGAAAATCGGTGGCTGTTCGTTGACATCGAGCATCTCTCCCGTCAGATCGCCGCCATCCGCTCCTGCACCGGCTCTCTCCGGGCGCCGGAGGCAGAATACGTTCTGCCTCCAGCACCGCTCGTGCCGAGTTGCTTACGGCTTGAGGTCCATCAGACCCTGGTTGGTCTCCATGTCGATCGGCACCGAGATGTGCTCGTGCGCGATGAGCCACCGTCCGTCGATCTTACGAAGACACTGCGTCCATCGTACCCAGCAGTCGAACGACCTTCCGTCCCGATCCGTTCCACTCATCCGGCTGAGCTGGTGGCAGAAGGCCACCTCGTCGCCCACCACCAGACGCAGATCGTGCGTCTCGAAATCGCCCCCTTCCTGGCACATCTCGAAACCCCGCTGCCAGTCTTGGCGGTACGCGTCGGCCCCCACGTATTCCAGGGGAGGGATCATGTCGAACGATACGATAGTGGGCGCATAGCACGCCATCAGCGCGTCGAGGTCTTTCTCGCGCGCCGCCTGGGCCCAGTCCTCCAGAAGCTGGCGCACCTGCGCCTCTTCCACTCTCGGATCCACTTGCGTTTCCATCGTCAATCCTTTCTACAGGAGATCCGTCCTCATCCCAAACGCCGCTGAACGCCCGTTTGCAGGCGTCCAACCTGCGTCGGGCTCTCCCCTTCGGCACGAAAGCCGAAGGGGTCCTTCTGCGCACTACGTGCGCACCAGGGGCCCGGTTCCGCCGATTATGAACGCCGGGACCGCGTGAAAATCATGGAGAGGATTCACCCATGGAGCGGTCGGACAACAGGAGGTGAAGGCCTGATCCCGCACCTGCGACAGGTTTATCGCGCCAGCAGGACCTCGAGGAATTCGCGGTCGGGCTCGCCGTTGCGACCCAGGATGCCGAAGCCGCCTCTGTAATCCCAGTTCGCCCACGCGATGCCGTGCTTCTCCAGGTTCGAGCGCACATCGCGGTACCACTGCATCCGCACCTCGCGAGCGGTCGTCGGCAGCGCGCCCCATTCCCCGCAGTAGAGAGGCAGATCGAGTATCTCCGCCAGCGCCAGGGGCTTGGCCAGCAGATTCTCGAGCTCCTCCCGATCGTAGACGCCGTTGTTGTTGCGAACGATCCGTGCGACGTCCTCAGGCAGCCCCTCGATGTCTTCGAGTTTGACGAGCTGGCCGGGATAGGTCACGGGTCCTTTGTACCGACCCACGCTCGTCCACGAGGCCTTGTAGTGCGTGATCAGCATGGGTGTGTAGAAGTGAAAGCTCAGGATGATGTTGCGATCGCCCTCGGGGATGCGCAGTTGATCGAAGGTGCCGGTGGACTGCCAGCGATTCGAGCCGATGACGATCTGGCGGCGTGGCTCGTTCTCCCGAACCACCGCCACCGCCCTGGCCACCAGCCGATTCCAGTCCTCCGGATCGTCCGCGACCGGCTCGTTCATCAGCTCATACGCCACCGCTGAGACGGGATACCTCTTCAACTCGCCCGACAGCTCGCGCCACAACTGGAAGAACCTCTCCTGCGCCTCACGCTGCGTCCACAGCGGTTTCTCGTCCGCGTTGAAATGGTGCGACCGCAGGATGTGCAGGTCCACCACGACCCGCAGTTGGTTCTTCTGCGCCCAATCGATGGCGCTGTGCAGCAGCTCGAACGCCTCCGCCTCTTTGCCGCCCGCCTCATCCCACATCTGCTCCTCGTCGATGGGCAGGCGAATATGGTCGAACCCCAGCGACGCGATCAGCGCGACGTCCTTCTCGGTGAACCACTCGCGCCGAGCCTGGCCCCGCCGGTTGCTCTGCGAGAGCCAGTGGCTGATATTAGTCCCCCGACGAATCTCGAACCCACCGGCACCCTGCCCCGCAAAGGCAGGCAGGCAGATCGATGTCACGACGATCAGAACCGCTGCACAACGCTGCATATCACACCTCACACCTTCAGAGCTGCTGTTTCAATACGCCCTGCCAGTTCTCATACGCGCCCTGGTAGGCCTTCTTGAGCTTCTTGTTGGGCTCGACCTTCCGCACCGGTTCCAGACCGACGAAGGCGTCCTGCGGACCCTTGTAGATCCCGGCGCCGATGCCGGCGCCGCGCGCCGCGCCCTGCGAACCGTCGGTGCTGTACAGCTCGACCGTCGCACCGGTGATCGTCGCGAAGGCCTCGGCAAACAGCGGACTCAGGAACATGTTCGCGTTGCCCGCCTTGACGGTCTTGAGCCTGGTGCCCATCTCCCGCATGATCTCCAACCCATGGTTGAGCGCGAAGACGATGCCCTCCTGGGCGGCGCGGAGGAAATGGGCCTTCTTGTGGATGTTGAAGTTCCAGCCGTGAACGGATGCACCGATGTTGCGATTCTCCAGCGTCCGCTCGGCGCCGTTGCCGTAGGGCAGGATCACCAGCCCGTCGGAGGCGACCGGCACCGTCGCCGCCAGGTCGTTCATCTGCGGATAGTCCAGCCCCTCGCCTACGACGTTGTGCTTGAGCCAGCTATTGAGAATGCCGGTGCCGTTGAGACACAGCAGCACGCCGTACCGAGGCTTCTTGGGCGTGTGGTTCACATGGACGAACACGTTCACCCGCGACTTCGGATCGTGGTTGTTCTGGTCGGTCACGCCGTACACGACGCCCGAGGTGCCCGCGGTCACCGCCACCTCCCCTGGCTTGAGCACGCTCAGCGACAGCGCGTTGTTGGGCTGGTCGCCTCCGCGATAGCTCACGGGAATCCCCGACACCAGGCCCAGTTCCGCCGCCGCCTCGCTGGTCAGTTCGCCCTGTACGGAAAACGTCGGAACCGTCTCCGCCACCAGCTCGCGGTCGATGCCGTAATTCTCCAGTACGAAATCGGCCAGCCTGTCCTTCTGAAAGTCCCACAGGATCCCTTCGGACAACCCCGAAGGCGTCGTCCGGATCTGGTCGGTCATCTTCATCGCGATAAAATCGCCCGGCAGCATCATCTTGTCGATCTTCGCATAGATCTTGGGCTCGTTGTCCTGGACCCACTTGAGCTTCGACGCGGTGAAGTTGCCCGGCAGGTTGAGCAGCCTCTTGAGGCACTTTTTCTTGCCGATCTCCTTGGCTGCCTTCTGGCCGATCTGCACCGCCCGGCTGTCACACCAGATGATCGACGGACGCAGCACCTTCTTCTTCTTGTCCACCAGCACCAGGCCATGCATCTGGTACGAAATGCCGATCGCCTTGACGTCCGAGGCGTCGAACTTCACGCTCGCCTTGATCTTCTGCGTAGCCAGCTTGACGTGCTCCCACCACGTCGCAGGCTGCTGTTCCGCCCAGTCCGCCTGCTTGGCGATGATCTCCAGCTCCTTCTCGGGCGACGTCGCCGAAGCCAGCGCCTTGCCCGTCTCCGCATCCAGCAACGAAGCCTTCACCGAAGAGCTGCCCACGTCATATCCCATCAATAGTGCCATATCTCTGTCCCCTTCCTGCGATCAGCAGCGGTAGTTCGGCAGGGTGTGCCGTGCACACCGTTCGCGCGATCCATGATGGTGGGCGGTGCCCACTCTATGCGTCACTCATACTCCCATTTGAGGATCCACGGGTCTTTGGTTTGCTTCTGGAAGGCCTTGAGCTTCGCCTTCATCTCGTCGAGCTTCTCCCGATATTCCGGATCGTTCGCCAGGTTGACCACCTCGTGCGGATCGTTCTGCAAATCGTACAGCTCGAACCTGGGCCGATGCAGGTACGCGTCGATCGTGCGCTTTCCGTAGGTGGTGTTGCCCCGCTTGAGATTCCCCTGCCACGTTGCCGACGCCCATAGATCGCTGGCGAACGGATACTCCAGACCGTGGGCGATGTTCCAGATCAGTTTGAACCGCCGCCCCCGCACCACGCGCATCGGATAGTACATCGTGATCTCGTGGAACGTGTGCGAAGCGTAGGTCGTATCCCAGCCGTCGGCATGTTCGCGTTCGAGCACAGGCTTGAACGAGCGCCCATGAAACTCGTAGTCGCTCGGCATCGCTCCCGCAAAATCCAGGATGGTCGGCGCCAGGTCCGCGTAGTTGACCAGCGCATCACAGGCGATGCCCCGATTCTTCTGCCCCGGCGTGCGGACGATACAAGGCAGATTCATGCCGGGCTCGTACAGCGTCGTCTTGGCCCCCGGGAAGGCAATGCCGTTATCGGAGATATAGATCACGACGGTATTGTCGTATTGTCCCGCCTGCCTGAGAAGTTCCATCAATCGGCCCACGCCCTGGTCCACGCGGGATACCGCCTGGTAATACTGCGCCAGTTCCGCTCGGCACTCCGGGATGTCCGGCAGAAAATCCGGAACGACCACATCCTCGGGATCGGAGATCACCTCCTCGACCCTTGGGTAGCCCTGCTCGCGATTGCCGAAGCGATCGGGCTGATGAGGCAGGTCCGTCGCCTTGCCCCCGCCTCGATGCGGATCGGACGTGCAGAAGTAAAGGAAGAATGGTTTGTCCCCTTCTCCGATGAACTCCTTGCAGTTATCCGCCATCTGGACGGGACTGCGACTGTTGCCCGGCAGCGCCACGTCGAACGCGTAGACCTCCTCGGGCGCCACGTGGTACTTGCCGATCCGTCCCGTGCGATACCCCGCCTGCGTCAACAGCACCGGAAGGCTCCGCACATAGTCGAAGCTGCTGAAGTGATGGTAACTGTGCTGGTGTCCATACTGGCCGTTGTAGTGGTTGTACAGGCCGCTGAGGATCACCGACCGGCTCGCGCTGCAACTGGCGGTCGTGCAGAACGCGTTCGTGAACCGCACCCCCTCGGCCGCGAGACGATCGAGATTGGGCGTCTGGATGACGGGATTGCCATAGCAGCCCAGATCCCCCCGCCCATGGTCGTCGCTGACGATCAGCACCACATTCGGTCGCTTGGCCCTCGCCCCACCGGCCCGCGAGGTCAGCCACGCCGACATCGTCAGCACCCCCGCTCCGGCTGAGAGCTTCAGAAATCCTCTTCGATCCATATCCGATTGCATGAGTACTCCTTCAGATGCCTGTCGAATCTGGGCGATCCTACCAGATTCCGCCATGCCGGGCCAGCAGCGACGTGCGAATTCCGTGCGTCCCTACCGGGCGGGCTGGAGGTGCAGGGTGACCGGACTGCGGAAGCGTTCTGCGAAAGGCCCGGCGGTAGCGGTAGCGCCCACACGCCGGTCGCCGCGATAATCCACCTCGATCCCCTCCACCGCGGGAAACGGAGGCAGCGGCGGCGCATCCCATCGCAGTTCGAGCGTATCCGGATCGAAGTCAAGCTCCATCTCCACGGTCACGCTCTCGAGATCGCGCCCCGCCTTCCGCCACGCCGCCAGATCGAACCGACGCGGCAGATCCGCGAACACGTTGTGCTCCGAGAAGTTCTGCTCATCCTCGAAACGGATCGGCACAGGCGTCCGGTAGAACACATTGTTGACCGCCCGGTTGTCTCGTGAGGTCACGCGCCGCCCGTTGACACTTCGGTCGGTGGCCACGCGTGTGTGAATGCCAGGCCCCGTGCAGGAGGCAATCAGATTGTGAGCGATCAGCAGACGGTCCGTATCACCCGCGTAGATCCCGGTCCCGCGAATATCGAACAGGATGTTGTTGTCGATCGTGTTGGGCGTCTGCGAGGCCTCGACGAACAGGGCCCCGTTGCAGCACATCCAGATGTCATACGCGAGGTTCTGCGTGATGCGACAGTTGCGGTTGTTCCAGTCCAGCCAGATCGCCGAGCCCGCCTGAAAATGCGCGATGATATTCCGCCGGACCAGCGTGTTCTCGTTAACCAACAGCTTGATGCCCGCGGTCTCCCAGTAGCGCTCGACGTCCTGCCACCCCGAATGCGAGATCCGATTGTTCTCCACCAGGGCCTGCCGGACCTCCAGGCCCTGGATGCCGCCTGTGCCGCAATCGCTCAACTCATTGTTGCGCACGATCACATAGCCCGGACTGAGCCTGGCTCGCTCGGCGTCATCGCGGGCCGCCAGCCGGTCGCGCGATTCCAGCGACCGCGTCCCGATCTCGATCCCCACGGAGTTGATGTGCCGGACGGTGTTGTTCTCGATCAGCCAGTGATGCCCGCCCATCGTGAAGATCGCGCCGACGCCCGTTCGCGGAAAACCGTTGCCCGCGTGCATGAACGTCAGCCCCGCAATGCGGATGTACCCCAGGTCCGTCGCATCGGGCTTGAACAGATGCTGCTGCGTCGTGACCTCCATCAACGCCTCATTGGGGTTCCGCTCCTCGAAAGGATGGATATGTAACGTCAGCCCATCCGGCGCTACCCAGTACGACCCTGGCAAACGGACGAGGTCTTCGTAGACCGCCAACTGCGACAGTCGCTGGCCGTTCTGAAAGACCAGGCCGCGTTTGAGGGTGTAAGGCACCCGTCCCGCCCACTGCTGGGCCCAAGGCATGATCGCGATGTCCTCGGCGCTGGCGTTCTCCAGCGCGAAGGGGTTGTCCCCTTCGAACAGCGACTCCGGCAGCGTCGTCATCCAGAGCTTCTCGGAGAACTGCCCTGGATTGCGCGAGGAACGCCAGGCGGTCGGTACCACCCGCGAGCCCTTGACAACGACCCGCGATCCCGGCGCTGCCTCGTAGCTGATCATCCTGTCCGGACCCTCCCCGCCCCGCGCAGGCACGATCAACTCACGATACTCGCCCGACTGGATGACCACGCGCTGCCCAGGCTCGACCACCTCCGCAGCGCGGTTGATCGTCCGGAACGGCGCCTCCGCCGTCCCCGCATTCTCATCCGACGCCTGCGGATGCCGCTGATCCACCCACCAGGTCTTGCGGAACTGCGTCCGATTCTCCCACGTCAGAAACTCCGACCCGTCGGGCAGCAGCACCGGCGGCTCCAGCGAAACTGACTTCGCCGCACCACCCTGGGCCATAGACACTGTACCGGCCAGAAGCACCAACCCGATCACTGCGAATTGCATCCTTCACCTCCCATCAGCCATGTAGGGTGGGTTCTCAACCCACGCGGAATCCGCTACGAAGAGACATCCCGCTTCCATGCCGCCAACTCCGCACGCAAACCCTCGACGCGCTCCGGGTAGCGCGACGCCAGATCATGTTCCTCACTCCGGTCGTCGTCGAGATGGAACAGCCTTTCCTTCTCGCCCTGAACGAGAAGCTTCCACGGACCGCGACGCACCGCCGCCTGCTGGCGATAGGCCCAGAACAGCGCCCGTTCGGGCAGGCGATGTCCTTTGGTGAGCACGTCCAGAAGATCGACACCATCCAGCCGGAGCCCTTTCGGCAGACGCGCCCCAGCGACAGAAATCATCGTAGGAAACAGGTCCATCCCCAGCACGGTCTGCTCGCAGGTCGTCCCTGCCTCGACCCGTCCGGGCCAACAGGCGATCGCCGGAACGCGGTGCCCGCCCTCCCAGAGGCTGCCTTTGAACCCGCGAAGCGGTCCGTTCGATCCCCGCTGATTCGCGCCGTTATCCGAACAGAAGAAGAGGAACGTGTCGCGTTCGAGACCCAGTTCCCGAATCGTCTCCACCACGCGACCTACGCTCTGATCCATAGCCTCCACCATCTCGCGGTAGGCCCGTTTGATCTCCGCCCCCTGCGTCTTCCTGACTTGCCCGCCTCCCGGCAATCGCTCCGGCGGGTCGTCGCGACCCTGATAGGGATAGTGCGGCGCCTCATGCGGAAGGTACAGGCAGAAGGGCTGGTCCTTGTACCGCTTGATGAAATCCACCGCATGCTCGGTGATCAGATCCGTGACATAGCCCTCTTCCGGAATCTTCTCGGTGCCTGTCCACCAGTCCTCGATTCCCGCCCCGTCGATATGCGAATGATAGTCCACATTGCCGCTGACATAGCCGACGAACTCAGCGAATCCCTGCCTGCGCGGATTGAACTCGACATTGTAGCCCAGATGCCATTTGCCGAAGATCCCGGTGACATAGCCTGACTGTCTGAGCACCTCCGCAAACGTCGTCTCTCTCAAAGGCATCCCGGTCTCGCGTGCCGGTCCATTCGCGAACACCGCCTCATCGATCCCGCACCGCTGCGGATAGCGCCCGGTCAGCAGCGCCGCCCGGGTGGGACTGCACACCGCCCCGTTGGAATGGTAATCCGTAAAGCGCATCCCGCTGCGAGCGAGGGCATCGATCTGAGGCGTCTCGATCCATCCGCCGTAACAGTCGATGTCCCCATACCCCAGATCGTCCGCCATGATCAGCACGAGATTGGGACGCCTGCCACCTCCCTCCTCCGCCCCGGCAGAACCCCATCCGCCAAACACCCCGACTGCCAGAGAACCAGCCAGCCCCTTCACAAACTCACGCCGGCTCAGTCTGTCCCTTGTTCGCATCGTCAGCCAGCCTCCCGGAAGATCTCACTCTTTCGTCATGTGCTCTCCGATATGCAGGGCAAGCCTCCCCCACTCACCATATCCAAAGTCGTGCGAACGCCCGTTCCGAGCGAAATCGAACGAAACGCGCGACCTACAAGCGCAGACACCTCCGCTGTCTCACACGTTGGCAGGATCGGGATGCTTCCATGGGCTTCGGTACGGTCGAGCCAGCAGGCGGTTCGCCTCGTCGTCCCCGATGACCTTGCCCTGCTTCGGGTCCCATTCGAGCGTCCGCCCCAGCCTGCAGGCCATGTTCGCCAGGATGCACGAGGTCGCGGTGATGTAGCCCTGCTCGATATCGGAGACAGGCTTGTCCCGCGTCTCGATGCAATCGAGCAGGTTCTGCCAGTGCCGCCGCATCGGAGCTGCCACGTGCCGCTCCAGGTCCTTCTCCGTCTCGTCTTCCGGATACTTGTCGTACTCGTAGAGCGCCTTGCCGCTGATCCGCTCGCCCCCGCGATGCGGGATGAACTCGTACTTGTGCACGTCCGCTTTGAGGGTGCCTTTGTCGCCGTAGATGATCCCCGCCCACGGGTACTCCGGATCGGCTGCCTTGCCCCAGGTGCGATGCGTCCAGACCACTGGACACCCGGGAAACTCGAACGTCGCAATCTGCGTGTCGCTGGTATTGGCCTTGCTCTCCTTGTCGACGAGAATCCCGCCGCTGGAGCTGACCCGCTCTGGCCAGCCCAGATCGAGCAGCCAGCGGACCATGTCCAGCATATGCACGCACATATCGCCTACGATCCCGTTGCCATACTCCATGAAAGCCCGCCACCCGCGCGGATGCACCCAACTGTTGTACGGACGCATCGGCGCCGGCCCCGTCCACATCTCGTAGTCGAGATGCTCGGGCACCTGCGGATACTGCGGAACGCCCCTCGCCCGCATAGGATAGTAGCAACAGATCTCCACGTGGGCGATCTTGCCGAGCAGCCCCTCCTTGATCACGCGGTCTCGCGCCTCGATCAGGTGCGGCGTGCTCCGACGCTGCATGTTCACCTGCACCACCCGACCGTGCCGGCGCGCCGCCGCCAGCATCGCCTGGCCCTCGACGATATCGGTGCTGATCGGCTTCTCCACGTAGATGTCGGCGCCCGCCTGGCACGCCGCGATCATCGCCAGCGCGTGCCAATGGTCCGGCGTCGCCACGTGCACGATGTCCAGCTCCTCGTTCTTGAGCAACTGGCGATAGTCCCTGTAGGTGCGAGGCGTCTTCTTCGAAGCCTGCCGCGCCGCCACCATCTCCGCCGCCTGCTCCACCATCTTCTGGTCCACGTCGCACAGCGCCACCACCTCGACCGGCGCGATCTGGAGCAATCGGAACAGGGCGCTCTTGCCATACCAGCCGGTCCCGATCAGCGCGACACGCTTGGGCTTGGGCTGGGCGAAAGCCGGAACCAATCCTCCCATACTCGAAAGGGCCAGCCCGGCGGTGGTCGCTTGAAGAAACTGACGACGATTCATAGCGGATCTCCTCAATCTAAGCTCATGGTAAACCGACCCCCATCATCCCCTCTTGGCCGCAATTTCGCAACGCTTTTCAGAAACGATGGCAACCGTCAGAACAGCCGGGTGCTGTCGAGCAGGAAGGTGACGGGACCGTCGTTGATGCTGCTGACATGCATGTGGGCGCCGAACGAGCCGGTCCCCACGCCGACGCCCTGCTGTCGGATCAGCGTCACCACCTTCTCGTAGAGCGGCTCCGCCATCTCGGGTGGACCCGCCGCATCGAAGCCAGGCCTCCGCCCTTTGCGACAGTCCCCCTGCAACGTGAAATTGCTGATCAGAAGGATCTCGCCCCCGATATCGATCGCGCTGCGGTTCATCTTGCCCGCCTCGTCGGAGAAGATCCGCAGGTTCACGAGCTTGTCCGCCATGAACTCGGCATCCTTCTCGCCGTCCTCCTTGGCCACCCCCAGGTACACCAGCAACCCAGGCCCGATCTGCCCGATCGCCTGCGACCCCACTTCCACCTTCGCCTCCGATACCCGTTGAATCACCGCCCGCATCGTACCTCACTTTCGCCAACATGCGTAGGGCGGGTCCTTGACCCGCGCGTTGATCCCATTGCAATGCGTTGAGCCGCGCAGGTTGAGAACCCACAGATTTTTAATTCCGTGCCGTGTGCCGGCGCACGTTCGCCGGCCGCCGGGTCGCCAGGTCGCCAAAGTGCAGCCACACGGTCCCCCGATACCCGCCCGATGCCACGTTCTTCTGGCTCTCGGGCCCCAGCAATTCCGCCTTGTGAAACTTCGTCCCGATCGCGGGAATGCCGTGCAGGAGAGCGATCCCCGTCTCCGGTACATCCAGCTTCGTCGTCCTCGGATCGGGCCCGTCCGCAGGACGGTAGAGCCCCAGGAACAGGTCTTTCGTCGCATTGACGATCGCAATGCTCGCCTGATCCGTGTCGAGCACCGCCCAGTTCCAGTCGCGATAGTACCCCTTGAACTCGGGAAAATCCCACGTCAATCCCGGCGTGTGCTCCTTGTTCGCATTGCGGTAGACGTCCAGCACGCCGCCCTTCGTTCGATTCTTCCACACGCGATAGGGTCCGCGTCCCAGCCAGCGGACTGCCTGTACCCGCGCCTCGGGGTACTCGAATCCGATCCCGAACGCGCTCAAAGGCCCTTCGAGCTGATACCCATAGTCAAGCCGGACCCACCCTGTCGGATAGACATGCCATCGAGCGTACTCCATATCGCCCGTATAAGTCACGTTCAGGACCACGCCGTCGCCGGTTTGTGAAAACGACAGCTTGGCCGGTTCTGCGCTGCCCCCGATCAACGCCGGACCGCTGAAAGCGATAGGCTCGCCCGCCAGCGTCACCGAGGCCAGTTCCCCGCTGTTGCCGGTAAATGCCAGCACCAGAGGACCCGCCTGCACGTGGATCTCGCTCGTCGCGCCGCTGATTTCCACCCGCGGAGTTTCCTCCGACTCGGTCGCGGTATATTTGTCGACGTAGTGCCCCACCTCCCGCACCGCCCACGACCATGTCCAGACCGCCCTGCCGCCCGGATCGAAAGCGGTCAGGTACAGCCCCTCCGCCTGCGACCAGTTGCCGGGTAGCTCCAGATCGAGCCGTCCTTTTTCGTGGGCAGCCACGTCGGGTCCGTCGAAGACCCTTCGGAAGAAGACCTCGCGCCCGCTGTCCTCATCATTGAGCCCCGGAAACTCGGCAAGCTGCACCTCGAATCGACAGTCGCGCAGGTTCGTAAAATCGTAGTGGTTCTCCACCTCCAGCCGCCCATCGAAATCGATGGGCAATTCCTCCAGCACGATCCGGATCGGCGAGAAGATCTCCTGGATCGTGTAGAAGCTCCCCTCCTTCTGCCGATAGGGCCCCACGATCCCGTCCGGCGCCTGATTGCCCGCCACGTCGATGGCCCCATCCTTGTCCGTCCGCACCACGCCTTCATCGACCAGCGCCCAGAGAAAGCCCCCCGCCCCCATAGGCGAAGCCAGTGTCGCGTTCCAGTAGTCATTCAGCCCCGCCCCGTGACCTCCGTCGTAGAGCCCGTGCAGGAACTCGGTCGGCATGAACAGCGTCGAGCCGCCCAGCTTTCGCAGCGTGCTCTGGTAGTGCTCGTAGTGGTCGGTGTCCACCCCGTTGAAGTTCTCCCACGGATGCAGCACCGTCCGCCTCTGCGGATCGTACAAAGCGAACTGATCGTCCAGTTCGCGATTCCACCCTCCCTCGTTCGCGTTGTCCCAGAACAGAATGCACGGATGGCAGACGTCCCGTGTCACCATCTCCTTGACCAGCTTCTTGCCGATCTCCGTATCGTAAGGGGGCTTCTGCCACCCCGCCAGCTCATCCAGCACATACAGCCCCAGCTCATCGCACGCCTGGAGGAAATGCGGATCGGGCGGATAGTGCGACATCCGCACCGCGTTCATGTTCATCGACTTGATCAGACGGACATCGTCGTAGCTGATCTGGCGACTGAGACACCGCCCCGAATCAGGCCAGAAGCTGTGCCGGCACACGCCCTTGAGTCGGATCTTCTGCCCGTTCAGGTACAGCCCATCCCCCGGACGAACCTCGAACGTGCGAAAACCGAACGTCCGCGTCACGCGGTGAACGACCGCGCCTCCCCTCATCAGCCGAATCTCGGCATCGTACAGCACTGGCGTCTCCGCATTCCAGGTCTCGATCCCCACCACCTTGCCCCGCAGCGTTGCCTGGTTCTGCCCCGCCTGGACCCCCGCCGACAGAGGCACAACGGTATCGATGCGCTTGCCGCTTCGCCCGATAATTTCGATCGCGACAGCGTCTGTCGTATCGATTGCGTTAAGATACACATCCGCGTGAAACGAGCCGTCCGCTCGCGCATCGATTGCCACCCATTCGATGAACTGCGCGGGAACCGCCTCCAGATAAACGGGCCGGTAGATCCCGCCAAACACCCAGTAGTCCCCCTGCCGTTCCGCCTGCTCGACGCTCGCATCGGACGAGACCTTGCTGACGTCCACCTCCAGCAGGTTCTCCCCCGCTTGGATCAGGTCGGTGATCTCGTACTTGAACCGGTAGAAGCCTCCCTGGTGCTCCGCTCCGGCTGATTTGCCGTTGATCCGCACCACCGCATCGGTCATGACCCCTTCGAAGATGATGTAGATGCGCTTGCCTTCCCAACCGTCCGGCACCGTGAACGTACGTCGGTACTTGCCCTGCTCGTCGTGCTTGGGCCGGTCATGCCCGTAATTGTACGAGCCGAACCCTTGCAACTCCCAATTCGAAGGCACGCCGATCGTGGTCCACTCGCCGCTCTTGCGACCCCCGGTACAATAAAACTCCCATTCGACCGGGTCGTCCTTGCCCTGGCCCGACAAATACAGGACCTGCGTCTCTTCGCTGCCCGCTGCAGCACTGGCCAGGAGCGCGCCCAGCAGAACCATCGCCCATTTCGTCTTGTGCGTCATTGCGTTGTCCTCTACTGGACTTCTTAACCAAACCAGGGCGACGACGTCGCCCTTCGGATGTGCAGCTCGTCAACAACCGCGTTGCCCTCGTGCGTCACCAGATAGAGCACCAGCTCCGCCACCTCTTCCGGCCCGATAAGATCCTCCTTCTTGATGTCGGGACGTACGCGACTGACCATCTCGGTATCCACCCCGCCCGGACAGATCACATGGACCCGCACGTTCGAGCCCCGCAGTTCCTCCGCCAGCGCAATGCTCATGCCCCGCAGCGCATGCTTCGAAGCGGTATAGGCGCTCTGAAGTGGATAGCCCTTGACCCCCACCACCGAGGAGATATTGACGATCGTCGCCCGTTCCGCCTTCTTCAGCACAGGCATCGCCTCCCTACACAGCAGAAACGGCGCCCGCGCGTTGATCGCCCAGCAGCGGTCCAGGTCCTCCGTTCGTGTCTCCTCCAGCGGCGCCGAATGCGTGATCCCCGCGTTGTTGACCAGGATGTCCAGTCGTCCGAAGGACTTCGAGACCGTCGCCACGAGACTCTGGATGGACCGCTCGTCTGCCAGTTCCGTCGTGACGATCTGCGAAACGCCACCCGCCGCTTTCACGCGCAGCGCCGTCTCCGCCAGGTCCGCCTCCACCCGACCCGACAGAACCACCGTCGCCCCTTCACCCCCTAGCGCCACCGCGATCGCCCGCCCGATCCCCCGACTTCCCCCCGTCACAATCGCTGCCTTGCCTGCCAACCGTCCTGCCATACACGTACCTCCGAACAACATTTCGGGCAGGATTATACCCCAAGACCGCGAATCTGGCCAAACGAACTCCGCCCGGTCTCCCTCCCCCACGAACCAGGGCGTGACACAGAGACAAATGCCGCCGAGTCCGAACACGGACGACAAGCGGCAGGGGCATGGGGGCTCTGTCCGTATCTCAGGCGACGGACTCGACATACGCCAGGAGTTGCTCGCTTAAGCGTACGAGTTGCTCCTTTGGCATTTCAGGCGGACTCATACAGGACTCTTCCCTCCCGCAGGGCCCGGGCGATGATACGCTGTCGGCAGTCTTTCCATCGGTCGACCTCGGCCACGGAGTAAACCAGGACATCGGCCGGCACGCGAAACGGCGAAAGGCACCGCCAGATCCGTGCGGCCTCCTGGCGGCGGCTCCGTTGCCGGCCGAACGGCTCGCGCTCGACGACCAGGAGATCGACGTCCGAATCCGCGCCGGCCTGCCCACGGGCCCATGAGCCGAACAGCACGATCCGCTCCGGCTCCATCTGCCGGGCGATCTCTCGCGCCATCTGCCCAATCATTTCATCGCACACCTTGACCATGCCGCCATCATACCCCCGCCCCGCCCGCCACACAACCGCGAAAGCACACGCCCGGTTCCCCCCGACAAACCGCACGAAGCACACCTGCACGGGTCTGGTCACGATGCGATCCAGCCTACCTGACGTCCACGTGCCCGCCTTCCATTCTCCGTCGGCGTGCCGCAGGCTTCCAGAGGCAGGTCGAGTAGACCAGGGAGCCGACGATCATTGGCGGCCTGAACAACCGGTACAAAAAGACCGGCAGACCGGTGAGGCGCAGAAAGGGAATGGCCATCGCAAGTACGACGCTCGCACACGGCGATTCAGGGGACGCCATATTCAACTCCGTCGGCACCCGCAGAAACCGGGCGCCGTTCCCTACCAGCCTGAACCGCTCGGTTCCCAGCCTACACCGAACGGGCCGATTCTGCAACAGGACACATGAGGCAGCGCGGGCCGGCGGGCAGCACCGATGCCGCTGATTTCTCCCTTGTATTGTTATCCCTGTAGCCGATATATTTGCAGCGCGGCTGTAAAACCAGATTTCCTATCAGAATCAGAGAAAGGGACACACTATGCATTCAGAGTTGAATCTCGCTAGACGATGCGGTCTGCTTCTGGTAGCGCTCTTGGTGGCGGTGGGATTTGGCCTTGGCTGCGGCAAAAGCGGGGACGGCACTGCCGACGACGGCAACAATGCCGGGGGCGCTGGGCCGGCGAGCCGTGACGGCGTCGTTGCCGGGCACGTCAGTTTCACGATCGACGGCAAGCAGTACAGCGGCACAACCTGCCTAGCGGATTCATTTCCGGGCGAAAACAGCACCAGCATCACCAGCGGGGCCGACGAAGACGAGTGGTCGTTGATGCTGGAGATTCCCGGCACGGCCCCCGGTACGTTCGACGAGAAGGCCGGCGCGACCTGTTCGTTTATCCAGCCTCCCTTCAACATGTACGACTCCGAAGCCGTCACGATCGCCGTATCGTCCTACGGAAAGGCCGGTGGTTCGGTGGAAGGCACGTTCTCCGGGATGCTGGTCCATCAATTGGATTCGACGCGCATGCCGATCACGGACGGAACCTTCACGGCCCAACGGCATCGGAACGTCGAGTGACTGCGGATAACAGGGACAGATCCAATCCTGTTCGATCAGCGCCCTGCTCGGCGAACGCAAACGATGGCACTTGGCACTTGGTGAAGCTATCTCCTGGCACGTACAAATGCATGGCCAATCAATAAGGTGGCAACCGTCAACCCTATGAGACAGAAGACTGACTTCGTGCCCACGGCAGAGTCAGCACTCGATGCAGTACCCTCTTCGGGCAACGGGTGCTCCGAAACCGATTGGTTCGGGGCTGCCGAAACCTCCGTCTGTGACATTCTCTTTTCCGTGTTGCTTCTGATGGTCCCGGCAAGACCCTGTTCGTCCGCCTGCCGCGGATTGAACTGTTCTTCGCTTGGCCTTACGACATACTGGACATTCGCTATTTCATCGACTACTTGTGTCCCCGGAGGAAACTCAAATGTAAAATCATCCTTCGTAAGGCCTTGATTGAGTTGTACTTTCTTCGCTTCATACACGTTCTTCACTTCATCCACACCGCCGACTGTTCCCTTAACCGGGAACCATACTCCTTCTACGACTTCTTCGAGGTTCAGTACATCCACTTCAACACGTAGCGCTTTGCTGTTTCCACCGAAGAACTCGTAACGGACGGGTGCATAGGCGTGCTCAACGGAAAGATACAGTTTGCGGTGTACTTGATTCGTGGGAGATACGAACTCCAAGACAACCGTAGAGAAGCCTCTCACCATGACTGCACCAGGCGCCACTCGGAACGCCTCAGGATAATCCCGTAACCCGGTGGAAAGTAGACCGTCCGGATAGTCACGCAGAATAGTAAAAGCCATAGGCGTGAGATTCCACTTCCGCAACAGGCTTCTCCTCTTTGTGATTGTGCCGTGCCGTTGGTCGTCATCAGATTGGCCATTGACCAGACCACCAACAGTCAATTCCCTTACTACGCCACCGTTACTCCCAACCTTCTGAACGGAGGTGAACTGTGATGCGCGCTCATCCATCAACTTGACAATGCTCGAGTGTAGCTGCAACTCTTTGAATGGGCGGGCACTTCTGAACTCGCAGATTTCTCGTGTCACCGGGATCACATAGTTTGTTCCTTGGATGTCATCGGCGGTTTCTTGTCTATCGTTGTACCACTCATACTCGATAGATACATCGAGTATGGCAGATTCCATAGCATCAAACACATCAGCCAGGTCTTCCACCGTTATTCCATAGCTCGTTGCTGGTGACACCAAACTCAACATGAGTACAATCCGCTTGATCATGGCGTCTCTCCTCCCCAGGGTACAACAGGGGACGTCTCCTTTGCTGGTTCGTCTTTCCGCAGATCGGTAGCGGAACTGTCCGTCGAGCGGGTTCTTTCCAGTCAGCCCCCTGAATACTTCGACAGGAACAGTCGTCTTTCCTGCGCTCTGCTCGTGGCGTTGTCGCAGGTCTGCCATTTCGCACGTCTCTCGGTCCTCGCTGCACGACGGAGCGCTCCTGCGGCTCGTGCTCGTTGGGGCTATTGTCGATGAAGCATGAGGGAGGGCAAGGGGAAAATGCGGCGGGGGTCCGTCGGGCGTCCTTGTCGCCGGTCGCTCGGTGTGATGCAAGCTGAAGACAGGGGACGGGAGGGAGAAGCCTGTGTTTCTACGCATCCCGCGCGACGAGCCGATCGCTGCTCGCGCGCCTTCGCGGGTGGCCAGGTCCTACAGGTCGTCGGGGTGGTGGGTGTGCAGGCGGACGTTTTCGCGGTAGACCTCGGGCTCGTCGTGGGTCACCCGATCGATCCGGCCCTGGACCCAGAAGATCTTGATGGCGGTGATGCCGCAGCCAATCCCGGCGATGAAGAACACGCCTGCCGCCAGATAGGCGAAGAATTCGGGCAGCGCCGCGATCAGCACCCCGAAGCCGATCAGCAGCAGCCCGACGATCATGATCGAGGCCGCCACCGCACGCGATGCGCGAGACAGGGCGTTCGAGTAAAAGCGAAAGTCCATTTTTCAGTACTCCTTCCTGCGAAGTGTACGAAAAAGAAGCGGGTCCCGTTCGACCGGGACCCGCTCGGCGTTCATCTCTTTAGTACATATCGCCGCCCGGAGGCATCGCCGGTTGCTTCTTCTTCTCGGGGATCTCACTGACCACCGCGTCGGTCGTCAGCAGCAGCGACGCGATCGAGGCGCCGTTCTGAAGGGCGGTCCGCTCGACCTTGGTCGGCACGATCACGCCGAACTTGATCATGTCGCCGTACTGCTTGGTCAGGGCGTTGTACCCGAAGTTCTTCTCGCTGCTCTCGATGACCTTCTGGGCCACGATCGAACCGTCCAGGCCGGCGTTCGTCGCGATCTGCTTGATCGGAGCGACCACCGCACGGCGCACGATGTCGACACCCACGCCCTCGTCGCCCTTGGTCTTGAGCTTGTCCAGGGCCGGCAGGACCCGCAGCATAGCCACGCCGCCACCCGGCAGAATGCCCTCTTCCGCCGCCGCACGACAGGCGTGCAACGCGTCTTCCACGCGAGCCTTCTTCTCTTTCATCTCCGCTTCGGTCGCGGCGCCCACGTTGATCTGGGCCACGCCGCCCGCCAGCTTCGCCAGACGCTCCTGGAGCTTCTCGATGTCGTAGTCGCTCGTCGAGTTCTCGATCTCCGCCTTGATCTGCTCGATCCGCGCCTTGATCGCCTCGGTGCTCCCGGCGCCTTCGATGATCGTGGTGGTGTCCTTGTCGATCGTGATCTGCTTGGCCCGACCGAGCTGCGTCAGTTCGATGTTCTCCAGGTTCAAACCCAGGTCCTCGAAGATCGCCTCGGCGCCTGTCAACACGGAAATGTCGCTGAGCAGGGCCTTGCGCCGATCGCCGAAACCGGGGGCCTTCACTGCTGCTACCTGGAGCACGCCACGCAGCTTGTTGACCACCAGCGTCGCCAGCGCCTCGCCCTCGACGTCTTCGGCAATGATCAGCAACGGCTTGCCCTGCTTGGCCACCTTCTCCAGCACCGGGACCAGCGACTTGATTGAGCTGATCTTCTTCTCGTGGACCAGAATATAAGGCTTGTCCAGCACGACCGACATGTTCTCGACATTGTTGACGAAGTGCGGGCTCAGATACCCCTTGTCGAACTGCATCCCCTCGACCAGTTCGACCGTCGTCTCCAGCGACTGGCCTTCCTCGACCGTGATCACGCCGTCCTTGCCGACCTTGTCCATCGCCTCCGCCAGCTTCTTGCCGATCTCGGCGTCCTGGTTGGCCGAGCACGTCGCCACCTGTTCGATCTGCTTGGTCGACTCGACCGGAGCCGCCATCTCGAACAGCTCGTCGACGATCGTCTCGACCGCCATCTCGATCCCGCGCTTGACCTGCATCGGGTTGGCGCCCGCGGTGATGTTCTTCAGACCTTCCTCGAAGATGCTCTCGGCCAGGATCGTCGCCGTCGTCGTCCCGTCGCCCGCCACGCTCGACGTCTTCGACGCCACTTCCTTGACCATCTGGGCGCCCATGTTCTCGTAGGCGTCTTCCAGCTCGATTTCCTTCGCCACGCTGACCCCGTCCTTGGTGACGGTCGGCGAGCCGAATGATTTCTCCAGGATCACGTTTCTGCCGGCCGGACCCAACGTGATCTTGACGGCGCCCGCCAGCTTCCGCACGCCCTCGCGAATGGCGCCGCGTGCGTCGGTGCCGTATGCGATTTTCTTAGCAGCCATGTTGTCCTTTCTCCTTCATCTCTTATCGATCCGAATGCGTCAAAGCCTCTTTCAGTGCCTTCAGCAGGTTACTTCTCGATGATGGCCATGATGTCCGACTCGTCCATGATCAAGTACTCCTTGCCGTCGACCTTGATCTCGGTGCCGGCATAACTGGTGAACAACACCAGGTCGCCCTTCTTGAGCTGGACTTCCCGTCGCGTGCCGTCTTCGAGCAGCTTGCCTTCGCCCACGTTGACCACTTTGCCTCGCTGGGGCTTCTCCTTGGCCGTGTCCGGCAGCACGATCCCGCCGGCCGTCTTGGACTCCGCCTCCACGCGCTCAACCAGCACCTTATCCGCCAATGGTCGAATGTTCATCTGTCCTTACTCCTTTCCAGTTACGTTGCATGGGGTTGACCGTATTGTCGTATTCAAATTGGCTCAGTACCGTAACATCCAATCTCTGGGGCACTTAGCTGAATCACGAAGCGAAGATATCGCTGTTGTACTTCTTCAGGAAAAGCCGGTTCAAGAGCTGGTGCAAAACCTCCATCTGCACCGGTTTGCCGATCACACCGAAGACGTCGAGTTGGAGCGCCTTGCCCAGTACGTCCTGGTCCACCCGGCTGGTCAGCAGGATGCAGGGCAGCAGCGGATAATCCATACGGATGATCCGGATCGTCGCCAGGGCACTGGACCGCTCGGAATCCATGTCCACGATCGTCGCGTGTACGCGGGTCCGCCCGAGGATATGCACGAAATCCCCCGCGTTCTCCGCGACCATCAGGTTGATGCCCCGAGGCTTGAAGAGACTGCGCAGCGCCTCCGGCCAGGCCCAGTTCGCCGCACTGGCCACCACATTGACATCCGCAAGTTGGGATCGTTCTGCCATCATAGTCATTCCACCGCACTCCCAAACTGCAAACCCCGTGCCAACAGGTCCGGTGACCGGCAGATCAACCGCAATCCATTTCCCCAAAAGATCTTACGAAAAGCCCTTCCGCACAGCCCCCTCTGGCAAAATTGCAGCCCGCCCTTCGCCCCCTGCCACCCTGGCAGCCGAATCCGACCCGCCGCTGCCGCGCCGCCGCCTGCGAAAGCTTGTTTTCAGCCGCGTTCCTGTGTGGTATTAGTGAAACACTAACGCGATGCCAATAATTGCAGACCGGGGGGGTGCCGGTCGGAGAGCACCGAAATCATGGACAGAATCGTCATCGCCGAATCGTGGGAGCGGTACTTCGCCGACCTGAATCTGCGCAGCTTCGACGACCTCTACCACTATCCCGAAACCGTCACCGTCAACCAGAACCAGAAGAGGGATGTCCTCAAGCTGACTTTGGGCCGGGGTGCCGAGGCAAACGTCTTCTTCATGAAACGCTTTCACGATCCGCATTTCAAGGATATCTGGGCCGCCCGACGGAGATGCGATGCCCTGACCTCCCAGGCAGCCGTCGAATGGCGAAACGCCCGGTTTCTGCTCAGCAACGGCATCGGCACATATGAACCCGTGTGCATCGGCGAGCGAACCCGCTGGGGCCTGGAGAAGGCCTCCCTTTTCCTGACCAGGCAACTCGACGCCGTCTGCCTGCTCGATCTCGTGCTACATCACTGGAAAGACCTCGGTCGGACTCGTCAGGAAGAGATCCTCACCGCCGTGGGGCTTTTCGCTAAAACCTTGCACAATCTGGACATATCGCTTCCCGACCTTCAAATCTGGCATCTCTACCTGCATCCGGATACCTCGTGTGGCCATACCCGCCTCAGCGTCATCGACCTCCACCGCATGACGCGGGACGTGCACAGCACCCGAAGAAAGGCCCGCGACCTCGGTCGGCTTCTCTGGAGCATGCGCCCGCAGTATTTCGACGAAGGGCACCGCCAATTGCTGCTCACCACCTACTTCACGGACCAGAATGGCTCACATCGAGAGAAGATGACCCGCCAAATCGAGCGATTTGAAGCCATCTTCAACCACCGGCACACCGCCGACCGCTATTACAGAAGCACCCCGAGTCCGAGCGTTTCCGCCTGATAACGGGCCTTGGCGACCGCTTCAAGGGCAGCGAGTCGATACCGACCCTGCCTGGTCTCCGAAACTCTCCAACGATCGAAGGTTGTCTCAGACACCCGAAGGCGTGCAGATTTGCAGAATCAGGACTTTTGGCTTGACAATTTAGGCCTTTTCGGCTACATTGGCAATCTGCGTGCTTTTCTGCGCGCGTTCGGAGTGCAGGGCAGGTGAATCGATGATCCAGGGGAGAAAGATCGCTATTGCTGTTCTCGCGGCGCTGGCCGCCACGGGAGCAGTTTATGGCGACATGATGCCCCTGCCTCATCACCGCCCCGCTGCCTCCTCCGCAAGCAATTACGACCACGTTGCCCCGGAACCGGTTGCGATATTCGATTCATCGTCCGCCACCAGTCCTATGGGCTCGAACTGGTTGCCCTTCACTTCGTTCGCAGAACTGGGCTTGGCAACCGAGCAGACCGAACCGGCGCCGTCGACTCTCCAAGCCCTCGGCCATGGCCCGGGCAGCCTCAATCTGTGCCTGTACGCCCTGATCGGCCTGGGACTGTGCCGCTCCGGCCACTGGGCCAAGAAATCAGCCCTCGCGTGGGCCCCCGACTGGTACCACTGCGGCGCTCCCGACCAGATCGGCCATAGCCACGTCCTGGCCCCCGACACGCTCTGCCCCATCCCCCTCTACTGCTTCATCCAGCCCGACGACACGCCGGGCGTTCTGTCATCACCCCGCCGCACCGACCTCCACGCGTCCCTGCGGCACCCTTCCCAGCACACCCCCGCCAGCCTCCCCTCCCGAGCCCCCCCGCTCGCCTGACGACAGGCCCTCCCGCGCTCTCGCCCCTGCGGCGGGTCCGCGAAGTCTAGACCATTCTCAGATACCTGTAAGTCGTGGAGTCAGAAGATATGAAGAAGTTGGCACTAGTTGTCGCACTGTGTGCGTTCATCAGCCTTCCCGCAACGGCGGATATTGCCGTCACCCTCAACCCGCGGACCGGCAACACCGACGTCGCGAACGGAATCCTCACCCTGGATGAGCTGCTGACGGCGACTTCCCACACCTACACAAACGTCGGAGGCGGTGGATTCGACATCAAAGTGACGGCATCCCAACCCATGGACCACAGCACGGGTGAGCTCAACTACACCAAACGACACACCAGTCTGTCCTTCGAGTTTCTGGCCACCGGGACCAGTAACCCAGTCAGCGTCTCCGGATTCACGGTCAGTTGGCTGGACCTGGACATCGCCTACGCCGGCACCGCCGGCCCGTTCGCGATCGTCGACACTCTCGGAACCACTCACATTCTAAATACGTCGGATACATCCATCTTCACCCTGGGCAGCGCGCTGAGCGCGGTCGACCTGGGTCTGGGTAATGGCTTCACGGACGGAATCCTGAGTTCGGCCAGCGGCAATTGGGACAACAATGCGATCCGCTTTGACTTGGCGAGTACCCCCATCCGTTCGTTGACGCTGGTCAATACCACCGACTGGATCGCACCCACCGGGACCATGGATCTGACGGTCGTCCCCGTCCCCGGTGCCGCCCTGCTCGCCCTGCTGGGCCTCAGCGCCGCCGCCACAAAACTCCGCAAACGAGACTAGAAAGTGTGGGTCGCGGCGAAAGAACATTCACGCGCAACCACATGGCACGTAAATATCGAGGACATGACATGCTGAACCGAACGACACTTCTCGCTTCCCTGGCAGTATTGGCAGCAGCCTGCATCTCCGCCCAGGCGGACATGAGAACGGTAAACGTTGACTTTCAGCCCCCGAACGGGGTCCTTTACTCCGGCCTGGGCATGGCGCCCGATTCCGGGACCTACTGGAATCCCATGAGCCTGGGGGCAAGCAACAACCTGCTGGCTTCCGATGGCATCACGGTCACCGACATCGACATATCGACCAACTACACATTCTACTACTCGGACGGCGGCAACGCGCTTCTGCGGGACCGGATCATCTGGTCCGACGGCTCCAACCATCCGGGCACCCTCGATACACCCGCGCTCACGATTTCCGGACTCGAGGCAGGGACTCCCTACGACCTCTACCTCTACGCCGGACGTTGGCCGCAGGTGTTCACGGTCGACGGCGTCTCGAAGACCGTCGCCGCCACCGGTTACTCGCAGAATCAACCCGATTGGACCGAGGGCATTCACTATGTCTCCTTCCTGGGCGTAAGCCCCACCGCCGACGGTCTGATCAGCATCGACATCTATAACACCGCACCCACGGACACGGTGATCTCCGGCCTCCAGATCCAGGCCGTCCCTGTCCCCGGCGCGATGCTGCTGGGCCTGCTGGGCCTGGGCGCCGCCGGCGCGCGGCTCCGCCGACGTGCATGAACGATTCCCAGCCGTCAAAGGCTTGAAGAACCCGATACTCGCATGACAACACACTATGGAGGCAACAAAAGATGAAGACAATAGCGATGGTCACCCTGATCTGTGCATTTCTCACGCTACCCGCCGGCGCGGACATGGTCTACTGGACCGACTGGACCTCGGCAGGATCAGGTACGGCGTCCGGGACGATTGACCTGCCCATATCCAGCGACATCTCGATCACCTACACAGGGGATCTCAATCCCGCCGCGCAACTCGGAGCGGCCACCGACATCAACTACTGGATTCCCTCTTCGCCGTACACCAGTGCGACCGTAGACAACGCACCCAGCACAACCGACATCATCCGGACGACCAGTGCGGGCGTAACGAGGACGGTCACTTTCTCGCAGCCCGTCGAGAATCCCATCATGGCCATTGTCAGCCAAGGCCGTTCGAGTCAGGCATATCACGTGCGCTACTATTTCGATACACCATTCGACGTTCTGAGCTATGGGCCCGGTTACTGGAACGGTCCCGGAACGCTCACAGAAGAAGCCGGAAACGTTCTGCTGGGCGTTGAGGGACATGGTACCATTCAATTCCTGGGCACTATCTCGTCGTTCAGTTGGACAAGCTCGCCTGAAGAGTACTGGCATGGCTTCACCATCGGAGCCCTCGAGCCCGTCCCCGTCCCCGGCGCGATGCTGCTAGGTCTGCTGGGCCTGGGTGCCGCCGGCGCGAAACTGCGCAGGCGAGCGTGAGAACGATGCTGCGGAAACCGCGGCAAGATAGGAGGTAGTGATGAGAAGAACAGTCTTCGGCGCCGTTTTGTGCGCGCTGTTGGCGCTGCCGGTGTGTGTGCAGGCGGACGTGTATACCGATGATTTCAGCGGCGATCTCAGCCAGTGGACCGCCGGACCGTCGCACCTGGATTCGTACGGGATCGTCGGCGGGGAGCTGTTCATGGATGGCTGGGGTCACCTGGCCAAGCCGGCAGAGGGAGGCTGGGGTGTGCTCCAGTTCAACCAGCCCCTGGGATCTCACTTCGTCGCGACGTGGGACGCCAAGATCACCTACTATGACTATGCCAACTTCGCGCTGTTTGCCGATTCCCCATGGGGATTCGACAACTTCCGAGGATATACCAACAATGGTTACATCTGCTGGATCGATATCGATGACCCCACAAACCCGCTCTTGGATGTGTCAATGAGGAAAATCTCCTCCGGTTCCCCGCTGGACTTGCCCACACCGCAGCGGGATATTCCAGTGACGCCTGATATTGCGAACCACCAATGGTTTTCGTGGCAGGTGGTCATGAACCACGGCCAGATGCAGGTCTACGTCGACGACACGCTGTACGTGGACACCTTCGACCCCGAGTTCGCGAACGCCAACTACAAGATCGGCGTCAGCTTCGGTGAAGATAGCCAGGGTTACATTGACAACTTCCAGGTGACCGTCGTTCCCGTCCCCGGCGCGATGCTGCTGGGCCTGTTGGGCCTCGGCGCCGCCGGCGCGAAACTCCGCAGACGCATCTGATCCGGATTGGATATCATGATGGGAGATAGCCTATGAACAATAGACTAGCTGCTTTAACGTTCGTGGCACTGTTCGTAGCCGGGCTTGTCGCTCCGGCCCAAGCCGACATCGTCGTCTTCGACAATAAGACGGACTTCCTTGCTGCCACAGGCGCCAGCGAGGCCGCCAATTTCGACACCCGCACGGGCGGCACCTACAACGCGACTTATGGCATGTGGAACATGGGTTTGGGCTTTTCCGTAGGAGACATGAAGTTCGATTCGCAGAGTCAGGCGTTCTGGATCGGCGACTGGACGGATCGCTTGGCGGGCGATGAACTGGCGATCAGCGATACCGAGGATATGGACGTGACCGTCATCAATCTCGGCGGGAATGTGTTCTCGCTCGGCTTTGAGTTTGTAGAGCCCAAATTTGACGCGAACGTCAACGGGCCCTTTGTAGATTCGACGTTCACGGTATCGCTTCTGTCGGGAGCAGTGCCGGTTGACTCATTCACGTTCAATGCGCCGAACGACCAAGCCGCCTTTGTCGGCGTATGGAGCACGCCGTCACAGGGCTTCGATATGGTGCAGATCCGGGAAACCACCGGCGGGATCGGTAACGAGTTCTTCGGCGAGTTCTACATCGGCACCCAACCCGTCCCCGTCCCCGGCGCGATGCTCCTGGGCCTGCTCGGCCTCGGCGCCGCCGGCGCGAGACTTCGCAAACGTGGATATAAGAAAGAGAGATAGATTCATGATCCAGCGATATGCATTTCTTGGCGTGTTGTGTGCCATTGTCACGGCTCCCGTTCACGCCGACTTCACCATGCACACCGCGACGGTCTTCGAGGGAAATCAGGCCTGGAGCAGTGTGGGACTAACCTTTGATGTCAACGCCGGTCCAGGAATCAAGGTCCTGGCACTCGGCATTTACGACAGTAAACAGGACGGCATAGAGGGCGACGCGGTCCTTTCGACATTGTTGTTCGATGCGAACCGCCAAGTGATTGCGCACATGGACTTCACCGCCAACGATCCGGGCACCCTGGTCGACGCCTATCGGTTCAAGACACTGCCCAGTCCACTCGTCCTGACGCCGGGTCGGTATACCATCTCCGGTTATGGCTTCCACCTGAATGGCAACAACGAGTATAACGCCAACTTCACGCAATCAGGCTGGCCGATTTTCGACGACGGCGATGGCGCGATCGCCTTCGTGGATTCTGTCTGGGGCGCCAGCAGTGTCGACATGCCACCGACCTATCCCACGCGTTCGGGAGCGACTACCATTCATGGGGTGGCCGACTACTTCGACGGTCCGAATATGCGATTCCAGGTCGTGCCGGTCCCCGGTGCCGTCTTACTGGGCCTGCTGGGCCTCAGCGCTGCCGGCGCCAGGTTACACAGGCGCGCATAAGAACCCTGCGTAAGACACTGATCCGTAGATAGAAGGAGAGAGGTTATGATAAGAAAGACAATCTTCATCGCCTTGCTGTGCGCCGTCGGGGCAAACACTGCGGTCGCCGACTTGATGTACGGCCTGGCTTCGAGAGCCCCCGGTGGCTCCGTGCCATCGTCGGCGCCGACCTACTTGTATCGCTTCGAGGATGACAGTACTCCATTGGCGAGCTTCATGCAGATCGGTGAAGTCAAGCTGGGTGTCAGCAGTATTGACGCCGATGCCTTGGCGTGGTCGCCGAACTATGGCTTACGCGCCTTTGATGTCGTCACCGGAGCCATGCTTACGATCGACCCGGCCACTGCCGCCGCCACGGCGACAGGCTCCACCTCGCATCCCAACCGGGATATCCGCGGCGCCGTCTTCGATACGGCCGACAACCTTTGGGTGGCGGATGCCGCCCAGAACGAACTGCTGCGCATCGACCCGCTTAACGGTAGCACTCTGCAGACTATCGGCCTGATGCTGCCTACGGCTGCCTTCGACCTCTCGACGTCTACCGATATCGCCATCGCGCGCGACGGGACGGTCTTCCTGGTCAATGTCGGGGCGGTCTACACCGTCGATCTGGGCACGGGGATGCTGTCTCTACAGCATCAAATTGCTCCGACGGACAATAACCTGGCAGGTCTTGCGTTCTCCACGGATGGGCCGGACGACATCCTGTTCGCCTATGAAGTCAACGGTTCGGACGACATATTCCAGTACGACGTCGACAACCTGTACGGCACCACGCTCTTTGGCACAGGCTTCACCGCCATGAACGCCGGACGGGGCGATCTGGCCTCGATCACTCCCGTCCCCGTCCCCGGCGCGATGCTGCTGGGCGTGCTGGGCTTGAGTGTCGCGGGCGCAAGATTGCGCAAACGTACCTAGGGACCTGGGCAGCCGGCGATCCGGTCTCGGACGCCGGTAGGTCTCCGACAGGAAGGGGAGAAGGGCTGCGAACCTCAGCGCAGCCCTTTCTCTTTGCGCATGGATCTGAGGCCGTGGCAAGGCTCAGCGGATCAGCTTGATGATCTCGGCCAGGTCGTTGGGCACCTCGACGGGGGCGTTGCTGAACGGCCCCTGGTTGTCCTTGTGGTAGTTGACGGTGACGTTCGGGTCCTTCAGTGCGTGACCGGTCAGGACGCAGGCGACGCGCTCGTCTTTTCCGATCGTGCCGTCGGCGAGCAGGTGCTTGAGCCCCGCAATCGTCGCAGCGGAAGCAGGCTCGCAGCCCAATCCATATTTGCCGATCAGCGCCTTGGCATCGCAGATCTCCTCGTCGGTCACCGCCAGGACGACGCCGTTGCAGATGTCGATCGCGCGCAGGCATTTCTTGAGGTTCACCGGACGCGAGATCTCGATGGCCGATGCGCACGTGTGCGGCGAGAAATTCCGCGCCGTCAGGTCCGCATAGTAGTCGTCGATCCGCTTCCCGTCGACGTGCCCCCCGTTCCAGACGAGCTTCTTGTTGTTCACCAAGTCGGTCAACGTATCGGCGCCCGTCGCGTTGACGATCGCCAGGCGCGGGATGCGGTCGATCAGGCCGAGCGCTTTGAGTTCCATGAACGCCTTGCCGAACGCGCTGGAGTTGCCCAGGTTGCCGCCGGGGACGACGATCCAGTCGGGCACCTCCCAGCCGAGCCCCTCGATGATCCGGTACATGATCGTCTTCTGCCCTTCGAGCCGGAACGGGTTGAGCGAATTGAGCAGGTACAGCCCCAACTCGGTGCAGACCGCCTGCACCTGCCTCATGCAGTCGTCGAAGTCGCCCTGGATCTGGATGGTCTGGGCGCCGTAATCCATCGCCTGGCTCAGCTTGCCGAACGCGATCCGCCCCGAGCCGATGAAGACAGTGCACTTGAGCCCGCAACTGTGAGCGTAAAGCGCCACCGACGCCGACGTGTTGCCGGTCGAGGCGCACGCGCACGACGTCGCACCGACCATCATCGCATGGCTGAATGCCGCCGTCATCCCGTTGTCCTTGAACGAGCCGGAAGGGTTGAGCCCCTCGTACTGGAGGTGCAGCCCATCGGGCTTCATCCCCAGGTGCTCCGCGATCGCACAGTTCTGCTGGAGGATCGTCTGGCCCTCGCCGATCGTGACCTTGTGCTCGTCGGGACAGAAATCCAGCAGCTCGCGGAACCGCCAGACGCCGGAAAAATCCAGACGCCGGTCCCGCGTCGCCCAGCGTTTCCCGAACTCGCTCAGTTTGCCCGGCACCGGCACTCGGTCCCAGTCGTACTGCGCATCGAGCAGGTCCCCGCACTTCGGGCACTTGAAAATCGCCTGCCCACAGTCGAACTCGGCCCCACAGGCCGGATTGATGCACCTCTGAAACGCCACGTCAGCCATATCCATGTCTCCAATACAATGATAGACTGGGCATTATAGCCCATCGACCCGCCTTCCGCCACCGACATCTGTCGTCCGTCAAACACAAGCGCTGTCGCGTCGTGTGTCTCGCTCGGAACCGGTGCTTTTTTCTAATCCGCCACCTTTGTCCGGCCGAAAACACCCGAAGATGGAAGCCGCCGGAGGGAACCGGTTTCCGGATCGCCAAATCGGACTATCGGCACGAGGAAAAGAGAGACAACCATGAAAAAGACCATCGTTATGACCTTTGGTGTGTTCGCCGTCGTCGCTCCCGCCCTCGCCATCATCCCCACCACACGCGAGCAGATCCACTGGAGTTGGGCGTCCCATAAAGACCAGACCGCCAGCTACGGATCCTACCTGAGGGCCTGGCCCGACGGACGCCATACCGCCGAAGCGCAGCAACGGTACAACGAGCGTAGCTGGGCCGCCACCCAGGCCGCCGGCACCGTCGAAGCGTATGAGCGATACCTGCAATCCCACCGTGACGGCGCCCACGTCGAACAAGCCAGAGAGAATATCGATTCCCTCCGCTGGCAGCAGGCCCGCGTGGAGAACACCGTCGCCGCGTTCGAAGGCTACCTGGAACTCCACAACGCAGGTCGCCACGCCGCTGAAGCGGCCGATGCCATCGACTCGCTCCACTGGCAGCAGGCCAGCGCCGCCAACACGATCGAGGGCTTCGAACACTACATTCAGTCGCACCAGGCCGGACGCCACGCCGCCGAAGCCAAAGAGCGCATCGACGCCCTGTATTGGGAGCAGGCCACCACCGCCGACACCACCCGCTCGTATCAGGCCTACTGCACCGCCCGACCCGAAGGGCTGCACGTACAGCAGGCTCAGGCGAAGATCGCGGCCCTCCAGAAGAACGAGACCCTTTTCGCCGCCGCGATGAAGGTCGGCACCGAAGCCGCGCTGCGCCAGTTCCTCGAAGACTACCCGGGGCACCAGAAAGAAGCCTACGCTCGCCAGGTCCTCGCCGGCCTTAGCGAAGAACACGACATCCTCACGCTCCTCTACGACCAGAAGATCGACGCGGTCATCTCCGGCGCCGGCATCCGCAAGATCTCTATCCGCGTCCGCAAGCTGGTCCCCTACCCGCTCGCCCTCCGCGTCCCCGCCGGCACGTTCTTCGCCGCCACCGACTCCTCGGTCCAGAACATGGTCGCCACCACCGAAAGTACGATGCGACTGACCTCGAACGAGTGGCAACCCGTCTCCGTCCCCGTCGCCTGTGCCAACCGCTCGCGCAAGATCCCGCAGGAGAGCGACCGCTTCATCATGCGCCGATCCTCCCACCAGTTCCAGTTGACCAAACTCATGCCCGTTCTCGCGAGCGCCGGCGCCGACCCCGACACCAAACAGGCCGCCGTCTGGATCGTGACCGACAACGCCGACTACGACGACCTCGGCACCCTCGTCTCCGGCTCCTGGAGCTTCAGCCCCGGCGGCAGAGCCCGCGCCATCGGCGCCCGCGAAACCGCCCAAGCCCTACAGCTCTGCGACCAGGCCGGCATCGACGTCACCGTCAAGGCCATCTGGGACGACCGCCCCAAGATCCTCGCCGACCTCGAACAAATCCAGGCCCACTTCCCCCAAACCGCCGACCTCCTCCACTGGCTCCGCCAAAAACACTAACCCCGCGCAGAATTCTGCCAGCCATCGTCCCCATCCCGCCGACGCATCAGTGCGCGTCTGCGTGCCCGTTGACCCCACCGGCGATCTCCGCTATCCTGTTTATATGGTGCGTTCAACGAACACATTCCGCCTTTTTGGCTGGGCTGCAGTTGCATCGTCGCAATCGCAAATGCCGTCGCTACGCTCACAACCTCGCGGAGAAAGGTGTCCTGCGTCAAGTGGGCTTCGACCCAGTTTCCCAGCCATGTGAATCTGCACGAGCACAAAGAGAACAGGCGGCGGGACGCGAGCTGCCACGCGGAACATGGAGATTGAGATGCGAGCGATTCGAAGTAAGGCGTTGGGGGCGGTGGCGTGGTTGTTGGCCGTTGGCGTGGCAGCGGTGTGGGTGGTAGACCTTCCGGGGGGCGAAAGACCCGCTTCGCGCGAGCCGGTGCCGATTATTTTCGATACGGATATCGGCACCGACGTGGATGACGCCGGCGCGTTGGCGATTCTGCATGTGATGGCCGATCGGGGCGAGGCGCGCATCCTGGCGACGATGAGCGCCAATTCCAATCGCTGGTGCGCGCCGGCGCTCGATACGATCAACACCTATTACGGACGTCCCGACTTACCGATCGGCTGTTCGCGTAGTGGACCCGATCCGGAGGAGTGGTACCATCCCAGCGTCGAGGCGTTCGACCACGATCTCAAGCAGAGCGGCGCAGCGCCCGAGGCGGTCGCGCTCTATCGCCAGATCCTGGCGGCGCAGCCTGATGACAGCGTGACGATTGTCGTCGTGGGCTGGCTGACGAACATGGCGGACCTGCTTGCGAGCGAGCCCGACCAGTACAGCCCGCTGTCCGGAAAGGAACTCGTGGAGAAAAAGGTCAAAGAGCTGGTCTCGATGGGCGGACGCTGGCCCAATTCGCCCAAGGTCGAGGGCGAGTACAACTTCCGGATGGACGGCCCTGCCGCCTGCAAGGTGATCCGCGACTGGCCCGGCAGAATCGTGTTCACCGGCCTGGGCAAGAACGTGATGACCGGCGCCCGCCTGCTCGCCCAGGGAACGGAAGACAATCCGGTCCGCGCCTATTACGCCAATTTCTTCGAAAAGAACAAGGTCTCCGAACGCTCGAGCTGGGACCTGATCGCGGTGCTGTACGCGGTCAGGGGGACCTCCGATTATTTCACGGTCGTTTCGGGCGGCAAGTGCGTGGGCCAGGAAGATGGAAGCAATCAGTGGGTACCCGGTCCCGTCTCGAATCATGCCTATCTGGACGACCGCATGCCCCCGAAGGAACTGGCGGCAACGCTCGAGGATCTGCTGCTGACGTCCGCAGCGGACACTGCATCTGTCACTGAAGTCGAGGTGGTGCTCGCGCTGGAAGGCCTTCGCGTGCCTTTCTCCCCCGGCATGCCGGCGACGTTCGAGTACGACCTGCGCCGCCCGCCCAAGGGCATTGAGACCCTCCCGGCTCAGGTAATACTCCAGAGGGAGATCACCCACGAGGGCAAACGAACGTTTCTCTCGTGGGCCATGCCCGAGAAGGTCAAGATGCCAAGCGTCTTGAAGATCACAGGCCTGGCCGCAGGCACCTACCAGATCTCAGCCCGCACCGCGGAGAACTCGAAGCACTTTAAGAACCACACGCCCATGCTCTACGAAGACCGCCCCGTCGAGATCCGCCCCGGCGTCGTCGACCGCTTCAAGCCCAATTACCCTGAAATCGACACCACCGTCGAGCCGGGCGACCTGACCGTCCAAGGCGTGGTGTATGACGCCAAAGGCAAGCCCCTGAAACGCAGAACCATCTGCCTTACGCCGGCCCCGAAAACCGAATGGACCTGAAGCTGTACTACCCCGCCGCAAAGACGGACGGGCAGGGCCGCTTCGAATTCACGGGCATCCGCCCCGACGTCGGCATGGTCCTCTGGTGCGAGGGACAGGCCATGATGCTCCGCCCCGCGTGGGCGGGTGAGGATGCGACAATCTCCGTGGACTTCGTGACAGGTCGGACGAAGATGGACATCCAGGTTGGCAAGCCCATCAGCGAGATCACCATCGACTGGCGAGACGGCCAGCTCGGCAAGCTCTCCGATCTGGCAGGCAAGGTCGTGGTCCTGGACTTCTGGGCGACCTGGTGCGGCCCCTGCCTCCGATCGCTGCCCGATCTCAACGCCCTCGCAGGCAAATACGCGACCCACCCGGACGTCGTCTTCGTCGCCCTCAGCGTCGACTACATCCGCAACGTCTGGCAGGACAAAGTCGACACCGCCGGCTGGACCGCCCTCCGCCACGGTTGGCAGGAGCGGTAGAAGAGCCCCGTCGGATATCAAGGCGGCATCCCCTACTGCCTCGTCATCGACGAAGATGGGATTGTCCGCGCCGCAGGTCACTTCCTCGAAATACAACCCCTGCTCGAGCAGATCCTCCGCCCATCAGAGACGCCGGATAGACCTCAGCGTGGGGACATGTGATTTGGAACGGCGATAGGCAAGAATTGTCTCATTGTCACAAAACGAACGCGCCCGTCGTGCGTCCTATTGGACAGACGAGCGCGATGGAATGACGGACCATCCGAATGTCACCTGCGAATGGACACGAGCGAACGCGCGAAGAACTCGCTGCTTCCTGACTGCGGAGACAGATAGAAATGATGTCGATACCGTACACCTATATCGCATTCGCGTTCGGCGTGCTCTGCGTATTCTTCAAGATCGGGCAGCTCGACGACGAGATCGGGATAATTATCGGCGTTTCCGCCGGCATCCTCACCCTGATCTTGAACCACTACTGGCTGGGTGGCTACCTGGGCCTGTTGCTGAACGCACTGATCGTGTTCGCCCTGCTGACCGTCTACAAGATCGCTCGAGGACATTGGCAAACCAGGAACATCGACCAGGAGCAGGATTAATCAAACGCCGTGGCAGAGGGAGCACGAGGGCGAAGCACCGCACCGCTTCGCCCCCACGCTCGTGGACAAGGCCCGACCGGGTCTTCTGGCGTCAACTCGCCTCCTCCCGGCTCACCTCCGGCGACATCTTCGTCACCAACTCTGCTGTGGCTGTCGCGGATTCTCCTGCTGCCAACTACGCTGTTGCTGACGCCCGCCCTGTTGCTGCCGAGTACCCTGCTGCCGGTTGCTCCGCTGCCGGCGAAGGTTCTGGAGCCACTGGATGTCGACCTTCTGACCGTTGACGGCCAGGCTCTGTGCCGTGAGGATCCGCTTGCCGCCGATCCGCGTGGGCTGCGCGAGCAGCGTCACCTGCTGGCCCTCGGAAATCGAGACGTCCTGGAGGTCCTGCTTGGGTCCCAGGTCCACCGGAACGGTCTCGCCGGTTTCGAGTTCGATCAGCGCGATCAGGTGGTTGGGCCGGTTCTGCCCGCGCAGCGACTTCGTGGCGGTCTTGCTGATCGTGCCCTTGAGCCGCCGCGTCTTCGATGCTCGCGGCTGCTGCACCCGCATCGTCTGCCCGTTGGCCTGGATGCGGTTGCTCATCAGGACCGGGCGCTGGTTCACCACGCAAACCTGCCCTTGGGCACGGATGCGGTCCCCCTGCGAAAGATCCATCTGATTGACCCGATTCGAGGGCCCCAGATGCACCACCGCGGTCTTGCCGTTCTGCGTGCGAACCTTGGCGAACGTCTGCTCTTGCTGCTGATTCGCAAATCGCACTTGCGTGGTGCCCTGAACGGTGCCGGTCACCTGAGCCGTCCGCTGCCGGCGCCCCCGCGTGGCTTGGAAATCCTGCTGACGGCTGCCTCGGCTCTGCCGAAGCTGCGTCCGCCCCTGCCCCCCTGAGCGCTGCCGGCTGCTCTGACGGGCCCGGCGCAGATCGTAGATGTGGATGTACTCATAGTGGTCCACCTGCTGATCCTGGTCGGTGTCATAACCGATCATGACCCAGCCCTGCGGGTCCGCCACGATCCGGGCGTCGCTCGAGCGCTGCTGCCCTTCCTGGCTCCGCTGCTGCCCTTGCTGCATCCTCTGCTGGCCCTGTTGCTGCTGACTGCGCGAGGAGCTGCGTTGCTGTTGCGCTGCCGCTGCCACCGTCAACACGACGACCAGAAGCAACACGGTATATGGCAATCCTCTGCGTTTCATCATGGCTCTCCTTGGATAGGTAAATTTGCATTGTCAGACCACGCCGATGTCGACTCTCCCCGAGTCACTCGGCGTCATACCACGTGCTGAACTCGTCGTCCCACTCCCACCAGTCGTCGGTGTAGTAGTCCTCGGTCCCGTAGTCGTAATCGTCGTTGTACCCATAGCCCTCGGACGGATCGGTGTACCCGTAGACCGAGTAGTCGTCATCGTAGGAATCGGAACCGTAGTAGTCGTCGTAGGCGTAGTAATTGTCGTCGTCGCCGTAATCATAGGTTCCGAACGAATCGTCGTACTCCTGGTTGTTGCCGTCGAACCAGTCCGACGGATCGTACCACTCGTCCTCGTTGGCATACCTCTGACTGCCGTAGTCGTCGCCGTAGTCGCGACCGTAATCCATGGTGCCGGAGTCGTCGTCGCCCCAGTCCGAGGGATCGTACCACTCTTCCTCATGGACCCCTTCGCCATACTCGTATTCGTATTCCGTGTCTTGTGCCGAGGCCACTGGCACGGCCCGGACAAACAGCGGCGCGACCAGAAGGCCGGCAAGTACGTAGATCCATTTACTTCTCATCGTGGATTCCTTTCCTGTAGTGCGTTCCAGTTCTCTTCTCATTCCGTCCGTCGTCTGCGCGAGGATCGCGGAGTGACCTGTCTCTTTACCCGACCTGGTGTGTGGTCGTCATTCCAGGTTCGATTCGCTAGCGGCCCTGCTGCTGGCGGCTGCCCTGCCGTTGCCGCTGCAAGTCGCGCAGCCATTGGACGTCGAGCTGATGGCCGTCGATGCCGATGCTCTCGGCCACCAGGATCGTCCGGTCGCCGATCTTGGCCGAACGGGCCAGCAGCGTGATGTCCTTGCCTTCCGAGATCGAGACGTCCTGAAGATCGCTTTTGCGCCCCAGATCCACCGGCACCTGCTGACCGGTCTCCAATTCGATCTGCGCGATCACGTGAGCCGGTTGGTTCTGGCCACGCAGACGCCGGGTCGCTGTCTTGGTGATCGTCCCTTCCAGCCGTTTCTTCTGCGAGCCCTGCGGCGTCTCCAGTCGAATCGTCTGGTTGTTGGCCCGAACCTGGTTGCTCATCAGGACCGGCCTCTGGTTCACCATCGAGACCACCCCCTGGGCCTGGATGCGGTCGCCCTGCGAGAGATTGAGCTGGTTGACCCGGTTGCTCGGACCGAGGTTGACCACCACCGTCCGCCCCTGCTGGGTGCGAACCTTGGCGAAGGTGTGCTTCTGCCGCTGCTGGGCAAGCTGGATTTGCTTGAGATCCCGGACCGTGCCGCTGACCTGCCGGCGCTGCGTCGCAGCCGAACCCGGGCGCTGCTGCTGACCGGTCTGCAACCACTGCTCCTGACCGCGACCCTGCATCATCGACCCCTGCCGGCCACGACCTTGCATCATCTGTGAATCCTGCCGACCACGGCCCTGCATCATCTGCGAGTCCTGCCCGCGACCGGGTCGCGTCTGGCGAAGCTGCGTCCGCGATTGGCCGCCCGAGCGCTGCCGACTCCGCTGCTCCGCCTGCCGCAGATCGTAGATGTGAATGTACTCATAGGCGTCGACGTTCTGGTCGCCATCCGTGTCGTAACCGATCATCACCCAGCCCTGCGGGTCCGCCACGATCCGGGCACGGTCTTCACTCTGCCGCTGCGACTGCCGCTGTTGCTGCGACTGCGATTGCTGGCTGCGGGATTGCCCACGCTGCTGTTGCGCAACGGCCGCGCCGGTGAAGGCCAGCGTAATCGCCAACAGCACGATAACTCTCCGTCGTCTGTTTCTCATGGTCTGTCTCCTTCTGTCTCAGGCCTGAGGCACGTCAGTTTTCGGATGCTCGCCTGCCGCTCTCAGTAGTTGCTGTTGTCGTACCACTCGCTGAATTCGTCGTCCGTGTCGTACCAGTCTTCGGTGTAGAAGTCCTCGTAGGGCTCGTATTCCCAGCTATATTCGTTGGTATACGGCTGGTACTCATAGTCCCAATCGTCATCCGCATAGTAGTCGTAGTCATCCGTGTAATCAGTGTCGGAGTCGTAATCGTCGTAGTAGTCGTATTCATACCCGTCGCCGTAGTACTCGTAATCATCCAGATCGTCGTACTCGTAGCCCCAATCGTCGGCCAGATCGTCATCGTAGACGTCGGGCTCGGTATAGCCGTAGTCCCAGTAGTCATCGTAGTAGTCGTAATCGTAGCCGTACGTTCCGTAGTCGTCTTCGTAGTCGATGTCGTCATCGTCATTGAACCAGTCCGACGGATCGTACCACTCCTCCTCGTGAAGCCCTTCGCCGGGCTCGTACTCGTATTCCGTGTCCGCTGCGGAAGCCATCGGCGCCGTCGCAAACAGCACCGCCATCAGACCGGTCATCAGCAGGGATAGCCATTTCCTTCGCATAATCCGTTCCTTTCTCTATGGAGTGCGCATCTCAGGATACCTTCGTTTGTCGCTGTATCTTGCGGACAGAGACTGTCTACCATTCACCTCCTTTCATCGACCCTGCCCGGGAGCCCTCATCTGACGCCGCGGTCCACATTGCCCGCGCGCCTTGACACTACGCAGCCCGCCCGCGAGATCGAATCGGCATTCTCCTGGTTCCCGCTCCCGGCCTTTGCCTAAATTGGCCGTGGTGCTCTTACCCAGAGCCCACCGATGCGCAGGCTTGGCGTTTCGTTCAGCTGCCAGTAGGATCGACGGTGATCTTGTGGACCCATTGCAGACACGCGACATATAAATTGCCGACTCCGATAGTGGGAAAGGAACGAACATGAACTACGAAGGGTGGCTCCGGTTCTGACCATCGTGATGCCCAGCCCCACCTCTTCGAAATGCAGGACAGCAGCCAAACCCTTCAGGTCCTTCGCGAATCCGCCGGCAAGGAGCGTAAGGCCAGGATCCAAGAAGATGAAACCCCGAATCATGTACATCGAACTGAAGACCCACAGGCAAGGCCACGATGACAATGGGCCCGCCTGGATCTCGCGTCACCTTCTCCAAAACCGGAAGGACCATCTACTGGCGAGGCAAGCGCCTCCAGCGCGGCAAGCACGGATGCGCGAATCATTTCGATCTCGACAGCGGAGAAGCGTACTGGATCTCAGGCCCGAAGAAGAACGGAGAAGATCGCTATCCCTGGGCCCGAGAGAAGGTCCGGATCGATCCGGACGTCCGCGAGGAGTACTGGGTGCAGATCAGGAATCGGCCGGACAGGGTAAACGAGGAGTTCGCCTGATACATGGTCACCCGTGCACATCTCGCTCGTAGGCCGTGTACCTGCGCATCGTCCTCCCGCACCATGCCTGGCCATAGCAACACGCCCCACACATTTCTGAAGAGAAGTCGAGATGGCGACAGAAGCCGAACTACGCACGATCAGAGCGTGGGCTCATAACCCAGACGGCCCCATACCGCCCGCTGGAGACGGTGCAGATCTTCAAACCCTTCCGCCGTCTCCGGGACGAACTGGCCCGGGTGCGAGCGGTCCCGATCCTTGCCCTGCCTGCGGGTATCGGCCCCCTTCCACTTCCAATATTCGGCATGCCCGTCCGCGAAGTTGAGCGTGGTGCCGTCGCCATGACGGACCATCGGATCGTCCCACCACTGCTCCAGAATGTAGTGGACGGCGTAGCTGTAAGACGTCGCCCAGCCCTCGTCGATGAAAACACACCGCCGAGCCGGTGGGGGCCGGTGAATCTGATCGCGGTTCTTGACCCACAGCGTGATTCCATCCTCGACCAGTGACGCATGCCTCGTACCGCCCTGCTTGAATGTTCCCGGCGGCGGGTTGCCGTTCATCGCATGGACGATGGCATAGGTGAGCATCTCGCCGCGATAGGCGGTCGGGCATTCGAACAGCTTCAGACTCGGCGCGTACGGCCACAGCGCCCCGGACTGAATCGCTTGCTTCTGACTCTCCGGATCGAGTTGCTCTCCCTGCGCGTAGTTGGCGTGCCAGCACTGCCCGACCCACGCTTTCTCGTTGGGATGGCGGGGATCGGACAGATTCGTGAAACCGGCGGCGCCGTTGACAAGATTGCCCTCATGGTCGTCCGCATAGACGAGCCAGGCCAGGCCAAGTTGCCTGAGGTTGCTCAGGCAGGCAGCGCGCTTGCCTTGTTCGCGCGCTCGCTGCAGCGCCGGCATGAGGATCGCCATCAGCACCGCAATGACCGCGATCACCACGAGCAACTCAATAAGAGTGAAACCATGAACCACCGACCGGCGAAATCTACCCTCTGCGTTCATAGATAGTCCTCCCGAACAGGCAGCATATCTATGCTAACCGCAGATCCTGCCCTCCGAAAGTTCTTTTCGATGGACACGGAATATCGACGCATAGGAAACCATCGTGTCCGCTCGGGCGTCACGTGGGGTCCGTGTAAGCATTGTGCCCGGGACAGATTGCTCAGGTGGGAGCAGAGTCCGAGTCAGGCGCCGGCGCCTGAAGGGCACGGGTCTCAGTGGTACGCGGCACATCGAGATCGGGACCGGTGGCGGCGCCGAGCTCTTTGAACTTGCGGGCCGACACGAGCACTCGACTCTCCATCGAGCGAACCGCCTTGTTGTACGCATCGGTCGCCCGATCGAGGTTCCTGCCGATATCGTCGAAATGCCCCGCCAGCACGCGAATCCGATCGTACAGCTCCCGCCCCAGGTTGCTGATCGCCTGAGCGTTCTCCGCGATCCGCTGCTGCTGCCAGCCATAGGAAACCGCCCGAAGCAGCGCGATCAGCGTCGTCGGCGTCGCCAGGATCACCTTCTTCTCCACACCCATCTCAATCAGGCGAGGCTCCTGCTCGAGCGCGGCACTGAAGAACATCTCCCCCGGCAAGAACATCACCACAAACTCCGGCGTCTGATCGAACTGGTCCCAGTACCCCTTGGCCGAGAGATTCAGGATGTGCGTCCGCACCGCCTGGGCATGCTGTCGCAGCCGCTCCGCCCGCGTCGGCTCGTCCGTCGCCTCGATCGACTGAAGATACGCCTCCAGAGGCGTCTTCGAATCCACCACCACGATGCGATCGTCCGGAAGCCGCACCACCAGATCGGGACGAATCCGACCGAACTCGCTGTCCGCCGACTCCTGCGTGCGGAAATCGCAGTACTCCATCATCCCCGCGATCTCCACCACTCGCTTCAACTGGATCTCGCCCCACCGCCCGCGAACCGTCGGCCGCCGCAACGCCGTGACCAGATTGGCCGTCTCCTTCTTCAGGTCCGCCTCCGACGTCGCCAGCGACTTGATCTGCTCCGTCAACGCCGCAAACCCGCTCGCCCGCGCCTTCTCGATCAGCCCCAGCTTGTCGTCCACCTTCGCCAGCGACTCCTTCAAAGGCTTCACCAGTTCGTCGATCGCCTTCTGCCGCTTCTCCAACTCGCTCCGAGCGCCCTCCTGATACTTGTCCAAGTTCGTCTTCGCCAGTTCCAGGAACTGCGTGCTGTTGCTCTTGAGCGCCTCCTGCGACAGCGCCTTGAACGCATCGGACAGCTTCGTCCGCGCCTCTTCCAACAGCGCGAGTTTTTCCTTCGCCGCCTTCTCCTGCTCTTCGAGCCTCGTCATCAGCCCCGCACGCTCCGCTTTCAGCGCCGAGCACTCCTGCTGCAAATTCCCGATCTGCCCCTCCCGCGCCGCGATCTGCGCTTCCAACTCGCCGATCCGACCGCTGCGCTGCTCCGCAATGATCCGCGCCTCGGTCTCGGTCGTGCACTGCTCTTGGAGCGCACCAATCCTCCTGCGACTGATCCGATACGACACCAACGCCGCACCCGCCGCACCCACCACGATACTGACGACCGCAATCAGGGCATATTCCATGGAAAAACCTGTATCACAAACTCGGTTCGCCCCCGATTATACGCCACAACGCCCCCGATGTACATCCCGATCGCAAGCCTCCCCGTGGCGATCGCAGCCAAAGGTAGGGGCGAGGCATGCCTCGCCCTCCCACGCGAGATCTGCAACGTATCCGCGGCCTCGTCTCATCCAGACAGAATACTGTTGCTCTGCGGGACTGTCGCCGGTATCGTCCCGGTACAAACCGCGTGAGTCTTCGTGCGAATGGTGCATAATGGAACGAATCGAAGCGATCCTGTTCGACTGGGGTGGCGTGCTGATCGACAACCCCGCATCCGCCCTGATGGCCTACTGTGCCGACGCCTTGGGCGTCGCCGTCGCTGACTACCAGCAGGCCCACAACCGCCATGGCGCGCCCTTCCAGAAAGGTGAGGTTTCCGAAGATATCTTCTGGCAACGGGTCTGCGCCGATCTCGATCGTCCGTTGCCCGATGTCCCCTCCCTGTGGGGTCAGGCCTTCCGCACCGTCTATTCGCCCCGCCAGGAGGTCTTCGACTGGGCCCGCCGGTTGCGAGAGCGAGGCTACAAAACCGCCCTGCTGTCCAACACGGAAACGCCTGCCATGGACTTCTTCCAAGAGATGCAGTACGCGATGTTCGACGCCGCGATCTTCTCGTGCGCCGAAGGAACGTTCAAGCCCGAGCGCCGGATCTATGAAGCCGCCGCACGGAAGCTTGGCGTCCCCCCCGTCCGCTGCGCGTTCATCGACGACAAGCAACTCTTCGTCGACGGCGCCCGCGCCGCCGGCATGAAGGCGATCCTGTACCGGGACCTCGACCAGGTCCAACGCGAGATCGAGTCGATGGGGGTCTCGGACGAAACATAGCAGTCACCGGAAGGGAGAGTGTCTATGGGCTTCCTGAGCCTGTTGAAGAGCAAGTCCGTGGTTCTGCTGGATGGTGCCATGGGCACCGAGCTGGATAAGAGAGGCCTCATGGGTCGGGGCCGCGCCAATCTCGAATCGCCCGACGCCGTCCGCGAGATCCACCAGGCCTATTCCCGCTCCGGCTGCGACGCCCTGACGACCAACACGCTCACCATGAACCGCATCTACCTCGAGACCCACCACGTGGACGTCTCCGTCGAAGACGTCAACCGCGCCGGCGCCGAACTCGCCGATCGGGCCGCCGGTTGCGGTCAATACGTCCTCGGCAATCTCAGCTCCACCGGCCAGCTCCTCCAACCCTACGGCGCCTACGACGAAGGGCAATTCTGCGTCGCCTTCTGCGAACAGGCCAAGGTCCTCGCCGACGCCGGCGTCGACGCCTTCCTCATCGAGACCATGTTCGATCTGCGCGAGGCGGTCGTCGCGCTCCACGCCTGCAAGGAGATCTCCCCGCTGCCCGTGCTGGTCTCGATCGCATTCCAGACCGAAGACAAAGGCGGACGCACCATGATGGGCAACACCGCCGAGCAGTGCGCCAGACAACTGACCGAAACCGGCGCCGACGTCATTGGAGCCAACTGTGGCGACCTCGACCCCTACCAGATGGCGACCGTCGTAGCCCTGCTCAAACAAGCCACCGACCGCCCGATCCTCGCCCAGCCCAACGCAGGCAGACCCCGCCTCGAAGGGGACCGAACGATCTTCGACATGGCACCGGGCCCCTTCGCCGACGGGATCGCCCGATGCATCGACGCCGGCGCCTGCATCGTGGGTGGCTGCTGTGGCACCAGCCCCGCGCACATCCGCGCCGTCGCCGCCATGCTACAAACCCTACCCCAGACGGACCAGTCGTGAACCACCACCTCGTCATCGACCGCAAATGCGGCTTTTTGGTCTGGTTGTCCGAGGTTCGCCGAACCGAGCCGGTCCGAATCGAGAAGAAGGACTGTCGCGGCTGGGTCGTCTTGACCCCAGGGAAGGATTTCGGACTCCTCGTACGGTCGAACGACGGGACGAAAGCCCCCGATCCGCCCGTGGAGAATCATGAAAAATGGTAACCTCGTCTCGCTCCGCCGACACTGTGGAGGTGAACGTAGCGATGACCGGGGGCAATTCTCCCGCATCGCTCGGACCAGGAGAAACCATCAGGAAAGGAGCGAGAACCATGTCGAAACGAACGATCATCGGTTTGACGGGCTTGACACTACTGCTTGCCGCCGGAATGCTTCTGGCTCAACCCGACCGAATGGGCCGGCGCCGGCCCGGAGGCCCGTTTGGCCCATCAGGCGGACAGAGCATGGAAAACCAGCCCCCCAAGGCCAACAGCCCCGTCGAGCAGAAAATCCTGGATGTGCTCGACAATCTGGACCGCAACCAGCGCCGGGGCAACATGAACGTCCCCGTCACCGATGGTCGCCTGCTGCGCCTCCTCGCCGAGTCCATCGACGCCCACCACATCGTCGAAATCGGCACCTCCAACGGCTATTCCGGAATCTGGCAGGCCCTCGCCCTCAAAGCCACCGGAGGCAAGCTCACCACCTTCGAGATCGATCCAGATCGCGCCGCCCTCGCCCGCGAAAATTTCAAACGCGCCGGCGTCGACGACATCATCACCCTGATCGAAGGCGACGCCCATGAGAAAGTGGGCCAAGTCGAGGGGCCTGTCGATATGGTCTTCATCGATGCCGACAAAGAGGGCTATCTGGACTATCTGAACAAGCTGCTGCCCAAGGTCCGTCCCGGAGGTCTGATCGTCGCCCACAACATCACCCCCGGCATGGCCGACCCCGACTACGTCGACGCCATCACCACCAATCCCGAACTCGAGACGTTTTTTTATAGCCAGGGAGGCGGCGTGAGCGTCACAATGAAGAAGCGAACGCTGAAATGAGACCGGTGACTTTGTGACAGGGGCCCTATGAGCGAAACGATGCCGTCGGATGCCGTTGCGAACGAATCGAGCACGCGGGTGGCGCCGAAGCGAGAGCTCTCCCTCTACGACTCGACCTGCATCATCGTCGGCATCATCATCGGCGCCGGCGTCTACCAGATGGCCCCCGATGTCGCCAAAGGCGCCGGCTCCACCTGGGGCGTGCTCGCCCTCTGGACCCTCGGGGGTCTGCTCTCGCTCTGTGGGGCCCTGGGCTACGCCGAACTGGCCACCGCCTACCCGCAGCAGGGAGGCGACTACGTCTATCTGACCAAAGCCTATGGTCCCTGGGCGGGCTTCCTGTTCGGCTGGGCCCAGCTCACCGTCGTCCGCCCCGCCGACATCGCGGTCATGGCCTTCGCCTTCGCCATGTATGGGCGCGCCATCTACGACCCCCTCGCCGCCTATCCCCAGATCAGCCATCGCGTGCTCGCCGGCGCCGCCGTGATCGTACTGACCGCGATCAATATCGCCGGCGTCCGCCAGGGAAAGTGGACCCAGAACATCCTCACCACCGCCAAGGCCCTGGGCTTGCTCGCCATCGTCGCCATCGCCCTCGTCGGGCCCGGCAAGGCCGAAACGAACGTCGAGTTCGAGCCCCTGCCGCGTAGCCTGGCGCTCATCTTCGTCCTCTTCGTCTACGGAGGCTGGAACGAAATGGCCTACGTCGCCGCTGAAGTCAGAGACCCCCGCAGGAACATCGTCCGCGCCCTGGTCGTCGGCACCGTCGCGGTCCTGACCCTCTATCTCCTCGTCAACGGCGCCTTCATCTACAGCCTGGGCTATAACGGCCTGGCCACCTCCGACGCCGTCGCCAGCGAAAGCGTCTCCACCGTCTTCCCCACCATCGGAGCCAGACTCATCAGCGCCCTGGTTTGCATCTCCGCCCTCGGCGCCGTCAACGGACTGATCTTCACCGGCGCCCGCATCAGCTACGCCGTCGGTGCCGACCATCGCCTCTTCCGCCTCCTGGGACGATGGCACCCCACCACCGGAACCCCCATACCGGCGCTCGCCGCCCAGGGCGCCATCGCCGTGACGCTGATCCTCCTCTTCGGAGACCACATTGCCGCCATCATCTACATGGCCGCCGCCGTCTACACCTTCTACCTGGCCACCTCGCTGGCGGTCATCGTCCTCCGCTACAAGGAGCCGCAGGTGGAGCGCCCCTACCGCGTCACCGGATATCCCTTTACCCCCCTGATCTTCAGCGCCGCCTGCCTGCTGCTGATCTACAGCTCGATCGACTACGCGCTGGATTTCCATCCTCGCAGTCTGATTGTGATGCTGACCACCCTGGCGCTGGGCCTGTTCATCTACCGGTTCTCCCGCAACAGGCGATCCTGAAGCGCACAACGCGAGCGTGCGCGCGTTCGCAACTCGCAAGTGTTTGATGGGTTCTCGCGTATCCGTGCTGTCCAGCCCTCAAGGCTCTGGGGGGCAGCCTCAAGCCGGAGCGAAGCGCAGACCTGGGGACGGTCTTGTTCGCAGGAGCCGCGCGCACCGCACCTGTCAGCCAATGTCGCCGTCCCCGAAGTTCCGTTTCACTGCATCCTGGCGCCGCCAGCATGTGCCTGCATACACAGATGCGATATGCGATACGCGAGGAAGTGTCGGCGGGTCGGGCATGAGACCCCACCTTCACATGGGGTAAAGAACCTGCTCTACTGGCAGTCGCGCGGCAGGTACACCGCGTCGGGCGAGATGTCGAACTTGCGGCACAGCGATTCCAACAGCATCTCCAGCCGCTTCAACTGGTAATCCGTCGGCAGCGCCGAGACCCCGTTGCCGATCAGGCAGACGCGGATCGTCCGCTCGTCGCCCTGGCTGTTCGCACCGCTGCGAACCGAACCCTGGCTCAGCCAGCTTTCCGTCGTCTGGATTTCACCGTCGCCGGCGCCGACCCCGTTGCCCACCACGAAATGACAGCCGAGATGCGCCGAATCAGCCAGCCCCCGGGCCGCCGCCAGACGCTGAATGTTGCCGCCCTTGGTTCCGCTGAATGCGATCTCAATACTGCTCCAGGAGTGCGACGGGGCGCCCGCCCGCAACCGCAGCGCATGGTCGACGCTGTCGAGTCGGTAGTACGCGGAAAGACAAAATGGACCTGCGGAAGGGGGATTGTCGCCAAGCGCCATCAACACGACCGCTCCGCTGGTCATGGAGATCAACAGTGCCGCTAACACCTTGATTACCCTTGGCTGGTTCGACATCCGTTTTCGACTACTTTCCATATGGCCACCAGGGTCCTGCACCCCACACCCTGCAAATTCAACAGGTTCCCAAAGGGGCCTGCTTTTTATATACCACTACATCGACGCTTACCAGTGTGTACCTTCAAATTTTCCGGGAATTTGCCCAATCTACACCAGTGGCACATTCACTTGGTCGAAGGACGTAGGAGAGTCCGTGCGAGGCAGGGTCCCTGTCGGTCGGAACCCCTTGACCGTCGCACGCGGCGCCACTACAGTGCGCCGACTCCAGTGGAACGGCTGCATCCGACGCGCACCCTCGCGCGTCCCACGCCGTACGAAGCGCAGAAAGGAGCGTCACAGTGGCATACGGACGACAGTTATCGGCCGAAGAGACCGCACAACTCACCGCGCAAGGCTGCTCCTGCGCCGACTGGTCGCGCGTCGAAGTCACCGAAGGGTTTCGCGCCGACCGCATTCGCGACGTGCACTTCGGTGGTGATGTTAAGCTGGGAAAGTTCGATAAGGATGTGCGCTTCTTCGGAGGCGTCCACAAACCGACCGGCCTCTACCACGCGACGATCCACAACTGCGTCATCGGCGACAACGTCTATCTCTGTCACGTGCGAAGCTACGTCGCAAACTACATCATCGAGAACGACGCCGTCATCGATAACATCGATCTGCTGGCCGTCGAGGGCGAATGCGCCTTCGCCAACGGCAAGGAGGTGGCCGTCGTCAACGAAGCCGGCGGACGCGAGATCCCCATCTACGATCGCCTCTCGGCGCACTGCGGATACATCCTCGCCTTCTATCGTCACCGTCCCGTCGCCGTCGAAAAACTCAAGGCGATGATTGCCGACTACGCTGCCTCGGTCACGTCCTCGATGGGACGCATCGGCCGCGGCGCACGGATCATGAACTGCGGCATCCTCAAAAATGTCCGCATCGGCCCCGCCGCCGTCGTCGAAGGCGCCAATCGCCTCGAAAACGGCTCCGTCAACAGCAGCCCCGAGGGCCCCGTTTATATCGGACCCGGCGTCTACGCCGACGACTTCATCGTCGCCAGCGGAGCGCGCATCACCGACGGAACCATCATCCACGACTGCTTCGTCGGACAAGGCTCCGTCCTCGCCAAAGAATACTCCGCCGAACATTCGGTCTTCTTCGCCAACTGCGGCGGCTTCCATGGCGAAGCCAGTTCCATTTTCGCCGGACCCTACACCGTTACTCACCACAAGTCCACCCTGCTGATCGCCGGACTCTTCTCCTTCGTCAACGCCGGCAGCGGAACCAACCAGAGCAACCATCGCTACAAGCTCGGCCCCGTCCACCAGGGCGTCGTCGAAAGAGGCTGCAAAACCGGAAGCGATTCCTACATGCTCTGGCCCGCCAAGGTCGGCGCCTTCACCGTCGTCATGGGCCGCCACTACCGAAACTCCGACACCTCCGACCTGCCTTTCAGCTACCTGATCGAGCACGAAGACCAGAGCGTCCTCGCCCCCGGCGTCAACCTCCGCAGCGTCGGAACCGTCCGCGACGCCCGCAAGTGGCCCCAGCGCGACCGCCGCAAGGATCCCAGACGCCTCGACCACATCAATTTCAAGCTGCTCAGCCCCTTCACCATCCAGAAGATGATCAACGGACGCGACCTGCTCCGACGCCTCAAGGAAACCTCCGGACCGACCAGCGACTACTTCGCCTACCACAGCGTCAAGATCCCCAGCACCGCCCTCGAACGGGGCGTCGTCCTCTATCAGATGGGCATCGACAAGTACCTCGGCAACTGCCTCCTCAGACGCCTCGAAGGCAGATCGCTACGCTCGCTCGACGAACTGCGCGACGCCCTGCGACCCGAAACGGAGATCGGGCCGGGAACCTGGATCGACCTGGCAGGGATGTTCGCGCCCGAAAAGACCGTCGAGCAACTCCTCGACGACATCGAAAGCGGGCGGATCGACACCCTCGATAAGCTTGAAGCGCGATTCGCCGCCATGCATCAGGCCTATCCGATCTACGAATGGGCCTGGGCCGCCGACGTGATCGCCCGCCACCTGGGCAAGCCCGTCGATCGAGCCACCCCCGACGACATCATCGACCTGACGAATCGCTGGAAACAGGCCGTGCTCGACCTCGACCGCCAGCTCTACGCCGATGCTAAAAAGGAATTCGCCCCCACCGCCCAGATCGGCTTCGGACTCGACGGCAACGCCGAAGCCCGCCTCCAGGACTTCGAAGCCGTGCGCGGTTCCTTCGAAGCCGACGATTTCGTCGCGGAAATCGAAAAACACATCGCCGCCAAGACCGCCCTCGCCGACGAGCTGATCGCCCGCATCGAACCCCTCCGCGTCCTCGTGTAGCACCGCCCCCCTCGCCTTCAGCCTGCCCCCAAAAGAACAGGGAACCCTCTCGATCGGAGAGGATTCCCTGGTAGAGATTCCCTGCTGTCGGATGCCCGCGAATCAGTTCTCCGTGGAACCCGGTGCGGGCGTAACGGTCGGCTGCGCCGGCGCCGGTGCGGCCGCCGTCGGGCCGTAGCCTTCCGCATACTCGATCGTCGCCTTGTCACGCAGACCCTGGAGATACTCCTGCACCGCCTCTTGCTTCTTCTGCGCCGTCAGCCTCTCGACGATCCCTTCCTTCGCCTCTTCCAGCGGAACCGTCTCCGCGTCGATGTGCTCGGAGACCTTGATAATGTGATAACCGAACCGCGTCTCGACCAGGTCGCTGATCTCGCCTGGCTCGAGCGCAAACGCCGCCTCCTCGAATGGCTTGACCATCTGGCCCCGACGGAACGTGCCCAGATCGCCGCCCTGCGCCTTCGACGGACAGCTCGAATGCGCCTTGGCCAGCTCCGCAAAATCGCCGCCGCTCTTGACCTGCGTCAGCACGTCCTCCGCCTTCGCCTTCGCCGCCGCCTTCGCCTCGTTCGGGTCCGCTGCATTCGGGTCCGGAGCGATCAGGATATGGCTCGCATGAACCTGCTCGGGCTTCTCGAATTCCCCCGGGTTCGCTGCATAGTACGCCTGCGCGTCGGCATCATTGACGTCGATCTGGCCCGCCCACTGCGTCTCCATGAACTTCTGCCGCACCAGACCCGTCTTGTACCGCTCCTTGAATTCCTCGAAATCGCGTCCCTGCGACTCCAGCATGGTCTTCAGCGCCTCGACCGTGATCGGTGGAGTCTGCTGGGCGGCGCGTTCTTCGATGGCCGCCATCGTCTCCGCGTCCGTCACTTGCACGTTGGCCGCCTTGACCTGCTGATCCAGCAGCGTTTCGCCCACGAGCGATTCGAGGACGCGCTGGCGGATCTGCTTCTTGAATTGCTCCTGAAACGCCGGAGGAAGGTTCCCCATCTGGGCCCCCGCCATCCGCATCTGCACCTCGACCGCCTCATCCATGCGCCCCTGCGTGATCTCTTCGCCGTTGATCGTGACGACCACCGCGTTCGGGTCTTTCGCCGGTTCGCTCACCGGCGCCGCCGGAACGTCCGCCGCCGTCGCTTCCATCGCCGTCGTATCCGCACCCGTCGGACCCGCCGCCGGCTGGTTCGCATCGGACGGTCCCCCGCCCTGCTTTCCACATCCCACCAGCCCCAGCACCAGTACAACGGCCAGCAACCCGCCTAACGCGGCAAGACTGAGACTCCTGCGGTTCATTCTACTGCTCATAAACGTCTCCAGATAAGATCGCGATTCGTTTCGATTGATGATTGCGACAGGCTCCATCCCCGCGAAGGAAGGCCATCGGCGGCATTATTTCACACGCCTGCGGTCAAGTCAAGGAATTCACCCTCTTCTCGCCGGATCCCACAACACCCCCATTTTTGGTCACTACGAATCCGCCCCCCGCCGCGTTCGACCCCGCCCCCGAAGATTTGGCCTTGATAGACCCCATAACCGCCGATATACTGCACCCCTCGACCGGCCCCCACCCCGGCCGATCCACGACGCCAACGTAGCTCAACGGTAGAGCTCTGGTTTTGTAAACCAGGGGTTGTCGGTTCGAATCCGACCGTTGGCTGTTCCTTTCTTCCGCCCCTGTGTGCATCCCCGGCCTGGCCCCAAGCGGGTCCATCCCCCATGCCGTTGGTGAGTTGCTTGCCCCCGGGCCCGTCTCAACTATAATAGTAGGCGGCGCAGGGTGTGCAGAAAATGGAGACGGGCCGAGCTTCTGAAGGCCCGCCTGCGCTGGCGTCTGGCTTGCCCGCAAACCTGTATGGGATGCCAGTTGATCTTCACAGAGAGCCCTTTTGAGAGCGGAGTTGCGATGAATAAGCGATGGTTTGGTCTTGTGGCGTTGGCGGTCGTCGCGCTGGCAATAGCCGCCGCGAGCGGATGGGCGCAGACACAACAGGCGAACGATACGATCAGGCTGATCGTGCGAGCCGACGACATCGGCTCCGCCCACGCCGCCAATCTCGCCTGCATTCAAAGCTATCGCGAGGGCATCGCGCGCAGCGTCGAGGTGATGGTCCCCTGCCCTTGGTTCAACGAAGCAGTCCAAATGCTGAAGGACACCCCTGGCTACGACGTCGGCGTCCACCTCACCCTTACCAGCGAGTGGGCCAACTACAAATGGGGCCCGCTCACCCAGGCGCCCAGCCTCGTCGATCCCAACGGACACTTCTTCGCGACCAATCGCGACTTCCTCCAGTCCAAGTGGAACATCCACGAGGTCGAGAAGGAGCTCCGAGCCCAGATCGAATTGGCGGTGAAGACGATCCCCCAGGTCTCGCACCTCAGCAGCCACATGGGCACCCCGACGATCACGCCGGAACTGCGCACGCTCGTCCGCAAGCTGGCCGATGAGTACAAGCTCCCCGTCGAGACGCCCGGCGCCCAGGGCTTCCGCTGGCCCGTTGACAACAACGCCACCGCCCAGCAGCGCGAAGCCGCACTGATCGAGGCGCTCGAGCACCTCCAGCCCGGCATCTGGATCCTCGTCGAACACCCCGGACTCGACACCGAAGAGATGCGCGCCATCGGCCACCCGGGCTACTGGAACGTCGCCAGCCACCGCGATGCCGTGACCCAGGCCTTCACCAGCGAGAAGGTCAAAGACGTCATCAAAAAACGCAACATCCAACTGGTCAGCTACCGCGACACCTGGCCGGCAAAGTAGTAGACGCTGTGCAATCGTCGGTCTCGATTCGCATCACGCCGATCGAGACCGTGGCAAGACGTCCAGTGCGAGGGCCCTTATGAACGTAGATATGCACTATGGAACAGGCACAGTCACCCTGCGCGTCCCCGATCGAAACGTTCAGCAAATCATCCGCCCCTGGCAGGGCGAACAGACGGGCGAGAGCGTCGGCGTCCAGGAAACCCTCGCTGCCCAGGCCCAACCCTTCCAGGACCAGATCGCCGGCAAACGCGTCTGCGTCCTCGTCGACGACGGCACGCGCGACGAACCCCTGACGGACGTGCTGCCGCCCGTGTGCGACCTGCTGTGCCCCGCCGCCTCGGTCCAGTTCCTGATCTGCACCGGCACCCACACCGCCGACACGCCCAAGAATCGCCGGATCGGCCACGAGATCGAGAAGGCCCGCCGCCATGCCGGCCTGACCGTCACCCGCATCCACGCCCACGACTGCCAGGCCGACCGCTTCGTCGACCTCGGGCGCACCTCCCGAGGCACCCAGGTCCTCGTCAACGCCTTCGCCGAAGAGGCCGACGTCTTCCTCGTCATCGCGGATGTCAAGGTCCACTACTTCGCCGGATACTCCAACCCCGTCAAGAACTTCGTCCCCGGCATCAGCGCCTTTCGCACCGTCGAACAGAACCACAGCCTCGCCCTGCTCGACGAATCCACACACGCTGCCCATCCCTGGCACCCCCACCCCGCGCAGAGGAACAACCCCCTCGCTGCGGACATGGTCGAAGGCATGGACCTCATCGCTCGAGGCAGGCCGATCTACGCGCTGGTGATGCTCAGCGCCGCTACCCGCCTGATCTGGTCGCGCTTCGGACCGATCGAGCTCGTCAGCGCCGAGTCCTTCGCCGTCACCGACGAGCGGAACATCCAGACCGTCACCCCGACCACGCGCATGGTCGTCGCCCCCGGTGGCCTCAGCCACGATGAAGACCTCTACACCGCCCAGCGTGCCCTCGAACTGACCCGCGCCGCCATCCTCGACGGCGGAGAGGTCCTCTTCCTCGCCGCCTGCCCCAACGGCATCGGCGCCGAGCACACCCTCGCCAACTTCTACAACCGCCTCACCGCCCCGCTCGACGACATCATCCAGTCGATCCAACAGGACTACGTCCTCTATAGCCACAAGCCCTACAAGTTCGCCCTGCTGATCCGCCGACTCCAACGCGTCTGGATGCACACCCAAATCCCCGACGATCTCGTCGAAGCCGCCCATCTTTGCCCCGCCCACGATCCCCAGGCCGTAATCGACCAATGGCTCGCCGACCAGCTCGACACCCGGATCCTTTTCGTCGACGGCGCCAACAAAGTCGCCCTCCGCCCCGCCACGTGATCATTGGCCATAGCCGTCTGCATTGTCCCTCGGAGGTCCGCAAGCATGAGCCCGTCGCCGGAGATTCAAGTTCAGGCCATCGAGAACCATCAGGCGGTACTGCAAAAGTTCGGACGCTGGCCTTCCTTCCACGATTCTGAAATCCACTCGATTCTTATGGATCGTGATGGTCCCGATGGTCCGTCCTTGGAAATGTGCGTCCACATCTTCACGTGGACAGACGATCTCGACCGAGACGGCGGGTGCATCCTCGACAAACAGGTTATCGTCACGTTACGATTCAGCGGTATCGACTCCGAAGAGATAGTCGGGTTCAACGAGCAGAATGCGATCTTCGACTTGCACATGCGGGCGGACCAGGACCGTATCGCCGTGGCCCTCTCCTCATCCTACGGCTGCGCGGGTTCGTTCACGTGCAAGCGCATCAGCGTCAAATCCGTGCAGGATTATCCCGGGAAACCGGGAAGGTGACCTTTGACATGTAATAGTCGTTCTTGGGAGGTCGATGCAATGAGAAGTCGAACGGAACACTCCAGCGCGCTGAGATTGCTGTGTCTTCTTGGTCTGCTCTCTTATGCTCCGTGCCTTGGCAAGGCCAACGCCGAGACGTGGCAAATCGGCGCCCCCATCGCCACCTACTGGGCCGGACCGCCCATGACCGACGCCGTCGCTGAGCAGATGGTCGAAGGAGGCTTTAACCTCGTCTGGTGCCGTAGCGAAGCGGAACTCGACACCGCCCACCGCCATGGACTCCGCGTCCTGCTCACCCACGCCCTGCTCTCGCCCGCCTCCCTCGACGATCCCGACCGCCGCGAGCAGTTGGACGCCCTGATCGCCCGCCTCCGCACGCACCCCGCCCTCTACGCCTACCACCTCACCGACGAGCCCAGCGCCCCGCAGTTCCCCGCCCTGGGCCGACTGGTCGCCTACCTGCGCGAGCATGATCCAATGCATCTGGCTTACATCAACCTGTTCCCCACCTACGCCAACAACCAACAGCTCGGCACCGAGGGCGACACCGTCACCGCCTACCGCGAGCACCTGCGCCTCTACCTCGAACAGGTGAACCCCTCGCTCATCAGCTACGACCACTACCAGTTCCGAGTCAATGGCGACAGCGACCAGTACTTCCTGAACCTCGCGATGATCCGCCGCGCCGCCCAACAGGCGAACGTCCCCTTCCTCAACATCGTCCAGGCCTGCACCTGGGCCCCTGACGCCATGCGCATCCCCAACCCTGACGAGCTGCGCTACCTCGTCTATACCACTGTCGCCTACGGCGCCCAGGGCATCAGCTACTACGTCTACGCCCACCCGAACCACCATGGCAGCCTCGTCGCCCTCGATGGCACGCCGGGCCCGCTCTACCACGCCGTCAAATCCTACAATCGCGAGTTCGTCGCCATCGCCAGCGAACTCCAGCCCCTCCGCTCCCTCGCCGTCTACCACACCGCGACGCGCGAGCCTGGCTGCGAACCGCTCCCGACCGACGCCCCCTTCCGCGTGGATTCGTCTCGCTCGCCCGCTTCGCCCCGAGGCTTCCTGCTTGGCCTCTTCGGCCCCGCCGATAAACCCACCCACGCCATCCTCGTGAACCTGGACTACACCACCGAAGTCACCGCCGCCCTCGCCGGCCCAGCCGAGTTGCAGCAGTTCAACCCTGCCGCCGCCCAGTGGACCGCCGCCAGAAAAACGCCCTTCGACCTGGCTCTCCCCCCTGGCGGAGGCGCCCTCGTCCGAACCGCAAAATAGTATGCCTCGTTGGAGAAACTTATGCATGCCGCCAGGCCAGTCTGTGAGGTGAATGGCTTCCTGGAAAGTCCTCAACTCATAGGTTATTCGAGAGAACCAATAGTGTGGAGTTGCCCATGCGTCCTGTGCGATTCCTCTTCCTGACGCTGATCGCAGGCGCTGCACTGTCGGCGCCGCGACCCGCCGCCACGCAAACAGACCGCGACCCCTTCACCTACCGCCACGGCGCCGTCGTGCGTGCCGCGCAATCCACCCGCAAACTGGCCCTGGTCTTCACCGCCCACGAATTCGCCGAAGGAGCCGAACCGATCCTCGATGCCTTGGCCCACCGCCAAGCCAAAGCCTCCTTCTTCCTCACCGGTGACTTCCTCCGCACCCCGTCGTTCGCCCCCTTGGTCCGCCGGATGCTCGACGAAGGCCACTACGTAGGCCCCCACTCCGACCGCCACCTCCTCTACTGCGACTGGACGCCCGAACGCCCAACCCTCGTGACACGCGACGAATTCCAGGCCGACCTCGACGCCAACCTCCGCGAGTTGGAGCGCTTCGGTGTCACCCGCCGCCAGGCGTCGTTCTTCCTGCCCGCCTACGAACACTGCAATCGTGACATCGCCAACTGGACTGCCGCCGCAGGTCTGACCCTGGTCAACCTCTCGCCAAGCACCCGCTCCGCCGCCGACTACACCACCGAAGCCGACGCCAACTTCGTCCCCTCTCAGGCCATCCTCGACAGCATCCTGCAACACGAATCGACCGATCCGCACGGACTCAATGGCTTCTTGCTGCTCATGCATCTCGGCGCCGGTCCCGCCCGCACCGACAAAATGCACGCCCGCCTGCCGGACCTACTCCGTGAGCTCAACGAAAGAGGCTACTCCTTCGAACGCATCGACCGCCTGCTCGCACGTCCCATCCGCACCAACCAACTGGGCTACCCCCTCCACGGCCCCAAGCTCGCCGTCGCGCTCGCCCATGCCCCCCTCCCGCAGCACTTCGACGTCATCGACCCGGACTCAGGCCAATCCGTCTTCCAGGGTGTCACCCGCCCCGCGAAGGAAAGGACCTGGGGTCGATTCGACCATATCGCCGAACTCGACTTCTCCGCATTCACCTGTCCAGGCCGCTTCCGCCTCCGCCTCGGCGCCTCCGTCTCCGACCCCATCGTCATAGGCGACGCCGTCTTCGATTCGCTGCCTGATGCCCTGCTCGAGTTCATGCGTCAGCAGCGTTGCGGCTACAACCCCTGGCTCGACGCCTCCTGCCACCAGCACGATGGCCGCACCGCCTACGGACCGCTCCCCGCCGGCACCGCCCTCGACGCCCGCGGAGGTTGGCACGACGCCGCCGACCTCCTCAAGTACCTGCTCACCTCCAGCAACGCCACCGCCCAGATGCTCCTCGCCTGGCAACTGCACCGCGCCGACACCGAATCCGAACCCCGATCGAAATCGCCCCTCTCCAGCGACCGCGTCGACGCCCTCGGCCGCCCGAACCCCAACGGCATCCCCGACCTCCTCGACGAAGCCCGCTGGGGACTCGACTGGATGCTCAAGCTCCACCCCGCCCCCGACCAGCTCTACCACCAGGTCGCCGATGACCGCGACCATTGCGGCTGGCGACTGCCCCCCGACGACCCCGCCGACTATGGCTGGGGCCCCGGAGGCCCCCGCACCGTCTACGCCGCCGACGGCAAACCCCAGGGCCTCGGACGCTACCAGAGCGAATCCACCGGCCTGGCCAACCTCGCCGGACGGTACGCCGCCGCCATGGCGCTGGCCTTCCAGACCTGGCGCGACGACCCCGACCACGCCCCCTTCGCCCGCCGCTGCCTCCAGGCCGCCCGCGAGGTCTACTCGATGGGCCGCCGGCACGAAGGCGTCCAGCAGGGCAACTCTTATGGCGCCCCCTACCGCTACGCCGAAACCACCTGGGCCGACGACATGGAATGGGGCGCCGTCGAACTCTTCCGTGCCACAGGCGAACCGCATTACCTCGACGACGCCCGACGCTACGCCCGCCTCGCCGCCTCCGAATCCTGGATGGGCCGCCAGCAGACGGGCCACTACCAGTTCTACCCCTTCTTCAACGCCGCCCACTTCCGCCTCCACGACCTCGTCGAGCCCGAATTCCAGAACTCGCTCGAAACCTGGTACCGCGACGGAATCGAACGCTGCCGCGCTGTCGCCGAGCAGAACCCCTTCGGCATCGGCGTCCCCTTCATCTGGTGCTCCAACAACCTCGTCGTCGCCCTCGTCACCCAGTGCCGCCTCTACGAATGCATGACAGGCGACCGCCGCTATGTCGAGTTCGCCGCCCGACACCGCGACTGGCTCTTGGGCCGAAACCCCTGGGGCGCCTCGCAGTTCATGGGCCTCGGACACACCTCGCCCACCGACGTCCACCTCATGACCACCCGCCTCACCCAACGCCCCCTCCGAGGCGGACTCGTCGATGGCCCCGTCTACCAACGCATCTTCGCCTCCCTCCAGGGCGTCGGCATCACCGAACCCGACCCCCTCGCCGATTTCCAGGACCCCCGAGCCGTCTACCACGACGACTTCGCCGACTACGCCACCAACGAACCCACCATGGACGGAACCGCCGCCGCCCTCCTCCTCACCGCCGTCGCCAAATAGCCCCATCCCCGGTAGAATACGTAGGGCGTCACCACATGCCACTGCATGCTTTCTGCTCAGTCCAGCCGGCGCACGCTGAAATCGTCGAACAGGACCGGGGCCCCCGTAGCGCTGATCCACGTGGAACCTTTGGATAGCCGCGCGTCCGTTGTCTCCACGATGAGCTCGTCATCCAGATACGCCCGCAACTGCTCGCCTCGAGTTTCGAATGCCAGCTTGTACCACTGGCCTCGGGCCAACGGACGCAGAGTCCGGCCCAGAGTGGGCCCGTGCCCCGCGCCGGACGCGTCATGATAGTACAGCGCCAGGCGCAACATGCATGCAGGAGCGTTGTCGCTGCAGATGAAAAGCAAGGCGTACCTTTCCATCATATTGCCGTCGAAGTAGGACGGGCTTGCCCGTGTCTGAATCGCGGCGATGCCCCGCTCGGAAGCTCCTCCCTCCTTCACACACACGCGAACCGTCACGCGGTAGTCCGCCCAGTCGATCTGGCTCAGCTTGGCACTGGAATTCGACAGCATCAACTGACCATCTTCGACCGCATGGCTTCCGTCGGCGGGCACAATCTGCCAATACCTGGACAGCCCCTGGTCGAAATTGTCCGAGAAGGCAGCACCCGTGATGGGCTCCAGTTGCGGGGTGGGTTCGGATTCGGGCGGCTGTGCTGTGGTAACCGGTTCGCCTGCCTTGGGCCCGCTGGGCGGAATGGCTCCCGCTTCTATTCTTTTCACTATATCGTCCACGGCAACCGCGTAGAGCCGCCCCCCGGGACCCGTAGCTGCAATACCCTCATACGCACAGGCCACATGTGTGCTGTCTGGCGACCAGGCAAACATCCCCGACCAAAGGGCCGGACCTAGGTCTGTTGCCCCTGTCTTCTGCAAGCGCCCTCCTTCAATACGCGCGAACAGAAGTTGTCCCCAGTGAGACAGCACTCCTTTGTTCCTGCCAATATCGCGTGTGCGGTTGGCCAGGGCGAGTTGGGTGCCGTCAGGGCTCCAATCAAACCACTTCAATTCCTCAATCCCAAACTCCTTCAAGTTGATGATGGGGTCGACTTCACCGCCGGACAAGGGCTGTCGCACCAGCATGCCTTCCTCCGCAAGGGTCAGCGACTGGCTGTCCGCTGACCATACCCATGACTGAGTCTCCGCGCCAGCCCATCGGCGGAGCACGACTGCTTCTCCACCCGCCGAAGGGATCACCTTCAATTCCGCGGTACCCGCATTGTCGCAGATGTAGGCCAGCATTGTCCCATCGGGCGACCATGTCAGATCGCGCTCAATCGCCGCCGTCCTGGTAAGACGGATCGGCGTTCTACCGTCGATGAATGTGACCCAAATGTCGTGCTCTTCCACGGAATCCGCCTTGCCGGCCACTGCCACCCGCTTGCTGTCGGGCGACCATGCCCCCCCTACCGAGGTGCGCGAGCTGCTTGGCTCGCGTGTCATGCGGAACAACACGGTGTTTGACCCACTCGCCTCATGGTCCGCTATGGACAGGGGTACCACGTTCAAATCCAACGTGCTGCTCCCGGATTCCGGGGCTGCAGTGAACCGCAACCACTTGCTGTCGGGAGATGCCCAGAAGCCCCTTCCGGAGGAAACGTTGGGAGGGAGGATGAGCGGAGTCGATTTTTCACCGGAAAGGGGGCTCGAGAACAAGACCCTGTCCATATACCGTCCTGTGAAGTCCTTCGTGTAAGAGTACTTAACATCCTGGTGAAGGATTGCATTTCCATTTCGCGCCCATTGGAAGGCTCCATACCCGTAAAACCACCCGATGTCCACATCTTTGATGACGGTGCCTTCTGCCGAGGCGGCCCAGACCCCATAACTGAGATCGTATCCCGCCTGATAGAAATAGAGTGTCTCTCTGTCGGCCGATGCCCCCAGACAGATGGTGTTGTTATCCTTCGCCAGGTCCTTTGGCATGGAGATAGGGTATACCTGGCCCTCAGGATAGCTCACGAACCGTCCGTCCACCAAAGGCGCACCCGGCTGGAATGCAATCAGCCATTTCCCATCTCTCGACCAACACGCATGGGCCGGAGCCGGCCCTCCCTCATGTAGCACGCGTGCCGCGCCGTCGCCAATCGGTTTGACCCAAACTCCATCCGTATCCGTCAGGACGATACACTTCCCATCCGGAGAGGGCAGACCCGTGGAGGCAGCGTCTGGGTAACGGACGGGATCGCCGGTCGCCGCCGAAAAGGCGTACCGCTGTGACCGGCCCTCTGCATCGTTCGTCTTGAAGAAGACAATCTGGGAGTCCCGCGTCCAGAAGAGGGCTCTGAGTCCGTTGAAGGCACCTACCAAGCGTTCTCCTTTCAAATCCAGAAGCTTCTTCGCAGGACCATCCGGTCGCAGCGTCTCAGGAGAAACAGGCTGCAACCAAATCGCATTTTGTCCATGAGCGATGTAGCGCCCATTGGGAGAAACCGCCACCTCGCGCACATCATTCCAATGCTCGGTGTAGCTGAATGTTTCTGTCCCATCGAGCGGGATAACACGGCCCCAGAAGATCAGGAAACGCGCGTCGGGCGACAGGATCAACTTGTTGACATGCGCAATCACATTATTGGCTCCCGAGATCGTCTTGGCCAATACGAACTTGACCCCCGTGTTCGGGTCGACAATCACATCGCCCACTTCCGCAGGGGCAGTTGTTTCGCTCGCTTCTGTTGTGACTGTCGCTGAAGGCGTGGATGTCCCATGGCTGGACCTCTCCCCTCGGGCCATGGGCAGCAGAACCGCCGCGATGAGGAGGATGGCCGCCATGCCCAAGACGCCGATCTTCGCACTGTGCGGTACCGGTCGTGTCACCATGTGTCTGATCCTCCGTTTCAGGGCTCTCTTCGATTCTGCGACGCCGATCAGACGCAGCCCGAAATCGGCTTTCCACAACGTCGCCTCGCTGATGCGGATGAGCGTGTAACCATACTCCCTGACCCGCCCGCCGAGCGTCACGAGAACCATCTCGTCCACCGCCTCCTCGCAGGTCCGACGGATCATGGCGTTCGCGAACCACACGAACGGATGGTAAAAGTACACCACTTGCAGGAACGTCTGCACCGCGTTCACCCACAGGTCCGCCCGCCGGATGTGCGCCAGCTCGTGAATCAGCGTCGCTCGCAGATCGTCCGGTGAGAGCTTCGTCGCCAGCGACGCCGGCATCAGGATCGTCGGCCGAAGCAAACCGCAAACCGCAGGACTGGGCAACGCATCCGACGTCCGCAATCCGACTGCCCCCCGAACCCCCATCTGTCGACGACACTCGTCCAACAAGGCCAGCAAGGGCCCTTTCGCCGCCGCGCTCGCCGCCACCACCCCGCGCACGAACCGGACCCGTTGCGCGAGCAATGCCGCGAAAGCGAACATCCCCGCCACCCAGAACAGCAGCAGAGCCCCCTGCCACGTGATCGGCGTCAGAGCCACGCGGACCGATGCCTCGCTGGAATTCGATTCCACCGGATCGACCGCCGTTTCTCCAACGGACTCGACCGCCCCTGAGACCGGCGGCACAAGCGGAGCCTCCCGCGTCATTGGCTCCAACGGAATCGCCGGCGCCGCAGGCTCCGATACCGAAACCGCAGCCGGTACGCGCGTCGGAGCCCAGTACCCGATCCCCGTCGGCACCGAAAGCGTCGGTGGCAGGATCAGCTTCACCAGTACGAGCAGCCAGAGGCCATACCGAAAGACGGCCCGTACCCGTCTGCGTAGCAGCAGGTCGATCCCGAACAGCACGACGACGAAAATCGACGACTGCACAGATGCCCCGCTGGCATGGCGAACGAACACGATGCCCGCATCATTCAGACCACTCAAGAAACCATTCAGCATCTCGACCATGGGTGGACCTCCCACTCCGCCGGCCCCGGCAGATCAGTCGTTCCCTTTCTCGGCCTTCCTGACAAATTCCCGCAGCTCCGCAGCCTCCTCTTTCGAAAGCCCCTCATGCTGTACCAGGAACTTCAGCATGGGCGTCAGCGCCCCCCCGAACGCCCGTCCCAGCATCTTGCGCAGCTCGCCCCGCCGCGCCTCCACTTCACTGATGCACGAGCGGAACAGTTGCAGGTTGCGAATCTTCTCGATCTCCAGAAACCCCTTGCCCGCCATGCGGTCCATCGTCAGCTTGACCGTCGCATAACACCAGTCCCGCGTCGCCGCCAGCGCCTCCTGCACCGTGCCCGCCGCACACGGCTCCTTCTCCCACACCACCTGCATGATCTCCCACTCGGCCTCCGTCAGCTCCGCCACCGCCTTCTTCCGCCGACCCGCCTGGCCCTTCTTCGATGAACGCATAAGCAAACCTCCCGATTTTTGATTTGACCCAAGTTTATTTGCCTTAAATCAAATATGCAAGGGAAAAATCAAATTTCCTCCCAAAAGAAAAGATTCCCCGCGATCGGCTCACCTCAACCTGGCCCGCCCCCCCTCCCCTGACCCCTCGCTCCTCGCCCCCCCGTTCACAGGGGCAAGGCCTGGATGTACACCCTGCTCGTCTCAGTATCGGTCAGGATGTCGTAGCCCGGCGCACCGCCATGCTCGCCAGGCTGTTGCAGCCAAAGCCCCGTTGTGATGGACACCAGTCACCCATCTCTTGGCCGCCTTGCCCTTCGCACGTCACCGTGCAAATCCGGACAGAGCATGGAATCGCGCCCACCTGATTCCGGGGAAAGAAGTGTCGTCACGGGCACCGACCGACAGATTCACAATCTTATCCTGCCGATGCGTGATCTGTGCAGTAGTCCACGTTTGTGGAAACAGCCAACGATAGTCGCACCCAAGCCGGCAAGAAGAATCGTACCGGGAGCGGGAATCTGCTCGATGTCACCACCCGGAGATGGTGTCTGGGGGACTTGTTCAGTGGTCAGACCGAAAACGAAGCATGCATCCATTGCTGCCTGTGTCGTTACACTTGTATATGTCATGGGGGCATATGCATTGGCGTATGACTCACAGTAGCCCGTGAAAGAAAACGTGGCGCCGGCGCTTAGACGGCCGATGTACAGAGTATCTTCAATGAGTATCTGCTTATCGATATGGTCTTTGGACACGTGAACGAAGTCACTGCCTTGGCAATGGATGTATATCTGTTCCGTATGAGACTTGTGATAGATGGAAGAGCCCTCACTGTCGGTTAAGCTGAGAGAATAGCTGGAATCGGCCAACGCGTATCCGTTTTCATATACAGCGGTTGCTTCGGCCCAACTTGTACCGGCCCAAAGAAGATCAAGGTATATATCAGCCTGGCTGCCGGGATCTCCCTGTATCTCGATGTCAACGTCCCAGGAGTATCTTCGCCAACCCCCGGCCGCATGATCTCCTGTACTCCCACTGGGGTTCCAAAAATGGCCGTACATTCGCGCCTGCGCATAAGCTTGTGCCGCAAAACTGTAAGCGCCCGCATGGCCTCCCCCAAGGGACCAGCCATCCAAAGCAACCGTGCCACCCCCTGGCACCCAGTCGTCTTGTGACCATGCATAGCTTTCAGACAAAATGGACAGGCCGGCATGCGATCCATGGGCCGGGAGCAAAATGGAAGAAAGCAAGGCCAACAGTAAAAGACGGGCAAACGGATTCTCTGCAGATTCCATTTCTTCCCTCCCTTCGATCAAAACAATGCCGCATTTAGATCGCGTACAAATACAAGGTGCATTGGGCGCCGCAGGATCCGGCGAAACAGCAGTCTCAAATACTTGGTGGTTTCTCTGGATCTACTCCTGCTTCGTACATCTCTCATAATAGCCATACGGCGTCTTGATTTCAAGGGGGAATTTTGGAGGTGTCGGGTACGAATGCCACCGCCGCCCACAATCACTGCTGTGGTATGAGTTTATGTTGTTTGCCGCCGGTCCCCGCGACACCGCGCTCGTCAATCGTTGCCAGAGCCCGCTGGAAACCAGGCCGAAAACCCCAGCCGTCATGCCAGCCACCAACCCCATCGCAATCGCTTCTCTTCGCTTGCCGCAATACAACCTCTCACGATCCCATGGTTCGCCCCTATCACTCGTAGGGTACGTCCTCAAACCCACGCGTCCCGCCTACATGCCTTGCACAGGCAACCGCTCCTCGTTCTTCCCGTCCCGATCCACTGCATCGCCACCCGCTGCGTGCAGTATCCGCCCGTCGTAGTCCACCGCCCCCACGTCCGCGAACCGGGCGATAGCGACAGCGAGAGCCTCGCACCGCGCCCGATTGGTCATATAGCCAATGCGAACCGATTTCCGCAGTACATCCACCTCGCTCGGCAGAACGATCCTGTACATCCACCGCAGCGCGTTCCAGTCGACGCGACGCTGGATCACCACCTCGGCGAACTCGACCGTCCGTTCCCGCCTAAACAGGCCGACAACGCTCCGTCGCACCGTGCAGCGATGCACACGCGCCTCAAACCTCATCGACGCCTCCGAAACGCCCAGATGCAGTCCCGTCACGACCAAGGCCCCCAGGAGCAGCAGGAGGATGGGATTCACAGAGGGAGCCAGCATCTCCAGCGAAACCGCAAAACTCCCCGCCAGCAAAGCCAGCAGCATCCCCACGCCGCGCACCCACAGGGGTCTCGCGCACACCAGGACCTCGTCCGTCTGTCGTACAATGACCGCGATCCCGAACATACTCCCTCCCACAAGTCCTTCGTCCCACACTCTCACAAACACCAGTCACCCATCTGTTGGCCGTCTGGCCCTTCGCACGTCACCACCCTCGCCACGCCGCTCAGGCCATCATCCTATCGCTCCGCACCCCGGATGTCACGACTCCAAGGCCTCTTCCGCCCCGCAGCCCGCATCGCCATCCCCCCTCACCGCCCGCCGCCGTCTCTTCGCAACAAACCACGCCCCCCCGACAGCGAAAGCAACCAGACACGCTGCACCGACGACCTTCCCGAACAACAAATAGACCGACCACTTGTTAAGCTCGCCGGCAAGAAATGGAGTGGGCCCAATCACATAGGCATACAACGCAATGACCAAAAGAGACGCAAGCATCGCTGTTCTTGTTTCTCGATGTGCCGAAAGGAAACCGACAGTCAGACCGGTCAAGAGACCTGATAGGGAGTGGGCACTCGCTTGGAACAGCGGCTCTGTGAGCACAGCCCATGCGGGATGTCCCAGGAGGAACGCGTTCCGCACCCACAGCCACAGACCCACGAAAACCAGCCCAGTGAACGGGATGAACAGGCAACTGCATAACAGGCTCCCGACCACCAACGCGCATATCTGCCTTAGATGCTGCATCCTGTCACTGCCTCTCTGGACTCCCGAGCCCTTTACACCACGTCAACCATTCTACAACAACACCCTTCCGGCACAACAGATCCCGCTATCCCGTCCTTCCCCCCTCTTCTCCTGGCACATCGCCACCACCGACACCCTCTCCTGGCAACAGCCCCGCCACGGCCAACAGCCCCTTCGCCAGCCTCGTGCAGACCCACACCCCCGCGCAGAAGAGAACCAGGCACCCAAGGGCCGTGGCAATGCTGACATACCTGCCGAGTTCCGCATCGGGCAATGTGTCTGCCCACGACAGGACGGGTTCCACCATAAGAAAGACACACGCCGGCAACAACATGGGGAGATCCCTCGTCACGATCGTAAATGCCCTGCGTCTCCACGTCAGCTGGGACGTGTAAATCAGACGTACCCCGATCGCCAGCAACACCGTCGAGACGACGAGCGAACCACAGAGCGCGCCAAGAGCCTCTCTCTCCATTCCCAGCAGAACGCCCAGCGACGCAAACACCAGCAGCCCTCCGCTGAGAATCCCCGCCAGCCCGATCCCGTCAACGGTCCACCGCGCAACCTTCTGTCGAATCATCCGCTCCACCTGACTCTCCGAGAGTGCGATCTCGCCATGCCTGTCTCCTTTGACGCAAGTCACGCCCCGCACGGCACCGCCTGCAAACCCGCCTGAATCACGCGGCCCGTCCAAACCTCTCCGCACGCACCATCTCTCCGCACGTCCCCCATCATTCTACCAGGCCCCCCCGCCCCCGTCCACCGCATTCGCCGTCCCAGCGCGGGTCCTTGACCCACGGGTCCCCTTGAACCCGCCGGCTTGTACCGCGCACCCCTTCGCCATGGTACACGTGCCTCTCCGTCCCGTTTCTGTCGCCCAGCGCCATGCTCAGCCCATTGCCCAATGGGAAGCCAGACACCATGCCGCTTGACGGACCGCCATTCGGGACCGTCCCTACTTATGTCAAACGAAGACCCCAACTATCGGGGTCAAGAGACGGTCCAAGAACGGCTGTGATGCCCCTGAACAACCTCTCGGAATATTTTCCGGAATTTCACTCTTTTTCCTGTTGCATTGTCGCACAGATGTGCGATATTATATTCGCACACTTGTACGAGGAGCAAAAGAATGGGCAAACGTAAACTACAGGCTATGAGTCCCGGCGAGACCGAGATCCTCAGGATCATCTGGGAACTGGAAAAGGCCACGGTCCAGCAGATCTACGACAGCCTCCCCCGAAAGCGAAAGATCGTCTACAAGACGGTCCTGACCATGGTACGACGCCTGGAGAGCAAGGGGTATCTTCAGCACGAGAGCCAGGGCAAGGCGAATCTCTACTTCGCTGCCGTCAAACGAGAAGACGTCCTCAGAAGGACCGTGCTGGACTTTGTGGATCGTCTCTTTGGCGGCGATCCCGGGCCGTTGGTGCAATTTCTGGCCGAGGACGGCCATATCGACGCTGACGAATTCAACAGACTCAAGAAGATCATAGACAAGTCGTAGGTTGTTTTCAGGGGTGCTGACATGAGCGTCTTTCTCACGCAGATCGGGAAGTTCATGCTAGTCCAGAGCTGGCAAATCACCCTGTTGGTCCTGATCGTGGCGTTTGTGACATTCCTCCTGCGAAACGCGAGTGCCCACGTGCGTTACCTGCTCTGGCTGATGGTCCTGGCCAAGTGTCTGATCCCGCCGTTCTATGGCGTTCCTCTCCGCGTGCTGCCCCCGGCCGCACCAGACTCGCGGTTGGTTGGAGTCCCGCCGTCCGAAATGTCCTGCAAACTGGACAATGGCCTTACCGCGGATTCAGCCCTGGCCGCATCGAACGGCTTGAACCCACCACGGCCTCCTGCAGAATCGGAACCTGCTGCCACAAGACAGCCGGAGATTCCCGGCGAGCAGATGTCGACTTGGGCACGAATCTGCTACGCGCTTGGCCTTGTTTGGTTGATAGGGATGTGTTCGTACCTGGCGTTCAATACGCTCTGGGCCCTCCGCACTCACAGATGGTTGCGGCGAATCAGATGTCCTCTGCCCCTCCCATCTCACCAGGATCTGACGACGTTCTTCTCGGCCCATGGATTCACACGATTGCCAAAGATCTGGCTGGCCGATGACGTCAGCCAACCCTTTGTCTGGGGTCTGGTGCGCGGCAGCATCTACCTGCCGTCCGACTTCCTGCATACCCACAACGCTGCCCGGCAATACAACACACTCGCCCATGAACTCAGTCACACTGTCCGATTCGACGCAGCAGTCAATCTCCTGCAAGTGTTGGCTCAAGGTATGTTCTGGTTCCATCCCTTCGTCTGGTGGACCAATTTGAGGATACGCCGCGAACGGGAGAAATGCTGTGATGAGATGGCGGTAGCGGGTCTGCGGACGCGTCCCGAGGAATATGGCACCGCCGTCCTGGAGACCTTGAGGATGCCGCAAGAATCTGCCCGCCCCATACCCTCCTTGGCCATAGCCGGCCCCGCACGGAACCTTGAAGAAAGGATCAGAACCATGATGAGACCAGGGAAACGCTTCTACCGACGTCCGAGTGTTGTGGTTGCCATGATCGTGCTGGCTCTGGCCCTGATAACCGTCCCTACGGCACTGGTCCTCACGGTACGTGCTGCAACTGAGATGGATATGGTACCTCCACATAGAGCCGCTAGTATGGGTGATATTGCGGACGTGGAGCAATGGCTGGCTCAGGGAGGAGATGTGCACGTAAAGAACCCAGCCGGCGAAACACTACTGCGTATGGCATTAGTGGGGGGACGTCTGGATATCATTCAATTACTTCAGAAGCATGGTGCAGACATCCATGCTGAGATACAAAATGACCCTTCTCTCATCAGGCAGGTCGCAACCGACGGAAAGCACGAGGTCGCTGATGAGTTAATCTCCCGGGGAGCGGATACGTCGCATGTCTATGTCGCAGCATACCTTGGCAAACTGGATCAAGTGAAAGCTCATATTGAATCCGGTGCACATGACGTTTCAATGGCCGACAAAACCCGGATTCTGATGGGGGCCATTACCGGAGGTCAAGCCGACATCATTGAATACGTCTTGAACCATGGAGCAAATATTAGAATGAATGGTCTCCTTAGCACGGCCGTGCGTGCCAATCGCAAACAGATCCTGGAATTGCTCATTGCCAAAGGTGCCGATCCCAACCCGGGAGGTAGTTGGTCCCCCTTACACATCACCCTGTACCACTATCCGCGACTGGAAATGGCCAAAGTCCTGCTCTCTCATGGAGCAGATCCTTATGACCAAAGATATGAGGATACTTGGAATCCAATGCACTATGCGATTGACATAGCAAATAAGGATATGGTCAAACTCTTCCTCGATCATCGCCGTGATACAGACCTCCTTCCTTATGCGTATTATGCACTGAAATGGGGGCACAAGGACGTACTACCCTTGTTTGAACCTTACGTTGAGATCTCTCCCATACATTTGTCCTGTTTCTATGGCAAACTGGATGATGCCAGGTCTTACCTGGAGCAAGGCAATGATATAGAGGCTCGGGACACAGAGGGGCTTTCCTTATTACAATGTGCAGTCCTTGGGTCCCAGATGGAAATCGTCGACTATTTGATTGCCCAAGGATGCAATGTAAACACTAAGGCGGCTGGCGGTGCAACCGCATTGCACTGTGCCGCTAATAGCAAAGAGATGGTTCACAAACTAATTACCGCCGGTGCCCTTGTCGAAGCGAAGGATGATGATGATTGTACGCCGTTCTTTAATGCGTCTGACCCTGAAGCAGCTGAGGTATTGTTGAAACACGGTGCCGACATCAATTGCCAAAGAAGAAGCGACGGTGCTACTGCACTTCATGTTGCTGCTAGCAGGAGCCCCTATAGAAACATGAGGAGGATGGCATGGCTTATTGCCCACGGAGCAGACGTCAATATACGTAGGAACGATGGCAGTACGGCACTGGTTGTCGCGATGAATAGGGATCGATTAGATGCCGTAAAGTACCTCCTCGAACACGGAGCAGATGTCAATACTCAGAACAAGGATGGCATGACACCATTGTACTATGCTGCATGGCGGGGTAGAAAAGAACTTGTAGACATGCTTCTGAGAAATGGCGCCGACATTACAGTGGTAAATACTTATGGCCGTACTGCTATGGGAGTAGCGAAAGAAAGAGGATACACGGAAATCGCTGAGCTTCTAAGCAAGCGAGCCAGGCACTTAGATCCTGATAAAGAAATCATGGCAATCTGTGATTATGCGGCAATAGGGAATACGGAAAAGATAAGATCATTAATAGCAGCTGGTCACGTACAGGGTGAGGATGGAGGAGAGGCTTTGTCCTGGGCATCTCTAGGGGGGCACAAGGAAGTGGCAGAACTACTCATTCAAAATGGTGCAAATGTCAATCACCAAGGCGGTAACGTGGTTGGTTGGCCCTTGCTGCATGCAACCGCGCGTGGCAACAAGGATATTGTAGAACTACTTATTTCAAACGGTGCGGAGGTTAATGTAAAGAGTGTTGCGGGCGATACGGCATTAGATATCGCTAGAAAAGGCCAATATACAGAGATCGTCGAACTGCTGCAAAAGCACGGAGCCACGGAGTAGATGGTGACACATACATGGCTGGATGCGCGCGATGGATGACAGATCGGTTATCTGACGGCCTCGCCTCGTCGCTCTGATCGTATTGGCACCCTCCCTTACCTTGGTAGAGCCCGACAGTCCTGACAAGTACCTCCATGTCGTGCGGGAGTTCGTGGGCAAGGCAGACGGTGACCATGGAGATGAAGGAATCTGCCGGACAAGAGCAGAAAACCGAACAATCTCCATGAAAGCTGACCTGTCGCACTATTGACATATCTCTATTTCTGCTAAATACTTACAGATCCACAGAAACGTCGCCCCGGGTTCTCTTCGTCACCCGCCGCAGTTTTTCCTTATCTTTTCCTTTGACATCTTGCCCGGCCTAACGCTATCTGTATAGTACATCTGTACAATACTATTTTTGGAGCAATGGCGATGTCCGCGAAGAATTTGAGAGTGCCTCTGGAAATCGGCATCTAAAAGGGAC
>NPIE01001162.1_pt1 | contig 103156 bp, 101 predicted proteins | sample 8637661 | NCBI WGS metagenome assembly NPIE01 (sample SAMN07420842, study PRJNA396082) | bioreactor metagenome | isolation source: sample BA12 brine-fed electro-methanogenic bioreactor BA | place: Japan: Kochi | collected 2016-12-09
ATCTTTTAAAGAGCGCTTGAACTTTAACGCTTTGACTTCGCTGCGTTGTCTCGATCAAGTGGAGGCGTATTATAGAGAGCTTTTTTTTGGGGTCAATACTTATTTCACAAAATATTAAAAAACTTTTTAATACCTGTTCTAACGCTCTGCATAGTGTTGAATATCGACCAACTCGACTTCGGAAGAAAGAACCTCTTCGGAGAAAAATAGCGGCGCTACTCTAGCAAAGCGTTCAGGGCCGTCGGTCACCATAAAACGAGTCTGCCCCACTCGTTGAGGGTTCAATAACTTTTCACAATTCAGCATATTTTTCGTGTAAAGGGCAGTTATTTCCGCCGAATCGACCAACTGGACAGCTTCTCCTACGACATTGGCTATTGAACGTTTCAATGCTGGGAAGTGGGTACACCCTAGCATTAAGGTGTCTATAGGCTTGTTAAGATGTGAGGCCTGTATAGTTATGAGCGGCTCCAATGAACGCTTAATAATTGCCTCAACCAAAGGACCTTCATGCCACCCCTCTTCAGCCAAGGCGACAAAGAGCGAACAAGGTAATGCTTGGACAATACAATTGGGATCTCGCGATAGAATAGCTTTTTGGTAGGCGTAGTTATTGATCGTACTTTCCGTTGCTATGACCGCGATGTGATTGGTACGAGTGACACGGCCACATGCATCAGCACCTGGCTCAACAACACCTATCACTTCCAAATTGGGGTAGGATACCCTTAGAGGGTCAAGGGCAACAGCAGAGGCTGTGTTGCAGGCAATAACAAGACATTTAACATCTTGCTCTATCAACGCTCTGGCTGCTTGAGCTGCGTACCTAGTAATCGATAACGAGCTCTTTGTACCGTAGGGAACACGCGCTGTATCCCCTAAATAGATCAGATCTTCCCCAGGCAATTGTGCTCTCAGCTCATTAAGAACAGATAAACCACCAACACCTGAGTCAAATACACCTATCGGCTTTCGAGCTACCTCTTCCAGACTCATTTTTTACGAGCTTTTTTAACTGCCTGCTTTTTCATATCTTTAATATGTTTTTTGAGGCGCTCTTTCTTCGCTTTTTGTCTCGCCGTTAGCAAGTTGCGTTTCCCTGCAAAGGGGTTATCGCCCGTTTTAAACTCAAAACGCACAGGGGTACCACGAATCTTAAGTACTTTTGTAAACTTATTTTGCAGATAGCGTTTATAAGAATTGGGAAGCTGATCTGTTTGATTACCATGAACAACAATAATCGGCGGGTTTGAGCCTCCTTGGTGGGCATAACGAAGCTTGATTCGACGCCCCGCTACCTGGGGGGGCTGATGATCTGCAACGATATCTTCTAGCAACAGCGTTAGGCGATTCGTCGCCCACTTGGCCATAGCACAATCATAGGCCTCATTGATAGAAGCATACATGTCACCGACACCACTACCATGTAAGGCTGAAATGAAATGAAAGCGGGCAAAAGCAGCAAACTCTAAGCGACGCTGTATTTGCTCTTTTACCGTCTTTTTTTGTTCTTCATCCATACCATCCCATTTATTAAGCGCTACAACCAAAGCCCGCCCGGTATCCATAACAAAACCCAGCATATGCAGGTCTTGATCGGTAACGCCTTGCCGCGCATCAATAACGAGAACAACAACATTCGCATCTTTAATAGCCTGCAATGTCTTGATGATAGAAAACTTTTCGATAACTTCACGGACATTTTTACGACGTCTAACTCCGGCCGTGTCAATCAACGTATAAGCCTGCCCTTCTCGCTCATAGGGTATGTAGATACTATCCCGTGTTGTCCCGGCCTCATCATACACAACCACCCTTTCTTCACCTAAAAGACGGTTTACCAGAGTCGACTTACCCACGTTAGGTCGCCCAACAATTGCAATTCTAACCCCAGTAGATGTACGGTTATCTATATCATCTGCATCAGGAAAGTCTGCCAAAGAAGTGTCGATAAGAGAGCGCACACCTCGGTTGTGGGCAGCCGCGATAGGAATAGGCTCGCCCAAGCCTAATGTATGAAAATCAGACATCGCAACATCAGGATCTGTCCCATCTGTCTTATTGACGACCAGATAAGCTGTTTTTCCTGAGCGACGAAGATGGTCAGCGATCATTTCATCAGCAGGGATTAAGCCGGAACGCCCATCAACGATAAAGAAAACAGCATCAGCTTCCTCAATCGCCTGCAGAGACTGCCGAGCCATTTCAAAATCGATACCCTGCTCATCGCCAGTTATACCACCAGTATCAATGACGATATATGCTCGATCTCCCGTCTTCCCTTCCCCATATTTACGGTCGCGGGTTACACCCGGCATATCTGCAACAAGTGCATCACGGGACTTTGTCAGACGATTAAAGAGCGTGGATTTTCCTACATTAGGACGCCCAACGAGAGCAATAACAGGTAGCATTGTCTATTACCAAGTAAGTGTGTGGCGACTCGATCTACAGAGTAGCACCACAAAAAATTAAAACGGCTAACTAGTTAAGTGTTAGCGCAAAAAGACGTCCGGTATCCGTCAAAGCATACAAGGTACCATCTTTAGCTTTCATATCGCCGGTGAGGCCAGAACCCGCGTCGAAACGTGCCACAAAGTGACCGTCTATTTGTGACATAAAGTGAATAAAACCTTCTCTATCACCAACAGCTACCGTGTTACCAATCACAGCAGGAGAATTTATCTGACGATTCTCTAACTGAGACTGCTTCCAAACGCTAGCCGCACTACGGCTATCGAGAGCTTGAACATGATCGTTCGCTTCACTGACATAAATGTTACCAAAGCCTGCGGCTAGACTCCGGTAGCTAGACATTTTTTTAGCCCATAGAGTCTGAGCGTTAAACGGGTTAATCGCTACAAGCTGCCCCTGAAAGCTAGGGATATAGATTACATTTTCAAATAATAGTGGTTTCCCATCCACATCAGTCATACGCTCCAGCTCTGAACGCCCCTCAGGGATAGAGATACTCTGTTCCCAAAGCACACCTCCATTAGCGTTATCCAAAGCGACAAACTTACCATTATCCAAACCTGCCAAGGTAACATCGAGAGCCACAAGCGGAGAACTGGTACCTCTCAGCGTAAGCCGCGGCAATGTCGTATCATAAGACCAACGCATTTTTCCACTACTGCCCTCTAAAGCAACAATCTTGCCATTAATCAACTGAACAACGACCAATTCGTTATTTAATTGAGGTTCTGAAGCTACCTCTGAGGTCAACTGTGATCGCCACAGCTCTTTGCCAGTCATGGCATCCAAACTAATCACAATGCCAGTTTCTGTCACAACCACAGCCTTACCGCTGCCCGCTCCAACACCTGCAAGCAAGGGCTGCCCTAATTCTATAGACCATAACTTGCTGCCTGTTTCTTCATCAAATGCCGCTACGTTACCATCTGCCGACATAGCAAAAACTCGACCATCGATAATAGATGGGACTACCTGGTGGAATTTATCACCCGGACCACTACCCACATCAGCAGACCAACGAACAACTACTTGCTTTTCTGAAGTAAAATCGACAAGCTCATTGGGCTTAACCTCATCTGAACCTCCCCAGAACCCACACCCAGCAAGCGCCATTCCCATAAAAGCAACAAAAGTAAAGCGGCGTAACATAACCTTATCCCTCGCTTGAAACAGCCAAATCTTCAAGTTTAATGGTCAGCAGCGGACGCACTTCTGAAGACTCTGATAGCGCCTGCTGATAAGCAACTCTTGCCTCTGCCATCCGTCCCGCAGAGCGCAGCAAGTCACCTTTCAATTCATTAGAGGCACTTTGAAACTCATCAGCGGTAACATGACTTAACATATCCAAACCTTTTTCAAACTCACCCGTCGCCTGATATACACGCGCTTTGCGCATATAGATAATTTGGCGCATTTCCTCGATAGGATTACGATTCAATACCCAATCTAGCTCAGCTAGCGCAATATCATACTGCTCCTGCTGAACAGCCACTTTTGCCATCAACAATGCTGCAAAACGCGCGTACTCTGTCGACTCATGCTCAGCCTTTAATTGATCAGCAAGATGTCGGCCCGTGCTCAAATCATCAGATGAATTCTGAGCAACGCCTATCGTCACAGCATCGACGAGATTTTGATAAGCTACTGAAGCAGCCTCAGCATCATTATGTTGTTTTTGCTGCCAAGCTTTCCAACCGAATACACCACTCAATGCAATAGCGACCGCAATTACCAGTGACTTTCCATTCTCTTTCCACCAGTTTTTTAGCGCTTCAACCTGCTCTTCTTCTGTACGCATCTCAGACACAGTCAATCTCCAGCTATCACAATGTATTAGGCGTGCAGTTGCTTCGTAGCAAGAAGCTGCACTAAGTCAGACAAATTAACGTTAGTATATACCTCATCATCAGCCCACAATGTAGCACTTACTACCGAGTCTGATAACTTTAGTATGACCACTAAAGGAGCACCGGTTTGGCGCGCCTTATTATTTATATTTTTCAAGCCAGCACAATGAGTCCTCACCCTCAAGCTAGGTAATTCATCACGCAGGCGCTCGGCAAAGCTTAGAACTTCATTTTGAACATCTTTATGTTCTGCCGCCAAATAGAGATCAAAATGACCTTTCTCTGAAGACGGAATAGCATCCAATGTTTCCAGTAGTAATACCAAGCGTTCTACGCCCATCGCAAAACCGACCGCTGGTGTTGCCTTACCACCAAGCTGTTGAACCAGTCCGTCATAACGGCCACCCGCGCAAACCGTACCCTGCGCGCCGAGTTGATCCGTAACCCACTCAAATACGGTTTTGCAATAATAGTCCAGACCTCTAACTAATCGAGGATTCAGGGTATAGCGAATGCCAGCTTGATCTAACAGCGCCGTTAAACGCGCAAAGTGCTCTTTAGAATCATCATCTAGGTAGTCAGACAGTACAGGCGCATTTTGTAAGATGACCTGCGTCGCTTCACTTTTACTATCCAGAATACGTAGTGGATTTGTTCCTAGGCGGCGTTGGCTATCTTCATCAAGTTGATCGCTAAATTCGCTTAAATAGGTAACAAGATCCTCTTTGAAACGCTGACGACTTTCGTTACTTCCAAGTGAATTTAACTGCAAGGTTACTGCATCGAGGATACCAAGGCGCTTCCATAAACGCGCACTGAGCATAATAACTTCAGCGTCAATATCAGCAGACGACATACCAAATGTTTCAACACCAATTTGGTGAAATTGGCGATAACGACCTTTCTGGGGCTTCTCATAGCGAAACATCGGCCCTTGGTACCACAAACGCTGCGTTTGATTAAAAAGCAATCCATGCTCTTCACCCGCGCGTACGCAACCCGCTGTACCTTCGGGTCGTAAGGTTAGACTCTCCCCGTTACGGTCCTCAAAGGTGTACATCTCTTTTTCAACAATATCCGTTACTTCACCAATTGAGCGCTTAAACAACTCTGTTTGTTCTACAATTGGCATACGAATTTCACTGTAGCCATAAGAGGATAATACAGCGGTTACTTGGCGTTCTAAATATTGCCATGCAGGTGTTGCCTCAGGAAGAATATCATTCATTCCCCGAATTGCTTTTACTTTAGCCAAACCTAAAACTCTCTCTTCCAACTTACGGCAAAGTTAACTTAGCGACGTTTTTATTGGTTAACGGCGCTAAATCAACCACTTTACCGTTATAACTAATGCTTTCAATACTGGACACCCGTCCAATCAATAGGCTTAATGGCTCTTGACCTTTAAGCTCAAGCGTTTGGCCTTTTTGTTTAGCATTATTAAACAGGGTTCGGCCATTGGCGTTTTTGACGGTTACCCAGCACTCACCGGAGAATAGGATATTCAACCCCTCTAGCTTGACTATTTCAGCCGAGCTCGCATCAGTAGCCTCATTCTCCCCTTCTGTGGGAAGCACTTCGGAACCCTCATTCTGCACCTCAATAGAAATTTCGGCGCTATCAGCATCCAACTGGCTCTGAAGCTGTGCGGTTTCTTCATCGCTTAGATATTTAGGTTCTTCTTCCTCTAACGCTGGCTCAACCACCTGATCATCAGCCACTTCAGGCTCATCCACCAATTGAGGTAAAAGTAACGTATTACCATCGGCAGTTTCAACAGAGAGCGCTGGAGTCATTGCAGCAACAGGTTCCGCTGGGGGCGCAAGTCCGTATTGTGTTTTCCACCACCAAACCACAGCCGCGATCACTAACACCAAAAAAAACCAACCTGACCAGCGCATCACCGGATCACCCAGCTTGACTTGCTGCTGTACCTTAGAAACCGATTTTATATTGTTTTTTTGACAGGAACCGCCATAAATACAATCAAAAGCACTGATAATAGGGTCGGCATCTATATGTACCACCTTCGCATAGCTACGCACATAACCTCTTGCAAAAACCAAGCTTGGCAGCTTTTCAAATGCTCCCTCTTCAATCCATTGTATGTAACGGACAGGCAAATGCAGTTCTTCAGCAATGGCTTGCTGGCTGTAACCTTGAGCTTCTCGCGCTATAACTAAACGTTCTCCGGGAAACCTGTTGGAGTCTTGTTCAATACTCTCATCTGGCATACTACTCACCGGGCTGACTCCTTATACTGTTTATACTCATCAGATTCAGGAAATAAATTTTTAAGCAACAACGCATACGTTGCAGCAGAACTAGACTTACCTTTCTCTCTTGCCAGCTTAATACCCACCCACAAACTTTTTGCAGAGTGATTAACACGTTTGGCATTAACCATCTCTGTAAACTGGGTAAAGTAACGATCCGCAATGGGCACATCACCTTTAGCAAGGTGTAAATCAGCCAACGCCACTAAAGGTACTGGGCGAGCCCCACCACTTTTTAAGGAGCGCTCAAAGGCGTGCATCGCTGGCTCTACCTGTTGAATTTCCAAGTAGCAGCGTCCCAAGTTCTCAAACGTTTGGGCACGATTGCTATAAAACGGGTCTTGCGTCGCGGTAGCTAACTGTTCACACGCTTCTTTGTAACGCTCCTGAGAGAACAAAAAAGCACCATAGTTGTTATGGAACATTGCCGACGAGCCATCTAATGCAATTGCTTTTTTGTAGTACTGCTCCGCTAGCTCCAGTTCCGACTCCACTTGAAAAATCAGCGCCAACGCATTATAGGCCGGAGCGTAATCTTCGTTAATATCCAGCGCCTTCTGCACCGCAGCCTTGGCACTTACCGTATCTCGGCCTTGTAAGTATTGCAGACCTAGCGTCGTATAGGCTTGTAAAGCAGACTCAGAAGAGACCGTATTTTTGTTGATAGCAACAGATTCTGTTTGCATCCCACTACAGCCTGATAACACGCCGACAGCTGCAAACATTAAAACACTGACAATCCTATGGTGATACTTCACATGGCCTCCTTTATAGGTGTCATACAGGCTTTATTACTTGCACAACACTCTCTTCTGCCAACGGTATATATTTTTGACTACGTCTGGTGCGGTCTTCCACTTGCCCTACCAACTGCCCACAAGCCGCATCAATTTCATCACCTCGAGTGCGACGCACTGTGGTCAAAACCCCCGCCTTCAACATTAACTGCTTGAAGCGTTGAATATTCTCTTCAGATGGGCGCTGATAGCCTGAATTAGGATAAGGGTTGAACGGTATCAGGTTTAGTTTACAGGGCACCTGTTTAAGTAATTTACCTAACTCCCGCGCATGTACTGGTAAATCGTTCACACCATCAATCAAGGTATATTCTATAGTTATAACACGTCTATCGTTAAGGTTATCCAGATATCGGTTACAAGCTGCAATTAATTCTTTAATAGGGTATCGCTTATTGATAGGAACCAACTGATCTCTTAGCTCGTCATTCGGCGCATGGAGGGAGATAGCCAACGAAACATCTGTTACTTCTTTTAATTTATCAATGGCAGGCACAACACCTGCTGTACTCAAAGTAACTCTTCGTTTTGACAAGCCGTATGCGTTATCTTCCATCATAAGGCGGACAGCGCTAACCACATTATCAAAATTCATGAGCGGCTCGCCCATACCCATCAGTACAACATTAGTCACTCGACGAGGGCCTGCAGGATCCATCGGCCCAAAGGATTTGATCGCTATACGCACCTGCCCGATGACTTCAGCAGCAGATAGGTTACGATTAAATCCCTGCTTGCCTGTAGAGCAAAAACTGCAGTCCAACGAACAGCCTACTTGGGATGATATACACAAAGTAGCCCGATCCCCCTCTGGGATCAGGACACTCTCTACACAGGAACCACCATCTACACGAATAACCCACTTTCGTGTTCCATCTTTTGAGATATCTTGCATCACAACTTCAGGTTCACGAATTTCCGCCACCTGATTCAGTTTTTCACGTAAAGCTTTACTGATATTGGTCATATCATCAAAGCTTTCAGCGCCAAGCTGATGAATCCATTTCAATACTTGGGTCGCACGAAAACTTTTTTCGCCCAGTTCAGCAAAAAAGGTCTGTAGCTGTTCAGGCGACATACCTAGTAAATTGGTTTTAGTAATGGAGTCAGTCATTAGTGATTACCTACAAGAATTGTTTGGTGCACAAAAGGGCCTCTTGTGCACCAGCAAAGATTACTTACCGAAGAAGTAAGCAATTTCGCGCTCAGCAGAAGCTGCCGAGTCAGAACCGTGAACGGCATTCGCATCAATAGACTCAGCAAAGTCACGGCGAATCGTACCTTCAGCTGCTTCTTTAGGGTTAGTCGCCCCCATTAAGTCACGGTTTTTCATGATTGCGCCTTCACCTTCCAACACCTGAACAACGACAGGACCAGATGTCATAAAAGCCACAAGGTCAGCAAAGAAAGGACGTTCTTTATGCTCCGCATAGAAACCTTCAGCATCGGCTTGAGATAACTGCTTCATTTGCATTTCAACGATTTTAAGGCCAGCCTTTTCAAAGCGAGACTCAATTTCGCCAATTACGTTTTTAGCCACAGCATCTGGCTTGATAATAGATAGTGTGCGTTCAATCGCCATCTTTATAGATCCCCTAAGAAGGTCATTTTCGAAAAACGCGCCATTATACGCGAAGGGGGCCTTCCGTCACAACACGCCAAAAAAACAGCCCGGGATAAACCGGGCTGTTTTTTATTCAACTTCTTCGATCCAAGCCATTTGAATCGCCTCAAGAATCTTTTCTCCACACCGATTGGGATCGTCATCAAACTGATCAAGTTCCATCACATGCTGATAAAGATCAGGGAAGCTGATTTTTAGTGGGTCCTGCTGAGGATATTTCTCTGCTAGACCAATGGCAATTTCACACACATCTGTCCACTTCAAACTCACAACGGCCTCCCAAAAAACAATATTTAGTGTCGCTCCGAAACCTGATTAATCGTGTAACGCGGGATTTCTACAACTAAGTCTGCATCCGCTACACAAGCCTGACAGCTCAAACGAGATTCAGGTTCCAATCCCCACGCTTTATCCAGCATATCATCCTCGAGCTCATCGGAGTCTTCTAAAGAGTCAAACCCCTCCCTCACGATGACATGGCAAGTTGTGCAAGCGCAGGACTTTTCGCACGCATGCTCAATTTCAATACCATGCTCCAAAGCGGCATCACAGATAGTTACGCCAGCCTCCACATCAATGACTTTTCCCTCGGGGCAAAGTTCATCATGGGGTAGAAAAATTATTTGCGGCACTTAGGAGCCCTCCTCAATTTCTTGAATACTATGTCCAGTAAGTGCTTTACGGATACTGGCATCCATTCGGCGAGAAGCGAATTCATCACTAACTTTCGCTAAACGCTCTACTCCTTGCTCTATATCACGAGACGACCCTGTATCCCTGAGTTGACGCAGAATACCCATTTCAACATTGAGCTGCGCATATTCATCCTCTGTTAGCAGCGCCTTATCTACAGCCAAAGCCTGCTCTAGAGCAATAAGCAAACGTTCCGCCTCTACTTGCTGCTCACGCAACGCTCTCTTTTCTTTATCTTCATCCGCAGAGGTATAAGATGCGCGTAGCATGTCTGCGATCTGCGTATCACTCAATCCATATGACGGCTTAACTTGAATACTGCTTTCTACACCCGTTGAGAGCTCTTTCGCTGAAACCCCCAATAAACCATCCGCATCTACCTGAAAAGTAACGCGAATCTTTGCAGCACCGGCAGCCATCGGCGGTATGCCATGCAACACAAAACGCGACAAAGAACGGCAATCTTCTACAAGCTCACGCTCCCCTTGCAGAATATGAATAGCCATTGCTGTCTGGCCATCTTGATAGGTTGTAAACTCTTGAGCCCTAGCTACCGGTATTGGCGAATTACGATGAATAACTTTTTCTACCAACCCACCCATCGTTTCCAAACCTAAAGACAGAGGAATCACATCGAGAAGCAACATTTCCGAGTCAGGCTTATTCCCAGCAAGCACATCCGCCTGAATAGCTGCCCCTATAGCTACAACACGATCAGGATCAATATCCACATGCGGCTTCTTACCAAACAACACCTCAACCTGCTCACGAACCTTCGGAACACGAGTTGAACCACCAACAAGGACTACATCCTGGATATCCGCCAACACAAGGCCCGCATCTTTAACAACTTTCTTGCAAGCACGAACGGTTTTGTTGACCAAAGGTCCGATCAATTCATCAAAGCGCGCTCTCGAAACCGAAACCGACCTTTCCTGGCCTGCTATTTCAAACGTTGCCCACGCTTCATTTGCCGTGGTCAGTGCTTCTTTAACTGCCCTAGCCTGCTCCATAAATTGACGCGACAGCCCTGCGGTCATTTGAGCGCGAATATCTACCTGCTCAGCGAGCCACTCCGCAAGAACTCTATCAAAGTCATCGCCACCTAACGCACTATCACCGCCAGTAGCCAACACTTCAAACACACCTTTGTTCAACCTCAAGACAGAAACATCAAATGTGCCCCCACCTAGATCAAACACTAGAATCACCCCATCGTCTTTTTGATCCAACCCATAGGCAACGGCCGCCGCTGTTGGCTCACTGAGTAGACGAAGCACGTTAATATTAGCCAACGTGGCGGCATCCTTTGTCGCTTGGCGCTGAGCTTCATCAAAATAGGCAGGCACGGTAATAACAGCCCCAACCAATTCCCCCTGAAGAGTTTCTTCAGCCCGCTCTAGCAACACTTTTAATATCTCAGCAGAGACCTCAACAGGACTCCTTGCTCCAGATACAGTCCGTATAAAAGGCATACCCGCTTCTATAGACTCAAATTGATAAGGCAACGTATCTCTAAAAGCGGCAACATCACTAATACCACGCCCCATTAAGCGCTTGACTGATACAATCGTGTTGTAAGGATCTGAAGAGGCATGAGCACGTGCGTCATTTCCAACGGCAACCCCACCCTCTTGGAGATACCTCACAACGGATGGCAACAAATACTCACCCGTCTTATTTGGCAAGACAGATGCCTCGCCACTTCTAACTGTCGCAACTAGAGAGTTGGTAGTTCCTAAATCAATACCAACCGCTAAGCGATGCTGATGGGGGGCAGAACTTTGACCTGGTTCAGCTATTTGCAGTAAAGCCATAATTAAATCATATACCTATTAATCAAGTTCACTCTCAACACGCTCAATTTCAGCCTGTAGCTTTGCCGCAAACTGCATCTTACGCACCCAGCTGGCGGCCTCATTCCACGAAGCTGAGCCACCTTCCTCGTAAGCTTTCTTAAAACCCATCTGATAGCTTTTGAAGAGCCCACCGACCTCATCAGATAACACTTCCAAGGCGTCAAAAGGGTCTTCGAGTTGCTTAATCCCCTCAAGCCTCTCACGCAGTTCCATCTGCTCAAACAGGAACTTAGGATCTAACTGCACCGATGTCTCGCTAATCGTGTCAATTCCTTTCAAGTGCAGAAGATATTGAGCACGCCCCAAGGGGGATTTCAGGGTAGAAACCGCTTCATTAAGGTATGCCGTATACTGAACAGACATACGCTTTTCACGTTCAGACTGGTGAGCAAAGCGATCAGGGTGCAGTGTTTTTTGAAGATCTAGATAGCTCTGAGAAAGCTTACCCATATCGATATCATAAGACTCAGGCAAGCCCAGAAAAGCAAAATAGTTTTGTTGGATATCCATTTAGCAAGACATCACTTCTTGTTTAAACATTAAAACTTTCGCCGCAACCGCACTCACTACGCACGTTAGGATTGTTGAACTTAAAGCCTTCATTAAGCCCTTCTTTTACGAAGTCCAACTCAGTACCATCTAGGTAAGCCAAGCTTTTAGGATCAATAACAATATTGACGCCTTTATCTGCACTGAAAACTTGATCATCCTCATCCTTTTGATCAACAAATTCCAGCACATACGCCATACCAGAACAACCAGATGTCCTCACACCAATGCGAATGCCAAATCCTGAACCTCGTTTCTCAATGAATCGAGCGACATGCTCTGCTGCAGCCGGGGTCATTGTAATAGCCATATCATCACCTTGCTGGTCATGCTATAGCGTGACCAGCGTAACTTGCAGCCAGTTATGACTGCTTTTTCTTGTAGTCATCAATCGCTGCTTTAATTGCATCTTCTGCAAGTACAGAGCAGTGAATTTTTACAGGAGGCAAAGCGAGCTGATCGGCAATCTGCGTATTCTTCAAGCCAGCAGCCTGCTCCAGCGTCATCCCTTTTACCCACTCAGTTACCAGTGAGCTGGAAGCAATAGCCGAACCACACCCGTAGGTCTTGAACTTTGCGTCCTCGATAATACCGTCATCGCTTACTTTGATCTGCAAGCGCATAACATCACCACAGGCTGGCGCACCAACCATGCCCGTACCCACATGCGAGTCTGAATCATCCATCTTACCGACGTTACGCGGATTTTCGTAATGATCGATTACTTCTTCACTATAAGCCATGCTAACCTCCAACCATTCTGAGCTAGGTAATTAATGATGAACCCATTCCACCTTGCTTAAATCCACACCGTCTTTGTACATATCCCACAAAGGCGACAACTCTCGCAGCTTATGCACTGCTACTTTAATCTGCTCAATCGCAAAATCGATCTCTTCATTAGTGGTAAAGCGCCCAAAAGAGAAACGAATAGAGCTATGCGCCAGCTCATCACTTAAGCCTAATGCTCGTAACACATAAGAGGGCTCGAGACTTGCTGAGGTACATGCAGACCCAGAAGAAACCGCTAAATCTTTCAGCGACATCAACAAAGATTCACCTTCAACAAAGGCAAAACTAACATTCAAATTGGCAGGAACACGCTGTTCAAAGGAACCATTAACATGGACTTCTTCCATATCTTTAAGGCCAGCCCACAAGCGATCTCTCAGTGCCAACATCTTCTGATTATCAGCCGACAACTCCATTTTTGCTAAATGGAAGGCCTCTCCCATACCAACAATCTGGTGGGTTGGCAGCGTACCCGAACGCATGCCTCTTTCATGACCGCCACCATGCATCATGGCCTCTAAGCGAATACGAGGCTTACGACGCACATACAATGCACCAATACCTTTAGGGCCATAAGCCTTGTGCGCACTAAAAGACATTAAATCCACCTTCATACGTGACAAATCAATATCAACCTTTCCGGCACTTTGAGCCGCATCAACATGGAAAATAATGCCTCGTTCACGCGTCATTTCACCAATAGCTTCAATATCAGTAATAGTGCCAATCTCGTTATTCACATGCATAAGCGAAACAAGAATTGTATCGTCACGGAAAGCTTCAGCCACTTTTTCAGGACTAATCAAGCCTTCAGAGTCAGGATCAAGATAGGTGACTTCAAAACCCTCTCGCTCCAACTGGCGACATGGATCCAACACCGCCTTATGCTCGATTTTCGAAGTAATAATATGCTTGCCTTTTTTCTGATAAAAGTGAGCTACACCTTTAACCGCCAAATTGTCAGACTCAGTAGCACCCGATGTCCAAACGATCTCACGAGGGTCTGCATTCACTAAATCAGCGACCTGTCTGCGTGCCGTTTCAACTGCTTCTTCAGCCTTCCAACCAAACAGATGGGAGCGAGACGCCGGGTTACCAAAGTTACCATCCAACGTCAGACACTCAACCATTTTTTCGGCCACGCGCGGATCAACCGGGGTAGTCGCAGAATAATCAAAATAGATCGGTAATTTCATTACTTCGCTCCAGCGTGTTTATACAGCAGCTTTATCGTTAAAAAGAGAGTCCACAGACGTCAGAAAAACCTTGCCTGTCTGACGTCTATCCTGCCTTGCTGCTACTTCACGAACATCATTTCTCGCCACCAAATCAGCCAACGAGATACCATTCAAAAATGCATGTATTTGGTTACTAAGGTCACACCACAAATGGTGCGTCAAACAAGTTTCACCACTTTGGCAGTCCCCTTGCCGATCACAACCCGTTGCTTCAACAGATTCATTTACCGCATCAATAACCTGAGCCACACTAATCGAAGACTGCTCATGGTTAAGCTGGTAACCACCGCCTGGGCCTCGTACACTCTTCACAAGATCATTCCTGCGCAACTTAGCAAACAGCTGCTCAAGATAGGACAAGGAGATCCCTTGACGCTCCGATATATCCGCCAGACTGATAGGACCTCGCCCTTCATGAAGCGCTAAATCAAGCATTGCTGTAACAGCATAACGCCCTTTTGTTGTTAGCCTCATAGATTCTCTGCCACCGTTAATCATTAATAAGCAGAGTATGCATTAACCTACAAAAACAGTCAAGTATATAACTGAGCATTTTTGTCGGATATATACTATCTGGGAGTTTATTTTAGCATTTAAAATAGAATGCGTCCCCAAACGGACACACGACTTTAGCGAGAACGGCTTTTTTTCTGAACGCTTGTTAAAATACCACGAAGCACATTAACCTCAACCTTATCAGGCATCGCCCTCTGCAGAAGACGTCTCAGGCGCGGCATCAATTGACGCGGGCTCTCTGGATCAAGAAACTCTACTTCGACCAAAACAGACTCCAAGTGTTCGAACATCAACTCCAGCTCTCGATGCTCAGCAAGCTCTATATCCCAAGGAGTACCCCATTGAGGCGCTTGCTTTACTGCATCAGATTGACGCAGACAAGCCATTCTCAGCTCATAAGCCACTACCTGAACCGCCGCCGCCACATTCAATGAACTAAAGCTTTCTACGGACGGAATGTGCACATGATGATGACAAATTTGTAACTCTTCATTCGTCAACCCGCGATCCTCACGCCCAAAAACAATTGCCACCTGCTGCTGCCCAGCACTTGCAACCACACCCGCCAACTGATGAGGATCCATAATTGGCCAAGGTATATGCCTGCCTCTCGCGCTTGTGCCAACTACTAGGCTGGCATCTGCCACAGCCTCTTCAAGAGTCGAGGTAACCACAGCGGCAGCCAAAATATCAGTCGCTCCAGACGCTCTTGCATCAGCCTCACTGGAGGGAAAGACCTTGGGTTCAACTAGAAAAAGCTGATTTAGCCCCATGTTCTTCATCGCACGCGCTACAGCGCCAATATTGCCCGGATGGGTCGTATTTACCAAAACAATACGAATATTTTCTAAATTCATAACATTCTTCACATAAAAACAGACTAATAGTTTAACAGATTGCCCTTCAGGTATTCTGTCAGAGCCCCACCTTTTGTATAATTATCGTTTTGGTTGACTACTGAGCACATTATCCAATGCAACCCATGCTAAATATCGCCTTGAGGGCCGCGCGACTCTCAGGAGAACAGATCGCACGCGCCGCTGAGCGCCTTGATCTGATCAAATCAGAACAGTCCAGCGTGACCGACTTTTTGAAAGAGACAGCAATTAAAGCAGAACAAACGATTGCTTACACCATTCAAAAAGCCTATCCCGCCCACGCATTGCGTGGTGAGTATTCCGGCGACTTCCAAGCTTTGGAAGAGAAAGGCGACATCACTTGGCACATCAACCCAATTGACAGCGTGTCAAACTTTAGCAACGGTTTACCCGCTTTTGCTATTTGCTTATCCGCCCTTCAGAAGGGACGAGTTGAGCACGCATTGATTCTCAACCCTCTCACGGGCGAGGAGTTTACAGCAAGTCGTGGCCAAGGCGCTCAACTTAATGGTAGACGCATACGTGTAAGCAATAAACGCACGCTAGAACAGGCCATTGTCGGCACAAGCTTCTTAAATACACAGAAAGAGAAATCTCACTTCGACACTTATAAGAAATTTCTTTGCAATATCCAAGCTGCAGATGGCATGCTTCACAATGGCGGCTCTGCTGCATTGAATATGGCCTACACTGCTGCTGGACGAATGGATGGCTTTTTGCAGATAAACCTAAATACTGACACTTTGGAAGCAGGCGCATTACTGATCCAGGAAGCTGGCGGTTTAATTGGCGACTTTAGTGGCGGCAACAACTTCCGAACCTCAGGCAATACCGTCGCAGGTAACCCTAAAATATTTAAAGCTCTACTTCAGTCCATAAGGCCTGCAGTAGAAGATTAACTCAACCTGCATAAAAAAACCGGCTAATGCCGGTTTTTTTATGCAGTGCCAACCCAATGAAGCATTACGCTTCAAATGGGTCCCGCAATACAATTGTCTCTATACGATCAGGGCCTGTGGATATAATATCTATTGGTGCTTCAATCAATTCTTCAAGACGAACGATATAGTCACGCGCTGCCTGCGGCAACTCTTCAAGAGTCTTCGCACCCACCGTTGAATCACTCCAACCCGGCATCTCAACATAAACCGGTTCGACCATTTCATAGTCTTCACTACCCGTCAATGTCTCAACCAGATTTCCTTCAGGATCACGATAGCCGACACAAATTCGAATGGTTTCAAGACCATCCAACACATCGAGCTTTGTTAAGCAGATACCAGACACAGAATTGATCTGAATCGCATGCTTAAGAGCAACAGCATCAAACCAACCACAACGACGAGCACGCCCCGTGGTAGCTCCGAACTCATGCCCTCTCTCGGCCAAACGTTGACCCACTTCACAACCCAACTCTGTTGGGAAAGGACCACCGCCTACACGCGTTGTATAAGCCTTAGTAATACCCAGAATATAATCCAGATAAAGTGGACCAAACCCCGATCCAGTGGAAGTACCACCTGCGGTAGTGTTAGAAGAAGTTACATAAGGGTACGTACCATGGTCAATATCCAACAAAGAGCCTTGAGCCCCCTCAAACATGATACTATCACCCTGCTTGCGCTTCTCATGCAATATCGCAGTTACATCCGCAACCAAGGGACGTAACTCTTCCGCCATTTCTAGGGCTTCTGCCAAAACGGCTTCCACATCAACCTCTTCAACCTGATAGTAATTTTTCAGGGTAAAGTTGTGATAGGCCATGACTTCACGAAGTTTGGATTCAAAGCGCTCCGCATTCATTAGATCAGCCAAACGCAGACCTCGACGCGCCACTTTATCTTCATAGGCCGGCCCAATACCTCGGCCTGTTGTACCTATCTTGGCATTACCTCTTGCCAGTTCACGCGCCTGATCCAAAGCGACATGGTAAGGAAGAATTAAAGGACAAGCTGGGCTTAGACGCAAGCGTTCACGCACCGGAACACCAGCCTCCTCCAAACCTCTCATCTCTTTCAATAAGGCTTCAGGTGATAAAACCACACCATTACCAATTAGGCAGAGTACGTTATCACGCAAAATACCTGAAGGAATCAAATGAAGGACTGTCTTTTGCCCATCAATTACTAGTGTATGCCCAGCATTATGCCCGCCTTGAAAGCGCGCTACAGCGGATACTCGCTCAGTAAGCAAATCGACAATTTTACCCTTGCCTTCATCGCCCCATTGAGTGCCTAAAACAACTACGTTCTTGCCCATTGTTGTCTCTAGTTTATTAACGTTAATCGTATGTGATTACAGAGCCGCAACGACCCACTCTTCACCCTGTTTGACCAGTTTCCGATTGAAAGCCACTGCGTTTTGCGCAGCATCACCTGGTAACTGTTGAACTACTCTCTCACCTTGAGAGCGTAGATTCTGCATCATAGCCATTAAGGCCATATCATCGTCAGCCGGAGCCAGAATCGCTGAACGCAACTTCTGATCGCCTGATGCAAGGCTTGCCAACGTTTTCAAATCTGCACTAAACCCTGTTGCGGGGCGCGCTCGACCAAAATCTTTACCGATCGCATCATAACGACCACCTTTAGCGACAGCCTGACCAAAGAGCGGGGTTAGCGCAGAGAACACAACGCCCGTATGGTAGTTGTAACCACGCAACTCACCCAAATCAAAATAAAGATCAATGCTTGGATAACGACACTGAAGCTTTTCAGCCAAGCGTTCCAAATACGTAACGGCATCAGTGATCATTGAGTGAGACTCTCCGAATAACTTGCGAGCACGAGCTAAAACTTCCACGCCCCCATTTAATTTAGGCAGCTCAGCCAGCTTGTCGATAAGCCTTGCATCAGCCTCTAACTCATTAAGAAACTGATCTAACTCTGGTAGCGCTTTACGCTGCAGCAGCTCCATATATTGAGCAGTCACTGCCGGATCTAATTTAGCCTCTTCGATCAAGCCTTGAAATATACCTACATGTCCAAGATCTAAACTTAACTCATCTTTCAAACCTGACATATAGAGAGTTTCAATCATCAGAGAGATGACTTCAATATCACTTCCGATACCCGCGTGGCCATATAACTCAGCACCCACCTGCAAAGGATTTCTTGATGCCAGCATATTAGCCGGATAGGTATGTAGCACCGAACCGCAATAGCATAGACGGTTAGCCCCTTCCACGTGCATACGATGCGCATCAATACGCGCGACTTGAGGGGTGATATCAGCTCTGATACCCAGGGTATGTCCTGTCAGCTGATCTACCAGTTTAAATGTTGTGAGATCTAGGTCTTTACCCACGCCGGTCATTAACGATTCGAGATGTTCCATCAAGGGTGGCATCACTAATTCGTATCCCCAGCTGTCATATAGATCCAGCAATTTACGACGTAGCGCTTCTACCTGATGAGCATGTGGTGGCAACATCTCTTTAACGCCATCAGGAAGTAACCAGCGATCAGCCAATGCCATATCTAACTCCGTACTATTCGTTTCAACCATCAATGAATGATGTAAAGCCCAACCACACCAGCCAACATACTCATTAATCCGATTATTCTTAAAACGTGATCATCAGTTTTCGCCAACTGCTCGACCATTCTCCGCCAGCGCTGGGGATGCAAAAAGGGCAAGATACCCTCCAAAACCAACACCAAACAAAAAGCAATCGCTAACTCATACCAGAATTCAGGAGACATAAACGACAACCACAAAAACACAAAAAAACCGGGACGAACCCGGTTTATGAGATTTTAACATGGAAACTGTAACAAAGTGCAGCTCAATAGCGCTTTTTGCTACAACTTTATGCTATTGATCACCCTTGGAGTTACTTAGATACCTAAAGAACTCACTGTCTGGCTTAAGTAGCATCACATCACCACCATTACCAAAAGACTCGGAGTAAGCTCTTAAGCTACGCGTAAAAGAGTAGAACTCCGCATCGCGACTGTACGCATCGGCATAGATAGCCGCTGCTTGAGCATCACCCTCACCACGAAGACCTTCAGCTTCACGATAAGCTTCCGCCACAATGACTGTTTTCTGGCGATCAGCATCTGCGCGAATACCTTCTGCCAACTCAAAGCCTCGAGAACGCAGCTCACGTGCTTCACGCTCACGCTCTGTGCGCATACGCTCATAAACCGAGTTAGACACCTCCGGTGGCAGCTCGACACGCTTAACCCGGACATCGATGATCCTGATACCTAGCTCGCCCTCTGCAACTTGGTTCAAACGCTTAATAGCGTCCGTCATAACCTGCTCTCGCTCACCAGATACTACCTCGTTCAAGGTACGTGCACCAAACTGGTTACGTAACTCATTCTCAACACGTGTCGAAAGTAGGTCTGCTGCACGGAATTCATCACCCGATGTTGCCGTGTAGTAGGTTTCTACACTATTGATTTTCCATTTAATGAACGCATCAACAATCAATCGTTTCTTTTCTATGGTTAAAAAGGCCTGAGGGCGCCCATCTAACGTCAATACACGCCCATCAAACTTACGGATCGTGTTAACGAATGGGATCTTCACATGCCAGCCCGGCTTGATATCAGGTTCTACAATCTCACCAAACTGGAGCTTCACCGCTCGCTCTGTCTCTTTAACTATGTAAACAGACTTAGAAGCGACTAACACTATGATGCCCGCCAGAATAACGGTAAATAATGACTTACCACTCATTGTCTACCCTCCCTGCGGGTTGAATTGGATTGCTGTTGACGAATTTGATCGATCACCTGATTAGTCACATTTCTCAATGATTGATCATCCAATCTCAAATTACGTGGGGCAACCGAAGAAGCACTTTGACGCTCATTTCCACCCTGTATTAGCTTGTCAATTGGCAAATACATCATACTATTGCCACCTTCAACATCCATGAGCACTTTAGGGTTCTTCGCCAACACATCTTGCATGGTATCTAAGTAAAGACGCTCGCGGGTTACATCCGGTGCTTTTTCATACTCAGCCAACAAAGCTAAGAATCGCTTAGATTCACCTTCCGCTTTTGAAACAACTTGTTCACGATAAGCACTTGCTTCTTCAAGCATACGCTGAGCGGTACCCCGCGCCTCAGGAACGATACCATTAGCATAGGATTGTGCTTGGTTTTTCACACGCTGTTCATCTTCTCGCGCCTTGATAACATCATCAAATGCGTCCTGTACCTGGCTAGGTGCCTGAGCATTCTTAATATTGACCTGCGTGATAGATATACCGGTTTTGTAATCGACCATGTAGCTTTGCAAACGTGCCTGAACATCCACTGCCAAACTTTCACGACCTTCCGTTAAGATAGAATGCATCTCGGAGGAACCAACCACATGCCTTAGTGCAGACTCAGCAGCATGAGACAAACTACCATCGGGGTCGCGCACATTCAGTTGATAAGCTTTTGGATCAGAGACCACATACTGCGTGCTCATTGCAACGTCGACGATATTTTCATCCTCGGTTAGCATTAGCGCTTGGTGATCATGCGTACGCACTCGTGTCGTATTGACAATCATAACCTCGTCAATTACGGGAGGGTTCCACTGCAAACCAGGATTAACCGTTTCGTAGAATTTACCCAACCTGAGCACTACGCCTCGCTCCTGCTGATCGACCGTGTAAACACCCATACCCGCCCAAACAAGCAGCGCAACAACGACCGCTACCCAAACAAAGGCTCCGCCGCCGGAGCTGGATGAGCCACCGCTTCCATCACCGCCACCGCGTTTTTGGCCAGTACCACCAAAGATATCATTTAGTTTATCCTGAAGCTTTCGTAACGCCTCATCAAGATCTGGCGGCCCCTGATCATTACCACGATTACCTTTTCGGTTTCGGTTGTTATCTCCACCACCCCAAGGATCTTGGTTATCGCCATTACCACCAGGCTCATTCCAAGCCATACCCATCTCCGTTTAAAATTAAAATTCGTTTGAGGATAAGGTCTTAATAGACCTCAGCAATTCTATATTGTTCAGTTGGCATACCCAACCGGCTTAGCATCTGTAATAAGTCTTTACGCTGCAATCGGACTTCCAGATGCATATCACCGTGCTCATCAACCCGCTCACTTAACACAGCACCTTGAGCGTACAGATGCGCCCTTAACTGGCCTTCCTTAGGCTTCAAAGATAGCGTTTCATGGAATATATCGTCCGACAAACGCTCATTTATCGCCTGCAACAGTAGCTCAGAACCTTCCCCAGTTACCGCTGAAAGCCACACTTTAACCGGTTCTCCCTCGCTATTACGATCGATTCTCGCCAGCTGCCCCGGCATCATGTCGATTTTATTGTACACCTGTAGCAAGGGAACATCTTCTGCGCCGATCTCCTTCAACACATTTTCGACTTCATCGATATGTCCTTGACGCTCCTCATCATGCGCATCGATCACGTGCAACAACAAGGTAGCGTCCGTCGTCTCTTGCAGCGTTGCACGAAAGGATTCGACCAATTTGTGCGGCAGATGACGAATAAACCCAACCGTGTCAGCAAAGATAGCCGGTCCTACATCTTCCAAATCAACACGTCGTAGCGTAGGGTCCAATGTTGCAAACAGCTGGTTCGCTACATAGACTTCAGCTGAAGTCAGTTTATTAAAAAGGGTCGATTTACCTGCATTGGTATAACCAACAAGGGAAATCGTAGGAACCTCAGCGCGCTGTCGAGAGCGACGGCCTTGTTCACGCTGTTTTCGTACTTTTTCAAGGCGCGAGTGAATCATTTTAATGCGCGCACGTAACAGGCGACGGTCGGTTTCAAGCTGGCTTTCGCCTGGCCCTCGAAGACCAATACCACCTTTTTGGCGCTCTAAGTGCGTCCAGCCTCGCACCAGTCGCGTAGACATATGCTCAAGCTGAGCAAGCTCCACTTGCAACTTACCCTCATGCGTACGGGCACGCTGCGCAAAAATATCCAGAATCAAGCCTGTTCTATCAAGTACTCGACACTGAATTTCTCGCTCAATATTACGTTCCTGAGCAGGCGATAGTGCATGATTAAAAATAACTAATTCAGCTTGATGCATCCGAACCAATTGCTTCAACTCATCTAATTTGCCTGTCCCAATAAAAAACTTAGAGGTGATTTTTTGACAGCTGCCTGTTAAAAACTCGACAGGATCAGCTCCGGCAGTTAAAGCGAGCTCTTCGAGCTCGCGTGGTGATTCTTGGATAGCTTCATCACGCATATCCATATGAACGAGTATGGCCTTTTCACCAGACTCTGGACGCTCAAAAAACAATCAGTAAATACCTCAGTCAGGTTGAGTCTCATCAGGCTGCGGCAATTTTACCGGGCGTGCTGGAACAACCGTTGAAATAGCGTGTTTGTAGACCATTTGGCTGACCGTATTTTTTAGCAAGATAACAAATTGATCGAAAGACTCGATCTGCCCCTGCAATTTAATACCATTAACCAAGAAAATGGACACGGGAACACGTTCTTTTCGCAGAACGTTTAAGTAAGGGTCTTGTAATGATTGCCCTTTTGACATTGGAAACTCCTTCCTGATAATTATTCATTATTATGTTTGGTTCGGTAATACTAACAGCCATGACCCTTTTTTGTGCACAGCACCAAAAAATATAAGTAGATGCATTATATAATGGCTGCATCGATCAATTTCAAGCTATGTTTAAGAATATCTGCGTCTTCGGATACGAGCCAGTTAAGATTTTCCCAACTACGCAACCATGTAATTTGGCGTTTAGCCAACTGTCGGGTCGCAATAATGCCTTTTTCAATCATGGTTTCGTAGTCCCATTCCCCTTGCATATAAGACCACACCTGCCTGTACCCTACACAACGGACAGACGGTAAGCCTGTATGAAGGTCACCTCGCTCATAAAGACATTTCACTTCTTCAACAAAACCTTCATCAAGCATCATTTGATAGCGCAATGCAATGCGCTCATGCAATGTCTGCCTCTCCTCTGGCATAACCGCTAGGTTGATCACTTGATACGGTAAAACATGACTTTGCTGCTCAGCCCAGAGTTCTGTTAATGATCTGCCTGTAAGCTCATAGACCTCCAAGGCTCTTTGTAACCGCTGGGAATCATTCGGAGCAAGACGTTCAGCTGAGACAGGATCGACTTCAGACAAGCGCTTATGTAACGCAGGCCAGCCGTCCTGCTCAGCCCACTCCAATAATCGGGCCCTCACACCAGCATCCGCTTCTGGTAAGGGAGCCAACCCTTTTATCAGCGCGTTGTAGTACATCATCGTTCCGCCCACCAATAATGGAATCCGTCCAGCGCGGCTGATCGCTTCCATTTCACCCAATGCATCTTGGCGAAACTGAGCAGCTGAATAACTTTCTGCTGGGTCTAAAATATTCACTAACCGATGAGGATATTTCTCCAAAGTACTCCGATCAGGCTTAGCGGTGCCGATATCCATGCCTTTGTAGATAAGTGCAGAATCTACGCTAATGATGTCACAAGGGAGCTCTTCTGTAAGACGCATCGCTAAATCAGTCTTACCGGCTGCCGTTGGGCCCATTAAGAAAATAGCAGGGGGCAATGTTGAGTGGGTCATTTACTGGCCCCTCATAAAAAGCTTATCTAACTCATTCATACTTAACTGAGTCCACGTTGGACGCCCATGATTACACTGGCCACTACGCTCTGTAGCCTCCATATCCCGGAGCAAGGCGTTCATCTCTGGCAGCGTAAGTTGCCGGTTAGCACGAACAGCACCGTGACAGGCCATAGTCGCTAACAGCTCATTCATATGCTCTTCAATTCGGCGGCTTGAGCCAAACATCAGCATATCGGACAGCACATCCCGCAAAAGCTGCTCAACATTCGCTTTCGCTAGCGTCACTGGCACCTGACGAATCACCAGCGTCTCCTCACCCATTCTCGCTAACTCAAAACCCAGCTGCTTAAACACTGCATCATACTCTTCAGCAGCATCCGCTTCTCTGGCACTCAAGGAAACGCTAACAGGCACCAATAGTGGCTGACTTCGCACACTTTCTTCAGCACGGGACTGCTTAAGCCGTTCATAAACAATGCGCTCATGAGCAGCGTGCATATCAACCAAAACCAAACCTATAGCATTTTGCGCCAGTACGTAGACGCCATGTAATTGTGCAATTGCGTATCCCAGAGGCGGAAGTTCGTCTTGGGCAGGCGCCCCTTGCTCTAAAAAAGCATTGGCGTTAGATGAAGATTCAGTAGGAGGGTGCAAAGCCCCATAACTGGATAACTGTTCTCTAACCCCCGTAACAGCAGGGCGGGTAGGATAATTTTGTAACATCATCGGCTGTTGCTGAAAATGAGACGCTACCGACGGTGCAGGCTCAGACGCCAAACTTTGCAAGGCCGGAACACTGTTTACCTCAGGCCTAACCTCGCCGATTACACGATGAATAGAGCGATAGATAAAATCATGGACCAGACGGCTTTCACGGAAGCGCACTTCATGCTTAGTCGGATGCACATTGACATCCACCAGCGCGGGATCCAGATCTAAATACAACACATAAGCCGGATGACGCCCATGAAAAAGCACATCAGCATAGGCCTGCCTTACTGCATGAGTGACAACTTTATCGCGAATCATCCGGCCATTGACAAAAAAGTACTGTAGATCGGCCTGGCTACGCGAAAAAGTAGGCAAACCAATCCAACCTTTCAACGACAAACCAGACGCTTCAGCATGAACATCAACCCGCAGAGATTGCTCAATAAACGCAGGTCCGCACACAGAGGCAACACGCCGTTCCTGTTCAGCTTGCTGCGTAGCAGGCTTAAGTTGATGAATAACACGCCCATTATGTTTTAACTGAAAAGCTACATCAAAACGACTTAAAGCTAACCGTTTTACGATCTCTTCCAAGTGTTTAAATTCTGTATTTTCAGTTTTGAGAAACTTTCGTCTGGCAGGTGTATTAAAAAAAAGGTCTCGCACTTCGACTGTAGAACCTTGCGGATGCGCCGCAGGAGATAATTGCGCTTCCATATCTCGCCCTTCAGTCTGAACTTGCCACGCGTGCTCTGAGCCCACTCTTCGAGAAGTTAATGTTAAACGAGACACCGAACTAATACTGGCAAGCGCCTCCCCTCGAAACCCTAAACTAACAACAGACTCCAAGTCTTCTAGCTCATAAATTTTGGAGGTGGCATGACGGCTTAAGGCCAGCGGGAGATCCTCTTTTTCAATACCGTCACCATCATCTCGTATACGAATCAGCTTAATCCCCCCTTGCTCAACATCTAACTCAAGACGCTGAGAGCCGGCATCTAAGGCGTTTTCCAGCAATTCTTTAACTACAGATGCGGGACGCTCAACAACCTCACCAGCGGCAATTTGGTTAGCAAGACGAGGGGACAGTAACTGTATGCGGGACATGAAATCTCTTTTATGTGCGTAATCAGGTGCTAACTAGCGGGAATACGTAAAACTTGACCAACGCGAATTTTATCACCCTGGATGGAATTAACCTTGCGCAAACCGGCCAAAGACACTTTATGGCGCGAGGCGATAACCGACAGTGTATCACCTCTCTCTACTTTGTAAGTACGCTGCCCTGCCAGATTGAACCCGCCACTCTTTTTAGATGCCACGTAGGTGTAAGCAGGCGGCTTATTCCAAAAATGCGTTCTCACGCCATCATAGATCGCTTTGGCCATTTTTTGGCGGTAACTACGAGTACTCAGTAGGCGAGCTTCTTCGGGGTTTGATATAAAACCCGTTTCTACCAAAATTGACGGTATATCCGGCGATTTGAGCACCATAAAGCCCGCCCTTTCCACATGCGATTTGTGCATTTTGGCAAACTTATCAACATTCTTATGTATGAGACTGGCAACTTGCAAACTATCAACCCGGCTGGCCGTCATCGTCATATCAAGCAACACCCCAGCCAATACTTCATCTTTATCTTCTAGACTTACACCACCCGCAAAATCAGCGCTGTTCTCTTTTTGCGCTAACCAACGTCCCATTTCACTGGTTGCTCCACGATTGGACAGCACCCATACAGAAGCGCCTTTAGCGCGAGCGTCTTTAAAAGCGTCTGCATGGATTGAGATAAATAGATCGGCCTTTTTCTTGCGTGCTTTGACCGTTCTTCCACGCAAACTTACATAGTAATCACCCGTTCGAACAAGCTCCGCTTTAAAGCCCGCTTCTTTATCTATCAGGCGCTTAACTTCTTTGGCTATTTCCAGTACGACATCTTTTTCACGCACACCACCAGGACCAATTGCACCAGGATCTTCCCCACCATGGCCTGCATCAATAGCAATCACAATATCACGAAGTTTATTTTGCCCTTCCGAAGGCGTTACCGTTTTTATCGGAGCCTCTTTCTCAATATTGAAGAGGTCGACCACCAAACGATGACCAAATTGATCATTGGGCTTTAACTCAAAGCTACGCGGGCGCACCTTTTCATTCAGCTCTAACACCACTCTCAGATCTTTTCCAGTAACGCCTGTGCGAAACTTCTTAATAGGACTACCGTCAAGGCGCAATTTGTCAAAACCTGTCGATAGTTCAACGCCATTAATATCCAAAACCAAGCGGTCGGGGTTGTCTAGGGTAAAGATTTTGTGACTGACAGGGTCAGTTAGATCAAACACCAAGCGGGTATTATCTGGCGCCAACCACATGCGAACATTACGAATTTCAGATGACCATGCACTAGCCGTAAAAAATCCTGAACATAGTAGGAGAAAAAGAACTACTCGTTTTTTTACATCGGTCATCATAATAATATCAAACGACTCTTAATACTCTTGCTAAACACTCGGCTGCCGCGCTGCCTTCTGCCGTATTCGCTTGCCACTGAATCTCTCGGCCTAAGCCAGACAGGCCAATCGTTACGACAAGATCTGCAAGTGGCAGTATGCCTTCGCCCTTATCCGGCCACTCAACCAAGCATAAGGTCTCTTCTGTAAAATAGTCTCGAATGCCTAAAAACTCCAGCTCTTCTGGGTCTAAAAGCCGATAAAGATCAAAGTGATAGATAATACCTGATGAGAGTTCATATGGCTCTACCAAGGTGTAAGTCGGACTTTTAACAGATCCTGAATGCCCAGCGGCCTTTAACACACCACGGCTTAATGTGGTCTTGCCCATCCCTAAATCTCCCTGCAGGAAGACAACCCCCTTAGGAAGTGCATTAAACAAGGCTGCACCAAACTGCTCCATCGCTACTTCATCTTGCGCAAAAAAACTCATTCAACAAGTCACTCTTTACCATTCAAAACACGTCTAATTACAGGGATTAGCTCTGTTGCTCTAAGCCCACGCTCCCCATACTCCGAAGCGCAAATATCCGCTGCTGCTGAGTGAGCATATACGCCAACGCGAGCGGCATCAACCGGGCTAAGTTGCTGTGCCATTAATGCACCAATAACACCCGAAAGCACATCCCCCATACCCCCTGTAGCCATCCCCGGATTCCCTGCACTACACAGATGCAACACATCTCCATCAGTAATTAACGTACCCGCCCCCTTTAGCACCACGGTCCCATCACACATTTGCTGCAATTGCTGGAGACTTTCGATTCTATCTTGTTGTAAATGTTCCGTTGTGATGCCAAGCAAGCGAGCCGCCTCACCAGGGTGCGGGGTGAGCACCCAGTTCTTACGCTGCAGCTGATGAATGCGGCCTTTGCGTAACAAAATATTGAGGCCGTCCGCATCTACAACAACCGGTAACTTACTCCCCCAAACAGCCTGTAGCATCTGATCTGCCCAGGCTTGCTGCCCCAACCCTGGGCCAAAAACCACGACGTCCGCTTGTTCTAATGAGGGGTGAAGTTCGGCCCCAGAATCCACCGCTTTAACCATTACCTCTGGGCAACGAGAAAGCGCTGCTGACACATGTTCTGATCGTGTTGCCAAGGTTACTTTACCAACACCTGAGGATAAGGCTGCTTCTGCTGCCATAATCGCAGCACCGCCCATACCGTGATCCCCTCCTACAACAAGAAGGTGCCCATAAGTACCTTTATGACTATTTCTTTTTCGGGGCGGCAAACACTCAGCCACATCATCTACACCCACTCTAAAGGCACTGACTGACACCTGCTCATAAACCGACTCAGGAAGATGCAATCCATCAAACACCAGATCACCCACCCTCTCTACCGCCTGATGCATGAACAAACCTTGTTTCAACCCGATAAATGTTATCGTCACATCAGCATAAACCGCCGCTCCTAATACACGGCCACTATCTGCACATAATCCTGATGGAATATCAACCGACACGACAGGGTTTGACTGGCGGTTAATTTTACTAATAGCCAAGCTATAGTCACCCCTTAATATGCCTGTGAGGCCTGTACCCAGTAGAGCGTCTACAACAACTTCACCTTCTAAAACTTCAGTTTCCTTGAAGGGCAAAAAACAGACCCCTTCGCCACTGGCCCACAACCAAGCCTCCCTTGCCTCGCCACGCAAATTAGCGGCAAACTGTTCATCACCAACATAGCGTGCTTGCACATTCAAGCCTTTTTGGTGGGCTAAGCAAGCAACAACAAAACCATCACCGCCATTGTTACCCCCACCACAAAGGATCGAAATACATTTAATATCTGGCCAACGCCTTAGTATTTCAGCAAAAACAGCCCTACCCGCCCGCTTCATCAACGAAAAACCTGGGATACCTGCAACATCGATTGCTGTTCTATCCAGTAATCGTGTTTGCTCAGCCGTGTATAATGCGCCGGGTAACACTTTCATAACCTACACTTCCATTACGCCATGATAACTTTCATTATAGTGGAAGCAGTGGCATTACAGGCAAGTCTATACGTGAACAGAAACGATTTATCCCCCGATCAGCTTCAAGCACTGGCCCAGCAGATACACCTTTGGGCAAGCGAATTAGGCTTTCAACAATGCGGTATTGTTGATCCTAATCTAGAACAAGCCTATGAAGACCTGCAATCATGGCTGGAGAAAAACTACCATGGGGAGATGAGCTATCTGGCAGCCCATGAGGATAAACGTAAGTACCCGTATAGGCTGGTGCCAGGAAGTTGCCGTATTATCAGCGTTCGTATGGACTATACACCACCTGCGTTTTCAGCATTACAACTACTCAAACAACCTGATAAAGCCTATATCGCTCGCTACACGTTGGGACGAGATTACCACAAGACACTACGTAAACGCCTAACAGAGCTGGGCAAGAAAATTCATGAACATATGGAAGATTTAGGCTATCGAGCTTTTGTAGATAGTGCCCCTGTGATGGAGCGTCCTATTGCCCAACAAGCCGGTATCGGCTGGACAGGCAAACACACCCTGATTTTAAATCGCCAAGCCGGTTCTTGGTTTTTCCTTGGTGAGCTATTTATTGATCTCCCGTTGCCTACCGACCCACCTGTTGAGCATTCACATTGCGGAAAATGCACCGCATGCCTTGATATTTGCCCAACCAATGCTTTTCCAAAACCTTATGTACTAGATGCAACACGCTGTATCTCTTATCTGACGATTGAAAAAAAGGGCCCCATCCCCAAAGAACTTCGCCCTCTCATCGGCAATCGAATCTTTGGTTGCGACGACTGCCAATTGGTATGCCCCTGGAACCGCTTTGCCAAACTTACCAAAGAAGCAGATTTCTACCCTCGTCATGAGCTAGATAGCGCCTCACTATTAACTCTTTTTAAATGGGATGAAGCGACGTTTTTAAAGAACACCGAAGGCTCCGCCATTCGCCGTACCGGTTATGAGGGCTGGTTACGTAACTTAGCGGTGGCGATAGGAAACAGCAGCGGTGGCCAGACGGCTATTGAAGAGTTAGAAGCAAAACGCCCCTTATGCTCAGAGATGGTGATTGAACATATTGACTGGGCAATTGAGCGCCTCAGGAGTGGGATAGTCTCTATCTCACCCATTCAATTGAGATAGCGGGAATATAAGCTCAGAGTTAGAGCCCTTAGCATTACGAATAACGACAAATTGTTTAAGTAATTTACTATGACATCACAGTTGAAGTACCTCACAGCTTATCCCGACGCTATACAGCATCAGGTGTTAGCGCTCATTGAAAACAAAAAGTTAGGCGATTTTTTAAAACAACGCCACGCTGATACCCATTCCATCAGCAATGATAGAGCATTACGGGAATATGTTATGGCACTCAAAAATCGCTATATGAAGAGTTCGCCACCACTGAGTAAAATCATGTATGACGGCAAGATTCATGTTATCCACAATGCACTGGGGACCCACAGCTACGTCACACGCATTCAAGGCAGCAAACTAAAAAGCAAAAATGAGATCAGGATCAGCAGTATTTTCAAAAATGCGCCCGCCGCCTTCCTCAACATGATAGTGGTTCACGAGCTCGCTCATCTCAAAGAAAAAGCGCACAATAAAGGTTTCTATCAACTATGCGAGCATATGTTGCCTGAATACCATCAACTGGAATTTGAGATGAGGCTCTATTTAACGCATCTTGAAACAGAAGGCATCGCTCAACTAACCTAAGTCCAAAAGAGATTGGTGTGGAATACGAATTTACCTTTGATCAATACGAACAACCTTTAGCCCGTTTTGACATGGGCTCAGAAGCGTTTGGCCCATGGTTTACAGATGAATGCAATACGCCCTTAAAAGCCAAGCAGCTGCTTGAGATCATCACTCAATTAGAGCAAAAGCAGCGCCAAACATTTACCCACATCGGGACAGAGTACAAATTATCTATTAACCAGCAAGGTGCGGAAGTTTCGGCGTTAAGCCTAGAGGACGAATTTTCAGACGAGTTGCCTGAGGGTACTAATCCGTATGATGCAGAGCTACAAGCCGGTTGTGGCTTAGAAGACCTTAAAGAAGCTCTGACCTCTTGGTGCGCCTTTCTCAATAATCATTGAGGCCAACATCGGCCTCAATCACCACAAGATAAGGCTAGTATCACTTGAAGAAATGCTCTCGGTAGTGCTGTAACTCCGCAATGGAGTCACGAATATCATCCAATGCCAGGTGAGAGCCTTTCTTGCGTAAACTACTCAACACATCAGGCCGCCAACGGCGAGCCAACTCCTTTACAGAGCTGACGTCCAAATTACGATAATGGAAGAACGCCTCTAACTCAGGCATATAACGATATAAAAAGCGACGATCCTGCCCAATACTATTCCCACACATGGGCGAAACCCCTTTCTCCACATGCTCCATCAAAAAGGCGATAGTTTGCTGCTCCGCTTCGCGCTCGGATATATCACTTTCTCTCACCCGCTGAGTCAACCCAGACTGGCCGTGCTGATTAACACACCATTCATTCATGCTATCCAGTACAGAATCAGGCTGATGAATAACAAGCGATGGGCCCTCCGCCAACACATTCAGATCAGCATCCGTTACTATCGTAGCGATCTCAATAATATAATCATGTTCTGGGTCGAGTCCGGTCATTTCCAGATCAATCCAGATGAGATTATCCTTTCGCGACATAGATATTCCTCTTATTTGAATAGGTTGCGCACTATACTGTCACAAACATATAGAATACCTTACCACGAAGTGAGCTTTCAGTAAGATGAGCAGGCAGTAATTTTTAATGGCAAAACGTAAACTGACGCGCCGCCAAGCATGGCGTATTGATAAAATTCAGCAGGAACGTGCCGAACGCGCTGCGCGTAAAGATGACCGTGTTGAACAACAATTAGAAGGCGGGGATCTGGGACCAGAACAGGAAGGGTTGATCATCTCCCACTTTGGTAAGCAGGTCGATGTGGAAGCCCAGCAAGGGGACAAAACAGGCGAAATCATTCGCTGCCACCTACGTACAAATTTAGGGCAGCTGGTAACAGGGGATCGGGTAGTCTGGAGAGCAGGTGTTGAGCACGGTGTCGTTGTTGCCGCGCTGCCTCGTAGCAGTGAACTCGTCAGACCCACTAACCATGGCGAACTCAAACCGGTAGCTGCCAATATTGATCGTATCATTATTACTTTTGCAGTCGAGCCCACTCCTTTTGCCAACTTGATTGACCGCTATCTTGTAGCAGCAGAGCTGAGTGAGATTGAACCCGTCTTGCTTTTAAATAAGGCAGACTTAATCACAGAAGAGAATCGATCTTTTATCGATGACTTAGTCGCCAGATATGAAGCTATTGGTTATCGGGTCTTAATGGCTTCAACAACTGAAGCTCAGGGGTTGGAAGCGCTCCTGAAAGAGCTAGATGGCAAGATTAGTGTTTTTGTAGGCCAATCGGGTGTGGGCAAGTCATCTTTAATTAATGTATTGCTTCCCGGTGTCGACATAAAGGTAGGAGCACTCTCGGAGCAAACCCGAAAAGGCAAACACACAACGACCACTGCTCGATTGTTTCATTTCCCCAACGGGGGTGATCTGATTGATTCTCCGGGTATACGCGAGTTTGCGCTTTGGCACATTCAACCGGAAAAACTCCTAGAAGGCTTCATAGAATTCCGCCCTTTTCTTGGACACTGCAAGTTTCGGGACTGCAAACATGAACAGGAGCCAGGTTGCGCTATACTGGAAGCCATAGAGCAAGGCAAAATCAGCGCATCCCGAATGGAGAGCTACCAACGAATTCTGACCTCGTTACTAGAACAAGGTTAAATAAGAGCAGAGACAGAGAGCAGGAATGGAAGAGCAGGAATCACCCCAAGACCTTGCAAAACAAAACGATGCAATACAAACATCGAAAGAAAGCTCGATCCTTTTCGGGAGGGATGCGTGGGTAGGTTATCTCAAAGATAAACCTTTCCCTATACGCGCCAGTAGCCTAAAAAAGTTGAAAGCCTTACTCAGTAAAGATTCCACCATGATCAGCCACTTAACCACATTGGTAAAGTCTGACCCTGTTCTTTGTCTTCATGTTGTGCGAGCAGCGGAAATTCGTCATGCAGAAAAAAACTCCCACGTAACCAGCATAGACCATGCTGTTTCCTCTTTAGGGATTGATCCACTGATCGAACTTGCCCGCACCTTGCAAGCGGTTAAGCTAAACCCATCCAGCGTCCATCAAAAGCAATATTTGCGGACTGTAGCGAACAGCCACCATGCTGCCTTTCAGGCACTTACTTGGAACCGCATGAAAAACCAACCCTTTGGAGAGGAGGTGTATCTTGCGTCACTCTTTTACTCCATTGGATTATGGGCACTCTGGCTCAACGCCCCTCTACACATGCACCAAGTGAATATTAAAATCTGGGAAGAGAACATCGACCCAACCTTAGCCGAACATGATGTTCTCGGCTGCACCATGCAACAAATATCGATGGGGCTATCGCAAGCCTGGGGACTTTCGGATTTGACCTTGCAAGCTCAAAATCCTGAGACCTCCCCTTCTAAAGGAATGCTAGCAAAACTACATCAACGCGCCTTGGGTGATCCTCGTCTGAGTGATCAAGAGTTAAGAGAGCTTAACCACCTGACAATGGAGCGCAGCTTTCCTATTAAACTGGCAAACTGGTTCTCCTTAATTGTCAGTCGGGGTTGGCGTAGTACACGTAATGTAAAAACAACTGATATCATCAGTGACTACTTAGGGCTGGATAATGATACCACGCTATCCCTTCTCCACCGCCTATGTGCTGAAGCTTCAAGAGAATACCATGTACCTGGCACCCTCGCTCCTGCAGCAGAAATGCTCATGATTACCTCCGATGTTACAGGACATTACAAATTAGGAAATCGAGAGCTGGAGCTGTTAAGTCGCCAATACCCCAAGCCTGAGAAACCAAAGCCCAAAGCAAAAGTCGTGACAAAGCCCAACAAAGACGCTCCTCTAAAAACCCACCAGGAAGAGGTTTTGGAAAATTCTTTAGTGTTCACTCAAACAGCAGAGCGAATGCTAAAAGGCTACCACTTATATACAAAACCCGTACATATTTTGCAGGGACTCACACAAGGCCTTGTACAAGGTGTCGGCTTCCCGCGGCTGGCATTAAATGTTGTTAATCAGAAAAAACACCTCATGAAAGCGGCTCAAGTGGTCGGAATAGAGCCCGATCATCCCTTCGCCAGTTATGAGATTGACTTACAGATCCCCAGCATTTTTAAAAAACTGTGTGATAAGCCCGGTTGTATCTGGGTGACTAACGAAAATAAAGCGCAGTATTCTAAACTGATGCCTGATGCTTACAGCGACTTTCTTCCTCAAAATGATTGTTTACTGATGTCAATTTTTAGACAAGACGGGGCGGTTGCTATCATCTATGCTGATGCTGGAGAGGAGGGTTTACCCTTTACCAAGTTCCATTTTGAGCGCTTTAAGTACCTATGTTCAGCCGCCACACTCGCTCTGAAACGCATGGCAAAATGAATAGCAATTGAGGTGCCTCCTACAAATCGTTATGATCTCTCTCCGGCCTTTATCTGAGAGATTTGTATGCTGTTGCCTCTGGTGATTGATCCCATTCAGCTATATGAAAAGCTGAACCACCCAGACTTACTCCTAATCGACCTCTCGTCAGAAGAGAATTACCGCTTAGGGCATATCCCCGGCGCCATAAACATAAACCCGAACCGACTGCTCAGCGGTAGCCCCCCTATTGGCAACAAGCTTCCAAACCTCGCTCAGATAAAACGACTTATAGCCGAGGCGGGTATCACCGAAAATAGCCATGTCGTGGTCTATGATGATCAATTAGGACCATGGGCTGGGCGATTCATTTGGAGTATGCATTGTGTTGGGCTTTATCAAGCATCATTTTTGAATGGGCAACTAGCGGCATGGAATATCGCTGGTTACCCCACAGAGCAACAAGCCAACCAAAACGACGCTGTCGATGAGCTTCCTTTAGCCTTGAATACCACCCTGATCGCCGATAAAGACGCCATAGTGGATCAACTAGACAGTGGACAAATATCCATCTGGGATGCACGTTCTGCACCCGAGTTTAGCGGAGAAAAAGTGATCAATGCCGCTAAAGGAGGGCATATCCCGGGGGCACACTGGCTGGAATGGACCGATACGCTTGTTTCTCAAGATCCACCACGACTTGCCTCTCCTGCGCAACTTCAGCAAATGATCAAAGCCGCAGGCATTGAGATAGACAAAACGGTTATTACCCACTGCCAAACCCATCGCCGTTCAGGGCTTACGTATATAGCCGCGTTACATGCAGGCATTAAAGATATCCGTTGCTACGATGGCTCTTGGTTTGAGTGGGGCAATCTACCTGATACCCCCGTCGAGCGATAATTTTTACTTTTTTAGGAGTTACCGGTGAAGTCTTCACTATTTATCTTGTTTCAACATCTCGTCCCACAACATTGGCTATCCCGTATAGTCGGCAAGCTTGCCGACTGTGAAACCCCGTGGGTTAAAAATCGCTTTATTAGCTGGTTTGCCAAAAAATACCAAATCAATATGAGCGAAGCGCTGGAAGAAATCCCAACGGCATATGCCTCATTCAACGCATTTTTCACTCGCGAACTGAAGCCAGGCGTCCGGCCAATAGATGAGACAGAAAGATCGATTGTTAGCCCAGCCGATGGCGCGTTTAGTCAATTAGGCGATATCGAACATGGCCGCATCTTCCAAGCAAAGGGACAAGGCTACGGCCTAACCACCCTTTTAGGTGGAGATGAGAAAACCGCAGCACCCTTTAAAAATGGTTATTTTGCCACCATATACTTATCACCCCGTGACTATCATAGGGTGCATATGCCCATAACAGGCACATTGCGCGAAACTATCTATGTTCCTGGGGATCTATTTTCTGTTAACCAAACCACCGCAGAAAATGTAGACCAGTTATTTGCGCGAAATGAGCGCTTGGTTTCCATTTTCGATACAGAAGCAGGCCCTATGGCTATGGTTTTGGTTGGCGCAATGATTGTGGCGGGAATTGAAACCGTTTGGGCCGGACAGGTTGCCCCTGTACTTAAGCAAGCGACCCGACAAACCTACCTGCCACAGGAGCAAGCACCTATTGTGCTTGAAAAAGGACAAGAGATGGGCCGTTTTAAACTCGGCTCTACCGTAATACTCGTTTTCGGACCTGAAGCAATTGGGTGGGTTGAGACAATCAAAGCGACCTCGCCTGTAAAACTCGGCGAAAAGATTGCAACCTTAACGTGACTCAGGCCCGATAGTACAGGAAACACACACCATGAGCGCATGGAATAAACTGTCTAAAACTTTTGGTTTTACATTTGATCCTGAATTCAATGCTATAACACACATCCCTGCAACTGAGAGTCTGACCCGTATTGTCCCTTTGGTGCAACAACGTGTCATCTCAGTTATAGGGCCTGATGCAGAAAAGTTCTTACAAGGACAACTGACCTGCAACATGGCGGAAACAGTTCAGCTAGGTAGCCGCTTGGGTGCACATTGTAATATAAAAGGCAGCATGATCGCTCTGTATCGCGCCATTAGCGTCGAGGGTGGTTTTTGGTTGCGTCTGCATCATGAATCAGCAGAAGCCGCTTTAAAGAACCTCAGGAAATACATTGTCTTCTCTAAAGCTGAAGCGCTTGATGAAAGCAATAACATTCTCGGCTTAGGCTTGATTGGCCCCGGTGCAGCCTCCTTAGTAGAGAAGATTTGTGATTTAGTGCCCACTGAGACAGACAAAGTCGTTTCGGCAGGTCAGATTCGAGTTGTTAAAGTCCCAGGGGAGCGCTATGAAGTTTGGCTGCCAGCCGACCAAATTGAAGCCATACTTAAACAGCTCCATGAGCTAGCCCCTTTTGGCACAACACAAGACTGGCTACTCAGTGAAATTCAAGCTGGCATACCCGATCTACGCTTAGCGACTCAAGAAACATTTATTCCACAAATGACCAACCTTCAGGCACTGAAAGGCGTCAGCTTTAATAAAGGTTGTTACACAGGACAGGAAATAGTCACGCGACTGCAACATCGCGGCAAACTTACAAAACCCATGTATCTTGCCAAAGTAACAACGGGCATCACTCCCGAGGTAGGCAGCAGCCTGCATAGCTCGGAAAAAGAGAATGTAGGTACAGTATTGTTAGCTGCCCCCAGCGGCGAGCAACAGGTCACATTATTGGCTGTCATCAACAAAGCTCAGGCGGATGAACACACCATTCACCTTAATACCTCTCAAGGGCCTACTCTGGAGATACAGCCGCTTCCTTACGTACTTGACCCCGAGTTATTTGAAGCAAAGCGGTAGCGCTCAACCTAGATAGATGAAGGGGTAACTTATCGCCCTTTCATCTGTCTCTTATCTACTTCAAATCAGGTAAAGACCAATTGATAGCCCCTCTGCCCTTCTCTTGTAGATAAACATTCGCTTGACTGAAATGCTTGCAACCAAAAAAACCGCGGTGCGCTGCTAATGGTGAGGGGTGCGGGGCCTTCAAGACAAGGTGACGGCTCTGATCGATTACCGCGCCTTTCTTTTGCGCATAACTACCCCACAGTAAAAAGACCACATGCTCACACTCTTGGTTAACCACTTCGATCACTTTATCTGTAAATTGCTCCCACCCTTTGCCTTGATGAGAAGCCGCATTCGAGTCTTGTACGGTTAACACAGCGTTCAATAAAAGAACACCTTGCTGAGCCCAGCTCTCCAAATAACCGTGATCTGCTCGTGGTATCCCTAAATCGGTTTCTAATTCTTTGTAAATATTTACCAAAGACGGAGGCGTTTTAACACCGGGCTTAACAGAAAAGCACAAGCCATGTGCCTGCCCAGGTTGATGATAGGGATCTTGACCAATGATAACGACTTTAACCTGATCTAAAGGGGTCGCTTCCAACGCATGAAACCAATGATCCGAGTGAGGGTAGATAACTTTATGCTGATCCTTCTCTTGCCTCAGAAAAGACTTCAACGCTTGCATATAAGGCGCATCAAATTCAGCTGACAAATGGGGCGCCCAAGTAGGCGCATGCGCTAAAGCACTCATACGTTATGACTCTCCACAGTCTTTCACTTCAGATTCAGGGTTCGTTAGCATTTCACGGGTTAGCACTTGCCCATGCCAAATAGAATAATACCGTAACTTGCCAGGTGCATGAGCAACAACGCCGGAAATAAGTACAACCACCAAAAAGATGCGTATATCTGGCACTGGTATAAAGACAACCCCAAAACCTAATAACAAGAGTTTGAAGAATATCGCCTGCCCACGTAACTGAAGCAACCAGATACTATCGGTATAAACCTCTTTTAGTATCATTAAAAATCCACTGGCGAGGGTGATAAGAAGATAAACAAACCATTCAGATTCCGGCAAGTCAAACAGATACCCACCCGCTAAACCGCAAATTCCCACCAAGTGAAAACAACGTAGAGCAATACTGACCCAACGCTTCGCTGGAAAGGATCGTTGCCTGCATAAAATCTCGCTTAACATGATCGTTGCATCATCCTCAAAAAAAGTGAGGTTAACATAATAGATCGACGCTGTATGAAAGACACAAATAACCTAGACAAAGGTATACATTATTTGACTTCTATTGTTGGTCATCTTAGTGTGACCCCTTGATTCACCCAACTTGGACGTTAGATTTTGATCATCACCCTTCTACCCCTAATTGCCTTATTTATCAGCTGCTTTGTTCTAATGGCAGGTTTTGGTCTGATCGGTATTTTACTGCCGGTTCGCATGGGGCTAGAAGGAATGAGTACCGACCTGATTGGTTTGATTCTATCCATGTATGCTGTCGGGATGCTACTCGGTGGCCTTTACAGCCGTAAATTGATTGTTCGTGTAGGCCATATTCGTATTTTTTCTGCAAGCGCAGCACTAAGCGCCATTGCCATTTTGGCTTGCAGTTTAACCATGAATGAGTGGGTATGGGGAGCTATGCGAATGCTTATGGGGTTCTGTATCGCTTGCGCATTCGCCGTGATTGATGGCTGGCTAAGCGATGCTGCCAGCGACAACACACGTGGCCGCATCCTCGCCACCAGCCAAGTGGTCGTCATGGGTGCTTTGTTTATAGGGCAGTTCTTACTCAACCTCGCCCCACCATCTAGCCAGGATCTCTTTATTATTGCCGGCATTTTGCTGTGTTTTGCACTGATGCCCCTCATCATGAGTAAACGCGCAGGACCCGTCGTGCATGATACAAAAGGGATGTCATTCGCTCGATTGCTGACGGCCTCTCCGCTCGGCGTAGTGAGCTGCTTCTTCGGAGGTTTACTCTATGGCGCCATGCTCAACATGCTACCTGTCTTTGCAGGTCACTACGGTATTGAAGGATTTAAACTATCCCTCTATATGGCATCAGCGATCTTGGGTGCTTTTCTTTTGCAGTTTCCTGTTGGCATGCTTTCCGATCGCTTTGATCGACGGAGTGTGCTTTTTGGTTTACTGATTTGCAACATCATTGCTACCTTAGCCGTCCCTTTTGGTGCCCACAACAGCTGGTTTTATTTGATGATGGTAACAACTGGCATTGCTACCGGTATTTTTTCATGCCTTTATCCAATGAGTATCTCTGAGACGTTCGATAAGGTTCAAAAATCAGAGATGGCAGCTGCGATGGGCGGCCTACTTAGCATTTACGCACTCGGTAGCATCATAGGACCTTTGAGTTCTTCAATCGCTATGAAACATCTAGGCAATGATGCGCTATTTAGCTTCCTAGCAATTGCGGAAGTTCTGCTCCTTGTCTTCGTGATCTACAGAATGAAATCTCGCCCTGCACTACCTGTCGAAGAACAAGAAAGCTTTGTTATGCAGCAGCCCTCTGTTGTTACTGCCCATTTTGAATTAGACCCGCGTATCTATGAAGACGACCCAGATGAGCATCTAAGCTTAGAAGCGCAAGTTGCCGTCACGATTGCTGAGAGTAGCCCTGCCGCAGCCGTTAACATGGTAAAAGAGCTGGCCTCCAGCTCACCGGAGAAAGCCGCCGAACTGTGCGCTGCGCTCGCTCAGGTTGAGGATGTGGATATATCACGCCTTTATCGTTCTATCACTAAGATAGCGCCCGACCTAAGCTTAGAAATTGCCGAAGCGCTTACCAGCAGTGCCCCTGAACAAGCTAGCGAACTTGTCACTTGGCTGGCTGAAACGCAGCCTGAAAAACTTGCCGATATCGTTGCGGAGCTTGCTAAACATCTGCCCCAACCAACATTTGACAGCGCACCCGAAGAAACTATGCGCCCTGCCGATAGAGAGGCTATGCAAGAGTCAGCCGCCGAACTGGTCAGTCACTTTGCTGAACACCAGCCTGATCAGGCAATGGATATTGCCGCTGCCGTTATCGAAGCGGTTCCGGAAGTTGCATCAGATATCGTGGATATCCTTCATGAGGCTGATCAAATAGATGATGAGCTATCATCGGACATTGATGATAAGCCCGAAGAGCATACTTCACAGAAGAGCACACGCTAGCGATCGAACAGCACAACCAAAACAAAAAAGGCTGCAAACGCAGCCTCTTTACTTGTAGCAGTCGACGGCTATCTTAAGTGCGCGGACGCATTGCGGGGAACAGAATCACATCACGAATAGAAGGCGAGTCGGTAAACAACATCACCAGACGGTCAATACCGATACCCTCACCGGCAGTAGGCGGCAAGCCATATTCTAATGCATTAATGTAATCCGCATCATAGTGCATAGCTTCATCATCACCGGCGTCTTTCTCAGCAACTTGCTGCTGGAAACGTTCAGCTTGATCTTCTGAGTCATTTAACTCCGAGAAACCATTTGCTAATTCACGACCAGCTACAAAGAACTCAAAGCGATCGGTCACAAAGGGGTTGTCGTCATTACGACGTGCTAGCGGTGAAACTTCTGCTGGATACTCAGTGATAAACGTCGGTTGGCTTAAGCGGTGTTCAACTGTTTTCTCGAAGATTTCGATCTGAACTTTTCCGAGCCCCCAGCTATCTTTAACGTCAATATCCATACGCTCAGCAATTTGACGGGCAGCATGGTCATCCGCTAACGCTTCAGCGGTGATATCTGGGTTATAATGAAGAATAGAATCAAACACGCTGATTCTCAGGAAAGGCTTCGATAAGTCATACTCAAACGTTTCAAGGATCTCACCCTCTTCATTGCGAACCGTATTCACTATGGTCGTGGTACCCATGACTTCCTGCGCCACCGTGCGTAGCATATCTTCCGTCAAATCCATCAGATCTCGGTAATCTGCATAAGCCTGGTAGAATTCGATCATGGTGAATTCTGGGTTGTGACGAGTGGATAGACCTTCATTACGGAAGTTACGATTAATCTCAAAGACGCGCTCAAAGCCGCCCACAACTAAACGCTTCAAGTACAACTCAGGCGCAATACGTAGATACATATCACGGTCTAGCGCATTATGATGGGTGATAAAGGGTCGCGCACTTGCTCCGCCTGGAATCACTTGAAGCATCGGTGTCTCAACCTCAAGGAAACGACGCTCAGTTAAATAGTTACGAATCCCAGAAACAATTTTTGAGCGCGCCTCAAATACTTTACGCGATTGTTCATTGGTGATCAGATCAACGTAACGCTGGCGGTAGCGAGTTTCTGTATCCTGCAACCCCTTATGCTTTTCGGGTAAAGGGCGCAAGTTTTTAGTCAGTAACTGGTACTCACCCAGGTCGACATACAGGTCGCCTTTACCGGATTTATGTAATACACCGGTAACACCAATGATATCGCCTAGATCGAGGCTTTTAGCAAACGCCCTTGCTTCTTTGTTAACATAAAACTGGATACGACCACTCATATCCTGAAGCACCCCGAAAGCACCTCGGTTTAACATGACGCGACCAGCAATGCTGACCTTAATCTCCGCCTCAGCCAGCTCTTCCTTCGATTTATCACCATATTGCTGTTGCAGATCTTGTGCATACGCATCACGGCGAAATTGGTTAGGGAAGGCATTGCCCGCTTCACGCAAAGCGGAAAGCTTTTCACGGCGATCCGCAATCAAGCGGTTTTCATCTTGCTGCTGAGTGTTATCAGACATTTTCTTTTAAACCTTTAATGGTTAAATCATGAGTTCTTAGAAAGATACGGATTTACAGGCCTGCTTTAAGGCTCGCTTCGATAAACATATCCAAATCGCCATCTAGTACTTTATCGCAGTTGGAGGTCTGCACACCCGTACGTAAGTCTTTAATCCGCTGATCATCGAGTACGTACGAGCGAATTTGGCTTCCCCAGCCGATGTCCGCTTTGGAGTCTTCAAGTTCTTGAGCCGCGGCACTACGTTTGAGCATCTCCATTTCATAGAGCTTAGCGCGCAGCTGCTTCATACAAGTATCTTTGTTCTGATGCTGAGAGCGCTGGCTCTGACTCTGTACGACGATACCCGAAGGTGCATGGGTGATACGCACGGCCGATTCGGTTCGGTTAACGTGCTGTCCACCAGCTCCAGACGCACGATACACGTCTATTCGCAAGTCAGCAGGGTTAATCTCTATCTCTACGTTGTCATCAATTTCTGGCGAAACAAACACGGAGCAAAAGGAGGTATGACGACGGCCGCCAGAGTCAAAGGGTGATTTTCGTACTAAGCGATGAACGCCGGTCTCAGTACGCAACCAGCCAAACGCATACTCGCCCTCAAAGCGAATCGTAGCCGATTTAATACCGGCCACTTCTCCATCGGAAACTTCGATCAGTTCTGTCTTGAAACCTTTATCTTCACCCCAGCGCAGGAACATGCGTAAAACCATATTGGCCCAATCCTGAGCCTCAGTACCACCAGAGCCTGATTGAATATCTAGGAAAGCATTGTTTTCATCCGCTTCCCCTGAAAACATTCGACGGAATTCCAATTGCGTGAGTTGTGCCATCAGCCCTTCTACTTCGCTGATCACTTCCGCAACGGTATCTTCATCGTCCTCTTCGACAGCCATGTCTAAGAGTTCACGGGTGTCTGCTGAGCCTTGCTTCAAGGTCTCTAACGTTTTCACTACCGCTTCGAGTGTTGAGCGTTCTTTACCTAGCTTTTGAGCGTACTCTGGATCATTCCAGACGGCAGGATCCTCGAGCTCTCTTTCAACCTCTTCAAGGCGCTCTTTTTTTCCGGGATAATCCAAATATCCGTAAAGCGCCTCGGTTCGCTGACCAATATCTTTAAGATCATTGATGATAGGATTGACTTCCATCGTTTACGCTCAACACTCACAAATTCAAAAGGGGACATATTTTAACCGATCCGGGCAAGGCTTTAAATCATTGAAACATTAAACTGTTTAAATGTTAGATACCGCACTGCACAATATCGACAGCAGCGATGATATATATCAGAATAGCCTTATGAAAAATCTGACTCGCCACTTAACCTCCGCGTCCGTGCTTCTTCTATCCTTTATTGTGATTGCTATTGCGCTCATCGCGTATACGCCGGCTTGGGCTTTTACCGGAAACCAGCCTCAAGAAGGGATCAATTTAACCCGTACAGTTTTTGGCTATCTATCCCTACTCGTATTCTTTATCGGCTATCTTTTTGTTTTAACAGAGGAATTTACTCACTTACGCAAGTCAAAACCTATTATTGTGGCCGCAGGGCTAATTTGGCTGTTGGTTGGTATAGGCTATGCGATGCACGGGGATACCGAAACAGCCGGGATTGCGGTAAGACATAATATTCTTGAGTACGCCGAGCTATTTCTATTTTTATTAGCCGCAATGACCTTTATCAACATGATGGAGGAGCGTAACGTGTTTGCCGGTCTGCGTAGCTGGCTAGTTCGTAAGTCCTTCTCTATTTTGCAGATTTACTGGATTACAGGGGCACTCGCTTTCATTCTCTCGCCTATCGCCGACAATCTCTCCACAGCACTCTTAATGGGTGCCGTTGTCATTGCCGTTGGTAATAATTACCTAAAGTTCATTACGGTAGGCTGTATCAATATCGTTGTAGCCGCCAATGCTGGCGGAGCTTTTAGCCCTTTTGGAGATATTACAACGCTGATGGTATGGCAAAAAGGCGTGGTGCAATTCGAAGAATTTTTCCGCCTTTTCGTCCCTGCACTTGTGAATTGGCTAGTACCAGCACTGCTAATGTCTTTTGTGATCGAAAAAGGCCCACCTGCGTATCACAAGGAGCATCAAAAATCTCTCAAGCGAGGTGGTGTCGTTATTATTCTGATGTTCATTATCACGATTGCAATTTCAGTGATTGTTCACAGCACACTTCACCTTCCACCGGTATTAGGCATGATGACCGGGCTTGGCATTTTAAAGCTCTATGGTTTCTATCTCTGTCGATATGAGCAAGGGGTTATAGACAAAGGACATATTCACCACCATCACAAAGATAATTTACAGGATATGCGAGAAGTCAGAGGTGATCACATCGATATCGTGCGCCGTTTTGATATTTTTAACGTCGTTGAACGAGCCTCCTGGGACACCTTGATGTTCTTCTACGGTGTTGTGTTATGTGTAGGTGGTTTATCTACGTTGGGCTACTTAGCTATGCTCTCGGATACGCTATATGGCACGTTAGGCACTGTCTGGGCAAACACATTTATCGGCGCGCTCTCGGCCATTATCGATAACATCCCTGTGATGTTTGCGGTATTAACAATGAACCCGCCTATGAACACAAATGAGTGGCTCTTGGTAACCTTAACAACCGGTGTCGGTGGATCCTTGTTATCGATAGGCTCTGCTGCAGGTATTGCTCTCATGGGGCAAGCGCAAGGAACTTACACGTTCTTAAGTCATCTCAAATGGAGCTGGGCTATCGCTCTGGGATATGCGCTTAGCATTTTGACACACTTATGGATGAATGGAGTTTAATCATGTCTGATAAGCCAACAAATTCAGCTCTACAGGCTGTGACCGTGTGGGATATTTCCGTGCGCATATTTCACTGGTCCTTGGTCGCAGGGATCGGCTTTCTTTGGTATTCAGGAGAAGAAGGCGGCAATATCATGACATGGCATATGTACGTTGGTTACACAATGCTAGGCTTGATAATCTATCGGGTGCTATGGGGAATCTATGGTAGTACCTATGCTCGCTTTAACTACTTTATAAAAAAACCTAGTAAAACATTTAACTATGTGAAGGGCTTTATTAAGGGAGAGTCGCCCCACTATCTAAGTCATAATCCTCTTGGTGGCTGGATGACGATTGTACTCATGACACTTGTGTTTATCCAAGCAGCAACGGGTTTATTCGCAACCGATGACATCATCACTGAAGGCCCTCTTTTTTCTTTAGTAGATGAATCAACCGCTTATCTACTGACTGAAATACATGAACTCAATTTCAATCTCTTATTACTGTGCGCCGGTCTGCATATTGCGGCGGTGCTATATCACCGTTTTGTTAAAGGTGAGGATTTAGTAAAAAGCATGTTCACTGGGAAGAAGAATACAGAACTAACTCCTTCAGATGAATTGAAGTTTAGTTGGTACAAAATGCTGCTAACGATAGGCTTAGCCTGCGCATCGGTTTACGGCCTGGTTAATTTGGCGTGATAATAAAAAGGCGGGGTATTCCCCGCCTTTTCTACAAATAATAGTGATCACTTGCTCTCTGAGCGGAAATTGTCGTGGCACCCTTTACAGGTTTTGGCCAATGCACCAAATGCAGGCTTGATCTGGTCCAAGTCGCCTGACTTAGCAACTTCTGCCAACGCATCAGCCTTCTCGACCATCGCGTCCATACCACCATCAAATTTTCCTTTGTTTTCCCAGATTTCTGACTTGGCGCGAGTTTCACCCATGTCCGTACCTTCAGCAAACCCCTCTTTAGGCATTTTAGCTAAAGCGGCAATTAAAGCCGCACGGCGTGAGAAATCCTCAGCATCAAAGTCGATTTTCCCTTTAACCATGCCTCCCATGGGGCCAAAGTGCCACTTCATGACACTGAACACATTTTGACGATACTCAATAGACTCTTCAGCATCAGCAGCACCTACGATAGTACTTCCCATGAGAAGTGCGGCAGCTAGACTCAGTACGACACGGTTTTTCATTCTAGTCATCCTTTGAACTATTATTTAACATTAGAAAATACTAATACATGTTAGCATTGGTTTATAGTATATCAAAGTCTCTTTTCAGCTGATCCAACCACTGTTCCAATCGAGACTCAGTTTCCGAGGACTGGCTATCCTCATCCAAAGCAAGACCGACAAAATGGTTTCCATCCTCCGTTAAGGCTTTGGATGCATCAAAGTCATACCCTTCAATTGGCCAGTAGCCAGCAAGATGCGCACCAGCCCTTATCAGTTCAATATGCAATAATCCCATTGCATCCAAAAACCAGTCACCATAGCCAATCTGATCACCTAAACCAAAGATTGCGCAAGGCTTGCCGGGCAGTGCTAACACTTTGACATCCTCCCATATGTCCGCCCAATCTTCCTGAAGTTCCCCAAAGTCCCATGTTGGAATACCAAACAGGCAAACATCATACTCATCCAACCCATCAAGCTCTTTATCAACAATATCATGCAGAATCGCATGTGAACCCAAGAGATCCGCGATCATAGAAGCGACTTTCGCCGTATTACCTGTTGTAGAGCCAAAAATAATGCCTATGCGCTTCATAGCACCTCCCTAAAAACCTGACACGCTTATCAAGAGACAACCACTAGGAAAACAGGTACAAAAAAAGCAGCATACAGCTGCTCTTTATACCTTAGGTACTTGTTACTTCGGCGCAAAAGCATCAAATGCACCTTTAGTTATTTTTTCAATCTCATCCCGCGCGTCATGTAATGCTTTCAAGTTTTCATTGCTCGCTGCTTTAAGAGTTTCCTCCAACTCTTTAGCGTAGGCTTGTTGCAGCGTTAGCAGATCAGCAGGTGTCTGGCATTTCTGCAACTCTTTGGTCTGTTGGATCGTTGCCTCAATACAGGATTTAGTACATTCCATCTGCTGGCGAGTCAGCTCTTCTAACATGCGCGTCTGAATATTTACCAAATCTTTAAAAGGCTCCATGGACTCACTCATTTTTTTTGTCATATCTTGAAACATAGGCTTATCCTTTCATATACGGCACAGACAAATACCGTGCATGGGATATAATAAAGCATTCTCGTAAACTTTCAGCAACCTTAGCTAGACCAAGTATCAATATTCATAACATAGGTAACTATCAATGCGCTTGCTACATACCATGCTCCGTGTAACCAACTTGGATCAATCACTTGCTTTCTACACTGATGTTTTAGGCATGACGTTGTTGCGTAAACGGGATTATCCAGAGGGTCGCTTTACGCTGGCTTTTCTGGGATATGGAGACGAGTCGGAGCACACAGCCTTGGAGTTGACTCATAACTGGGATACAAATCAATATGATTTGGGCAATGCCTATGGGCATATTGCGATTGAAGTAAACGACGTCTACGAGGCTTGCGAGCATATTCAGCAAAAAGGTGGGGAAGTTGTTCGCCCAGCTGGTCCTATGAAAAACAGCACCAGTGGCACCATTCTGGCGTTCGTTAAAGACCCAGATGGCTATTTAATTGAACTATTAAGCCCCACAAGAGCCGATTAGTTAAAAAATAGTAATCAAGCTTAATCGATATCAAGTTTTTGGCACTTACATGCTGCAGTGCGATGTCACATAGAATAGAATATCAAACATTAGAAAATTCTAATTAATTTTTTTTATAACAAATGTGTGCCAGTTTAGTGATTTCATATACTGATAACGCACCTGTATAATGGCACTACTATTCATCCCATAAAACCGCTGGGGCACAATCAAAGATGAGCAAGAAAACATTACTGGCCGCTGCAGGCCTCCTCTTTGGACTGCAATCGTTTAATGTTATGGCGGCAAGCATCAGCGCTGTACAGAGTGCAATCCAAAAGCAAGATTACGATACCGCTTTAAAAGACCTAAAAGAGCTGACCAAAGATGGTAACTTAGATGCTACCAATTTAATGGGCCAGCTCTATGAAAACGGTTGGGGGGTCGAAAAAGATCTTGAAAAGGCTAAGTCTCTTTATGATCGAGGCGCCCGCCAAGGCCATATCGCCAGTGTTAACAGCCTTCGCAATATCAAGAACAAAGAGTACAAAGTTGAATTGGATATGCTGCTACCCAATGTGGAAGCCGGTGATGCCCAAGCACAAAATCGTGTAGCCCAAATGTATGAGTTTGGCTACGGAACAGAACGCAATTATGCAAAAGCTTTTGAGCTCTACCAAAAAGCCGCTGATCAGGGACTCGTTTCAGCTCAGCACAATCTGGGCCGTTGTTACAACTTTGGCACGGGTGTAGACCAAAACTTCGTAGAAGCTGAGCGCTGGTATCGCATAGCCGCTAAACAGGGTCATACAGAAGCTATGTTCTACCTGGGCACGCTTTATTCGAATGGCTATGGCCAAGACACCAGCCACACATCCGACATTATTGCCTATGCATGGATGCACAACTCAGCTGCGCTAGGTAATGGCACAGCCGCTTCTATCGAAAGTCGACTGTTAATGAAATTGCAGGATTCAGAAATAGACGAGGCAAAATCACTTGCGTCTGAGTATAAAAAAACCTACGTCGCACCTTACCAGTAATCAACGTATTTACCAGTATAATGGTTTAAGGCCCCCCATCCGAGGTGGGGCTTTTTTCATGGCGGCAACTTCTGGCGACTTAACCTTGTTGGCAACTGGTGATATATTAGCCAGCCTTTTCTTGGTACGCTGCCGAAGTTAACTTGATGACCATGCTATCAGTTTCACCACCTAACAAGTCGCTCTCTAGCAAAAGCTATCTTTTGCCCATATTGGCTGTGTTAGCAGGGATGATATCTCTCGTACTCTGGCTATCCCAAAAACACTCTTGGCATGAAGCCAACTTACTGATTTTAGGTACAGCTCTGGGTTTAGCGCTCTATCATGCGGCTTTTGGCTTCACGACCGCCTGGCGCAACTTTATTATCAACGGCAGAGGGAAAGGCCTGAGAGCACAAATGGTCATGCTCGCTGTCGCTGTTTGCTTATTCTTTCCCATGCTTTCAGCAGGGGAACTATTTGGCAATGAAGTTGCTGGCTTTGTGCGTCCGTTAGGATGGTCTGTCGTCATTGGAGCCTTTGTTTTCGGTATTGGTATGCAACTAGGTAATGGTTGTGCTTCAGGCAACCTGTACCATATCGGTGGCGGTCAACTTCGCGCCTTACCCAGTATGGTAGGTTTCACCATGGGTGCACTATGGGCCACTAAAGATTATGAGTGGTGGACCAGCTTACCCCAGTTTGCACCAATCTCCTTGATCGATGAATTTGGAACCTTCTTGGCCATCGGGTTAAATCTGGGAGTATTTTCTTTGATTGCCCTAGCGACACTTTGGGTAGAAAAGCGCCGACATGGCAATATCGATAAAGATGTTATCCCACGCTCTGCTCCTCTTTATAGGTACTTTTTAACAGGCCCTTGGCCTTTTATTTGGGGCGCCGTTGCACTGGCCCTGCTTAATTTCATCACATTAGCGATGATTGGCCGCCCTTGGGCAGTTGCTGTTGCTTACCCCCTGTGGGGAGCTAAAGGGGCAGAGTGGCTAGGGGTAGACCTGGAACTAGATTTCTGGACTTATTGGATGCAACCTGGTCGCGAGAGCGCATTAACAGACCCCCTTATGACTGATGCCGCCTCTCTAATGAACATTGGCATCATTATTGGGGCTATATTGGCAGCCGCTTTAGCAGGAAAGCTCTCTATACAGTGGAGAATGCCTTGGCAACACTGGCTAGCTGCCAGCCTTGGCGGTCTGATGCTAGGCTACGGAGCAACCATCGCTTTTGGATGTAACATAGGGGCATATTTTGGCGGAATTGTATCCGGAAGCCTGCACGGCTGGTTATGGCTAATTGCCGCTTTCGCAGGTAGTATTCTCGGCACTCGAATCCGGCCTCTTTTCAAGTTAAACAATGAAACTTCTGCTCGAAGCAGTTGCTAGACCGGCTGAACAAACTGTGGCAGCCGCAAGGATTTACCATGCCAAAAATATATGATCAAACAGATGTGATGCAAGCGAGACTTTTTAAACGCCTAGCAGCATTCGTATATGACTTAATGGTCGTCATCGCTGTGTTGTTTGCTGTCAGTGCTGTCGGCGTTGCAATCAATGATGGCGAGGCAGTAGATGGCCCACTTTATAAATCAGCTTTATTTCTTGCCGTCTTCCTTTTTAACGGGTATTTCTGGACGCGTTCTGGACAAACCATTGGAATGATGGCCTGGCGCTTAAGGGTTCAAACCATCGAAGGCTATAGCCTGAGCTGGGTACACGCACTCAAACGTTTTCTCGTAGCGATTATTTCTATTGCGATAGGCGGGCTAGGTTATTGGTGGATGCTGTTTAGTGACCAAAAAATCACTTGGCATGACATGGCTTCTTCCACTCGGGTAGTCCATCTGCCTAAGCAAAAGAAAGATTAACCCGCGCGCCGCAAAAGCCAACCACCTAGCACTAAACAGATAATAATCGGTATCGCTGTTGCCAATAACGGCGTAAAGCCGATGACTGTACTGGCTGGCCCTAACAGATCTTGAGAAAACTTAAATATTAAGCCAACGATCACACCAGCTATTATTCGCTGCCCAACGGTTACGCTTCGTAGTGGTCCAAATACAAAAGAAATAGCCACCAACACTAGCGCTAAAATAGCCGCAGGCTGAAGTACTTTACTCCAAAAAGCCAACAAGTATTGTGCTGTATTCAACCCTTGCTCGTGAAGGTAGGTTGAATAGGACCAAAGACCACTGATTGAGAGGTTGACCGGCTCAATCACAATCACTGAGAGCAACGTTGGTGTAAGCCCAGAAACCCATAACTCTTGGGCATGCTGTACAGCTTCAGTTCTATCTTCAAGAAATTGTGTTCGGCGCACATTCTCAAGTACCCAACCCTCACCATTATAGCTACCACTTTGCGCAAAACTAGCAGTGATCATCTGACGATTTTCATCAAACTGATAACGGGTAATGCCGTGAATTTTCCCATTAGGCTCCACTGCATTAATATGGATAAATAGATCATCCTCTCGATGCCATATACCATGACGCGAACGCAGCGCCTCACCATCAGACTGCGCCAATGCCCTTGAGCTTTGAGCCAAACGCTCTGTAACTGGCACAACAAACTCTCCTAGTAAGAGCGCAGCAAACGCTAATACTAAAGCGGGCTTCAACACAGCCACCACAATGCGTTGCACCGAAATACCCGCTGCTCGCATCACTGTTAGTTCACTATTACTCGCCAACACACCCAGACCAACTAAGCTACCAACTAAACTGGCCAATGGCAAAAACTCATATACACGGCTGGGAGCACGTAGCACTAAGTAATAGATGACGTTCCCTAATCCATAACTTTCACTCATATCTTCGGTTTCTGACACAAACTCAAAGATTAAATCTAAGCCAATGACAATCATCATAATAACGAATACCGCGCTTAAGACCTGTGCGGCAATATAACGATCTATACGGTTCACGAGGCTTTTTTCCTCCAAGAGATTGCAGGAAGGAGATTAGATAGTTTGTCCCAGAATCGATCAGCAAACATCAGGCTCATCGCCAGCATAAAGAACACAGCATGAACAAGCCATAAGGCGATCAACCCCAACTTCCCATCGTCGATGGCACTCTTTGCAGCGGTCAACAACATAAGATATAACATGTAAAGCAGAATCGAAGGTATCAGCTTAGCGTAACGCCCTTGACGAGGGTTCGTTTTACTCATGGGTACTGCGATAAGCACCATAATAATCGCTAACAAGGGCATGGATAAACGCCAATGTAACTCGGTTTGATGCCACACTTTGTTTCCTGCTAACAGCTCTTTGATCGTCATCGCCTCAATTTCAGGCGGCCTCTGATTTGCTGACGCATGAGGCATCAAAAAGCCATACTCCCGAAACGCAACTTCGCGATATTTCGCTTCACCAGGAATACCTTCATAGCGAAAGCCATCTTTAAGCACCACAAAGCGCTCGCCGCTTTGCGGGTTAGTAATGACTTGCTTTCCAGACTCAGCGATCACAACCCTCAGTTGTCCAGTTTTCTTATCTCGCTCAGACACGAAAATAAAATCCAACTCTCCCTGTCCTTGCTTAACACCACTGGTATACGTCGTTCTCTGACCACCCAACGTTTGGAAACGCCCAGCCGCCAAAGAATCAAATTCACTCTTTTCAGCTTGCTTTGCATAGATTACTTCCACCTGTTTCCAACACAACGGGGATATATAAAAGCTCAGCAAAGCAATGATAAAGCCAATAAAAACACCCGGCCCTAGTGCAAACACGCTCAACTTTCGAGTGCTCACACCACTGGCCCTTAAAGCCGCCATTTCACTTTCAAGGTACATACGCCCATAGGCGAGCAAAACCCCAAGGAACAAGCCTAAGGGAAGTATCAAGACCAGCATACCTGGTATACGGTAAGCGACGGATTGAAATACAAACTCCGGTGATAGTTCACCTGCGGCCGCATAGGATAGAAATTTGATAAAGCGCCCACTGACGATTATCAGGGTTAATACCGCACTGACCGCCAAAGTACTGGCCAAAATTTGGCGAGACAGGTAGCGAAAAATAATCAAAACAAACCAACCTGTAAATTCAATAAGGGTTTAGGCATCAAAGGTGTAAATAGTTTATAGTGCCAACAATGATTGATGCCGATAACTTCGCACGGCATTATCTATTAAACCAGTACTAATGTCTTGTTCGGAGCCATCATGGATTTTGAAATTGTTAATGGTGCGGTTGCATCGCTGGAAACAGAATGTCTCGTCATCGGTATCGAAGCAGATGCTATTTTAAGCCCTTCTGCACAAGCACTGGATCAAGCCAGCCAAGGTTATATCAATGATTTAGTAGCAACTGGCGACATTAAAGGCAAAACCGCAGAAACACTTTTACTGCAACGTATCGATGGTATTAGAGCCAAGCGCATTCTTCTTGTGGGCCTTGGAAAAGCAGAGGAGCGCCACGACCGCAACCACAGCAAGATTATCAAAGCGATTCTCAACATGGTCAAAGCCCTCGGCCTTAAAAATATCACGGTTGCGCTTGATGGCTTAGCATCAGACCATGCTGACACTTACCGCCAAGTACGACAAATGGTAGAAATCGCGACCTCAGAGCTTTACCAATACGACCAAACTAAAAGCAAAAAAGCCGACCCTCATGCTATCAGCAACTTAGCGATCCACTTAGCGGATGACGTTACCGAAGAAGGTGAAGGCGCACTGGTTGATGGCACAGCCATCGCCAATGGTGTCAATGTGGCCCGCGACCTTGGTAACCTGCCAGGTAATATCTGCACGCCAAGCTACCTTTCTCAGCAAGCTCGCGAATTAGCCAACGAGTATGATTCTATCACTTGCGAAATTCTAGACGAAGATGCAATGGAGCACCTAGGGATGGGCTCTCTGCTATCGGTCGGGCGAGGAAGTGATCAACCATCGCAATTAATCGTTATCAAATACAACGGTGGCGAAGCGGATGCTCAGCCTCATGTATTAGTAGGAAAAGGAATCACCTTCGATACCGGTGGCATCTCTTTGAAACCTGGTGCCAACATGGATGAAATGAAATACGACATGTGTGGCGCAGCGTCTGTTGTGGGCACCATGAATGCGGTTGCTGAAATGGACTTACCTATCAATGTTATTGGTGTAATTGCAGCGGCTGAGAATATGCCTAGCGGTAATGCAACCAAACCTGGCGATATTGTCACCACGCTATCTGGGCAAACGGTCGAAATACTCAACACGGATGCCGAAGGCCGACTCGTGCTCTGTGATGCACTTACCTACGTTGAACGCTTCAAGCCGAAAACGGTAGTGGATATCGCCACCTTAACAGGTGCTTGCATCGTCGCACTAGGACGTGTGGTCTCGGGCATGCTCTCCAATGATGATGAGCTTGCCAGCGAACTGACATTGGCAGGCGATTACGCTAACGATCGTGCTTGGCGTTTACCACTATGGGATGACTATCAAGAGTTGCTGGATAGCAACTTTGCAGATATGGCGAACATCGGCGGCCCGGCGGCTGGCACGATCACTGCCGCTTGCTTCCTATCACGTTTCACAAAATCCTACCGTTGGGCTCACTTGGATATCGCAGGAACGGCATGGATCAGTGGCGGTAAAGAGAAAGGAGCAACAGGCCGTTGCGTACCTTTGCTAACCCAATACCTGCTCAATCAGGCCGCTGATGAGATTGTTGACGACGAAGAATGATCCAAGCCGACTTTTATATTCTGCCCAATGCAGATGAAGACAGCCGCTACCGTTTCCTCGGCAAACTGGCAACCCGCGCTCTTAGCGCGGGACATCGCCTCTATATTCTTGCAACTGACGAGCACAACGCAGAAACCATCAGCGAACGCTTATGGCAAGCAGGGTCAGAAAGTTTTTTGCCAAATAACTTAGCCAATACAACATCCGAATCCAAAGCGCCTATCCAGATAGGTTGGCAAGCATCCCACGCGCCTAAACAGCCCGACTTATTGATCAATTTATCGCTCAACATACCCGCATCCCTTGAAGAGTTTAACCGAATCGCAGAGATCATTACTCAAGATCCCGTGGTCTTGCGCACTACCCGCGAGCGCTTCAAAACTTATCAAGCAGCTGGATACCATACAAACATGCACGATATGCGCAATAGACCAACTCGATAGCTTTCTTTGACTCGTCCCGAATGGGTATAATTGGCGGTTTTACTGGCCGTCACACTAAAGACGATTTTGCGCTTCATCTAACCGTGCCAAGAGATACAGAATACGATGGAAACTACCTACCAGCCCCATGACATTGAGAAATCCTGGTACAAAACCTGGGAAGAGAATAACTACTTCGCCCCTTCCGGGGAAGGTGATACTTACTGCATTATGATTCCACCGCCCAATGTCACCGGCAGTTTGCACATGGGCCATGCCTTCCAGCACACCATTATGGATGCCCTGACCCGCTATAAACGTATGCAGGGGAAAAACACATTATGGCAGGTAGGTACAGATCACGCAGGTATCGCTACTCAAATGGTCGTAGAGCGTAAGCTAGCCGCTGAAACGCAGCAAACTCGCCACGACTTAGGACGTGAGGCATTCATCGAGAAAATCTGGGAGTGGAAAGAAGAATCTGGCGGTACCATCACTAGTCAGATGCGCCGTCTAGGTAACTCCGTCGACTGGCCAAGCGAACGCTTTACAATGGACTCAGGCTTTTACCACGCAGTACAGGAAGTCTTTATCCGCCTATACGATGACGGCCTGATCTATCGCGGTAAGCGTTTAGTTAACTGGGATCCAAAATTACATACCGCCATCTCAGACCTTGAAGTAGAGAACCGTGAAGTAAAAGGCAAGATGTGGTACTTGCGCTACCCCCTAGCCGATGGTGTAAAGACTGACGAAGGTCTGGATTATATCGTTGTCGGCACAACACGTCCTGAAACCATGCTGGGTGATACGGGTGTTGCCGTCAACCCAGAAGATGATCGTTACAAAAGCTTAGTTGGTAAATTGGTTGAATTACCATTAGTGGGTCGCCGTATACCCATTGTGGCGGACGAATATGCCAACATGGAAAAAGGCACCGGCTGTGTAAAAATCACACCAGCCCACGACTTTAACGACAATGAAGTCGGTAAACGCTGCAAACTCCCTATGATCAACGTATTAACGTTGAATGCAGAGATCCGCGATGAAGCGCAAACGTTCAACAGTGACGGCAGTGTAAACACCGATATTTCTGGCTTCATCCCAGAAAAATACCGCGGTATGGAACGCTTCGCTGCACGCCGCGCTATCATTTCTGACTTCGAAGAAGCGGGTTTATTGGTAAAAATCGAAGAAAACGACATGACAGTCCCTTATGGCGACCGCGGTGGTGTCGTGATTGAACCGATGCTGACTGACCAATGGTTTGCCGATGCAAAAACACTGGCTAAACCCGCTATTGAGGCTGTCGAGAACGGCGATATCAAATTCGTACCAAAGCAGTATGAAAATATGTTCTTTGCTTGGATGCGTGACATTCAAGACTGGTGCATCTCTCGCCAGCTATGGTGGGGCCACCGCATCCCTGCCTTCTACGATAACGAAGGAAACGTTTACGTCGCACAAGACAAGGACACGGCTCGCCAAAAATACAACTTGGATCCAGAGTTAGAACTACGCCAAGATGACGACGTCCTAGACACCTGGTTCAGCTCAGGCCTGTGGACATTCGGCACGCTCGGCTGGCCAGAAAACACCGAGCGCTTACAAACATTCCATCCGACAGATGTATTGGTAACGGGTTTTGACATCATCTTCTTCTGGGTTGCACGCATGATGATGATGACGATGCATTTCATGAAAAATGAGGATGGCACACCGCAGGTTCCCTTCAAGACCGTCTATGTAACCGGACTGATTCGTGATGAAAACGGCGATAAAATGTCTAAATCCAAAGGCAACGTACTCGACCCTCTGGATATGATCGACGGCATTGAGTTGGCTGATTTGCTCGAAAAGCGTACAGGCAATATGATGCAGCCACAATTGGCAGAAAAGATCGGCAAACGTACACAGAAAGAGTTCCCAGAAGGGATCTCTGCCCACGGCACTGATGCACTGCGTTTCACATTAGCCGCGCTGGCGACCACCGGTCGTGATATCAATTGGGATATGAAACGCCTAGAGGGCTACCGTAACTTCTGTAATAAAATCTGGAATGCTGCCCGCTACGTGTTAATGAATACCCAAGGCGAAGATTGTGGTATCGATGACGAAGCTGTTGAACTATCACTGGCAGACCGCTGGATCTCAAGTCGCCTGCAACAATTAGAATCTGATGTAAACCGCCACTTCGAAGAGTACCGATTCGATCTAGCCTCGTCGGCACTGTATGACTTTATCTGGAATGAATACTGCGATTGGTATCTCGAGCTCTCTAAGCCTGTGCTTTGGGATGATAACGCCTCTGTAGAAGCGAAACGTGGTACCCGCCGTACCCTAGTGCGCGTCTTAGAAGCAATTATGCGTCTCGCCCATCCAATTATGCCTTATATCACCGAAGAGATCTGGCAGCAGATAAAAACCTTAGCAGGGCAATCTGGTGATACCATCATGCAAAGCGCCTACCCTATGGCCAATCCTGCAAAAGTGGACTTACAAGCCGAAGCCGATATCGAGTGGCTAAAAGGGGTTATAATCGGCGTGCGTAACATTCGCGGTGAGATGAATATATCCCCTGCAAAAGATCTACCGATACTAATCAAGAACGGCAGCACAGAAGATCAACGCCGCTTAGAAGCTAACCGTACTTTCTTAACTAAGTTGGCAAAGCTTGACTCTATCACTTGGCTCAACGAAGGTGACGAAGCTCCCATGTCAGCCACCCAGCTTGTCGGCAGCATGGAAGTACTGGTGCCTATGGCAGGCTTGATCGACAAAAACGCCGAACTGGCTCGACTCAAAAAAGAGATGGACAAGCTTGATAAAGAGATTGCCCGTGTAGAAGGTAAGCTCAATAACGAGAAATTCGTTGCGAATGCCCCTGCAGAAGTGATTACGAAGGAGCGCGAAAAGCTTGGAAACGCGCAGATCGCTTTCGCTAAACTGAAAGAGCAGTATGGAAAAATAGAAGCGTTGTAAAACAAGCATGTAGCCGCTTCTTTACTTACCCCAAAAAGCCTTGAATTTTTTCAAGGCTTTTTATTTTCTACCCACCACCAACCCGGTCTCCCTCATTTATTTCTCCTACTTTCAACGTCACGATTCCAACTCCGATAATTTTGACCTACACTCAAAGTATGAAGCACACAAAAGTGACGACTATCTCAAACACCAACCCCCTTCGGACGTTTCGTCAGGTATTGTGTTGCAGCTTGTTTCTTCTGATTTCACTTCAATACCAATCCTTACTAACATTGGATTCTTGCACTGAGCGACTATCTCTCGCCAGTGATGCTATCGTCATTGAACTATTCCCTTCGTCAGACAATGCGGAGTCGGATACCAACGACTTAGCCACACAACGACTTGTCGACTCCCACCTACAGCACCAAAACTCTCAAATATTCACGCTAAGACAACCAGCACTTTTTAAAACGCGCTGGGGCATTCCCCCCAGCCGAGCGTCACCTGCCATCAGCTAACTCTTACTTTTCTCAAATAGTAAATTACAGATTAAAGGCAGGATTCAACGATGAATAACTATCGCGAACTTAAAACGATTCTTCTAGACGCATCTGACCACATTGCTCGACCTGATATTCCGAGCGATTACACGCTAGAGACTCCCGCAATCAATATCATGACCGACTTTGAGCGAGTTCACCCCTTGCTCATGGAGAAAAATGTATCCATTGATGATGCGCGAAATATGATGAAGCGGATGCATGTGCGTTCGATCTTAGTCATCGATAAGGAGGAGAACTTTCGGGGTCTATTAACCCTAGCCGATTTAGAAAGCCGATTAGCGATGAGTATCGCAACCTCAGCTGGACTCAAAAGAGAGGACATCTCGATAAAAGAAGTAATGACACCCCGAGAGAAACTTCATGCTGTCCCTCTTCATGAAATCAGTCATGCAAAAATTGGCGATCTTCTACATACGCTGCAACATGTGGGCACACCTCACATACTCGTCTTAGATACACTGAAGCACGAAATTCGAGGTGTCATTGCTTCAAGTGATATAGCCCGTAGACTGAAAATTCCGGTCGATGTATCTAAACGCGCAGCCAGTTTTAGCGAAGTCGTTGGAGTACTTTTTGCTGGAAAAGACACCTAAAACCACATTAAATTAGCGATCTCTGAACTGCAATAACACACCGCTTTACCTAACTCACAGCTAGTTGGGTAAAGCATTATACACCCTCCCTACTCACTCACATCACTGACGGCTAGGCATGCCTGTCTCAGTCTTCCTATATTTTTAGCTATTTAAATATTGCCAAACCATTTATAAATATAATAACATAAATAACAATCATTATCATTAACACTAATAATCAGGTATTACCTTGGACAGTTCATCCCTTCCACATATAAACGCTAGCAAGCATAAAGAGGAAACACTCTATATTGACTCTATGGATTTTTTATCACCAGATACTGATGCAAGCTTTGCAAGCGCAGTCGACAACAGTGTGGTTACATCAGTTAGCACCGACAACACAACAATACTTTCCGAGGTACTCACTCAATACCCTGCAGTTCAAACATTAGCAGAGTGGCTTCAGTTAGGTGGTCCTGTAGTCTGGATACTCACTCTTTTTTCGATGATAGCCACTGCTCTGATTCTCCTGAAAATTTGGCAATTTATTAGACTGCGTCCTGAAAGCCATAATGATGTCCTACAGAGCTTGATGCTTTGGAAGCAAGGGGAGTATGAAGCGGCTCAATTGCAATTAAAGACAAGTCGACCGATCTCAGCCGTCGTGTCTTTTGCGATGTCAGGCCTACACGACACCTCAGCAAACAAGCGCCTATTACAGGAAGAGATTCAACGCTTAGCAAGTGCTTATATCAACCAGCTACGTACCTATCTTCGCCCCTTGGAAGTCATCGCTAATTTGAGTCCACTACTCGGATTACTGGGAACCGTACTGGGCATGATCATCGCCTTTCAGCAAATGGCCGATGCTGGAAGTCAGGTAGATCCTTCGATGTTATCTGGCGGTATATGGCAGGCATTATTAACTACTGCGGTTGGCCTTTGCGTAGCTATCCCTGTTGTAGCTATACACAGCTGGTTAGATAGAAAAACCGAACGAATCGCCCTATTAATGAATGATGCCGTTACGCAAGTCTTTACCCATCAAGTCTTACCAAGAACACCTGTCTTAGCTGAGGTTACACAGCGTGCTGCTTGATATTTTACCGGCCCAGAAACGGAAAGCTATCAGCCTTACACCACTAATCGATGTCGTGTTCATCTTGCTGCTTTTTTTTATGTTATCGACCAGTTTTATAAGATGGAAGGAGATCACAATTTCAAGCGCACAAGGCTCTACTGAAAGCACAAGAAGCATCGTTAAAGTCGAGCTAATCTCTGAAAGCGGCCGCTTTCTTGTTAACGGCACAAAATATGAAAGTGATGACTTGGAAAGTCTTAACCGGATCATTCAGCAACAGCCAGACAGTGTCTTTGCAATAGCAGCCAACCCGCATATCTCGACACAAGCACTAATAGATCTACTTGAGCACTTTAAACAAGCGGGTGCTCAACATGTTTCTCTAACGGCGATCGTACCATGAGACCTTTGATGATAAATCTGCCTGATAGCGGCAAATCAAATAATAGCGATGACAACCTAATACCACTGATCAATATTGTCTTTCTTATGTTGATCTTCTTTATGGTTGCAGGGCAAATACAACGTACAGATAGCGTGAAAATCGAGCCACCCCAATCAGTAAGTTCTCTATCACCACAGGATGAAAAAGCCTCGCTTATCATTGAGCATGATGGTTCAATCCACTTAGAAGACACAGCCGTCGAACTTGATCAACTCGCAAACCTTTTAGCACTCCAGAGAAGCCATCAACCAACATCAGACTTGCTTATAAAAACTGATGCAACGCTTCCGGCAGAGAAGTTGTATGAGATTTTAAAACATGTGCGTGCGGCTGGGTTTCAAAAGATCAGCCTGGCCACCCGCTTACGTGTGGAGGCATCATGATAGGCACCTCTCCCCTTATACGAACCTATCAGGTAACTATCGCTTTACTTTTTGCCATCGCTTTACACTTATTGCTCTTATTCACGCTAAGCGCCCAAGCAGAGACAGGAGCAAAAAACGAAGGCGAAATGGGAATCGAGATCGATTTAGGCATGTTAGGTGACCTTGGCACAGCTCAAGAGACAGTTGAAGAGCGATCCGCAGATACCCAACCAATAGAGCCGGTAACAACGCCGCAAGTGCCTGATGAGGAGCCAGATATTGCCGAAGCTCCCCCTGAGCTTAAACCTGAACCAATCGTGGCGCCATTAAAAGTTAAACAAAAGCAAAAGCCTAAAACACAGAAAAAGACGACAAATCATGTGGTTAAAGCGACAGATGTACCGCAACAGGATAAATTGCCAGCTGATCTCCCCCCTTCAGATCAGCCAGCTACTCAACCTGTCTCGATGCAAAAACAATCCACAGGCCGTGGACACGCTTTAACCAATGGTGGGCAACCCGCTGCTGAACGCTCTTACTATGCGTTATTGGCAGCAAGGTTAGCCCAATATAAGCGGTATCCTAAGTCTTCTAGGCGACGGGGCGAAGAGGGTGAGGTGACACTTTTCTTTGTACTTGATCGTTCTGGACGCGTCTTGGAATCCCGCATTCACACCAGCTCAGGCTTTCCTAAGCTGGATAATGCTGTCATCAAAATGCTGCATAAAGCAGCCCCTTTGCCGGCATTCCCTGAGGATATGCAGCAGCCTCAGCTAACCATAAAGATACCTATATCTTTCAAGCTGAACAGTTAACCGATGGCATGCACCAATACAACCCGTAACAAAAACCACACAATATACCGACATAGAACCCAAATGAACGAACCTGCGAGCTATACCTACAACACAATTCATTTTCGGAGAAAAAACATGCCATCTCAGGTTTTGGGATCACAACAAACCGGCGTAGTGCGCCTATCCGGCTGTGTCGCAAGCAGCTTAGCACTGGCCATTTCTGCAGCTATTACACCGCAAGCGGTGGCAGCAGAAGAGGTCCAATTAACACCACTACTTATCGAAGACCGAGGCATAGCCGCCGACAGCAACCCTTACGCAGAGCCCGATGCGCCTTATAAAGCTAAACGGTTATCTGATAGCCGCCACGTTCGTGATATTGCTGAAACCCCCCACACGATGACTGTTATCACCAAAGACGTGATTGCAGAATCGGGTAAAACTGAATTAAAAGACCTCCTAAGTGCACAACCGGGTATTACGTTGGGAACTGGAGAAGGCGGCAACTCTTTTGGCGATCGTTATATTATCCGAGGTTACGAGGCTCGCAATGATGTTTTCACGGACGGCTTGCGCGACCCAGGGCTGATTACACGGGAAACTTTTGCTCTCGAACAAGTTGAAATTTCAAAAGGCCCTAATTCCACCTTTGCAGGTCGCGGTTCCACTGGCGGTTCTGTTAACAGCGTCACAAAAAAAGCGAATCTTGCTGAAAGTTTCACGACATTTCAAGGAGGCCTAGGCACAGATAAGTACAAACGATTTACACTGGATACTAACCACACCGTCAACGAAGATTTAGCCATACGATTCAATGCTTTGTTCAGCGATACGGATATACCTGACCGCGCCCCTGCAGCAGAGCAACGCCAAGGTGCCTTATTATCGGGTGTTTTGCAAGCTACCGACTCCCTAAAAATATCAGCGGATTATTATCACTTTCGCGGAGATGATCGCAGTGATGCAGGCACTTTTTTGGTCGATGGAAAGCCAGATAACCAAGCCAAATATGTCGGACAAGATGGTCTGGACTTCCAAGATACCGCTGCCGATATTTTCACGCTAACGTTTGACGCTGACTTAACTGACGACATTCGACTCGAAAATAAGAGCCGCATTGGCCAAACAGAAAACGATTATATCATCTCCGTCTTTAGTCCTCGTCGCAACAGCCTACGCAGCTTTTCAGGGTGGCAAGAGAATGATTATATCGGTAATCAAACTAACCTGATCATTGATAAAAACGTCGGTGGCAGCCGCCATACCATCATCGCGGGGATTGAATATGCCAATGAAAAAACCAAAGCTGGTAGCTATACCATCAATACCGATAGTGTAACCATTGATCCCTATAACCCAGATAATGGCAGTTGGAAAGGCACTACTAGCCGTAATCCATCCAGCACAGAGCTTGAGCTCAGGACCGTATCCGCCTATTTAATGGATACAGTAACCTTCAACCCTCAGTGGGAACTCTTCGGTGGTGTTCGCTATGATTACTTTGATTACGATTTATGGACAGCTGCTCGAACCAACCGCGATGGTTCCATCACGCCGGAAACAGAGTATGGCTTTAACGATGGTTTCTTAAACGGTCATTTAGGTGTGGTCTACTCACCTTGGGAAAACGGTAACATCTACGCCAGCTGGAGCACTTCATCCAATATCAATGGCGGCGAAGCTGACGCAGGAACTAACTGTGGCTATGGCGGGCTCTGCTCCGATAGTGAGGGGAACTACAAGAATGCCGACCCTGAGCAATCAACCAACGTTGAATTAGGTACGAAGTGGAATCTAATGAATGAAAAACTGCTACTCACCGCCGCCGTTTTCCGTACCACTAAGGACAAGGTCATCGAAGGTGGAAGCAACTCTTACGAAAGCGGTGGATCATTAAATACCGGTAAAAACCGTGTCGAAGGTATTGAATTGGGGCTCTCCGGCAATCTGACACCCAAGCTAAGTGCCCAAGCGGGTATCGCCATAATGGATTCTGAAACATTGAAATCCTATAACGAAGAAAATATCGGTAAGCCCAAGGCCAACTTTGCTGAGCAAAGTGCTAACCTACAGTTGAAGTATCAAGCCACACCGCGCTTTGCCTTCGGTGGTACAGTGACATACTCCAGCGAAATTTATGGAGGACAACCTGACGCTGCGGCTCGAACGTCTATTGAGCTGGATGGCTATACGGTTTACGACCTTTTCGCAAGCTACCAGTTTAACGACCAGCTTAGCCTAAGGGCGAACATTCAAAACCTGACCGATGAGGATTACTACACTGCCGTTTACCGTGGGGGCAGCATTGTATACATCGGTGATGGCCGCTCAGCCAACGTCAATCTCACCTATAAATTCTAACTTATTGGGGGCTTTGCCCCCTTTGCGTTGGATATGAATTACATGATAATACAAATTCAAGAGCTACTCACAAAGAGCACAGTTAACCAGCTACGCATTCACCTTGACCAAGCACAGTGGGAAGATGGTCGTACCACAGCAGGCGTGCAAGCAAAGGATCAAAAACGTAATCAACAAATCCCTCAACAAAGTGAAATGGCTCAGCAAATAGGCGATTTAATTCTAACGGCGCTATCTCAGCACCCTACGTTTATTGCGGCTGCTTTACCGTTAAAAATTTACCCGCCGATGTTAAATCGATACGAACAGGGAGAAACATATGGGCTGCATGTCGATAATGCGATTCGTATTGTGCCTGGAACACCAGTTCGAGTCAGGACAGATCTTTCTGCCACTCTATTTCTAAGTGAACCTAATGAATATGAAGGCGGTGAATTACAGATAGAAGACAACTACGGCACTCACAGTGTAAAGCTGGCGGCCGGTGATATGATCCTCTACCCCTCTACCAGCTTGCACAAAGTGACTCCCGTCACCCAAGGTTGTCGCACCAGTGCTTTTCTTTGGCTACAGAGCATGGTGCGTAACCATGAACAGCGTGAAATACTATTCGACCTTGATCAAAGTATTCAATCGCTAACTCCCATTCATGGCCATGAACACCCTGATGTAATGCGTCTTACGACCTCTTACCACCGACTCATTCGCCAATGGTGCGATACCTGATTCTGGAGCTAGCATGCACTACCCACCCGCACTAACACACATCCCACGAGATCTTGTCAGCCTACGTGACTATGAGCGATACGCCAAACGCCACCTATCCGGTGCAATTTACGACTATATTTCAGGCGGCGGTGCAGACGAAGTTACCCTCAAGCGCAACCGCGAAATTTTGGATCAATATTTCATACAGCCGAGAGTTTTGCAGGATGTAACCAAAGGGACAACCGCAACCCACCTTTTAGGTGAAACCTTTCGCCACCCCATTTTACTTGCTCCGGTAGCGTTTCATAAACTTGCTCATCCAGAGGGGGAGCTTGCCACAGCGGCTGCCGCAAGCCTACTCGAAACAGGCATGGTGGTAAGTACATTGGCCTCGGAGTCGATCGAAAATATTGCCCAAACACTTAAGTCGCCAAAGTGGTTTCAACTCTACTTTCAGCAAAGTAAAACGTTTACATTAGAACTGGTCAAACGCGCAGAAGCGGCTGGCTATACCGCTCTAATGGTAACCGTCGACGCGCCACTGCATGGCATTCGTAATCGTGCTCAACGAGCAGGATTTCAGCTACCCCAAGGCATCGAAGCTATTAATTTAAGAGATCGTCCTCCCTTACCTGAAGCGATACTTGATCCTAGTGAAAGTATAGTGTTCCAAGGAATGATGACCGAAGTACCCGGCTGGGAAGAGCTTGAGTGGCTCATAACAAACACCCGACTGCCGATCATTCTAAAAGGCATTTTACACCCTGCCGACGCACTACGCGCCAAAGAGATAGGAGTCTCTGGTATCGTCGTATCTAACCATGGCGGGCGAGCGCTGGATTGTGTCCCAACCGCCATAGAGATGCTGCCTATTATAAGATCTCATGTTGGGGATGATTTTTTACTCCTGATGGATGGTGCAATCCAGCGAGGTACTGACGTTTTTAAAGCGATCGCGCTCGGTGCCGATGCCGTGATGATAGGTCGCCCTCAAATCTATGCATTAGCGGTCGCTGGGTCTTTGGGTGTCGCTCACATGTTGCGCATCATTAGAGAAGAACTTGAAGTCACTATGGCCTTAGCCGGAACCGACAACGTATCTAGCATTCGCCAACAGACGCTTTGGAAAGGCGATCTTTCAAAGCTATAGATCTTTCATATGAATACCCCTAGAATCGGTTGATCCACCTCGGCCTCTCTGAGGAGCGGAGTTTGTGAGGCTTTATGCTTTCAGCTTTTTTTCGACCACTCTCATTGATTTGTATTCTTGGGGTATTTGGTACAGGGTGCTCTGAAGCACCTCCTCCTGCTCGCGACCAAAAGCCCGCTCGCCTCCATCTGGTCGAGGTAATTAGCGTCCAACCTTCAATTAACTCAATCACCCGTGAAAGAACAGGTACACTAAAAGCCATCCGCGAAATACAAGTGTTTAACCAAGAAGAGGGACGCATTATCGAGATGCCTTTTTTCGAAGGTGATTCGATTAAAAAAGGCGACCTTATTGTTCGCTTGGATGACCATTTATTAAAAGCTCAACTACAACGTACACAAGCGATAAGACGCAAAGCCGAAAAAGACCTTCAGCGTGTACGTAGCCTCAATCAGCGTAAACTTACCTCGGTGACTGACTTAAATGATGCCGAGACAGCGCTTGAAATCGCAAAGGCCGACGAGCAACTTCTCCAAACGCGACTTGACTACACTCGTATATATGCCCCAATCAGTGGAATAATCAGTGAGCGGCTAAGTGAAGCGAACAATATTGCCGAGCGTTATACCCACCTACTGACCTTATCTGACCAAAGTGCGTTAATCACCGAAGTACCGATTTCAGAGCTACTGCTGAATCAACTTTCTATCGGGGATGAGGTTGATATTCGTATCGATGCACTGACTCAGTTCAACACGCTCAAAGGGGAAATTACACGCATACACCCTAATCTCAACCCCATAACACGCACGGGCACGGTAGAAATATCACTTCATCCGGTTCCCTCAGGTGCAAGGCCCGGACAATTAGCCAGAGTAACGCTCAATACACAAACCGCTGAGCGATTATTAGTTCCTTTCTCCTCGCTACGCAGAGATGCGCAAGGTGATTATTTATTCATTCTCAACGGCCAGCAGAAGGCGCAAAAATCCTATATAAGAACCGGTGAGCGCATCTCAGACAGCATTGAGGTTCTGGAAGGTCTAAATGCAGGCGATCAGGTTATTACAAGAGGTTTTACCAACCTGAAATCAGGCACTGATGTCACGCTCGTCAAATCCACACATGGTACTTTGCCGTGAGTAGCGCCCAAAGAGGACTAGCCGCCTGGTCGATTCGTCACCCTGTTGGCGTCAGTATGATAGCGCTGGCTGTCATCGTCTTGGGTATGTTTACACTGAGTAGATTGGCAATTGACCTGCTTCCCCACATTATTTACCCCGAGATTCGCGTACGCATCACCGACTCAGGTGTTCCTTCAACTGTCATGGAAGATAAAATAACTCGACAATTGGAGGAACAACTCGCCATTACTGAAGATGCCATCAGTATTCAATCGAATACCAGTCGGGGCTTAAGCACCGTCGATCTCGCCTTTGAGTATGGCAAAGATATTGATATAGCACTGCGGGATGCCAGTACACGCTTGGATAGAGCCAAACGTTTTTTACCTGACTCGATTGATCCACCCGTCATCTACAAACTTGACCCTTCACAAATTCCCGTTATGGAGTTTGTCATTAGTTCACCACTAAGAGAAACCATAGAGCTAAGGCGCTGGGTAGACCACCAACTGAGTAAGTGGTTTATTAATCTACCCGGTGTGGCTGCAGCGGAAGTGGGAGGCGGCGTTGAAAGGGAGATACAAGTCATTCCCGATCAAAAGCGATTGGCAGGCTTAGGTCTTAGTTATAAAGATCTTACTGATGCAATCCAAAGAGCCAATAGTGACGAACCTATTGGACGCATTCAGATGCCATCCAATGAAATCACCGGGCGCATCCAAGGACGTATTCACTCACTTGACCAATTACGACAACTGCCCATTAGCCAACAGAATGGACAAATTTTCTACCTCAGTGATGTAGCACGCGTTATTGACCATCAAGAAGATGAACGCATTTTGGTACGAGCAAACGGTATTAGCGGTATTAAGTTATCTATTCAGAAACAACCAACCGCCAACACAACCGCTGTGGCCGAGATTGTACAACAGCGGCTGACATGGCTAACAGAGCAAGGAGTGATACCGCAGGATGTAGAAATAATACCGGTAGCTGATCAGTCAGTTTATATTGTGCAATCCCTTAAAAATGCCACGCTCGCGGCAATCAGCGGCGCCTTATTAGCAATGGCAGTCGTTTATATATTTTTGGGTAATTTAAGACGCACGATCATTATTGGTAGCGCTATCCCTATTGCCGTCATGTTCACCTGTATTTTAATGGGACTAGGCGGTTTAACGCTCAATGTTATGACGTTGGGTGGCTTAGCATTAGGCATCGGTATGTTAGTCGATAACACCATTGTGATGTTAGAAAACATTTACCGACACCAAGTCGATCATGAACCATCAAAAGAAGCAGCAACCACTGCGGCCACCGAGGTCAACGGTGCGATTGTGGCCTCTACTTCTACCAACCTATCCGCTGTTTTGCCCTTTCTGTTTATCGGCGGACTAACTGGCCTGCTTTTTCGGGAACTAATTTTTACCATTTCAGCTGCTATTTTTGCGTCAATGGTTATCGCACTGACGCTAGTTCCCGCCTTTGCAGCTAAGGTAACAACCTTAAGTCGAAACCGATTTAGAGTATGGTTCGACCACAAAATAGGCGCTTTACAAACACGTTATGCCTGTTTAATCAGCAGACTTCTCCCGCTTCGCTGGCTCATTGTTTTCTTGTTTTGCAGCGGACTAGCGCTTAGCCTTCCTGTTTTTCTATCGGGTAAACAACTCTTCTTACCCAAGCTGGATGACGGGCGTATTCGCATTACCCTGCTAGCTGATAGTGGCGTGTCGCTTGATGAGATGAATAGCCGTACCCAACAAGTTGAATCGCTCTTTGCCGCCCAGCCCGAAACCGATACCCTATTTACCCTAGTTGGAGGCTCCGTATTTGGGAGAACCGCAAGAGAGATCCCTAGTAGGTCCACGATCATTGTTCAACTCAAGCCTCTGGCACAGCGAACCCTGACCAGCGAAGAATGGATTGCCAATATGAAACGGCAGATTGCACACATGCAATTGGCAGGCTTTACCGTACGTATGTCACAAAGAGGCATACGCGGCATTCGCACCAACAGCGGAGACGACGACATAAGCTTACGACTACAAGGAAGCGATCTCTCAAAAATGAAACAACTCGCTGATGAACTCGTGAAAAAAATGAACGATATCCCAGGGCTTTCAAACATTTCCCATTCTGCTGAAGAGGAACAGTTTGAGCTTGCGATTACATTAGATAGGCAACGTGCCATTCAACTAGGCCTAGATATGCAATCACTTACTCAGGCGGCACGAATCGCTTTGCAAGGCAGCATCATTAGTGACTTTCTCGATGGCGACCGCAGCTACGATATTCGCTTGCGCTTATCTCAAGAGGAGATAGCCACGCCTCAAGATTTAGAAGCCATTCTGCTTTTTCCAGAGAGTAAATCTCAGAAACCAGTTTATTTAGGTCAGGTCGCCGATATCACACTGATAGAAACGCCCGCCTCTATTAAACGCGACAACCAGATGAGAATTATCGAACTCACCGCTACACTAAGTGAAAAAACCACGCTTGGGGAAGCCGTCACTGAACTTCGCCAACTTCGACAGAATTTCCCCCTACCTGAGGGTTACACACTTTATGACGGCGGATCAGAACAAGCACTACAAGCACAACAACAACTCACCCACGTACTCCTATTACTGGCACTGTTTCTAGTATTTGTCGTCATGGCAATTCAATACGAGTCACTATTGAACCCGTTAATCATTATTATTAGCGTGCCTTTTGCAGCCTGCGGTGTTGCGCTAGCAATCTACTTTTTAAAGATGCCCCTCTCCATGCCAATTTGGCTCGGCATGATTATGCTTATTGGCATCGTGGTAAACAATGCTATTTTGTTAGTGGAGTATATCGAACTTGCGCGTAACAAAGGGAAGTCACTCGACCATGCTGTACGAGAAGCCGCTCGCCTTCGCCTGCGCCCCATTCTGATGACGACACTCAGTACCGTTGTCGGGATGCTGCCTCTAGCCTTAGGGTGGGGAGAAGGAGCTGAAATGCTTCAACCCTTAGCGGTCACGGTCGTTTGGGGGCTAAGCTTTTCCATGCTAGTCAGCCTTATCTTAGTGCCGATGATGTATAAGCTATTCCACGAACTTAGGCGTACCTAGGTATACGGGTTGCCAGTCTAGAGCGTTTATGTTTGTGAGTATGATTGAGAACTCACAACCATCCCATCACTTATCACCGCTGAAAAAGCAAAACGCCCGAAAAATTATCGGGCGTTTACTTAGAACCAATATAAAAATTGGGTAGGCAGTAAGACTACTTCTTGCTTTGGTCTTCGTTCATCAGATGACGAACTTTGAAGAACCCCCACACCATCACCGCAGTCATGCCTGCCACACCTAGAAGGCTAGGCCAGAGAGTTTCAAAAGCATACGGATCAATACCAAACATAACCACACCTCATTAGAATTCTTTTTAACGTTGGCAACAGATTACACGGCAACACATTAGAAAAAATTGATATGGCTCAACACTTCTATCAGATCTTTCTTCACCACAATTAACCACATGATTTAAAAGAATTTTATATCACCCATCATTAACTTAGCAGATCAAACACTTGATCTAAGTCAACAGTTTCCCTCCCGCCCTCTACCCCACAACCCCCACGAGCTCGCGGTTAGCAGCCTGGAAGGCTTATCGATAAATATAAAATTTATGAATTATCAAAACTCAGTAAAGACTTACTAAAAGTTATTTTTGTTTATTCATATACACAAAAATTTAAAATTAAATTTCTTTATATAACAACAATTTATAAATTTCATAAGAAACGTTTAGAACGCAGAGAATTTTTTATTTATTTATTAAAAATCAATAACTTAAATAGGTAAAAAAACCATCAATAACTTGACTTTAAATCAATATATAATATAAAATAATCATTAATAGTTTTAGATTAATCAAAAAAGGTAAAAGAAAATGCAAGAGAGAGAAATAAAACTTCTTTTTAATGCGGGTGTTTTTGAATCTTGCCAAGCAACACCTGTTGCTATGTCACGAGGATGGACACTGAAATTTATCGTTAAAGACGCGAGCGTAATCACGCTGGATCTTCAGAGAAGTAAGAAAGAGAGGGAATTTAAAAGTTTGGATGGCGCAGCCGCCGTCGCAAAACGAATAGGGTTTGAGTGGTTAAATGTGCATATTGGTGAGTTGGAATGGAGAGAAAAAGTATAAGGCGCTTGCGCTAACAAACGCCTTTAGTATCGAGAATTTAGATAAGCTGACCTGCTTCTAACTCTTGCGGGGTGGCCAGTCTGACATCAACAATTTCTACATCAAACGTCAGTGATTGGCCGGCGTATGGGTGATTGGCGTCAACGGTCACGTAATCGTCGCCGACTTCCAAAACAGTGACAAGCTCATGCTCGCCTGATTCAGTTGTCATCTGACACATAAATCCTGGCTCAACACCTTTTAAATCAGCAAATAACTGTGGATCAACATCATAGACCTTCTCTTCATCACGAGAGCCATAGGCTTGCTGAGGAGATAAGGTGATTTTAAAGGTATCTCCAGCGCTTTTTCCTTCCATTGCCTCTTCCAAGCCTGGAACAATATTTCGATAGCCATGAAGATATGGAATAGCGTTACCTGCACGGGAGCCGTCTAGAACTTCCCCCTGATCATTGATCAACGCATAGTGAAAAAAGACAACATGATTTTCTGTAATTTGCATGAAATGCTTCCTTAATGGTGGAGCCGTTCGCTCATCCATCGGCCTAATGTGTTAAGTGATTCAATGGATACTTCGTGCCCCATAGGAAACGTTTTCCACTGTGGCTGATAACCCACTTTACTGAGTTGCTCCACCGCAGACTCTCCCATCGACAAGGACACAACATCATCCATCGTGCCATGAAGCGCAATGATGGGTAGATCTTTCACTGCGCTTGGAGCAACCTCATCTAAATGGCGAGGTAAGTAAGTCGACATAGCAGCGATACCGCCAATTCTCTGTGGGTAAGTCAGGCCTGTTTCATAAGCTACAGCGCCCCCTTGAGAAAAGCCCACCAATAAAATCCGTTCAGGTGCAATCCCTGCTGCAATCTGAGCCTGAATAATATCGCTAATGCTATCCACAGAAGATCGCAGCTCATCACGGCTAATCTCCCGACCATTATTATCCATGCTAAGAATGTCATACCACGAACGCATCACCCAGCCTCCATTGATCGTCACAGGGCGTTCAGGTGCATTAGGGAAAAGAAAGCGTATTTTAAGATCTTCCGGCAATCTCAAATAAGGTATCGTAGGAGGAAAATCAGAGCCATCTGCACCTAATCCATGCATCCAGATAACAACGGCATCACACACGGGAGCCGTTTCAACCGTTAGCATATCGATCATGGTTGCAACCTCGTGATATGCCACTGATCAGCTTCACGGTCATAACGAAACCGGTCATGCAAACGGCTTTCACGCCCTTGCCAAAACTCAAATACATCAGGTATCAGACGATAGCCACCCCATCTCGCAGGCCGAGGTACTTCATTGTCGCTGTATAGCGTTTCAAGCTCAGCCACACGACGCTCTAATAGCTCACGGGATTCAACAGGCTGACTTTGATGTGATGCAAGTGCACTCAACTGGCTACCTAGTGGTCGGGCATGAAAGTAAGTATCAGCCTGCTCAGCGTTTAAGGTTTCTACACGTCCCTTAATCCGAATTTGCCGCTCCAACCCATACCAATAAAATAGAATTTCTGCCTGAGGATTTTCAGCTAGCTCTTTCCCTTTTTGGCTTTCCTGATCGGTGTACCAACAAAAGCCTTCACTATCAAAATGCTTTAGCAACACGATTCTCGCCGACGGACGCCCCTGTTTGTCAGCCGTCGCTAACGTCATTGATGTCGCATCGTCTGGTCTTGCATGACAAGCCACATCAAACCACTTGGAGAATTGCGTAATAGGATCGAGACTTAAGTCACCTCGCCTAACGCCCTGAGCAAGATACTCGCGTCTGAGTTGACTGATATCCGCCGTAAAATCTGACATAGTTGCCCTCCTTTTTAACCGCCTACTATAACGAATTCTCAGGTATACAGCATCTTCAATAACCGAGTCATGATAGCCATTATCAGCAAAAATCTGGCATACTGCGCTCTCAATTTCGCTCAGAAAACACTCTATGACCAAGCAGGACGATCAGTTAATACAGCCGGAAAAGTTTTGGATCTGTTCTGAATGTGATCTCTTATTGAACCGATGCGCTGTACCCGATCAATTTGAAGCACATTGCCCACGCTGCCAATCGACTCTGGTTGCCAGTAAACATCGCTCCATTGAGAGAACATTAGCTCTGGCTATCGCGGGTTTAATCTTGTTTTTTCCTGCCAACCTTTTTCCCATATTGTCGCTCAATGCACTCGGTCTCTCACAATCGGAGACTATTTTTACCTCAGTTAAGGCTTTGTACGATAGCCAACTGTATGCTGTCTCTGGACTGGTACTGCTATCTGCTATTGTCGTACCGTTTTTCAAACTCTTACTGCTCATTTATCTGAGTAGCTGCTTACTAATACATAGGCCTGCTCCCTTACTGAGCTGGGCGATGAAAAGTTATCAACAGATGGATAGTTGGGGAATGTTAGAGATTTATATGTTGGGCATACTGGTCTCTATTATCAAACTGGTTGATGTCGCGGAAGTAACCCCTGGCATTGGGTTATACAGTCTTACAGGGTTAATCATCACGACGCTACTAACCTCAACACAGCTGGACAAACACCGCTTTTGGCGACGAATAGAACAATTGGAGCGCAGAACATGCAACCATCAGCGCTAAGCCGCGGGCTTATTACCTGCCATTGCTGCAATAAACCCGCCCAATTGCGCCATGAGGGCCAAAAGTGCAGCCGTTGCGGCACGCGACTTCATGCAAGAATTCCAAATTCACTCAGCTATACATGGGCATTATTAGCTGCATCCGCTGCGATGCTGTTACCCGCTAATCTCTTACCGATGATGACATTCAAATCTCTCGGACAAGGAGATCCAGCCACGATCATGCAGGGTGTTATCCAATTGCTAGAACACGACATGCTGTGGATAGCCTTGGTCGTGCTCACGGCATCCATTATCATACCGCTGCTTAAGATCGTCGGACTCATTATATTACTGTTGACGGTTCAAATGGGATGGACCACCAACGTACATCAAAAGATGCTCATGTACCGGTTTGTAGAGTGGATTGGGCGCTGGTCTATGCTGGATATATTTGTTGTCGCCATATTAGCGGCGATTGTTCAACTAGGGAACCTCGCCAGCGTCGTTGGCAATACAGGCGCAACCGCTTTCGCTGCCGCCGTTATTTTAACGATGATGGCTGCTAATAGTTTTGATACTCGTCTCATTTGGGATAAACATCTGGAGCTTTCTGAGGCTGACACATGAGTGACCAAGACCCAGTAATTACACGTCGCCATCTCCCTTCTGCTATTTGGTTTTTACCTTTATTAGCAGCCATTATTGCAGGCTGGCTGGTCTATAAAAACTATAGCGATAAAGGCGTGGAGATCGATATCATTTTCGACTCAGCCGCCGGCTTAGAAGCCAATAAAACCAAGGTACTTTATCGAGGCTTACCAGCAGGTTTGGTCAAAGAGTTAACTATTGATCAAGACCTAAGGCGTGTCAGAGCGCGCGTTGAAATGGTGCCTGAAACGGCGGACACCCTTACCCATAGCGCACAATTCTGGCTTGTAAAACCCCAAGTCTCTCTATCAGGTGTCAGGGGACTAGAAACATTACTATCCGGACACTATATTGGCTTTCAACCGGGCCTTGAAGGGGATACACAATCCCGATTTGAAGCACTTGATCAACCGCCTCCGCCGGTTAAAAACTCTAGCGGGCTTTACCTCACCTTAGTGGCTGATAGTGCTCGGTCCGTTTATCAAGGGGCGAAAGTTTATTACAGGGATATCGAAGTAGGCGAAGTCTTAAGCCACGCCCTAAGCCCTGATGGAAAGCAGGTACAGATTGAGACCTATATAGAGCCCCGCTTTACCTATTTAATCAAAACGAACACCCGTTTCTGGAATGCCAGTGGCATTAAAGTTAAAGCTGACCTGCCTAAACTTGATATACAAATTGGATCATTGGCGTCAATTATCGCCGGGGGGATTCACTTCTCTACGCCCGACGAAACGGCGGAGCAGGCGGATAACGGGCTGACGTTTCCCCTTTATGACGACTATGAAGATGCCCAAGATGGTATTCCTGTGACTCTGCGCTTTCCAGGGGCGACTAATCTTTCTGAAGGCACATTAGTGGAAAGTCAAGGCATCACAATAGGGCGAGTTACTCAGGCTGTACTAACCGATGACTTTCAATACTTAGATGCTCACTTATTGATCGACCCTCGGGCAGCTGACATGCTTAGAGAAGGCTCTCGGTTTTGGCTGCAAAAGCCCGAGATTTCCCTACAAACGTTAAGCTCAATCAGCACGCTACTCAAAGGCAGCTTCATTGAAATGGAACCGGGCCAAGGCCCGAAAAAGCGTAACTTTACTGCACTCGACTTTGCCCCTGCTAAGCACCAGTTGCGAAATGGAACCACAATTGAACTACGTACCAGTTTATTAGGCTCTATAGACAAAGGCTCGCCTATTCTCTTTCGTCAACTACCGGTGGGTGAAGTCATCGATTATCAACTATCGGATAACGGCAAAGAGATCATCATCAAGGCGGCCATAGAGCAGCGTTACCAACATTTGATTAAGCCCACCTCTCGCTTCTGGAACGCCAGTGGCGTACGTATTGATGCCTCTTTAGAACAAGGCGTCCAGTTAACCACCGAGTCGGCTTCTGCTTTGCTTAGAGGAGGCATCGCCTTTTTTAACCCCGTTACTAGGAATAAGGCAAAACAACCTACTTACTACTCATTGTTTTCTAGCTATCATGCAGCCTCTGATCATGGAAAACTTGCAGATAGCCAATATCAGAACGCATTACGTATTCGACTACATACAGAATCAGCCGGCGGTTTATCCCCGGGCGACCCTATCCTTTACAAACGGTTTAAGGTGGGTGAGTTAGTAGAAACCGTCCTAAACAAGGACGGAAAAAGCTTAACAATTTACGGCCTGATCGAAGCTCCCTACCGTCATCTAGTAAACGATGGCAGCCGCTTTTGGGATACCAGTGGTGTAACCGTCAAGGGAACACTCAAGGAAATTGACATTCGAACGGAGTCCTTAGCTTCGCTCGTCAGTGGCGGCGTGGCCTTTGAGAATGACTTCGTTGGAGAGAAAGTCTCTTCTAACCACCTCTTTACACTCTACCCTGACCGCACTAGCAGCATTGAACAACCCCTACGTATAGAAGTGGATTTCCCAGCTGGGAGAAATATCAAACCACACGCAGATGTTCGCTACAAAGGCCAGATTATTGGCAAGGTGAGCGATGCACGCGTAATCAACAGCGGCACACAGATCAGAGCAGGGATCGATCTGTTTAGAGATGGGCACTTCCTAGCCGCGCAAGGCAGCAGTTTCTGGGTTGTAGAACCAGTCATCAGACTTAGCGCTATCGAAAACCCCGCAGGCGTGCTGACAGGCAACTATATTGAGTCCATGAATGGACAACAGGGGGGCAAAGCACAGTTCAAATTTACCGGTTTAACTAAGCCCCCATCTTTCCAAAATATGTCAGGGCTAAATATAACAATACACGCACCTGATTTAGGCTCTATTATCAAAGGCAGCCCCATTTTGTACCGCAAGATGCCTGTTGGCAGCGTAACAGGCTATGACCTGACATCTGACGGCAAATACGTAGAAATTTTTATCAATGTGAAACCTGAATACGCCGCCCTGGTCAAACAAGATAGCATTTTTACTAATGCCAGCGGCGTAAACGTAGACCTATCACTACTCGGTGGCTTAAACGTCCGCGCTGACAGCTTAGAAACCATCATAGGAGGGGGCTTAAGTTTCACTTCTCCTGAGAATAGCCCACCTGCACAATCTGGAGCACTATTTAACATTGATGAGATGTAACCTGAGCGCTTTTCAACCGCTAACGTATTCACATATTACAGTGCTCCTGCTTTTAATGGTATTGCTAACGGGCTGCCAACAAGGCGGGGGTCGGCCGTTTCAGATTAAAAACCTTGGCAAGTCCGATATTGATATGGTCACTGATGCGCATATTCAGGAGCTGAATACACTGGCAAAAGCCCTGATGATCAAACTCTACAAACTCAATCCAAGAGAACTTAAAAAAGCCCCTAAAGGTACGACCATTGCGAAGCGAGTTCAGCAGCTATTTGGCATGCCTCGCACCGTTCGCTTCACTGAACTAGGGAACGCTTACGGAAACAGTGCCATTCCGATTACTTTTAACCCCGACTTCCAAGGTGATCGCGTGTTTGCTCTGATGGCAGGTGTTGCCGGAATGATCCACGCCTCTTACAATTTTCAGGATGAATTTTTCATGCTGGATAAACTCAACCAACAGAAAATATATAACTGCGCAAGGAATTTAGAGTCTATCGCGTGGTTACTGAATAATCGGCGTGATGGCCATGGAAACTTACTGTTATTGAGTAACAGCATTGACGAGGATACCCGACTTAACAATCTGAGTTTCGAGCGTTTATTTGGAAAAATGATCTCTTTGCAGGATATGATGGCCCGACTGATCGCCGATCAAAACAATCGAGCCATTAATAAAGTACTACATGGGGTAGCCTCAACAACACTCCTACCGATTTAAAAAGCTAGGAAGAACGACTGCTTTCCATCGAGCGAATAAATGCATCCGATTCTTGAATCGAGCGTTGCATATCATTAATCAACCGGTCAATGTTTTGGCGTATTCCCGCAAACTCGCCTTTCAGCGCCCCAACAGCTCGAGCATTGAGGTTGTGTTTTAGGTATAAAACATTGTCATTCAGCGCAGTTAGGACGGGTTTCATGCGTTTTTCGGCGCGCTTCATAACATATACCAGCTCACCATATCGGCGCTTGGTATCCTTGAGTTGTTTAGCACTCTGCGCCCTTAAACTCTCGCTCTGGTATTGAGCAAGCTCCTCTTCCCACTCTTCAAAAAGAGCTTCAGCGACACTTTCAACACTATCAATACGCTCAGACACCTGATCGGCAGCTTCGGCGCTTTGGTCGTATTCCTCTTTTAATCGGTTGTAGAGTACATCAAGCTCGCCACCACTAAACTGAACAACAGCCCGATATTGCTCTAGCGCATCCCGAAACTGCTCCTGAGCTTCGCCCTGAGCATCTCGTGCTTCTTCAACCCTATCCACCAAAATATCGCGTTTATGCACACCGACCTTTTCCATAGCCGAATAATATGCGCTTTGACATCCGGCCAATAAAATAACTGTCGCAAACAATAGAGCGCGTTTCAACATAGCATTAACTCCTCAGGCTCCATCGCGACAAAGCGATAATGGCCGATTAATCTGGATCTGGCTAATTTTATGATTTTCATTAAGCATCAACGTGACATCCGCCCTATCAGGCATTTCATTCAACATAGCGCGCGTCAGGCGTTCGTAATGCTGGATAAAACGATTAATCTCTTCCTCATTCATAATTCTTAGGTGATCGGTGGGCTGCTGGGTATCAAAAATATACTTTACTCTGTCTGCAAGTTTTTTCTCTTGGAGAGAGCGCCACTCATATACCGCTTCCATACTGGGTACTTTAAGCATAACCAGCGTATCTATCATGCTGAAGAGTTCCTGATATTTCTCTTCGATTTGGCGGTTTACATAACGGCGCCAATCACCATTAGCATCCTCCACCCTCTCAAGCACATTCACAGGCTCACTCAGCTGTTGCTCGCTCTGTGGTAAAGCCCCAACACACCAGCCCTCAAACACAATCACATCCACCGGGCCTTGCCACTCTTGCCACACCGACGGTGGGCAGCGGTCGTCAATCGATTTATCAAAAACCGGTATCTTAGTGGGTTGATAAGGATCTCCCTTTTTTAAGGAGCGAATAATATCGATACCTAACTGAACATCATGTGTACCGGGCACACCACGGGTGATGAGCAGAGGATGGACAATTTCTGCCAACCGCTCCCGTTCGAAACGCGTTTTATACAAGTCATCCAGTGAAAAGCCGACGACCTTCAGACCAAAGGCCTCGCTCAGAATCACCTCAATCAAATTAAAGAGTGTTGACTTTCCTGCTCCCTGAGCACCATTAATACCAACAACCAGTGGGCCATTTTGCTGTTTTTTGCGGCACATTAACCAAGCACCCAAGGGTACGTAGATAGACTCAAACATCTCCACCAAGCCTATATCAACTTTGAGAGACGCCAGCGCCGTAGCAAAGGCTTTTTCGACAGACTTTACAGCCTCTTTTCGCTCAGCATGACTCATACACAACTGGTCTTTGGGCCAGAGTACATTCCGATTCATGAACTACCCTTTTCGCTTAGTGGCTTCTTAACCATTGAATTATTTCTTTAATCTGAACATCCTCCATCAAAGAAGGCACATGGGGAACCCCGGGCAAACGGTACAGATGTAAATCTGGGTTTTCGGTTTGCATCTGCTCCACGGTTGCCTGATTGAGCACATCAGACGCATCCCCCCAAATCAACATTTGCGGGCAAGATATCATTCGCCATACAGGCCAAAGATCCACATCTTGATCGGAAACTGCGCGAGTGATATCACCAATAGCAGGATCATAATGCTGGGTCCATTCACTGCCATCTTGCCGAAAACTATGTTGGGTAACATGTGCCCACTGAGATTCTGTCAGGTTTTTTAGGCCCGGGTAGGTCGTTTGCATAAACTGACAGGCTGACGCTAGCGTTGCAAAACGCTTGGGTACTAAGTAATCGCCAATACGCTGCAACGACTCTTTTGCAACAAAAGCGCCAATATCATTGAGTATCAGCTTGCGAATGGGTGTTTGTGGCATAGCAGCCAATAGCATACCGATAATGCCACCCATGGATGTACCTAACCAATCAACCTCCTTAACATTAAGTCTCGCCAGCAAAGCCGTCATATCCGATAAGTATTGAGGCATCCCATAACCTGTGGGATCAGGAAGCCAGTCGCTTTCCCCACGCCCAACCACATCAGGGCAGATTACCCGATAATCTCTGGATAAAGCTTTGGCAATTTCATCGAAGTCTCGACTATTACGGGCAAGACCATGAACGCAGACGATAACTCGGTCGTTATCCTGACTACCCCACTCATGATAAACCATGTTGTGAAAGCCCTTAGCATTTAACCCTTTGACCGATTCTGTTCGCACAGAGTGAATCCTCTTTTGAAGGTAGGTTGAAACGTGACCGGCGCTTGTGATGAAGGCCACAATAGATTTGTCTAAGTTAACATGCATCCGAAAATTGTAAAGTTGCGTAAACAATACCCACGCACACACACAAAACAGTTAAACTATTTTAAGTTTCAAGCACTAACACGATGGGACTAACCCGTTAAGTAGCACTTACGTCTTTGTTCAGGAAAAGAACAGTCATGTCGGATACAGAAAAAAGCAGTTCAACTTCTCCAGCAACTCGACACCTCAAGTGGCTTTTACCCGTAATCTTTTTATTCGTCGCAGGTGGGGGCTTTTACTTGCTCAAATCGACAAAACCTCAGGCCCCGTCAAAGCCTGTGACTGATAAGGTTTGGTCGGTACAAACGCAACCGGTGACTTTTCAAAGCCTCAGCCCTGAAATCATTCTGTACGGGCAGGTAGAGTCACCTCAACTAACCCAATTATCTTCGGCAGTAACCGCCTTTGTGGATGCTGTGCCCGCACGCGAAGGTATTGCTGTATCTAAAGGGGACTTATTAATTCAACTGGACTCAAGGGATGCACAGCTAGTTGTACAGCAGCGCCAAGCAGATTTACAAAGCATCCAAGCAAAAATTGATGCGGCCAATATTCAACATACATCAGATCAGGCCGCTTTAAAAATTGAACAAAATCTCTACTCACTCGCTGCGAAAACCGTCTCTCGCTACCAGGACTTAGTAAAACGCAAAGTAGGTTCAGAAGACCAACTCGATAACGCACGACGCAGTTATCAACAACAGGCACTCTCCTTAAACAACCGCAAACAGGCCATTACATCTTTCCCAGCACAGTTGGCACAACTTGAAGCCGAAAAAAGTCGGATTTCCTCATTATTAGCTACAGCAAAACTCGATCTGGAGCGCACTCAAATCGTGGCTCCCTATGATGCGCGTGTGGCGTCGATTGCCATCGCATCTGGAGATCGAGTACGTAGCGGCGACCCAATGTTGTCCTTATACAACCCCAAAACGCTACAAGTACGGTCACAAATCCCTTCGCGTGTACTACCGCAAATCAGGCAAGGGCTGAGTGGGGAGCAAGGGCTAATGGCTCAAGCGAACATTGACGCCACTCCGGTAACATTGCGTCTTAGCCGCCTCGCCAGCGAAGTCGATAAAGGCAAGTCCGGGGTTGATGCCCTATTTGAGATAGAAGACGGAAAAATCGCACCCGAGCCGGGTCGAACTCTCTCGCTAACCCTGACGCTACCAGCTCAAGATAATATCATTGCTATACCGCCGCTGGCTCTTTACGGAACGGACCGAGTGTATCGGGTTAATGACGGTAAACTTGAAGCTGTCACCGTTAATCGCGTGGGTGATACCCGAAACTCAAACAACCAGCCTTGGGTATTGGTTACCTCCGAGCAACTCTCAGAGGGCGATAAGATCATCACCACACAGCTTCCTAACGCCATCACTGGCCTCCCGGTAAAGGCGATGGAGTAAACGATGAGCAAGCAAATGGGACCTTTGCAAAACCTAACTAGCCTGTTTACTGAACACAGGGTAGCAGCCAACCTATTGATGATCCTGATGATTTTAGGGGGCATCTGGGGCATTAAGAAACTCAATACCCAGTATTTGCCTTCTTTTGAGCTTGATATTATCACGGTCGGCGTCTCATGGAGTGGCGCAGCTGCAGAGGATGTTGAGCGTTCTATCATTTTGCCCATTGAAGAGGAGATTCGCGCCATCAATGGCATCGACACCCTCTACTCCACCAGCAGTTTAGGTCGAGCCTCCATTCGCTTGGAACTTGTTGAGGGAGCTGATGTTCAGTACACGCTTGATGAAGTAAAGCAGAAAATGGACAGCATTCGTAACTCGCTGCCCTCTGACGCCGAAGAGCCGGTCGTGCAGCGGGTGATACGTTATGAAAATATCGCCTCCATGCTGATCACATCCAGCAAAGCCAACCTGGCAGAGCTTCGCTACTTAGCCAGAAAGTTTGAACGGGAACTGCTCGACAAAGGCATTCGAAAAATTGATTTCTCAGGGATGCCCTCAGAAGAGATTGCTATACAAGTATCCTCTGGGCAACTTAATGCCTTGGGTATGTCACTGAATGACATCGCTACAGACATCAGCCAGCGAAGTTTAGATCTACCGGCAGGTACAGCGGCTAAAAGCGATGGCTCTCGGCAAATCCGTAGCCTGAGCCAACAACGGGATGTTGAAGGTTTTAAACAACTACCTATCATTGCAGATGCGGATGGGCGGCTGGTGCGTCTAGGAGATATTGCCGATATCCAATGGCGAGCAGAAGACAAACAGATCGAGCTAAGCTACCAAGGCCAGCCCGCTATTCTCATGGTGCTTAAACGTACCGAAAACGAAGATACGCTCAAAGCCGCGGCCATTTTAGAAAACTGGCTAACAACAGCACGCACCGGACTGCCCGAAGATATTCAACTCATCACCTATGATGAACGCTGGACCCAGGTTCAAGCACGTATCGACCTACTTCTTAAAAATGGTTTAGGTGGCTTGGTGCTCGTCATTGTTATTCTGTTTCTGTTCTTAAACGCACGAGTGGCGTTCTGGGTTACCGTGGGCATTCCTGTTTCTTTTATGGCAACTCTGGCCGTGCTTTACATGATTGGCGGTTCCATCAATATGATCAGCTTGTTTGGTCTGATCATGGCACTCGGTATTATCGTGGATGATGCCATTGTCGTGGGGGAGGATACTTTAACCCATGTTCAGATGGGTGAGAGCGGCTTATCGGCTGCCATTGGGGGGGCTCATCGTATGCTAGGGCCGGTTATCGCTTCCTCTCTCACCACCATTGCCGCTTTTTTACCCCTGTTGATTATTGGCGGCACCATCGGCAATATTTTGGTGGATATTCCCACAGTAGTGATCTGCGTTATCCTTGCCTCACTCGTCGAGTGTTTCCTGATACTACCTGGGCATCTACATCATAGCCTGCGTAGCAAAGCCGATTTACATCCATCCAAGATACGTATCGCCCTTGATGCTGGCTTTAATCACTTTAAAGACAAAACGTTTCGTCGCATTGTACAAGCAGCGATCCGCTTCAGATGGGCAACACTGGCTGGCGCACTCGCCATGTTTGTTATAGCCATTGGGCTTATAGCTGGTGGCCGCGTTAAATTCACCTTCTTCCCTGCCGTTGAGAATGAACTAGTCACAGCCAACGTACAATTTGCAGCAGGGACGGATAATACTCGTGTCAGGGAGTTTCTTTCTCATTTAGATACCACTTTGCAAGCAACAGAAGAGCAACTAGGCGGCGACTTAATTAAGATCGCTTTTCGCGAGTATGGTAAGGCTAACTTCCCAAGAACCAGTTCAGCACCAACCAATGGTGATGAGTTTGGCTCCCTGTATATCGAGATGACTCCCATCGACAGCCGTACACTAACCAACCGTGAAATTATTCGTGAATGGCGAAAACAGATTCACGTCCCAGCCGGTGTAGAGAAGTTTTCGATAGATCAATCCACCAGTGGGCCCCGGGGCAAACCGATAGAGATTAAACTCTCTGGGGCCGATGTTAACCTGCTTAAACAAGCTTCCACAGAAGTGCAAACTCTACTTAAAGAGTATACAGGCCTATCGAATATTGATGATGACCTACCCTATGGAACATCCCAGCTCATCTACGAGCTAACACCCGAGGGCAAAGCCACCGGATTGAAACTGCAACAGGTAGGGCGACAACTGCGGGCTTCCTTTGAAGGGGTAGAAATACAAACCTTCTACGCAGGGCAAGATGAAGTTGCTGTCAAAGTTATGCTGCCAGATGAAGAGCGTGATCGCTTAAGCGCACTGGATTATCTGCCCATCGTGCTGCCCGATGGCAGCACCGCCCCGCTATCCAATATCGTGAACTTCTCGGCACAACGGGGTTTGGACTCTATGCAGCGCATAAACGGCCAGCTCTCCATCAACGTCACCGCTGATCTGGATGAAGCAGCCGCCAACGCGAACGAGATTATTGCCGACCTTGAAACCGGTAAGCTGGATGCTGTTTTAGACAAATACGGTATCGAAGCCAGCTTTGAAGGCAAGAACAAAAACCAACGAGAAACACTGGCCGATATGCAAACCGGGTTAATGCTGGCATTAGCGTTAATTTACATTATTCTAGCGTGGGTGTTTGCCTCCTACAGCTGGCCAATTACCGTGATGCTGGCGATACCTCTGGGTCTGACGGGTGCGATCTTCGGCCACTATATATCCGGCCTAAACCTAACGATTCTTTCGCTCTTTGGGTTCTTTGGCTTATCCGGCATTGTGATCAACGATTCTATCGTTCTCATCACCTTCTATAAAAAGCTTAGAGCACAAGGGATAGCAGTTGAGAAAGCGATCGAAGAAGCGGCTTGCCAGCGTTTGCGCGCCGTACTGCTCACCTCGCTAACGACCATTGCCGGGTTAACGCCGATTATTTTTGAAACCTCCCTACAGGCTCAGTTTCTGATACCCATGGCCACCTCTATTGTCTTTGGTCTTGCCTATGGCACGCTACTGATTTTGCTGTTTATTCCAGCCATACTGACCATCTTTGAGAACACTAAAAAATTCTTGGGGTTACGCCTACACCACGGCCAATTATCCGACCTTCCAAGAGCCTGAAAAATAAAGCTATACGGCGGCTTTCTAACCCATAGTCGCCGTATAGATACGCTCTAACCATCTGTTTTAAAGAACAAAAAAATCAACAACACAAGACTCGTCTCCTTTAAGCAACATAATTTATAAATATTGAGCCACGATTAATCCAATACGGCTCTAAAAAACAAAAGAATACACTTAACCATTTGTTTTTAAATGATTTATAAAAACATGGCACATAACTCGCTATTACCTATCTGTCTTTATCACAACATATAGGAAATATGACGATGAAAAAACTAATCTCAATCACTGCAATCGCTCTTTTCTCAACAGCGGCTTTAGCACAAACCGCTGAAGTAACCTCTGAGCAAACGACAACAGGTGTTGTACCTGCGATGCCACTGGTTGCACAGCCTATTGGCGGCACTGATCTATTTAAAGTATTGGATGCTGATAGCAATGAGATGATCAGCGAAGAGGAAGCCGCAGCACACGAACCCGTGCTGACTCAGTTCAAGGATCTGGACATCAACCAAGATGGCCAATTGAGCGCCGACGAATTTAGCTTATTAGCTAAAGGCTAATCCACCCCCTTTCTATCCAGCGCGTTTTCGCTCCGGCACTACCCTCTTTTCGCCGGAGCGTTTTTTTGACTCCTCCCCCACTAAATACGTTGCTCTCACATTGTTATTATTGATAACGACGATAAGTGCTTAATAGCAGCGGCTGCATCCGGTATAATTTCCAGCCAATTTTGAATCAGACATACGGCCTACAGGAAATCTTTATGAACCGGGATTTATCGCGCCTTCAACCTTACCCGTTTGAAAAGCTAACCAAGCTCAAAGCTGAGGTCACACCACCTGCAGAGCTATCTCACATCGCTTTTTCAATTGGCGAGCCAAAACACGCGTCTCCTGAGTTCGTGGTTAAAACACTCGCTGACAACCTGAATGCCCTATCAAACTACCCAACCACAAAAGGGATTCCTGAGCTTCGTGAGGCCATTGCGGCTTGGTGTACCCGGCGTTTTAACTTACCTGAGGGTCAGCTAACAGCCGATCATCATGTGCTGCCCGTTAACGGTACCCGTGAAGCCATTTTTGCCTTCACGCAAGCCGCAGTAGAACGCAAAGAGGGCGCGTTGGTTATCTCGCCAAACCCTTTTTACCAGATCTACGAAGGGGCAGCCTACTTAGCAGGAGCTGAGCCTCACTATCTAAACTGCAACGCAGAAAACGGTTTCATCCCTGATTATGATGCGGTACCTGCTGATATTTGGGAACGTTGCCAAATTCTTTTTATCTGCTCGCCCAGTAATCCAACGGGCGCTGTTACTGATTTTGATACGCTGGCCAAACTGATCAACCTTGCGGATCAATACGATTTCATCATTGCTTCTGACGAGTGCTACTCTGAAATTTATTTTGATGAAGCCAACCCACCGGTAGGGCTTTTAGAAGCCTGTGCACGGCTAGGCCGCACGGACTTTGATAAGTGCGTAGTGATGCATAGTTTATCCAAACGCTCCAACCTACCCGGATTACGCTCTGGCTTTATTGCTGGCGATGCTAAATTACTGGGGCCGTTCCTCGAATACCGCACTTATCATGGTTGTTCAATGCCGGTTCAACACCAGCTTGCATCGGTAGCCGCATGGGGCGATGAGGCCCACGTTCTACAGAATCGCGATTTATATCGAGAGAAGTTTTCAAAAGTGGTCGAGATTCTTTCCCCAGTACTCGAGGTTACACAGCCAGAGGCCAGCTTTTACCTCTGGGTGAAAACCCCCATCGCCGATGACCTGTTTGCTCAAAAGCTGTTTGCTGAACAACATATGACGGTTCTTCCTGGCCGCTATCTATCCAGAGAAACCGAAGGCGTCGTCCCTGGCGAAGGCTTTGTACGTATGGCATTGGTTGCCACATTAGAGGAGTGCATCGAAGGCGCCCAACGTATCCGCCGCTTTGTAGAAGGATTAAAGGATTAAAACAATGGCTGTTACACTCTATGGTATTAAAAACTGCGACACCATTAAGAAAGCACGCAAGTGGTTAGAGGCTCAGCAGATCGACTATAGCTTTCACGATTTTAGAGTCGATGGCTTAGACGCCAACCTGTTGGAAGAGTGGTTTGCCGACGTAGGTTGGGAAACACTGCTCAACAAACGAGGCACCACATGGCGACAGCTTTCTGAAGAGATTAAAAGCAGCATCAATGAAGCCTCTGCGCGCCAGCTAATGTTGGATAATCCAGCCATTATCAAACGCCCTGTTCTGGATACAGGTAGCGAGCGTCATGTAGGCTTTAGTGAGGCAAGCTATCAAACCTATTTTAAACATCAGACGTCATAGACGGAGAATATTATGAGTTATTTTGCTTTTGGCCTAGGTATCGGCACCCAATCTTCAGCGGGTGATTGGCTGGAAATTTACTACAACAAACCCGTCTTAAACCCTTCAGAAGCATTGATCAATGCTGTTTCTGACATTATCGGTTATGAAGGTGGCGATGCAGCAATCGAAATCTGCGAAGCACAGCTGAAAGCCCTGGAAGCGGCTTTCCTCAGTGTTGATGCGGAAGAACAAGCTGAAGTGGTTGAGATCCTTAAGGGTACACAGCAGCCGATGATCATGACGATTCTGGCCACTGACTCAGCACCTGCGACCACTGCCGAAGTATACCTAAAATTAGCACTGCTTTCGCACCGTTTGGTCAAGCCTCATGGTACAGACTTATCCGGTATGTTTGGTTTATTACCGAATGTTGCTTGGACTAGCGAAGGCGCTATCGCTCTAGAAGATCTGCCTCGCCGCCAGCTGGCCGCCCGTGCTCAGGGCCGTATTCTAAACGTCCAGTCCGTCGATAAGTTCCCACAAATGACAAACTACGTTGTACCAGCAGGCATCCGTGTTGGTGATGCCTCCCGCATTCGTTTAGGTGCTTATGTGGGTGAAGGTACAACGGTCATGCACGAAGGCTTTATCAACTTTAATGCCGGTACAATGGGTGTCAGCATGGTTGAAGGGCGTATCTCTGCGGGTGTTGTGGTAGGTAACGGTTCTGATCTAGGCGGCGGCTGCTCAACTATGGGCACACTGTCTGGCGGCAACAACGTTGTTATCTCTGTTGGCGAAAACTGCCTACTCGGCGCTAATGCAGGTCTAGGCTTACCTTTGGGTGATCGCTGCACCATCGAAGCAGGCTTATACGTAACAGGCGGATCGAAAGTGACCGTACTTGATGATCAGAACAATGAAGTTGATACCATTAAAGCCGCTGAGCTTGCTGGTAAATCAGACCTACTGTTCCGCCGAAATTCACAGAATGGGCGTATCGAAGTAAAAACCAATAAGTCTGCGATTGAACTTAACGCAGAGCTTCACAAGCATAACTAATCATCGATAGCCCTAAGGTGCCGGACTCCGGCACCTGCTTTACCAACCTCATCGGAGCCTAACATGTCTATGTCGTCACCCACCATTGAACTCACCAAAGCATTGATTTCCCGCCCCTCTGTTACACCGGAGGATGCCGGTTGTCAGGAGTTGATGATTGAAATGCTGGAAGCGATGGGCTTTGTTATTGAAAGGCTACCGTTTGAAGAGGTAACTAATCTATGGGCGCGACGCGGCACCGAAGGCCCACTGTTCTGCTTTGCAGGGCATACCGATGTGGTGCCAACAGGGCCTGTTGAAAAGTGGACACACCACCCTTTTGAACCAACCATCAGCGAAGGCTACCTTTATGGGCGCGGAGCCGCTGACATGAAAGGCAGCATCGCCGCGTTTATGACAGCGCTACAACGTTTTATTGAACACCATCCCGACCATAAAGGTTCTATCGCTCTACTGATTACCAGTGACGAAGAGGGGCCATTTATTAACGGCACAACCCGTGTTATTGACCACTTGGAAGCCCGCAACGAAAAAATCAACTGGTGCATCGTGGGTGAGCCATCCAGCACGGACAAAGTGGGCGATATTATCAAAAATGGCCGACGTGGCTCACTGAGCGGCAAGTTGCGTGTTAATGGTATCCAAGGACATGTTGCTTACCCTCACTTAGTTCGTAATCCGATTCATGAAGCGGCGCCTGCCCTGGCTGAGCTAGCATCGACAATCTGGGATGAAGGCAATGACTTTTTCCCACCCACCAGCTTCCAAATTTCTAACATTCATGCAGGAACCGGGGCAACTAATGTGGTTCCCGGCAGTATCGAAGTAGACTTCAACTTCCGTTTTTCGACCGAAGTAACCGCCGATGAGTTAAAAGAGCGTGTGCGCGATCTATTAGATAAGCACAACCTTGAATGGGATATCGACTGGATATTATCTGGCAATCCGTTCTTAACCGCTGAAGGGGATCTTGTCGCTGCTGCACAAGCGTCTATAAAAGCGATTACCGGCTTGGAGACAGAGTTATCCACATCCGGCGGAACATCGGATGGCCGCTTTATCGCCCCAACGGGCGCTCAAGTACTGGAGCTTGGCCCTGTGAATGCTACTATCCACCAAATAGACGAGCGCGTGCGCGTTAAGGATCTGGATACACTAAGTGACCTGTATGAAAACATCATGGCACGTTTACTGGTGTAAGTACGGATGAGCCTGCCCTCTCCTCTATTTAGTTGCCCAGTGTGTCAGGAGCCCTTGATACAAAAAGAGCGGACGCTGGCGTGTAACCAGCGCCATAGCTACGATCAGGCCAAGCAAGGCTATTGGAACCTTTTACTGGTACAGCGTAAACGCTCTAAGGACCCAGGGGATAATCCCGAGATGGTTTCGGCGCGTTCGCGCTTTTTGGATCAACAGCACTATAAACCCCTCGCAGAGGCGGTCTGCCGTATCGCTTTAGAGCAACTGAAAGACATACCCTCCCCAAAGGTGCTGGATATGGGGTGTGGAGAGGGCTACTACACAGAGCACGTAGCTAATGCACTGTTTACAAAAGCCCCCTCCCTTATTGGCCTTGATATATCCAAACATGCAATTAAAGCAGCATGTAAACGCACCAAAGCGGTCCACTGGCTTGTTGCCTCTGGGGCAGAGATGCCTGTACCTGAATCAAGCCAAGATCTACTGCTCGTGATGTTCAGCCGCGTCATGCCGGAGCCTTTCGCCAAAGTCGTCAAACACGGGGGAACATTGATACTGGTATGGCCAGCTCAGCAGCATCTCATTGAGCTAAGGCAAGCTATCTATTCACAGATCAAAACCTCTAATTTTAACCCTGTGGCGGACCTCGATCCTTATTTTGAATGCCAGCGCCAAGACCAATTAACCTTTCAATTCTCCCTCGACAACAACGATGATATTGAAGCGCTATTATCCATGACGCCTCACAGCCAACGCATGGCTCCCGAGAGCCGTGCACACTTGCTAGACCAGAAACCGCTTCATCTGACCTTTGACGTTAATATCGGAGTGTTCAGTAGACGATGAGGTGGCAGAAGCTCAAAGCACGATTAGTTAAGCAGGCAGATAACGTTCAGCAAAACCTGATTTGGCTCCTGTCGGGCTTTGGTTTGTGTATGCTTGGCTTATTTTTAGTGGTGATGGCCGAATTCTTGTTTGGCCAATCCTTGAAGCAAGAGCTGGTTGCGTTATTGGGGTTGATAATGGTTGTGGCAGGTATCCTGCTCGCCGCAACAGGCTATATCAGCCTCAGCCTGTTGCGTATATTTCGCTTTCTTCAAAACGAAGATAAGCAGGATTGATCACCGCTCAATCACTTACATCGGCATCGGCTGCCCATTTAGCGTCGCCTCACCCTTATTAATCTTCAACTCAGCGCGATAGTCACCCTCTGGTGTCTTCTGAAGAAAGCCCATATCGACCATTCGTTCAAGCTGCTCAGGGTTATAATCTGGTAACTGATTCACCATAGCCGCAGGAAACTGAGCGGTAGCATCCAGCGTAAGGTACTGAATCGCCGCCGTTGGCATCATCATCACATCGGATACTTTAAAGGGAGCCAACTCAAGAGCAGCGTTTGCCTCAGCCTTGAGCTCCCCCTGGCGCACAGACAGATCTTCAACCTGAGCCTGAATGCCTTTTAGTGTCAACTGATCTGCTGCACCAACTAATGCGTCCATCTGCTGCATCATCGCTTCTTGATCTTCGGGGTTAAGCTGGTTCAACTGTTCCACCAGTCCTCTGGTTGCTGCGGTATCTAAGTTAAACGAGATACCAAAATTTGCATCGTTAAAAGAGAACGCCTGCTCTTCTTTGGTTGCCTCAATGCTATCCGCACTGTAAACCACCCGCGTTAGCATACGCTCATTTTTTGGCTGTTGACTTATCAGTAATGTAAGGTCATTTACCGCAAAATTACCCTCTTGTGTTTTTAGATCAATGCTCTTCACATTGAACAAGGCCTCAAGTGACTCGGCCATCAACGCCTGAAACGGATCCTCATGATCCAAAACACCACTCTCAGTACCACTGATACCTTGCACAGCCAGTTGTCCATCTTCACCCACTACACCTGAGTCTTGCATGACAAAATCCAGAGTGAAGTCCCTGCCATCTTGTGAGTAATCTAATGTGACCGCACCGATAGTTGCTTCATCACCACTATCGTCATCTTTAACAACAAATTTATCGGTGTTTATCGCAGCATCAACCGACATCTGCTGAGAGAATGGACTAAAACGCTGGGAAGACTCAATACTGATGGGTGCAACGGCGTGATTAGCCTGAACAGACTTAAGCTTAGAAGCCAGCTCCCCCTCGGCCAAGGTAACAACAGAGTCAGCACCTAAAAAGCGATGCTTAACAAGCACATCAAACGGCACTTCTCGTGTACCTAAGAGTTCAGCAAACTCATCTGAAGTGGAAGCTAACGTATAGGTAATACGATAATGAGAGGAGAAAAAACCCAACTGCGGCTCATTATGGATAAACCCCTGCCCCTGAACCGCCGTTTGCGCTTTCTCCATAGCTGTTTCCATATATTGAGAAGCCTGCAGGCCAGAGAAGTACACCCCACCCAGATATATTCCCGAAACAGCCAATACGCCAATAGCCCCCACAACCATACTTTTTTTCATCGTTCATCCTGATACCAGATTAAATGTCAGCAAAGGATACCTTATCTCTAACAAAATGGAATCAAGGGGGAAACGCTTTTCTCCTTGATCATGCCCTTCAAGCAACGCATACTGACCGCCTTAAGCCACCCTATTCTGAAGCACATACGTTATGACCCAAGAGCGCCACCCGGATATCGAAATTTATGTTAAAAATTGCTCGATCAGCCAAATCGAAACTTGGTTTTCCGAGCTGAGCGACACTTGGCAACATGAATTTTCTCAAGGCGTAACGCACGAATATAAGCTATCCATTGGGGGCAAACAGATCCCTGTGCTGATCCATGAGAAAGTCGCCGGAAAAGCGTGGAGTAGTATCTGGTTTAAATCGGATGAAACCCCTTGGTTTAAAGATCTGGATTGTGCTCGAGTAGCAGCTATCGCTTTAGCAACCCAAGTGCGCTGTATTGCCAGCGGCTGGAAAAGCGGCGATGACCCAGACGAATGGTGGAAGATAGAAGGCGACGAAGAAGCCCTGATTCAATGGACAACTAACTAACGTTACGTTTCGCACTGTATTGCTGATAGCTTACGGCCAATACAATAAGCACTAACCCCACAAAAGTTGATATGCCAATCTCTTCCCCAAGAATATAGTGGATTAATATCAGTGATAAGAATGGCGATAGAAAGATCAAATTACTGACTCGGCTAGTATGCGTAGCAAGCTTCATAGCATTCATCCAGAGTATAAATGTGACCCCCATTTCGAAAACACCCACATAGATAGCACTTAACATTCCCTCTGTATTCAAAGGGATACCATCCCACCACCATGCGGCTAACAACACCAACGGGGTGCCATGTAAAAAACAGAGCAATAATGAAACATCAGCAGGCGCTTTGTTCTGAACATTTAGTATCCAATAGAGTGCCCAGATCACTGTACTCAACAAAGCAAGCAACACGCCTAAGCCACTATCAAACTGCAAGCCAAGCAGGTCACCTCGGGTCGAAATAATTAACACCCCAAAGTAGCCCAGCACCAACGCAATAATATCAGCTCGGTGCAATTTCTGACCGAGAAGTGGCACCGCCAAAAGGGAAAGCACTAAAGCCCATGTATAGTTCAAGGGCTGGGCCTGCTGAGCAGGCAGCAAGTTATAAGCCTGAAAGAGAATCACGTAGTACAGCAGAGGATTAATGGCACCTAGCAGCAAAAAACGCCCAGGAGCCGCCCGCCAGTAGCGCAAAATCGAGTACAGGGAATGTTTATATAGCGTCACTACCAGCAAAAGCGCCAGCGACGTCATGCTGGCAATAGCCAATAATTGTAATGGAGTCAAATGCTGCAAAGCGAGTTTGAAAGCCGTTGCAACGGTAGACCAAAGCAAAACGGCCACTAGACCCAAAGCCATAGCTTTAGACTGATTTTTGTCTTCCATTATCTTATGGGCCTATAAAAAGTGCATATAGTGTCAGAATGACAACAGATTAAGCAAGTACAGAAATACGCGATTCAGAAATGTGATTGAGCATCAATTTACCCGCTGACATTAGGCTCATCTTAGCGAACTCGTCAGCAATATTAGTTCTTTTTTGAGGGGCTTGAGCACGCGTGAAAATATGACTATTCACATAAGCAAAATCACCCGGCAAATTATCGTTAACTGCATGGTTTAATCGACCAACCAACTCTGGCGTATGCAGTTCATCAACAGTGGGGTAAGTAACAGCATCAGGCAACGTAAACTCACCTGACCCATTGGAAGAAGCTCTCTCACTTAAATGAGGTGCAAACACGCCACCACCGTTTTCACGGTTGGTAGAGATAAGACTAAGCAACATGGCGAACTGTGCACCATGGGACGACTGCACCGCCTGAGGCAGTGAAGAGGTGTACGTTTCAATCCTCGATTGTATGCTGTCAGTCTGTATCATGTGAGATTCGCTATACGCTGGTTACATCTTTTATCGGCTGTATAACTGAGTGCTTTAGGGGAAATCAATACCTGAATAAGTGATCGCATTAACATACCAGACCTTTTCACCACTGGGCGTGGGAACAATGGCCTCATCATCAACACTTTTCTTTAGCAGTGCGCGAGCCATAGGTGAGTCGATTGAGATGTAATCGCTACGCCCATAAATTTCATCAACACCCACTATACGAAAGCGCTTTTCCTCACCGTCATCGTTGGCAATTTCAACCCACGCACCAAAAAAGACCTTTCCTGCTTGTTGTGGCGAATAATCAACGATCTGTAATTCATCTAACCTTTTGCGCAGGTAGCGCACACGGCGATCAATCTCACGTAAGATTTTTTTATTGTATTGATAATCGGCATTTTCGCTACGGTCACCCAAACTCGCTGCCCATGTTACCTTTCGAGTGATTTCTGGGCGGTACTCTTTCCAGAGATAATTAAGCTCGGTTTGTAGCGCTTCGTAGCCCTCGCGGGTGATCAATTTTGCTTTCATACAGACAGCCTGAATACATCAACAACGTGACTTAAGTGAGAACTCTATTTTTAAAGAAGCGATTGGGTAAAGATAACAGAAAAGGAAAATGGTGGGTCGTATAGGATTTGAACCTATGACCAATTGGTTAAAAGCCAACTGCTCTACCACTGAGCTAACGACCCGCAGGGAGGAAAAAGTGGTGGGTCGTATAGGATTTGAACCTATGACCAATTGGTTAAAAGCCAACTGCTCTACCACTGAGCTAACGACCCACTGAAGTGGCTCCTCGAGCTGGACTCGAACCAGCGACCAATAGATTAACAGTCTACTGCTCTACCAACTGAGCTATCGAGGAACTTCAGTATCCTTTAAATGGCGGAGGGGCAGGGATTCGAACCCTGGGAGCCTCTCGACTCGCCGGTTTTCAAGACCGGTGCTTTCGACCACTCAGCCATCCCTCCAAAGGATGGGCGCAGATTTTATAGAGTTGAGAAAAAGTGTCAATACTTAATGTGAATAATTTCACATAAAAGTGAAAAAAACTGTGTTTTTTCATAAACCTGCTCACTTACTAAACAGTCAGCGCCAGTTTTGCTCAAGTTTTGCACACATAGACAGCCAATGGCGTATGCCTGCACTTTGGTATTTTTGTTTATGGAGCACCAAATAAAATTGGCGGTGCATATTACGACCAGGAATACCAAGCTCTACAAGAGAGCCATTTTGGAAAGATTCTTGTAAGGCAATGCGTGATAGACAGGAAATTCCAAGACCGGCCCGGACTGAGCGCTTAATCGCCTCTGTGTGCTGTAACTCCAGCAGCACATTTAACCGAGGCAACAACCCACGCATCGCCCAATCAAAGGCTTGCCGCGTGCCAGAGCCTTGCTCACGTAAAATCCACCCCGCATTCTGAAGATCCTGATCCGATAACTGTTTTTTTGTTGCAAGAGGATGGTGAGGCGAGCAGAACACAACCAACTCATCCTCTAACCAAGGGGTAAATATCAGATTGGGGTGGTTGGCCTCTCCTTCGATCAAGCCAATATCCAATTCAAAGTTGCTGATTTTTTCAACAATAGCCGAGGTGTTTGCTACTTCAAGCGTCACCCTTCTCCCTGGGTGTTCTGACATATAACTTGCCATCAGTTCTACGGCCAGATAATTGCCAATCGTCAGTGTTGCGCCTAATTTCATACTCCCAGGCGTTTGGTGTTGGTTGAGTTCCTGCTCTAGACTTCGCGCTTGAGCGATCAACGCCTCAACTCTCGGGCGAACCAACCTCCCGAGTTCATTGATTTGCAGACGTTTGCCAACGCGATCAAACAAACGGATGTCAAATTGCTCCTCCAGATCACGTAATGCACTACTCGCAGCTGACTGGGACATCGCAAGGCTTTCTGCTGCTCGGGTAATATTGTCGTAGTGAGCAACCGCTAGAAACACTTCAAGTTGGCGTAGGGAATACTTCATTATCGATTTTTCCGATTAGATATATAAATACTACTCGCTTTACCGATAAATTAGTCTCTTTATACTCGGATAGCAATTATCAACAGTTCGATATGCAGGTCAGTATTATGTCAACGATCGGTCACGAAGAAGTCATTAGCGTCCACCACTGGAACGACACGCTTTTCAGTTTTAAAACGACCCGTGATCCGGGATTCCGTTTTAAGAACGGCCATTTTACGATGATTGGGTTAGAGCACGAGGGAAAGCCTCTGATGCGCGCTTACAGTATCGCCAGTGCCAACTATGAAGATGAGCTGGAGTTTTTCAGTATCAAAGTACAAGATGGGCCATTGACGTCGAAACTACAGCGCATTCAAGTTGGCGACCGCATTCTTATCAGCAAGAAGCCGACAGGAACGTTGATCAATGACAACCTGATAACCGGTAAGCACTTATATCTTATCAGTACGGGCACAGGATTAGCGCCCTTCATGAGCATTATCAAGGATCCAGAGATCTACGAAGCGTATGACAAAGTTATTTTGACCCACGGTGTACGTTATGTTTCGGAGCTCGCTTACGCTGATACCATCATGCATGAACTCCCAAATAACGAGTACTTTGGGGAGATGATTAAAGACAAGTTACTTTATTACCCAACTGTCACCCGCGAACCCTATCGCAATAACGGTCGCCTCACCGATCTTATGCGTTGCGGTAAACTAACTCAAGATTTAGGATTACCGTCACTAAGCCCAGAGCATGACCGTTTTATGATTTGCGGAAGCCCAGCCATGCTAAAGGACACGTGCGGCTTACTGAATCAAATGGGCTTTAACGAGGCTCGACATGGCGACCTTGGCCATTATGTTATAGAACGTGCGTTTGTGGAGAAGTAGTCGAGTGTTGCCGGAAGGCCCCCTCCTTCCGGCTTTTTTGTTTCATTAATAAGTCAAACTGTTGCTCAAAACATCCCTACTCTCCAATACAAGAAAAGGTTATTGTTAAACCTCAACGTATTGTGAGATAATCCATGGCCTCGTCTTCATCCACACCTTCTTGGCAACAGCCGATTGTACTGTTGTATATCATGGCCGCCGCTATGCCATTTTCGATGGGTACGTGGATGGCGCTTATCAACAACTTTTCTATTGAGTATGCACAGTTTAACGGTGCTGATATGGGGATTTTACAGAGCCTTAGAGAGATTCCTGGCTTTTTATCCTTTGCTGTCATTTTTCTGCTGCTCATTATTAAAGAGCAGACCCTTGCGGTGTTCTCTTTAGCGTTATTGGGGTTAGGTACCGCATTAACCGGTTTTCTACCCAGCTTTTATGGGCTGTGTTTCACCACCGTGCTGATGTCGATAGGTTTTCATTACTTTGAAACGGTCAATCAATCACTACAATTACAGTGGCTGGAAAAAGGCGAAGCACCCAAGGTCATGGGGAAACTCGTTGCTATTGGATCAGTCTCCTCTCTCACAGCCTATGGAAGCGTCTATATCGCATTAGAATACTTTGGGTTATCGATGGTATGGGTTTACTTCCTAGGCGGCTGTACAACGCTCATGCTCGCTACAGCCGCCTGGACCTTATTTCCTCATTACCCAGAAAAAGTGGAACAACGAAAAAAGCTCTTTCTAAAAAAACGCTACTGGCTCTATTACTCACTGGTATTTATGAGTGGTGCTCGTCGCCAAATATTTGTTGTCTTTGCAGGCTTTTTGATGGTGGAGAAGTTTGATTTCTCAGCCTCAGAAATCACACTGATGTTTATCGCCAACATGGCGATTAATATCATTGCCGCGCCACTAATCGGGCGATTGATTGCTCACTGGGGCGAACGCCGCGCTCTCACCTTCGAGTACATTGGTTTAATCGGTGTCTTTACGTCTTACGCCCTAGTTGAAAGTGCCACTTGGGCGGCCGCCCTTTATATTATTGACCATCTGTTTTTTGCCATGGCAATTGCCATTAAAACTTACTTCCAGAAGATAGCCTCACCGGAAGACATCGCGCCAACAGCAGGTGTCTCCTTTACCATCAACCATATTGCGGCTGTAGTGATCCCAGCGGCCTTTGGGTTACTCTGGTTAATATCACCCTCTATTGTATTTTATGTAGGTGCAGGCATGGCAGGAGTCTCTCTACTCCTAGCGCTACTGATACCTGACAAACCTATAGAAGGCAGTGAAACCCGACTCAGCACCACATTGGCCTAAATAGTTGAATCTCAGCTGATCAGTGCCATATTGACGATACCATCATGAACAAACTGAATAGCCAGCGCAGCCAAAATAACACCTAAGAATCGGCGCAAAACGTCATCGCCTGTGCGGCCAATAATGCGCTTCACATAGCGGGACAGGATCATCAATAACAAGGTAGCCGCGCTGATGGTTAATATGGCTAACGTTATAGACAGTGTCGTGCTGCCACTATCCGCTTTTGAATATAATAGGATTGCAAGGGTTAGCGAGCCTGGCCCTGCCAACATAGGGATCGACATCGGAAAGACAGCAATATCTTTACGAACATCGGTACTGGTGTACTCAATATCTTGAGTGATCATATGGAACGCCGTGTAAAAAAGCAGAATGCCCCCCGAGATACGCAGCGCATCTATACTGATACCTAGTTTGTGGAGCAGAGGTTCACCAAAACTGCCAAACAGCACCAGCAAAGAAGCAGAGATCAGCGTAGCTTTAATGGCCATTTTAACTCGATGGCGCATATCATCAGGTGGGACTAGTGAGTGAAAAATGAGCGCTGCACCAATCGGGTCAATAATGACAAACAACGCAATCATTGCGTTTAAATAAGCTGCCAAATCCATCACTCACTCCACTCACACTAGACAAACGTCTTAATATCAAGGACGCAATAGTAATACGTTACGAAGTACCATCCAATAAAAAAGCACCCGAAGGTGCTTTTTTATTGGAATGGAGCGACTACTCCCGATTAAAGTAACGATGGGGTGTGAGTAACGCATAATTGGCTAGCGTATTACCATTGTCCAGAGTTCCATTCTTAAAGGACGTTAAGCGAAATCCTAACACCGGAGCCTGATCATAACTTCCTGTGTGATAAAGGGTAGACCGCGTCGCAGGCCCAGGAAGCACATTATCCACACGAGTGGCTAAAATTGACCCAGATTCTTGAAGTATAGAAGGCCTATCAAACGAGACAACATTCACGGCATGACATAAATCTGCAGCCACTTTAGGATGATCCGGTAGGAGTCCAATATCATAATAGTTCTTATATGCATCATATACTTCACCCCCCCCTACACTACCAATAAAAGAGTTATCACCTATCCACAAATACTGCTGAACTGCCACTTTTCCTTCTTCAACGGGTAAGCCTAGTGTGCCACAGTATTTTGTTCTTCCATCCATTAACACACTGAATGGCTTATGGTTTTTATAGCCAGCTAGAGGGTAACTAATCACCCAATCTGTCTGGGCATTTAGCTCATCCAACACCACAACTTCATTGCTGATATGCATTGCCATCATTAACTTAGCCAGTGCATCTATTCCACCCTGCACTCGTGAAAGATTAATGTAGGTATTTAAAGGGTGAATAGACCGTGCATCCCGCGAGCCTAGCAGAGCATGCATGCGCGTATTGGTAATAGCAGTAGCCTCATAAGCAGCTGACAAACCCTGTTGCACGTTCATTAAATTAGCCGTACCGTAAATTAAATCATCTCGTATATCATACTGCCCAACAGGCTCTGCATCGGGTTCGATGCCAGCCAAATAGTCTGCTTGCTCGGCACAATGAGACTCTTCAGGCTGAGGGAGGAGCGCTAAATCGTTTCCTCCTAAATGGTATACTTCTAAGCTGCCCGTATTAATGGGTATATCGAACTGCGCGCCTGAACCAAAACCATATCCAATACCATCGAGTACACATAAGCCCTCAGCAACCCGCAGGGTCACTTTACCTGCTTCATCTTTACTCAAGCTAAAACGGAAATTATTCCCTGACCCTACATAAGCATTCAATGACTTAACAACGTCGCCTGTTTCAGCACTTCTGAATTTGAGATGCAACAGGGGTGAGGCACTCGATATAGGGTAGCGCCCTGAGTGACGAAATACATTGATATAGGTGTCCCACCCATTTTGGGTTGTGAAAAATGGGAAAATAAGTACCTCACCTACACCGTCCTGAGTGATTTTCATGTTGTCGTCGGCAGCCAGTGATTTAGCCGTAAACAACAGAATCAGAGATAGCATTAAATAACGTATCATCAACAGTCCTTCCTTTCTGTTACAGTACCTATGGTAATGAAAGATTAATCAAACTTATGTGGTGTTAAGATAGAGTAGTTCGATAACGTTTTCCCGCCATCCAATGTTCCATTGCTGAAGTTCGTTATCCGAAAGCCTAGGACAGGTGATGGTTGCTCCATTGACCAAGAAAGCACCCCCGCACCGCCAATACTCTTCAGCATCTGAGAGACTTTCTGCTGCTTAACCGAGAAGAGATCCTCCCCAGTGGACAAAAGGCTCTCAGGTTGAAAACTAATTAAATTAACCGCATAGCAGGCATCAAAGCTGGACCAGCTAGCGTTCGGGCTCTTTACGACTTCTTGACCACCACCGTAGAGACTTAAACGTATAGGGTCACCCAACAACGCCCCTCCTAACGGAGAATCAGGGCCAAGATTATCAGTACCGAAACTATCACAGTACCTCACCTGCCCATCAATGAGGGTCTCTCGACCTTGATGATAACCATAACCCGCCAAAGGGTACGTCAACACCCATTCTGTGGAGGCGTTGATACTTTCCAGATTCACGATATCATTCGTTATCTTGGAGGCATTCAACGCTTTTGCAACAGCTTCTATTCCCCCCGTCACACGGGATAAATCGATCGTACTTCTGAGTGGGTGCTCATAAACCGATTCAATGCCTGTGTTGGACAACGCTGTCGCTGTATAGTTAACCGACACCGCCTCTTCTATATTGATTAGTGTGACGAACGCCCTCGCCTTTGGATTACTTACCGAAGTGACCCAGAGTAGCGGCTTTCCTGTCTGCCAACGGCCCCCGTCATCCCACCTTCCTATCAAGGTCGGACAAACAGTGTAAGGGTTTTTCGCCTCCGTATTATAGCGTAGTGAATAGACTTCTATACTGCCAATAGTATGAGCTATAGGAAACATGCGATTTCCACGACCATAACCACCCCACGATGGCTCGCCTATAGCACCACCGACAACACACATGCTGCCTGCATAACTCGCAAACGAAATGCCCGGCCCTCCTGGGTAGTCGCCAAAACTATCGGGAGACGACAATGCAGCACGAAGCACTCCATTTTTTGGTAAGTAAACGTTAAAAGCGCTAAATACATCGCCTGTCTCTGCACTACGCAGTTTCAGGTGCAACATACCTCCGTTATTATTAATATCGATATATGTATGCCACCCATTCTGCACGCTAAAAAAGGGGATAATAAGGGCTTCACCGTATCCATCATCTCTGACCTGAAGTGAAGTACTATCCTGAGCCTGTGCATTCATAATCCATAATACAAGTAGGCAGCAAAACGTCCTTATTTTACACATGGCGAATTATCCTTATTGATACAGGTAAAGTGGTGCGGTAATAACACTGAAAAATTCGCAAGAAAATTCTCGTCTCTCACCCTACTATTCACAAAGGTTGTCATACGAAAACCTAGCAGCGGCACCTTGCGAGGGATAATAGTTCCATGATCACTATTCCAAAAGAAGAGCTTAGCTTTAGAGGAGTCCCATAATATTTCGTCTGAATGGAAATAATAGTGAGCTTTACGAGCAAGACTAGAGGACGTATCGGTATCCTCCATATAAACTTCTAAGACTAGCAAATTTACAGCGTTGCAAAAGTAAGGCTCCGGCTTCATCGCCCACGCCGGAGTAAAGATGTCATCATTTGGATCGTCCATAAAAAAACGATCATCATCTTCGTCATAATAACTCTTCGTCATAGAATCAAAGTCTACTGTGTGATCAAAAAAAGTTCTAATAACCTCACAAGCATAAGTCCGCCCATCGATTACTTGCGCGTATGGCTTATCATTCTTATAGCCATCCAGCACATAGCTCACAACCCATTCTGTATTACCATTGATAGTGCTGACATTCACGATCTCATTTTCCAAACTCGTCACAGCCAAAGCGGCCTCGACCGCATCAAGCCCCCCAACTACACGTCTCAGGTCGACTGTATTGTTCGTTGGATGTTCGTGCCTATAGTCGATCGCAGTGCCTGTCAACGCTGTGGCAGAATACGTAGACGATAAGCCTTGATTAACGTTAACTAAATTTATATCCGCATAGATATGTGCTTCATTACGATAGGAGAAATTAACAAGACCACCCTCTTCGTTTGCCCAAAGGGCCCTACGAGCCTCACAACTAAGTGCTTTAAAGTCGGCAGGCAACACAAGATTGGTTGAATATACCTCTGCGCTACCAAGACTTTCGGCGATTAGAAACTCAGCACCTACGCCGCCAGAGCGTAATAATTGAGCATCTCCTCCAATCAGGCAAGCGCCCTCGGCAATACGCAATATTGTATGACCTGCGTCATTCTCAGAAATACTCGCGCGGAAGGTTTCATAACCATCGGGGTAATAGGAGAATGTTGTGATGACCTCTCCCGTTTTGCCACTGCGAAGCTTGATATGTAATAACTCAGAAGCGCTAGGGTTATATATATTGAAGTAGGTGTCCCAACCGTTTTCGGATGTGTAAAACGGAATAATTAACACCTCTCCTGAACCATCGGGGGAGATACTAACACGCTCGTTCTCTGCCAATACTAACGAAGACAGACAAGCGGCAGCAAAGAGAAAAACAACAGAGAAAAACCGAAAGACCACCTTCATGTAAACTCCCTTTTCATCATCAGCTATTCCATTACATCATTCAGTTGTATTACATAATACACAGGGCATCAAGTCAGAAACAAAATACACTCTGAGCACTACTTACTCAAGATAAACGTTTCAATTAACCAACACTCTCTTTTAAGTTTGACTCTTGAGCGTGAAGATAAGAAGCCCGGAGAACCGGGCTTTATTTTCATCACATATTCGGGTAGTTAGGCC
>NPIE01003622.1_pt1 | contig 102382 bp, 89 predicted proteins | sample 8637661 | NCBI WGS metagenome assembly NPIE01 (sample SAMN07420842, study PRJNA396082) | bioreactor metagenome | isolation source: sample BA12 brine-fed electro-methanogenic bioreactor BA | place: Japan: Kochi | collected 2016-12-09
CCAATATGTTAGGGTCCTGTTTTTAAAATAAGAACGAAAGTCCTGTAAGAGATTCAAGTATCAGGTGCCCGTGTCCGTACATCAAGTCTTCATGCTGTTACAGCAGAATCCGAGAGCATATAACAATCAAGAAAGGAGGGTTTGGGTTAAAGATCAGATAGCAACCCTCTTATCTTCCAATCTCTCCTGAGCTCTTTCCAGAGAAATGTTCCTTGAGCTGAAAAGCAGATCGCCACCAGAGTGGACAACAACAAGATTAGAATCACCTGACAGCCATAGTGGTGAAGATGCAAGGTCGAACCCGTACATCCAGCTTTCGTGAAAGCTTTCGCCTGATATCCAGGTAATTGAATCACTTACACCTGAAAGGAAGAGCCCAAGCGCCCGTTCACTCCGACTGAAACAAGATGCATAGCCAATCAAATCGCCACACTGGAATGGACCCCTAGTCGAGACAAGGGTATCCTCATGATGCCTGTACATGTTGAGACTAACATCTACCGCCGGATAATCAGGATATCTCTGGAAAAACACCAAGTAACCTTCGGGTTCCTCCCCAAGAAGGCTCTCCCAGAGTCTTTCCACTCCTCCAAGGTATCTTTGGGATTCAATTCCAGCACATATAAGAGGTGTGGTGTAGTCCCCTGGCCAGAAAGTTCCGAATCCACCAACGGTTTCCTCGACGCCATGAAACAAGACCGGGCCTCTACCGGGAAGTTCCGCTGAAATTCTGGCTATGCGTTCTGATTGGACCTCAACTGACTTTGAGGCCTCTCCGAGAATTTTCACTTGATCTATTGACTGGGAGAATACGCCTGCAAGAAACACCAGAAACAACGGGATAATGGCTCTGCTTCCCTGGAGCCTCTGTACCAGATTAGCTGCAAAGAGAACTGCAGCTGGCATTGCAGCAACCGCAAGGTCTGATCTGGCAGGGAGATTGCTTACAGGAAGAATCATAAAGATACCCAGCGACCCCAGCAGGATCCTGATGGGCCAGCTGTGAGCAGCAAAATACACAGCACTGGCAAAGACCAGCAGCAGGATTCTCACCGGTATGCCAGACAGCCATGGAGACCATGGAGCAGCATTCTGAACCAGTAATGTTCTCACCATGAAAAGACCGAATTGAGTGCTTTCTCCGTAGTTCACACTGAATCCCATTGCCAAGTATCTTAGAACACCGTAAACGGTAAGAGCCCCCAGTGCTGCAAAGAGAGCAGTTATGAAAGTGCGTTTTTTACTGTCCCCTATACAACCGCAGTATGAAGCAAAGGCCAGAACAGGAAATGCCGTAAGTCCTGTTTCCTTAAACAGAAGAGAAATCAGATAGAGGATTGATCCACAAACAAGATACCTTTTCCTTGTAGTACATCTGCCCCACTTATGATAAAACACCACAGAAAGAAGCAGGGGGATCAGGGCGAGAAGAGTTGTTCTCCAGGATACCCTTGCTACAGAAACAGCAACTGGTCCTGAAAACACGAAGAAAGCTGTGGCTGCATTCATCGCAAGTTTTGAGTGTATGAAACACCGGAGAAACAATCTCATAGCCGCAACGGCACCTGCCAAGATGATCAGATTTGTGAGATGCCATCCCCACTGACCGGTTACATCCCACAGGGCATTGTCCAAGGCCCAACTGAAAACCATCAGAGGGCGATAGCCACCTCCTGCTTCGCCCACAAAAGCGATCGGCACCTCAGTCAGTTTGTGGCTGCAATCGAGAAAATCATCTGTGAGAAAGCCAGTCCAGAGGGTAGGGAGGTAAAGGATTAACCCACAAAAAAAGGTCAGAGCTGTAACAAGCTTCTCATCAGAAAACTTGATGAACTTCAAGGGAACCTCTTCTTCCAAAAACAGGTGCAGGTGTATCAGTAGTCAGTATGGTAATACTAAGACTTTCACCTGCCAAGGGGGAGGTTGCAAGAAAGAACAGCCCATTTCCTAAATAGTGAACCAGAGCAGCTCTGCTCCCCCAACTACCCAGCAGGGTTGCATCAGTGACATTAAGAACAACTCTACTGTTGTCGAAATCAGATGAAACAAGATCATCACTTAGACAGTACAATCGTTTATCCACATTAATGATTTGGATAGTGAACGTCTCGGTGTACTGGTACAAAATTGACTCAGACGTCCACTCGGTGCTGAAGGCTTCAGAAGGTATATCAGGTCTTTCGAAGCTTTCATTATAAAAACACTCTGAGAAAACACTTTCTTCGGATTCATCCCAATGGTTAACTCTACAGTTTCTAGTTCTTGGGTCACAGGATTCACTACCCAGATATCCGCATTCCGCAATTGCCAAGTAGTACTCCTCGGTGTTAAGAACACTCTGTACCCCAACAAGGGCCATATCCGAAACAAACTCAACATAGGTGTCTTCCAGGAGAGTTCCGCAGTCGGTATTTTCTCTTATAACCCCGCCAATACCTTGCTTCCAGGAATATCCCGAGATCACGGTTCTGTCACCTGAAACTACAGGTCCATACTCGCAGGAAATCCAATGACCAAGCGCCTTGTTATTTGTCAAGCTCTCAAGAGTGTAGTTAGGCCTGGTAGCAGGATTACTGATGTACTCTCCCACGTAGTTTTCAGTTGCAACTAGGATATCGACATAGCCATCACTATTATAATCGGACAATGCGCCCCTCCAGAAAGAATTGGGAGCATCATCATGGATTGCGGAAATAGGGATTGGTTGAGGATTAAGGCTGTAATCACCTGCAAAGGAATATTGACCTGCAAGATAATGAGGATGATCGTTTGCAGGAAAAACCAGAACATCAATTATGTCATCGAAATTGCAATCGCAAAGAAGAACATCCATTGGATCCCATGAAGTTTCTGCCGAGACGACATTCATTGTTGTACCCAGTGTACCATTTTCATTCTCAAATACACCCACATATCCATCATTACCTGAAGTTACACTTGATGTGAAGAGCAGATCCTCATCACCGTCTTCATCATAGTCAAACCATATACATGATTGAAAGCCATTTTTGTTGCTGACTGGCGATACCCACTCCAACGAAAAAGGGGGAATTGAGTTGTTCTGAAACTCCACCACATAGATTCTTCCGTCTGCTAAATATTCCCCGGTAATGGAATAGGTTGTGAAGGCTATTTCTGCCTTTTGGTCATCATCATAATCCCAAACCGCCACATCTGTAACCATTGGGTACATAGATCCAGTCCACTGAGGATGAACGTATTGATGAATTCCTGTTGAAATAACTACTATCATGGTTAGATACATCATTTTACCAGAACTACCTTTCTAGAGTCGACTATCTCATTGTCAGAGAACAGACAGACAAAGTACATAGCTTCAGGTATGCTTGTATCATCCCAGACCCAGGTGAAGACCAGACCGTCTTCATAGTTAGAACCTGGAACCCTTGCGATTGTTCTGCCCACAAGGTCCAAAACTGCAACTTAAAACTGACGATTAAATGTGGAAGGAACAGTCACTGTGATTGAGTTGCCCGCTCTGCTCCAGATTGGCTGAACCGATTCGATGGGGTGAGCTGATTCTTGCTGATTGGTGTAGATGTATTCTAAATAGGATATGTAACCATTAACCTGAACAGTAACACTGCCGTTTCCGATAATCACCGGGGTTATAACAGGCTCTCCGCGTAGATTGGTCTGCTGGACATCAACTACCCCCGGAGGTAAAGGTAAACGAACTGTATGATTCTGGTTGTAATCGAAGTTTGACAAGAGGATTTCCCTTGTTGTTCTCAATGCTAATACCTCCTCAGATTGAGACGATCCTGAGGAATACTTCCAGATACATATCTTCCCCTGTGGTACTGATCTTGAATCATCGAAATTCATGCAAGTCAACCCCCCTAAAAGGCTTGATTGATGACGATACCCATAGTCAGCCCAATACTCAAGACCTGAACCGGTGTAATTGACATTGTACCAGGAGTTCTCCGTTGGTACCCACCATTTATCTGCACTAGCTGGATAGGGAGCGATCATATCCATGTGATTAGACTGAAGGAGCATAAGATTCACAGTCAGGAAGTAGTTAGCCCTCCACTTCGTATAGATCTGTTCCGATGATGGATAAAGAGGATAATCGTTGTATGTGAATGTTGGACAATACTCCATGGCGAACTGACTTATCTCTGTCCAGTCAAAAGGCGGGAAACTCTGGGATAGGAACAGATCATTTAAAAGCTCTGGAAGCTCCTCTGGTCTAGTGGAGTACATGGGATCACCCTGATCCAGAACAAGTGGATCGTACCATTCTCTGTATACCCAACCCATTGGTTCCTTAGTATGTTCGAAATAGGGATGCCAGTGAAGTGAACTTGGCATGGTCGCCCAGGCAATCGCAAAGGGAACAACATCTCCTTGCTGCCACCAGTATGGATACTCGTGGGTGAATACAGGTTGCAATCTAGCTTCGGTATTCATTTCCCAATCATATCCAAGCTCCGTGTGTGCAGGAGATAAAAAGCCACCGGTAACAACCTCAATATTTGGATCTGCTTCACTAGCAGCTGTGGCGGCCAACGCAGCGGATTCGCCATACTTGATCATTCCTAGAAACACATCGGGAGGATCACCTATCCCTCCCATATGGCCACAGCCATCAGGTTCATTCCATAATCCAATACCGGTGATTCCATTCGACAAACCTAAAACACCACCGGTTTTGTACCTGTTTACTACTGCTGAAACAAGGTCAGCATACCAATCAATTGTTTCGGGAATATGGTTAATCATTCCTGTTGTAGTGTTCCAGCCACTCATCCAACGGGGGGTGTAGCCGGCTTCAAGGTAGATTTTTACTGGAGTGCCGTTATTGGTCAAATTGGATAGGCTCCCAATTCTCTCGTCAGAGACAGACCAGAGATACATTCCGTGATATGGGTTCAGAACTCCTGAAACACTGTGTTCAAAAACAGAAGTGAAGTTCCCTCCATCAAGAAACTCCTCTATAAGATCGATGGGATAGTCTCCTCCGGTATTAATACCGAACTCAATACTCCCTATCAGGAAAATGAGAATCGAAAGCACAGCCAACCCCCTCAAATGATAGGAAAACTGGTTTTCCTTAATCCCCTATCTACTCCTTAAGTAGCTTATCGGGAACGTATCATCAAATATCTTCACCAATCTAATTACGAATACTGATGATAGTACCCAAACTCCATCATTGTCAACAGATTCGAGTAGCCCGGGGAACCGCCCCCTCTGGCTCTCTCAGAACCGTACGTGAGTGTCTCGCTCATACGGCTCGTATTGTCCAGCCTTCCGATAGAGCAATCCCCAATGACCAAATGAACAGGATACTGCCATACTGTCCTGATGCATTGAACTCTTTTGTTGCGCTTTCGGTATCGTCTGAGATGCTAACTGAACTGCGATAACTCATAACCGTTCGGGTTAAGAAATACCAGGAAGATGAACTCCTGGATCTTGTTGTGGGATAACCCCACACACTCACCCAGCATCTGCGGGCTGGTTATCCCCATCAAGGTAAAGCTTGATACCCTTTCTGATTCATTTCAACTAAATATCGCTTCTGAGGAAGTCGGAGGTGTGGAACTCAAGCTGGGTAGTAACAGTGTAATCGTCCCTTACCCAGGGCTCGGTTCTCTGAATGAGTTCTTCAAGGGGCGGAACCTTAAAAGACATGAAAAGGGCAAGTGTCAGAACTGACATTCTATCCTCCAGCCCTGAAAAAGTAGCCCCTCTGCTTCCCTCCTCCTGTCCACGCTGAGGGGCGACAGACAATGGAGGTGGCCGCTGAACCGGCTACATGGGATTATCGGTCTCCACGGTGGTTTCACCCTTATCGAAGAGCTTCTTAACGGAATCGCTTGTAAGTGTTATCAGCGTGAACACACCCAGTATGGTTCCCAGGGGCATGAAAATGCACAGCACCGCCGCCGCAACCAGGCAGAGCTGGTACTTCTCCTGCTTTTCAAGGTTCTTTCCGGCGATGAACACCAGTAGGGCAAGCCCCCAGCCCACAAGTATTATCAGCCCGGCGAAAAAGGCGAAGAAACCTCCCACGAGGCCCATTGCCGGTTCCTCCTCGGCCACTCCGCCGAAGATCATGGTAACCCCCATGAGCATGTGGATGAGAGGGAAGCAGGCCACAAGGGCGATGAGACCCGCAAGAACGAAATGAAATATCGAAAGCAGATGCAGTGTGTCTTTGTCGGACGAAACGCTCATCATGGACACCTTTCCCCTTGAGTTAATCATAAGCTGTACAGAAACTAACCGATTTCCGTCGAAAGTCAATTTCCCCCTGAAAAACCTTATGTTCCCTGTGAACAGGAAAGGAGGGACCATGAGCAAATGGCCCGAGAACAGGGAAATGATGCGCTCCCACTTCGATTCCATGGAGGGGGAGGTTTCCGACCAGAACAGGGGCGTGGAACAGCCCCCGCTGGAAATACCCCAGCCGGAGGACGCGAATATTATCCACCTGCCGGACCCCGTCACGGCAGGGCTTCAGAAGGACGGCATCAGACAGTGCATTCTGGAGAGGAAGAGCAGGAGGAAATACACCGAGCAGCCCCTGAGCCTGGAGGAGGTCTCATTCCTTCTCTGGAGCACCCAGGGGGTTAAGAAGGTGGTTCCCGCCTACAATAATGGAAAGGCGACGCTGCGTACGGTGCCCTCCGCCGGGGCCAGGCATCCCTTCGAGACCTATCTTGCGGTTAACGGCGTTGTCGGGCTGGAACAGGGCATATACAGGTATTCCGCCCTTAATCACTCACTGACGCATCTGTTTGATGTGGAAGGCCTGGGCGTAAGGCTGACCGAGGCCTCGGTGGGTCAGAGTTTCGTGGGAAGGGCCCCTGTGGTTTTCATCTGGTCATGCAAGCCCTATCTGGGGGAATGGCGTTACATGGGAGAATCCCACAAGGTGATGCTGATAGACGCCGGGCATGTCTGCCAGAACCTTTACCTGGCGGCGGAGGCCCTGGGCCTGGGAACCGTGGGCATAGGGGCCTACTCCCAGAAACTGATAGACGAACTGCTGAAGCTGGACGGCGAAGAGGAATTCGTTGTCTACTACGCTCCGGTGGGCAGGATAGAGGGCTAACGCAGGGCCCGGTAGAACACGCCCCGTTCCATTTCGGTGGTTTCGATCCGGCCGGCGTCCTCAAGGGTGGCCAGATACTTGTTCGCCTCGTTCCTGTGGAGGTTCAGTATGCGGCAGAGGTCCTTCAGCGTGCATGGCCTCCGCCTGAGTGTTTCGTATATGGCCTCTTCAACATCCTTCCTGAAGGACGCCTTCTCCTTCCTTACGGTGGCTGAAGCTATCACTTCAGTACCCGGGAACCCCCAGTCAAGGGCAATCGCCTCCAGCCACTCCCGGGGGGCGGGGCTCAGGCCCGCCACGGCGCCGGGACGGTCAAGGGTGTTCAGCTGCACCCGGTGGGGTTCGATGAGGCCTATGGCCTCCTTAAGGCTGTTCAGGTTCTCTTCGCAGTCGTTGTAACCGGGAAGCAGAAATACCTCCAGCCACATTTCACCGGAAAACTGCCGCCTGAGCGCGGCGAGACCCTCTATGTGCTCCCTTACATCCAGCCGGGGATGGGGCCTGTTGATCCTGTGAAATGCCCCATTGGAACCGGCATCCAGGGAGGGCATCACAAGGTCCGCCCCCAGTATTTCCCTGCGGACCGGCGGGTCATTGAAAAGGGTTCCGTTGGTGAGCACTGCCACGGGAACCGCTGAAATGTCTTTCACCAGCCGGATCACATCTCCTATCCGGCTGTTCAGCACCGGCTCCCCGGAGCCCGAGAAGGTGATGTAGTCCGGTGCCGGGTTTTCCCGCAGATAACGCTCCAGCTCCTCCTTTACCTCCTGGAAGGGCACATACTCATCCCTGGTTGCAGTGAGCCGGGTGGTCTCGCCGCACTCGCAGTAAACGCAGTTCAGTGTGCATACCTTGTGGGGAACAAGGTCTATGCCCAGGGAAACCCCAAGCCTTCTGGAGGGAACCGGGCCGAAGAGGTGGCTGAAGGCCATCAGTCGTAGGCCAGGCGTGTTTCTGTGTCGTCAAGGGCAGGGGACAGCAGCTCGCTCCATTTCTCGCCCTTCCATGTGCCCAGCGCCGCGTGAACAAGGTAGTACTTCTCGGGAATGGGATGGGTGCCGGCAACCACCGGGACACCGTAGCGTTCCTCGATGAACCTCATGAAGAAGTCCAGCCTGGGGCAGGGGGGGTAGCCCACGATGAGCCCCGTGGCCAGGTGTATCACCTGGGCGCCGTTCTTTATCATCTCCCGGGGCACATACTCCACATTGCCCCCGGGGCACCCTCCGCAGGTGCCGTAGCCCACCACTTCCACCTCGGTGTCCGCGGGGTAGCGTCTGAAGGCGCCGGCCCTCTCCCGGATGGCCCTGAAACACTTCCCGCCGCCGCAGGTGTGGTATCTGTGGCAGATGATTATGCCAATCTTCGTCTTTTCCATTTCTACCCTTCCCCTTTCAGGGCGTATTTAAGGATCAGATCGTTCTCATTCACGCCGATGTCCCTGGCTATTACCGGGCATTTCGCCTTGAGAAGGAAGAACACCGGTCCGGTGGTTCCCGAAAGCCCCTCGTAGTTCCCCTGCCCCTTGCTGATGATCATGGGTGAGTCATCGAAAAGCTCCATGAAGGAAGGGCTGCACAGCCGGGGGACCACCCCCGGGGCCGGCGACCCCGATGAGACTATCCGGGCAGCTTCCCCCAGCCCCGAGGCCAGGGCGTCTTCCAGCGTAACATCGTTTATCACCGCCCTGGAACGGACGGCATAGGTTACCGGTTTTTCCATGGTTTCTATCAGAAGCCTGTCGAATACCGATTCACCGGCGTTGTCGCCAAGGTAGAGAACGGTTTCCGCGGCGGAAAGCCTTTCCCGGAACTCTTTCATGTGATCTATTGCGAAAGGGCGGTTGAGCACCGCCTCGATGTCCTTTTCTATGTCAAAATCCCTGCCGGTGCCCAGGTCGATCACATTCCCGGCTATGGCTATTCCCACCGCGGTCCGAAGGGGGTCCGGAGAATTCCGCACCCTTTCCTTCATTGCCGGGTAGAGCCCCAGGGCCTCTTGAATGTGCCTTTTCTTGGCCCCGCTGAAGGGGTCGTCCACACCGGTTATCTCCCTTACGTCTTCGTAGATCATCAGGGCTATCTCCGGTGGAGTGAGATCAAGGGGAATATCCTTTATTCGGCATCCCGCCCGGTCGAGAAGTTCTTTCAGAACCGTCTCGCTGGAGGTTGCCGCACGGCCTGCCCGAAGGGCCTGGCCCATGAAACAGGGAATGCAGTCGAGGAAGGTTTTCACCCCGGCCGGGCCTTCTCCACCGGAAAGGAGTAACACCTGCCGGCGCCGCCGGGAAGGAACTTCTCCGGAAAAAGCCTTCTTATCTCGTCGATGTGGGCTGTGCAGTGGGTGGGGCAAACGCTTTCCACCCCCTGAAGAAGGTGGTAGGAGTCAAAGCCGTGGAGACCACCGAGAACGGCACGGACCTCGCCGTGCCTCCGGGCCACTTCCAGTATGGTTCCAAGCCCGGGATGGGAACAGCCGGCAACAACGAGGAAACCCCTGTCCAGGGGAACCAGAAGCGACTGCTCCAGAGAGTTCAGTTCCCCGGTTGACCAGAAGCCGTCCCCTATCTCCATCTCCCCGGAAACGCTCACCACCTCGTATCCCCTCTTCACCCCCCGCAGGCTCCGGGGGATGAATATCCTGGCCCTGGGGCAGGCCCAGATGGCGGCGGACAGCCCCCCTATGTGGTCGAAGTGGTTGTGGGAAACGAACACCGTGTCCGCCGAGGACAGATCGACGCCCATGGCGGCTGCGTTGGACAGAAGGATATTGCCGTCGGCCCCGGCGTCGAAGAGTATCTTTCTCTTTGCCGTGTCGATGAACGCGGAAAAGCCCCAGTCCGCCTCCAGACCTTCTATCGCCCTGTTGTCATAGAGAATGCTGACCCTTACCAACTCCGCCTCCATCACAGCGGGTTCTCCGGCGGGGATCCGGAACCTGCTGCGGTTAGCATCAGGCCCCGGGGCTCCGGAGTCAAGTATGCCCCGGGAGGGCTGCACCGCCTGGGGACGGGGAGCCTTGTCCGCCGGGGCTCCTGCACCGATATTCAGCGGATGAAACGCATGACCGTGCTGCTGAGAATACTGAGAAGATGGGAAGTGATCTGCCTTCTCGCCGGGCTGCTTGTCCTGGCTGTTCATCCGGCAATAGGGGATCATATTCCCGGCTCTGTCTCGGGAATACTTTTCCTCGCCGGTCTGCTCTCTTTCATCACAGGGCTTTTCGCCCTGGGCTTCCGCTTCACCAGGTTCCTGGCAAAAAGGCTTTTCCACAGGGTGCGCAGCAAGATAGTGGCCACTTACCTCCTCACCGGTGTCCTTCCCCTGGGACTGATAACTGTGCTTTTCATTCTGCTGCTTCAGGCGTTCCTCGTGCAGCTTGCCAGCTATCAGATGGACAGGGCACTCCGGAAGGAGTTCATGGGCCTTGAGTCGGCATATCTCCGTGAAATTTCCGGTATGGATGGCATTGGCCGGGACTATCCCGGTTTCAGGTTCGTCGCATCCCCCGATGACAGTTCCTGGGTCTTCGCAGGGGAGCCTTCCCCGGGGGTGTTGCCCCCGGATTCCTCAAGAATGTTCTACATAGCCTCTGAAGACACCGTCTTCATGGCCGTGACCCTTTTGCATGAAAGCCCGGTAACCGTGGCGGCGCCCCTGACCGGAAGCCTCCGGGAAAGGCTTCAGGAAGATCTGGGAGGGGAATTCATCTATACCCGGGGCATTCCGGACCTGGCCGGGGAAGAGGCCCCCGGGGAGATAACGGTCAGCCTCGGTTCTGACAGCGAAATTTCTCCCGGTGTTACCTTCGCCCTGGCGCCGGAAGTCGCGACGGACATCGAGACATGGCTGGATACACAGCCCGGGGGCTGGGACTACCTCACCGCCTATACACTGGACAGGGGCTATCTCATCAAACCCGGTGAACCTCCTGGGGAGGCAATGATCCTCGGCCTTCTTCGAACCAGGTTCTCCTTCACCGCCGGGAGGGTCATGCAGGGAGCCCTTCCGGAAAACCTCCCCATGCAGAAGGTCTTCATGTGGCTGGCTCTGGGGCTTGGTGTGATCTTCGGGGCCATCGAGCTGGTGGCACTCATCATCAGCCTTGTCCTTTCCCGCTCCATCACCAGGACCATCGCCCAGCTCCACAGAAAGGCGGACTGCGTTGCCGACGGAGACTTCTCATACAGAATAGACTCGAAGCGTACGGACCAGCTGGGGCTTCTGGCCTCATCCTTCGACAGGATGTCCGACTCTCTGGAGGAACTCCTTGAAAAGGAAAAGGAAAAGGAGCGGCTTGAGAGGGACATCGCCATAGCCAGGGAGGTCCAGGGGATGTTCTTCCCGGTTTCCTTCCCGAAGAGCAGCGGCATTACCATGCTGGGAAGGTGTCTCCCTGCCAGGATGGTGTCCGGGGATTACTACGACTGCATTACACATCCCGAGGGCTGCATCGATTTCTTCATAGGCGACATCTGCGGCAAGGGGATAGCAGCCGCCCTGCTCATGGCCGCTTCTCATACGTTTCTTCGGTCCGAGGCTGTGCGCAGGCCCCTGCTCTCCCTTCCTGAGATAATCGCCGGGCTGAACGACTACCTGGTCCGCTACAGCGCCGAGGGCAAGTTCTCCACCCTTTTCTACGGAAGGCTCGACCCGGAGAAACGAACCCTCACATACTGCAACGGAGGCCACCCTCCACCGCTGCTGTTCAGAAAAGGCGGAGTTACAGAGCTGAAGGCAGGGGGCATCATCCCCGGGGTGGTCAAAGGTTCCCGGTATCTTCAGGAGACCATTACACTGGAATCAGGTGACCTGCTGGCTGCCTTCACCGACGGCTTCACCGAGGTTTTCGACGGGAACGACCTGGAGCTGGGTGAAGCCCGTCTGGCGGAGAAGATAGCAGGGTCCCTTGATGAAAGCCTGGAAGAAATAGTCCGAAGGCTTGTGGGCCTTGCCGAGGGCTGGTCCGCCTCCGGGGAACAGACCGATGACATGACCATTTTCCTCGTTGGTGTGGAATGAGCCCGGCAAGGGAGGGATACCATGAACACTGACCTTCGAAGGCTCCAGTGATGGCAACCCACTCCATCGAAGAGCTTGGCTACGGAAGAACGGATATGGGGGAACTGGTCCTCCGGAGCAGAATGTCCCCATCGGTTCGTGACATGGTTTACGAGATAACCATCAACGGAGAAATGCTCATGTCCAGCGCGGTGAACACAAGTGAAAGGGCCCTGGCGACCCTTGCCCTCGACGGCCTGCCCGGCGGGGAACTTAAAGTGCTTGTGGGGGGCCTGGGGCTGGGCTGCACCGCCGCTGCGGTCCTTGAATACCAGCGGGTCAGCGGTGTTGTTGTGGTGGAGCTCTTCAAACCGGTGATCCACTGGCACAACAAAGGGCTGGTTCCGGCCGCTTCCGGGCTGGTGGGCGACCCAAGGTGTTCCTTCCTCCAGGGGGATTTCTTTGAGTTCGTGAAAACACCGTCTCCCGCTGCGAAATACGACGCCATACTGCTGGACATAGACCATGCCCCTGATTCACTGCTCCATTCAAGGCACGGAGACTTTTACGGGAAGGAGGGGCTCAGGGGTGTTTCCCGTCTGCTGAAGCCAGGGGGGGTCTTTGCCCTCTGGTCCGCCTGGAGGCCCGGGGAAGGATTCCTGGAAAACCTTCGCAGTGTCTTTCCATCCGTGGCCTGTCACGATGTGAAGTTCTACAATCCCCACATCAGCTCCATGGACACCAACTGCATAATAGTCTCGGGACCGGTGTGACACACCCGTTACTGAATCGTTCATTTTCGAACTTGTGAGTAACGGCGATTCCCGTCATTCAAAGGGGGTTCAACCGGGGCTGGCAATAGGTGCCCCAGGGCCTCCTTCGAATTGCTATGCTGTTACAGTACATTTTTTATGCATTTTCTTCACACTCCGTAACGACGGGACGCCCTTTGTTTGTGTTCCCGTTACCCCCGGCATATATTACCGGTTGCCTGCGATTTTGCGGGCCGATCACATACACCAGAAGCACCGTCTTCATTTTTACCGGTGTCAGCATCGGTAGGAGGTACAGAAATGTCCAAGAGTTTCGATGCCTTTAAGATGGCACAGGATCAGTTCGATCAGGTCGCGGAACAGCTCGATCTCGAGCAGGGCGTAAGAGCGTTTCTCCGTGAGCCCATGAGGGAATACCATTTCACCATTCCCGTGCACATGGATGACGGCTCCGTAAAGGTATTCAAGGGTTTCAGGGTTCAGCACAGCGATGTCCGCGGACCCTGCAAGGGCGGAATAAGGTTCCACCCCGATGAGACCATCAGCACTGTGAAGGCCCTGGCTACCTGGATGACCTGGAAAACTGCAGTGGTGGACATTCCCCTTGGCGGCGGCAAAGGCGGTGTTATCTGCGACCCCCATGAACTTTCCATGCGTGAACAGGAACAGATCTGCCGCGGCTGGATCCGCAATGTATGGAAGAACATCGGCCCGGTTCAGGACGTTCCCGCACCGGATGTGATGACCACCCCCCAGCACATGCTCTGGATGATGGACGAGTACGAAGCCCTCACCGGCGGCAAGTTCCCCGGTGTCATCACAGGCAAGCCCGTTGGAAGCGGCGGTTCTCTGGGCAGGACCGAAGCAACCGGTTTCGGCGCCATATACACCGTCCGTGAGGCCCTGAAGCGCATGGGAGTCGACATCAACGGCGCCACCATGGCATGCCAGGGATTCGGCAATGTGGTTCAGTACGCCGCCGACCTCTTCATTCAGTACGGCGGCAAGGTAGTCTGCATCTCCTGCTGGGATCAGAAGGACATGAAGTCCTACACATACCGCAAAATGGAGGGGATCGACCTCCAGTTCATACTCAGCATAACCAACAGGTTCGGAACCGTCGACGCCGAGAAGGCGGTCGGCGCCGGCTACGAGCAGCTCTCCGGTGAAGCCTGGATCGAAACTGAAGCCGATGTGCTCCTTCCCGGCGCACTTGAGAACCAGATAAACGCCGACACCGTCGGCCGGATTCACTCCAGGGTGAAGGTTGTCGCCGAGGGCGCCAACGGCCCCACCACTCCGGAAGCCGATGCTGTCCTGAAGGAAAAGGGCATCTTCGTAATTCCCGACTTCCTCTGCAACGCCGGCGGAGTCACCTGCTCCTACTTCGAGCAGGTACAGAACAACATGAACTACTACTGGGAAAAGGACGAAGTCCTCTCCAAGCTCGACACGAAAATGACAACGGCGTTCCACGCGGTTGCCGACCTCGCCGAGACAAACTCCCTCTACATGCGCGACGCGGCATACATGATAGCCATCGACAGGGTGGCCAGCGCTGCGAAAATGCGGGGTCTCGTGTAGTTTCAACGGTTATCTTGAAAGGCCGGGGCTATTCGCCCCGGTCTTTTTTTTTCCCGGTGCACCGGTTAGTATTTCACCGGTTGAGTACCTGACTTCATGCCAGAAAGGCTGTCATAGATGAATCCATTGGAAAGCACAGGGATATCCCCGGAGGGTACGCCGGAGTGGAAAATAATCATCAAGCTCCTCAGGGAGACCGACCCCGAGCTCCTGAGCCGTCTCAGCAGGAAAATGATGAACTACCTGTACCGCAGGAAGGTTAACCGCATATCAAGGATAATGGAGGAATACCTTCCCAAACACTCCAATCCCGTTGAAACCGGTGACATGTACGGCGAGAATCAGCCGGCTCCACGGATCGATTACGAGATAATCGAGGGACTCACCACCCAGGTCTTCAGGCTGGCTGAAGAGGTCCTTTCCCCGGAGGAGATAACCATGGCCCTCCACCGCTGGATGCGGTATGAGAAGCTGAGGTTCCTCTCCATGACAGCAGGCAGAAGGGATGTTCCCCTGGGCCAGCTCCAGGAGGCCCTGAGCAGGTACGACAACCTTCCCCAGCGAAGCAAGAAAATGGAGGCCAAGGACAGGGAAAGCATAATCGTGGACCTTACCAGGCGGGTCTTCACCGACGATCTCAGGTTCATCAACACAATACGGAAGCATGTGAGCATCAGCGACTTCGGCGAGGTTCTCAGCCACACCATCGGTCCCAACAACAGCAACGGAAAAATGGGCGGGAAGGCCGCCGGGCTGTTCAGGGCGCGGAAAATTCTCTGTTCCCATAAAAAATCCCACACCGTTCTCAGGAACCTGAAGGTCCCCAGGACCTGGTACATCGCCTCCGACGCCGTGCTCGAGTTCATCAGGCACAACGCCCTCGAGGAAATGATGGCCATCAAGTACGCCCACCCCGACGAGATACGCCAGGAATACCAGCTTCTGGAACAGGTCTTCAAACATTCCGTCATGCCATTCAGCGTAAAGACCGGCCTTGAGCAGGCACTGGACTACTTCGGAACCACCCCCCTTGTCGTTCGCTCCTCAAGCCTTCTGGAAGACAGCACCGGCGCCGCCTTCGCCGGGAAGTATAAAAGCCTTTTCGTGGCCAATCAGGGAACCAAGCTGGAAAGACTTGACGCCCTTGTGGACGCCGTTCTGGAGATATACGCCAGCATCTTCGGCCCCGACCCCATCGAATACCGCAGGGAGAGGGGTCTTCTGGACTTCAACGAAGAGATGGGGATACTGATACAGGAGGTGGTGGGGACCAGAATAGGCAAATACTACTTCCCTCCCTTCGCCGGTGTGGCCTTCAGCAGGAATGACTACAGATGGTCTCCCAGAATAAAGGCCGAAGACGGCATAGTCCGGTTCGTGGCCGGCCTGGGAACCAGGGCGGTGGATCGCACCGGTCAGGATTTTCCGGTGCTGATGAGCCCGGGGCAGCCAAGGCTCCGGATCAATGTGAGCACCGATGAAATGCTGCGTTACGCCCAGAAAAGCATGGATGTTGTTAACCTGGAAAGGGGTATGCTGGAAACGGTATCCGTTGACAGGATGATAAAGGAATACGGTTCCCGGATACCCTGTCTGCCCTATCTGGTCTCCACCATAGACGAGGGCAACATACACCTGTCCCCCGGCTCCATGCTGAACATACAGAAGAAGGACACCATCATTACCTTCCACAACATGCTGGAGAAGAGCCCTGTTCCCCTTTTCTTCAAGACCGCCCTGGGCATACTGGAGGAGGAGATAGGAATGCCCGTGGACATCGAGTTCGCCTACGGCCCTGACATCCATACCCCCTACCTTCTCCAGTGCAGGCCCCAGAGCGTAGGCGCCGGAGCCGTGGACACCACAATACCAGCGGGAATAGAGGAGGACAGGATACTCTTCACCGCCGGAAGGTACATCATGTCCGGTGCCTGCCACGGCATCGAGTACATCGTCTATGTGGACGGCCAGGGCTACGACGATGTGGAAAGCAGGGATGAGCTCCTTGAGATAGGGCGGATAATAGGCCGGCTCAATCAGAACCTCCCCGTGAAGAAGTTCGTTCTCATAGGTCCTGGCCGGTGGGGAAGCAAGGGGGACATCAAACTGGGTGTCCATGTGGGCTACAGCGACATAAACAACACAGCAATGCTGATAGAGGTGGCCAGGGAAAAGAAGGGCCATGTGCCCGACCTCTCCTTCGGCACCCACTTCTTCCAGGACCTCGTGGAGGCGGACATCAGATACATGCCCCTCTATCCCGACGACGAGGGGGTGGTGTTCAGGGAGGACGCCTTCTTCAGCCCCAAGAACCGTCTTGCGGAAATACTGCCGAACGCCGAGGCCTTTGAAGGGATCATCCGTGTGGTGAAGGTATCAGATCTGCTCCAGGGCGCAACTCTCTCGGTGATACTGGACAGCGAAACCGATTCAGGAATAGCCTTCCTGAGGACCGACTGAAACAAAGCGGCCCCCCGCCCGGGGCGGGGGGCCTTGTTTCCGTGACCTTATCTGACCTAGACTATTCCCTGGGCCATCATTGCGTCGGCAACCTTGCGGAAGCCAGCGGCGTTGGCGCCGAGGACATAGTTGCCGGGGTCGCCGTAGTACTCGGCGGCTTCGAAGGCCTGCTTGTGGATCTCTATCATGATGTTGTGAAGTTTTCTTTCAACTTCCTCGCTGGTCCAGCTGGAGAATATGGCGTTCTGGGCCATCTCCAGGCCTGAAGTGGCCACTCCGCCGGCGTTGGCGGCTTTGCCGGGACCATAAAGGACCTTGTGGTCCAGGAAGATCTTCACGCCATCGGGGGTGGTGGGCATGTTCGCCCCTTCGGATACCAGGAAAACACCATTGTTTACCAGATTCTGCGCGTCTTTGGCGTTTATCTCGTTCTGTGTGGCGCTGGGGAATGCGCAGTCGGCCTTGTGGTTCCACAGTGGATTGTAGTCGAGGTTGGGGTTCACCGGGGTGTAGACAGCGCTGGGGTACTTGTCCACGTACTCCTGGATACGGCCCCTGCGGACATTCTTCAGGTTCATTACGAAGTCGAGTTTTTCGGCGAAGATGCCCTCTTCATCGTAGATGTATCCGCTGGAATCGGAAAGGGTGACCACCTTGCCGCCAAGCTGATTGATCTTCTCGGTGGTGTACTGGGCCACATTTCCGCTGCCGGAAACCAGGCATGTCTTGCTGTGATAGCTGTCGCCCTTTGTCTTCAGCATTTCCTCGCCGAAGAAGACCGAGCCGTAGCCGGTTGCCTGGGGTCTGATGAGGCTTCCGCCGTACTCACGGCCCTTTCCAGTGAGAACCCCGCTCCACTCGTTGCGAAGCTTTTTGTACTGTCCGAAGAGGAAGCCGATCTCCCTTCCGCCAACGCCTATGTCGCCGGCGGGGACGTCGGTGGAGGGGCCTATGTGCCTGAAGAGCTCACTCATGAAGCTCTGGCAGAAACGCATGACCTCGTTGTCGGATTTGCCCTTGGGATCGAAGTCGGAGCCACCCTTGCCGCCGCCCATGGGGATGGTGGTGAGGGCGTTCTTGAACACCTGCTCGAAGGCGAGGAACTTGAGTATGCCGAGGTTGACAGAGGGGTGGAAACGGAGCCCGCCCTTGTAGGGACCGATGGCGCTGTTCATTTCGATGCGGAAGCCCCTGTTGACCTGAACTTCGCCGTCGTCCTTCACCCAGGGAACCCGGAACATGATTACCCGCTCGGGCTCGACCATTCTCTCGGGGATCTTCGCGCTCCTGTATTCGGGGTGTCTGTCGAGCACAACCTCGAGTGACTCGAGAACCTCTTCGACTGCCTGGTGGAATTCCGGCTGGTCCGGGTCCTTCTGCACGACTTTCTGGTAGAGTTCTTCCAGCATTCTCACACTCCTTTTCCGCGGACGAATTGAACAACAAGGACACTGCCGTTCGCATGACTATTCATACGGACCTGATAGACTACTGCCAGACCCCGGTGCTGTCAATACGGTTTTCTCACGCTGGAACAGCTTGACCGGTCGTCGAATACCTGTTCATAATATCCCCTCGAATCACTGTGTATATCGGCGGGCAGAACCTTCATGACTCATTCTGAACCACGGGAGGAAGCGGTTTGAAAACACCGGGCGGGGATAAGGAAAACAGGCTCAAACTGCACATGATGGAATCCACCCACCGTGACCTGAATTCATTCAGGGTACAGAACATCATGCTCCTATGCAGCCTCTACGACTACTACACGGTGGAAGAGGACGGCATGCTGGAGGACATACTGGCGAATTCCGGGGCGGGGGAGGCTGGAAGGATCCCCTCCTTCTATCAGGTCCCCGAGGGAGAAGCCGCCCTGACCCTTCTGAGGGACGGCAGTGCCGGCAAGTTCGACATGGTGATCTGCATGTCCGCAGGCGATCACATGCCCTTCGAGGAATTCACCGAAAGGGCCAGGGAAATACGGCCGGGGATCCCGGTGACTGTCCTCACCCACAACACCGAGGAACTCCGGAAGGTAACCGGAGGGAACCCCTATTCCCTGCCCTACAGGCTCTTCACCTGGATGGGCAGCGGCGAGATAATCAGCGGAATAATCCAGCTGGCCGAGAACACCGTGAACGCCGGCCACGACTGCGGAGAGAAGGGCGTTCCCTGCATGATGCTGGTTGAGGACGACGTGGCCTTCTATTCACGATATCTCCACCAGGGCATGAAGGTAGTGGACGAGAAGTGCGCCGCTTCCCTTTCCAGGATGAAGTCCATAACGAGGCGCAAGCTCAAGGCCAGGGCCAAGACCAAGCTGCTCCTTGCCACCGGCATGGAGGAGGCGGAATCAATCCTGGAAAGCTACGGTGGCTCCCTGGTGGCGGTGATAACCGACATGAGGTTCTCACAGAACGGCGACCACAGCAGAACGGCGGGGATAAGCCTCATTGAAAGGATAAGGGAGTACGATCCCAACATCCCCATTGTGCTCCAGACAAGCGAGAAGGGCGGCGGAAAGACAGCGGAAGAGCTGGGGGTGGCCTACATCGACAAGGGCTCACCGACACTCATCGCAGACCTCAGCAGCGTGCTCACCGATTACCTGGACTTCGAGGACCTCAGGTTCACCGAGCCGTCGGGAAATGTTATCAGGACAGTATCCAACATCCACGAGCTGGGTTCAGCCCTGGAAAAACTCCCCCGGGATGCCGTTGACCGCTGCTGGAACTCCGGCAGAATGAAAAGGTGGCTCAGGATACAGACCGAGCTTGAACTGGTTTCCTTCATGGAGCACGCCGCCGGGGCAAAGAAGGGTGAAAGACCCCTTCTTGAGGGCTACAGGCTATGGCAGGCGGAACAAAGGCGCGGATATGTAACGCCCTACAGCAGATCGTTCCACGAGGAGAACCTGATGTTCAGCAGGCTGGGGAACGGTTCCATGGGGGGCAAGGGCAGGGGTCTCGCCTTCATAGACAGGATGCTTGCGGCTAATCTGGAAGAGGACGCCTTCAAAAAGGTGTCGGTGTCGGTTCCCAACACCGTGATAATCACAACCGAGTTCTTTGACAAATTCGTACAGCGGAACGATCTCCATAGGTTTGCCATCGAATGCAGCGACGACGACAGGATCCACAGGGCTTTCCAGAAAGCGTCCCTCCCGGCAACCATACTGGGAGACCTGAGGGATTACATAAAGACCGTTACCACCCCTCTGGCGGTGCGGTCCTCCAGCCTTCTGGAAGACGCCATGTACCAGCCCTTCGCCGGCATCTACGCCACCAAAATGCTCCCCAACAACTCCATGGACCTCGAGGTCAGGTTCAGGCACCTGGTCAGCGCCATAAAGTTCGTTTACGCCTCCACCTTCATGCAGTCGGCCAAATCCTACATAAAGGCAACCAACCACCGGGTGGAAGAGGAGAAAATGGCGGTGCTGCTTCAGAAGGTAGAGGGCAGCCTCCACAGGAACCTGTTCTATCCGCACTTCTCCGGGGTTGGCCGCTCCTACGACTTCTACCCCGCTGGTTCAGCCAGACCTGAGGACGGCGTGGTGAATGTCGCCCTGGGCCTTGGGAAAGCCATCGTGGACGGCGGCATGTCCCTGAGGTTCACTCCGGCGTATCCCAGGGTCCTTCCACAGTTCGGCACCATGAAGGACATGATGGACAATTCCCAGAAGGGGTTCTTCGCAGTGGAGATGGACAACGCCCGCTGGGGCTCGAGAATGGACGAAGACCAGTACATAACCGGGCACGACCTTGAAAGGGCCGAGAAAGACGGCACCCTGGAATACCTGGGGTCCACCTACGACGCCATGAACGAAAGGGTGATGGACGGCATCACCAGGCCCGGGCCAAGGGTGGTGAGCTTCGCACACATACTGAAAAGCGGCGTCTTCCCCCTCCCCCGGATAACCGATTACCTGCTGAAGATGGGCGAGGAGTCCATGGGGTGCCCGGTTGAGATCGAGTTCGCCGTCACACTGGGGGAGAAAAGACCGCTCCCCGCCCGTTTCAGCCTTCTCCAGATCCGGCCCATGGTGGTAAACACCGACCTCGTCAGCGTGGACCCTGACAGCCTCGATCCCGACCGGCTCCTGTGCATAACCCAAACCGCCCTGGGCAACGGCACCATACAGGAGATAAGGGATGTGGTTTTCGTGAAGCGGGAGGTCTTCACCGCATCGAAGACAAGGGATATAATGAAACAGGTGGATGTGCTGAACAGGAAGCTGTTCCAGGCTGAGCGGCCCTACATACTCATAGGACCCGGCCGCTGGGGCTCCTCGGACCCCTGGCTGGGGATCCCGGTCACCTGGAACCAGATATCGGGAGCCAGGGTGATAGTGGAGGCAAGCCAGCCCAACATGAACATCGATCCCTCCCAGGGCTCGCATTTCTTCCAGAACATGACATCCCTGGGGGTGGTCTACTTCACCGTCCCACACAACAGGTCAGGGTCCATGATAAACTGGGCAAGGCTTGAGGGGATCGAGCCCGAGGAAGACCTCGAGCATGTGCGGCATATAAGGCTGGACGAACCGGTAAGCGTCATGGTGGACGGCCGCACCGGAACCGGCGCCATGGTCACCGGCTAGAAGTACCTCATCAGCTTGGCGTAAACGGTGAAAACCGGCTCTTCATCACCCTCAAGCACCTCCCCTGCAAGGAAGTGGAACCAGCTGCCCGGGGCATACTCCCAGCTGTAGAGTACGTTGCCCCAAATCCTGTCACTGATGGATGAACTCTCAACGGTATCCCAGTTCCTCCGGAACCTGGATGTCTGGCCGCTGAACCTAATCCGCATGTCCGCCCGGGGGAACAGCGTAGCTGAGATGTTCAGCGACCTCCAGTCGGAATCGGTCAGCTCCCATTCCTCTGTATCATGGTTATATCTGGTGGCGGCATCCTGCAGCCTGGCCGAGGGCTCTATGGAAATGAAGAGCGCCTGGAATGGTTTCATTCTGAGCCCAGCTGCGAGCTTCGCCGTGTGGGAATCCAGGTAATCACTCCTGTTCAGGCTTATCCAGGCTGCCAGGGGCTTCCTGTAATCGGTGGAGGAGGAGAGCCCGGCGGAAAAGCCCCCGGGATACCACCTGCCGGCGGGGCCTTCATATCTGTCGAACCACCTGTCCCGGTAGCCGGCCCATATGTTCAGGTCGTACCTGTCAACGGTGACCCCCCCGGCGGAGGCGGTAACTCCGCTGCCGGCGTTCCTTCCCTGCAGATCGGTGGTGTACCATGGGTTCACATCGAACCAGAGATCGTCGATGAGACCTGAATTTACATCCAGGGAGAGGCTGGAATAGGCGGACCATGACCGTTCACCGTTACCCTGGAAGTATCCCATCCAGTCGGGATTGAAATTCTCCCCCATACGCTGATAACGGAAGTTCACCTCAAATCTCCCGGGAAACCAGCCTGCGTCGAAGCGGAGGGCGGAGTTGTCTGAATACTCATCCCCCCTGTTCCATGTGAGACCAAGTTTCCCCTGGAGGTGTATGTCCTGGAAGGGAGTTGCCATGCCGCTGAGGGCCGCGGACCTTCCGTAGGCATAGGAAAGCCCGCCCCGGGACGGAGAGTCGGCGGTTGTTCCGGAGATCTTCAGCCAGTTGTCCCTGTTGAATTCCCCCAGGGCCGACCCCGCGAAGTACGAGACAGCAGGCTGGACAAGCACGGTATCCCCGCTCCGGACATCACCGGTGACCACCTCCAGAACGCCATAGCGGAAACCGCCGCTGGTCCCGGTTATCTTGGCCCCTCCCAGTATTCGTATGAGCTCACCGTTCCCGGTCACTGAACCGATCCTCCGGGAATAGAACATGTCGAAGGGCATGGAAAAAACCTCGGTTCCCTCCATGAAAAATGGCCGTTTCTCAGACAGCCAGGGAGCCCAGTGGGAGATGCTGCCCTGGTCGGCGTCGGATTCCACCTGGCCGAAATCGGGAAAAACACTGAGATCCAGTACCGTACTCATGGATAGGGGCACCTTCACATCCACCCCGGCGCCGCCCCAGGGGTCATTCAGAATGTCTTCGCCCCGGGCGAACTGCAGCCTGCCGGCCAGGAAGGGCCGGAACCTCGCCCTGAGCCCGGTGGGAAGGCTGGATAGGCCCCGGAGAACTCCGAACAGGGATGGATCAAAATTCCCGTTCTCCCCCATGGGGTAAAGGTATCCCGCTTCGTTGGTGGAGGAAACGGTCCTGGCGAAGTTGATCCCCCAGTTCTGAACCTCACCGGGGGCGTACCTCAGGGCGGCAAAGGGTATCGCTACCTCAGCGGACCATCCTGAATCGCAGAGAACAGTGGCTGAACTCCACACCGCGTCCCAGTTCCTGTCCTCACCTCCAATGGCGGTGCGCCTTGAATCGAGCTGGGTTCCCCGGGCGGTCAGTGTAAAAACGAAGCAGTTGGCCCTGTCCCCGAAGGTATCCAGGTAGATGTAGATCTTGTCAACGGGGGCGTCTTCGTCCCTTGCCAGGGCCTGGAGATTCATGGCGCCCGGTTCCGGGTCGTGCATGAAGAAGCCGAAGTAGAGGGAATGGCTGTCGTACACCAGGCTGACCGATGTGGCCCGGGACAGGGGAACGCCGCAGCGGGGACGGAATGCGGTGAAGTTCCCTGTCACCGTTTCCGCCATGGCCCAGCATTCATCGTTGAGAAGGCCGTCTATCCCAGGGGGAACATCGACCCTCACCGCGGAAAAGCCGAACAGAGCAAGTGTAAGAATGGTATAAAGCATCAGGCGATTATCTGCGGGAAGACCGCTGTGTCAACCTTCCAGGTTCTGCCTGGCCTCGGGAACCATCTCAAGAAAGCCGTCTATCAGGCCGCATGGATAATCGGGGCATTCACCGCAGTGGGAAATGTTCCGGGGAAGGGCGCACTTCCGTATTTCGCAGCCGTGCTCGCAGTGATGGAACTTGAGCCCCTCTCCGGTGCACCCGGTACAGTTGACGCTTTCCGGGGGGATTTCCGCACCGTAAAGCCTGGACCATTCACCGGCTGTTCTCGCTCTGAGGTCATCGTCGTCATTCAGGTAAGCGGTCCGGGCGGGGCACACACCGCAGTCAAGGCCGCAGAAGGCAACAAGTTTCATGGAAGGCTTCCTTTCATGGCAGTTTGAACAACCATAGTGCGTCGGGAAGCCGCGGTCCACATGTCAGAACAGGGACTTCAGCCCGCCCCAACTCTGCGAGGAAAGGCCATTCATCTCCGCAAGCACTGAAATGAAGTAGTTCCTGCCGTACATCCAGGGCTCCCATAGGATGAAGTCATTGCTGTGGAAGCTGTGACTTACAGGCTGTGGAGAGTTGTCCCCGAGGAGCGACGGCCAGCCACCGGCGCTCATCTCGGTATTGACAAGCACCCAGAAATCACCGGGAACGGTCTCCGGAGGCTCATAGTAAATGTACACGGGTGCGAAGTGAACGGCGGTGACAATGTCCTGCCTGATCTGCCCTGTTGGGCCGTTCTCGTCCCCGGTCCAGAGTTCGATGTATGCATCGCTGGTGTCCCAGGGATAACTGGAAAGGTGGTAGAACCAGAACTCCGAGGCTGAGAGCATTGTTTCATCGATCCCCGGGTAGAAGTCCTCCAGATGGAACCAGGTCCCGCGGTAAGTCCCCCCCAGCTTATCCATCCCGGGGTGCCGCTGCAGTAGGTGAGCCACTCCCAGTCTATCTCAACCTCCGGCAGGCAGCCGTCAGCGGGAACATCGGTGATCCCCGATGCAGCCAGTATCAATACGATTAACGGCATGTTAACTCCCCTTTCTAGAAGGCTGTTTTCAGGGCCGCCCAGGAATACCGGCGCAGCTCCTCTGTTATATTTCCCACCGAAATGAAGAACTCGCCCGGATCGAACTGCTCCCATACAAGCCAGTCATCGGAATGGAAACTGTGACCGTCGGGGTCGTTATCCGCCAGGAGATTCACCGGGTCCGACGATGTTACCAGGCACCAGAATTCTCCATTGGTGATCACCGGTTCGTCGAACCATATGGTGGTTCCGCTGAACTCCTTCTGAGCGAGGATATTCACCGGCCCCGACTCCCCACCGCTCCATATCTCGGCGAATACAGGTGCGGGGGGATCATAAAGCCAGATCTCAGCCCATTCCACAGTGAATTCAGCGGCGCCGGGAAAGAAATCCTCAACATTGAACCAGGTGCCCCTGGAAACCCCTCCGCTGAATATCCATGCCGGAGCGGCTCCATGGTAGGACAGCCCCTCCCCGGTCATGGTGCCGGCGGCGAGCAGTACGAGGATCAGCGTTTTCATGTTCTCTTCCTTTCTATGAATGTCACTGATTTGAGTATTAGCAACTGAGTTTCCAGTACTTCTATCAATTGAACGCCTTGAGGTTAAGTCATTCTTTGCATAATTGTGAAAGACTATTTAGAGGAAATTATACCATCTATAGGGATAATTTCCCTAAGATAGAAGATCAAGCAAGGCGTACTTGCTCTGAATTTGAATTACACTATGATATCAAGGATAGGAGGGCTTTATGAAGGAAATTCCAATAAAGAATATTTCCCTTCGGCTGCCTTCGGATACCGGATACACCCATCTGGTGTTCACCGACGATGCCGGAGGGCAAAGGCTCGGCAGGGTCATTCCATTTCCCGTTGATACTTCCTGTCTTGAAACCCTCCTGAGACTGGCTGAAACAGGCGATGGCATAGTCGTCCCGGATGGTTTCAGCCCGATCCCCGACGGAACATTCTGCCTGTCCCTTCCCCTGCGCAATTCCCTTCCGGCCACCGGGGAACTTTCGCCGAAGGATCTGCTCGAGCCCCTGCGCTCCCTTCAGGGGCTTGGGCTCAATCATCTCTCCATGGATCAGTGCTCATGGGTGCTCGACGCTGAGAGCAGGCCGGCACTGATATACTGGGGCGACGGATTGTTCAGAACATCCGCCTGGGCGCCGCCGGAGGTGAGGGCAGGGGGTTTTCCCGGACTGCTCTCAGACCTTTACATGGCTGCGGAAGCCGCCCTTTGCAGAAGATGGCATGGCGGAAGGCCGGAAATGCTCAAGGCCCTGCTCCACGGAGAATACACAGTGAGACTCGAAGCGGCGGCGCAGCTGGGCTTCACCCTTCCGGAGCCCCCCCGGATGCCCTTCAAAGGCGAGATACCCGGTTTGTCGCTTCTCACAGGGGGTGACTGGCAGACAAGGGATGCCCTGCTTAACAGGCTCGTTGCGGACTCCTCGGCAAAAGGATGGGCCTGCAGGGTGTTGAGAAGGGCCGCAGGTGAACAGGGCAGGCCCCTTCCAGATGTTCCGCCGGGCACCGTCACCACCACGCCGGGCCAGCTTCTGTCAAACGCCTTTCACCGACGACCGGGAATGGAGAAACTGCTTGTCATCTCTGATCTGTGCCCGGTTCAGCATGACCTTGCCGCCCTGATCGAGAAAATGGGGAGGGTTATCCCCTCGGGTCTCCACATCATCGTGAGCACGTCGGAAGATATGACGGTTGAGGGAGCCGAAGTATTCGCCCTCGAGGGGGAATCTTCCCAGGCGGTGGACATTCCCCTATCAGGCGCCCTGGGGAACCGCGACTTCTGCTGCGCAGGACCGTCATGGTACGGGCCCAGGTGCAGAATATCAACCTGTGATCTTCAGGAAAACGATCCCATCGAACTGCCGGACAAGACCCTTTTCGGTGAAGGGGCCTGGCTTCACACTGTATATGCCGCCGGAAAGCAGAAGTCACCGGAAAAGGCTGAAAGCCTCCTGAGGCTCGGTAGATATGCAGAAGCACTGGAGACGGTTCCCGTCAGCGCCCCCTGGCTTCGGGGGGAGATCCTCATGGCCCTGGGGAGATACGGAGAGGCGGTTAAACTGCTGAGGAACGGTGATCCGCTGCTTCTGTCCAGGGCGCTGAAGGGCACTGGAAGGATCAGGGAAGCGCTGGGCGTCCTTGAGGGCTCCGGAGAACCGGCCCACCTTCCGGAGCTGGCGGAACTCTACGACCTCTCAGGGGAACCGGCAAAGGCCCTCCCCCTTCTGATAAACAGCCTTGGCTCCACCACCGGTACGGTAAGAACCGAAATCCTCTGCGCGCTCAGAAACCTGGAAACCAGGCTTGGCATGTATGCCGATGCCCTGGAGCACGCTGAAATGGCGATCCGCATGTCCCGGGACGTTTCCAGCATACCGCTCGTTGTCGAGAGCCTGCAGTCCAGGGGCCGGACACTTATAGTTCTCGGAAGATGGGCCGATGCCGAGGAGGATTTCAACACCGCGGTGAGCCTCCACGACGAGAACGCCCTCTTCACCAAAAGGCCTCCCCACATAGACCTCTTCGACCTGCAGCTGAGAATGGGGAACATCGCCAGGGCCCGCTCGACCTTCAAAAAGCTTGAAAAACTCCTCGCCGGCGGAGGGGTTCCCGGCGGACAGATGCTTTCGATGCTCAAGGCTTACAGAGGTGCCCTTCTGGGAGAGGGTGAAGGCGCCATATCCCACGCCCTCAAGGCGGAAGAACTGGCTTCCAGGCATGGAATGGAACTCTACGGAGGCATAAGCACCCTGTACGCCGGGCGGCTGTACCTTCAGGCGGGAAAGCGGGAAAGGGGGCTGAACCTGCTGGAGCGGGCCAGGGCAAGGGGGCATGTGCTGGGGGACAGGCATCTTGAGCTTCTGGCGGAGATCGAACTCCTTCTCAGCGGCATGGTTCAGGGACCGTCGCCGGTCAGGCCGGGAACCTATTCAGGGGAACTCACCGAAGAACGCCTGATACTCAGGATCATCGAAGACAGCGAGGCCGATGGATCCTTCTCGGAGCTCCTTGACCTTCCTTCTCCCCTCACCGCATGCAGGCTGGCGGATATCTGCGGATTTCCCGAGTCCCCGGTCCTGCGTAAAAGGCTTTTGAAAGCAAGGGAGCTGATAGCGGAGCAGCTCAGCCCGGGTGAAAGAAAGAACTACCTTGCAGCCTTCGTGTCCGAATGGGCCCCCTCCGGTGATCCCGTTCTCCTTTCGCAGGAGGGGGAAAGAACACTCAACCTGATCTCACGGTGGATGTACGAGTACGGAGAGGGCATGGCCGACCTTGACTCCCTGGCTTCCAGCCTCGGCCTGGAAAGCATAACCCTTCATGAGGTAAAGGGGGCGGTAAGGGTACCGGGAGGATGGCCAATGTACCTGAAGGGTGAAAATGCACCGAGGCTTGCTCCCCTTCTGTCGGCAGCCTCGGTGCTCACCGCCTGTTTACCGGGAAACAAGGATGCAGCCCGGAGCACCGCCGAGGACGAAACGGACATACTGGGCTCATCCGAAGCCATAAGGGGTGTCCGATACCATATCCGCAGGTTCGCCGGGGAAAGGGTTCCAGTGCTTATCACCGGAGAGACGGGCACCGGCAAGGAACTGTGCGCCAGGGCGATACACCGAATGGGCCCCGGTTCCCGGGGAGGCTTCGTGCCGGTGGACTGCGGCGCCATCCCCGAGAACCTTCTGGAATCAGAGCTCTTCGGCGCCGCCGCGGGGGCTTACACGGGTATTGCATACTCCAGGAACGGTCTCCTTCAGGAGGCTGACGGCGGAACTCTCTTCCTTGATGAAATAGGTAATCTTCCCCTTCATATGCAGGTAAAACTTCTCCGTGTACTGGATACGGGAACCTTCAGAAAGCTGGGGGAGAACAGGGAGAGGAAGGTGAATATGAGGGTGATCGCCGCCACGAACTCCGTCCTGGAGGAGCGAATTCAAAACGGCTCCTTCAGAAGCGACCTCTACTATCGTCTTGCGGTGGTCAGAATTCATATTCCCCCCCTCAGGGAAAGGATCGAGGATATCGAGCCCCTGGCGGTTCACTTCTCCGGAAGCATGCTCACTCCCGGTGCCCTGGACATCCTGAGGCAGCACAGCTGGCCCGGGAATGTTCGAGAGCTTCAGAATGTGATCAGGCGGGCCGCCCTGGCATCCTCCGGGGGCATGATCCGCAGCTGCCACATCACCCCTTCGGAAGCAGCGGGAGAAACCATGAAGACGAAAACACTCCAGCGGGCCATTGCGGATCATGTGCAAAGAACGGTGGCGGCCGCCGGGGGGAACAGGTCGCTGGCGGCAAGGATACTCGACTGCGATCCGAAAACGGTAAGGAAGTACCTGAGGGAAGAGGACAGCTAGTAATACCTGCTCCTGAAGTAAGATAGAACGCTGCCTGCGTACTCCTTGAAGGAGAGCTTGTAGGGAAACTCCCTCTGCTTGATGCAGTATCCCTTCCATATCTTGTCGGCAAGGGAGTAGAGCCCGTCGAGGGGAAGCTTGAGAAGAAGGGGCAGAACCCATCTTATCGGTCTGAATTCAATGCTCAGGGCGAAAAGCTGCCTCAGCCGTTTTCTGGCCTTTTTACCTTCGATCCTCAGAACGCAGTCGTCAAAGAAGGAATCGGGTATGGTTTCGCTTCCGTCGATAAGGCCGTTCTTCTCGCAGAACTCCGCTATCTCCGTTTTCGGATAGGGCTGCATCAGGGTGGCGAAGGCGAAGGCGGGTTTCACAGCCCAGTTGAACCTCAGGGTCGCCAGATCATCCTCGAGTGTGGAAGTGGGGATCCCAAGAATGTTCTGGGTGATAAGCCTGATACCGCTGCCCTTCACCGCCCGGCATGCGGCCTCGATGACCTCGGCGTTCAGGTTCCTTCCGAGAACACTGTTCAGCAGTTCGGAGTTTGCGGTTTCCACCGCCATCTTTACGCTGACGCAACCGGCTTCCGCCAGAAGCCCGGTGATCTCTTCGGTGACCAGATTCGCCCTGAGATGGCAGTGAAATGGAAGATTGATCTCCCCGCGGTACATTCGGCAGAAATCCCTTACCCAGTCGTGGTCAAGTATGAATATGTCATCCTGAAAAACTATCATCTGAAGCCCGGGTGCAGCCTCCTTTATCTCCTCTATCTCCCGGATGACATTCGCCGGGGACCTTCGTCTGCAGTACTTCCCAAGCCCCTGATATGTCTTTCTGATGGTGTGGTTGAAACAGTAGGTGCAGCTGTAGGGACAGCCCCTTCCGGTGATGCAGAAAACCGCCTTCCCGTTCGCTCCGGGAAGCAGATCCCTCTTGGGGAATGGAATGGTGTCGAGGTCTTCCACGAGGGGCAGAACGGGATTTTCCATTACCCTTCCTCCATCCCTGTAGATCAGGTTTCCCACCCGGGAAAAGGAAAGGTTTCCCGCCAGGGCCTCAAGGAATTGAGGAAAGGCCAGATCGGCTTCTCCCCGCATGGCGAAGTCAAGCCACGGGTTCTCTTCCATTACCTCGGGGAAGTAAGTCGGGTGGGCGCCGCCCATGATCGCAGGAATGCCCATCTTCTCCCTGAGGGGCTCAACCCTTTCAAGATACTTTCTGTGGAAGCCTGTGGTGGCTCCGAAGGCAATAAGGTCCGGTTCGAGATCCTCCCCCAGACGGCTAAGATCCCCATCGTTCAGCGCCGCTGCCACGACATGGTGCCCAAGCCCCTCTGTGATGGAAGCCAGATAGCTTACTCCAAGGGGCACGGTCAGCCCGTCATGCACTAGAAACAGAACCTTCATGGCGAAAGGCTCTCCCCCCTCCCTGCATCAGGTTTTTATACAAAGACGAAGACGGCGTGTAAAGGCATGGGCAGTATACGGTTAGAAGCGTATATATATACACGGGTGGCTGGTGGGTCCGGCGTCACTTGACCCCGGAGGACGGTCTCAATATTGTGGAGCTTACTGTTCTCCCGGCGGAATCCCGGTTGCAGAACTGCCAGCCCTTCTATGTGACTTCCTTCTGTCCGGGTGGACCTTTCACTGGCTAAAGGTCACAAACCTCAAGAGGGGCAAACGATGCATGAACTGCTTTCCAAGGAAAACCTGGGTCCCGATGTCAATCTCTACAGGTTCCGGGCGCCGGATGTGGCGGCGTACAGACAGCCGGGACAGTTCGTCCTTATAAGGGTGAGCGAGAACGGAGAGAGAATCCCGATAACCATCGCCGACGTGGACCGCGACGAGGGCACCGTCACCCTCATCATCCAGTCCGTGGGAAAGACCACACTCGAGCTTGCCGGGAAAAACCCCGGCGACACCATTCCGGACATCGCAGGCCCCCTTGGAAAACCCACCCACATCGAGAAAGTTGGCCATGTGCTCTGTGTGGGGGGGGGCATTGGAACCGCTCCGCTCTATCCCGTTGCCCGGGCCATGAAGGACGCCGGGAACAGGATCACCAGCATTCTCGGCGCAAGGTCTTCGGATCTCCTTATCCTTGAGGACAGGATGACCGCGGTAAGCGACAGGATCCTGATAACCACCGACGACGGCTCAAAGGGGAAGAAGGGTCTTGTAACCGACGCCATAAGGGAACTGGTCGATTCCGGTGAAAAATACGACCAGTGCATTGCCATGGGGCCTCCCATAATGATGAAGTTCGTCTGCCTGCTCACGAAGGAACTGGGAATTCCCACTATTGTAAGCCTCAACCCCATCATGGTCGACGGCACCGGGATGTGCGGAGGCTGCAGGGTCACAGTGGGCGGGAACATCAGGTTCGCCTGTGTCGACGGTCCGGAGTTCGATGGTCATCAGGTGGACTTCGACGAAATGATGGCCCGTCTGAACACATACAGAATACAGGAAAAGGAATCCCTGGAAAAGTTTTCCAGCCACACAGGGTGCAGACTGGAAGCTTCACTGAAGGGAGGCGAAAAATGAAGCCGGCGGAAAGACTGAAGATCCCCCCAACGCCCATGCCGGAACAGGACCCCGGCGAGAGGATCCATAATGTAAGGGAAGTTCCCCTGGGCTACACACCGGAAATGGCCATGCTGGAAGCACAGCGCTGCCTCCAGTGCAAAACCCCATTCTGTGTGGAGGGCTGCCCGGTGGGCATCGACATACCCGGTTTCATCGGCGCCATCGAAGAGGGTGACTTCAAAAAGGGTGTGCGCATTCTCAAGCAAAAGAACCTGCTGCCCGCAGTTTGCGGAAGGGTATGCCCCCAGGAAGAGCAGTGCCAGCAGGTCTGCACCATTGGTAAGGCAAGGAAAGACCCCTGCAAAGCGGTAATGATAGGGAAGCTCGAGAGGTTCCTGGCGGACTGGGAAAGGGAGCAGGGCACCCAGGAGATCCCCCCTCGGGTAATTAAGACCCGAAGGAAGGTGGCGGTGATAGGCGGCGGCCCCGCCGGGCTGACAGTTGCCGGCGACCTGATAAAGTACGGCCATGAAGTCACCGTCTACGAGGCCTTCCACAAGGCAGGCGGAGTGCTTGTCTACGGAATACCCGAGTTCCGGCTTCCCAAGGCAATCGTTCAGACGGAGGTTGATTACCTTGAGAAGCTGGGAGTGAAGTTCCGGTACAATTTCATAGTGGGCAGGACCGCTCCGGTGGCAAAGATCATAGAGGAGAACGATGCTGTCTTCATAGGAACCGGCGCAGGACTGCCCCGTTTCATGAGGGTCGAGGGGGAGAACCTGCTGGGTGTTCTTTCCGCCAACGAATACCTCACCCGGGCGAACCTCATGAAGGCATACTCCTTCCCCGGCACCGACACCCCCATCGTAAAGGGAAAGAAGATAATCACCGTGGGCGGCGGGAACGTGGCAATGGACTGCGCCAGAACGGCTCTCAGGATGGGTGCAGAAAGGTCCCTTATAGTCTACCGCCGGGCCGAGGAACAGATGCCCGCCAGGCTTGAGGAAATACACCACGCGAAGGAAGAGGGGGTCGAGTTCCACCTGCTGAACAACCCGGTCAGACTGGTCGGCAACGAAAAGGGCTGGATAACCGGGGCGGAGCTCATAAGGATGGAGCTCGGGAAACCCGATGCCTCCGGAAGAAGAAGACCGGTCCCGGTGGAAGGCTCGGAATACATCGAGGAAACCGATGCCCTGATCGTGGCGATTGGCAACAGCCCCAACCCCCTCGTTCCCGGTTCATACCCCGAGCTCGAGGTAACCAACTGGGGAGGGATAATAGTGAACGAGGCCACCGGCCAGACATCCGTGCCCGGAGTGTTCGCCGGCGGGGACATCGTTCTCGGGGCGGCAACGGTGATACTCGCCATGGGTCACGGCAGAAGGGCTGCCAGGGCCATGAATCTCTACCTGTCATCGGGCAAATGGGACGATCTCGAAGACGCCCTTTCCCTCTGCAGGGCCGAGGTTCGCTAACGACCTGAAAGTTGTTGACTTGAAAGGGAACTGGCTTTAGCGTTCCCATGCTGGATTTTCATCAAAACAGAGGAGGACAACCATTGAAAGGCCGTGTACTCATAATAGACGATGAGGCCGAGATCAGAAGGAACCTGACCATAGGCCTCACCCAGGAAGACTACTCGGTGGTGGCATGCCCCGACGGCATTTCGGCCATACATGAGCTGAACAGTGCCAGGAACAAGGGAATAGCATACGATTTCCTTGTAACCGACATCTTCATGCCGGACATCGACGGCCTCAAGATACTGAAGGTAATAAAGAACCAGTACCCCGATCTCCCTGTTCTGGTCATAACCGGGTTCGGGGACGAAAGGCTGATGGTTACCGCCCTCTCCGAGCACAACACCGGCTACCTCGACAAACCCTTTGAAATACCCGATCTTGTAGAGGCCCTCGAGGAACTCTCCCCGGGGAAAACCGCAACTGAAGCCTCGAAGGAACAGGATGACGAGGGCATGAGGGAATCCATCAGCGCCTATCTCACAATAAAGATCACCGACTCCGAGAGAAGCATGGAGATCTTCGACAAGCTCTACTCCATGAGGAACATCCAGTCATGCGACGCGGTGAGGGGCGATTTCGATGTTATCCTTCTGGTGCAGGCTGAGTCCCAGGAGGAGATCGAGAAGGTCTTCTCCCGGGTGAAGGCCATGGAGGGAATAAAGGTGCTCTCCATGTCCACGGTTGAAAGACCGAAACTGGACAGGGACGTAGACCAGTTCATCGATACATACCAGAAGGCAGTCAAACAGGATGCCCGCACCGGCGCCAGGAGGCAGCCGGGAACAATGAGCTACATCATAGTGGACATAGACCCCGAATCCATTCAGCAGATATTCACAACGGTGTTCTTCATCGACGAAGTTGTGGTCTGCGATGTTATCGAGGATGGAACCAAGCTTGTGGGAATGATCACCGGCCAGGGCGCAGTGGGCAAAACTCCAAGGATAATCGAGAAACTCAGCCAGATCGACGGCGTTCTGAGGGTCCGTGAAGCGAAAGTGATAAAACTCATAGACGACTGAGAACAGCAACAACGGAAAACACTCATCAATATCGGCCCGGGGAACGAATACGCTCCCGGTCCGGATGCTGATTCCGAAGGGAGTGATAAAAACGGCCGCAAATAAGGAAAGCTTCAGCTACAGGCTCTGGCGCTACGACGGAGCCCCCGGGGAACTGATCCCTCTGCTTCAGTCCGCCCAGGAGCACTTCGGGTACATACCCCGGAGGGCAATTACCTACATTTCCGGAGCCACCGGGATCCCCGAGTCGGACATATACGGAGTAATAACCTTTTACAGCCAGTTCAGGCTGAAACCCATGGGCAAGTATGTCATACGGGCATGCGCCGGCACCGCGTGCCATGTTTCCGGTGCGAAATCCATCATAGACACCATCGAGGATGAGATAGGCGTGGAGGTGGGAGACACAAGCGAAGACGGCCTCTTCACCTTTCTCACCGTGGCCTGCATCGGCTGCTGTTCCCTTGCCCCTGTAATGATGGTGAACGACGACACCCATGGAAGGCTCACCCCTGCCTCTGCGAGGAAGATCATTCGAGAATACCGCAGGAAGGGCAAGGAAGCGGCGGAAGGGGCGGTCACATGAGGACCATAGTGGTAGGAATGGGAACCTGCGGCCTCTCAGCCGGGGCCAGACAGGTTTATGACAGGCTGGGAGAACTGGCGGCGGAGCACGCGGATGACTGCGAACTCACACTCACCGGATGCATAGGGATGTGCTTCCGTGAGCCCCTGGTGGAAATACGCGACGAGTTCGGAAGGACCATCTACGGAGAGGTCAGCCCTGAGTCAGCGGAAAAGATATTCCATGAGCATGTCCTTGGGGGCTCAATTATCCAGGATGACAGGCTCATCTACGCAGTGGACCCCGATGGCGGGACCTCGGGCTCCGAAGCGAACTTCCTCGACCTCCAGAGCAGGATAGTCCTCAGGAACTGCGGGATCATCAACCCCGATTCCCTGGAGGACTACGAGAACGCAGGAGGCTACAGCGGCCTCAGGAAAGCCCTGGGGGAAATGACCCCGGCGGAGATCATACAGACCATGAAGGATTCCGGCCTCAGGGGCCGGGGCGGAGCGGGGTTCCCAACCGGACTGAAATGGTCCTTCGCCGCGGCGAACCAGGGAACAAGGAAATATGTGGTCTGCAACGCCGACGAGGGCGACCCCGGCGCCTTCATGGACCGCTCCGTCCTCGAGGGAGACCCCCACGCGGTGCTGGAGGGCATGATAATCTGCGGAAGGGCCATAGGGGCCGACTTCGGCTACATCTACTGCCGCGCCGAGTACCCCCTGGCAATCGCCAGGCTTGAAACCGCCATACAGGCCGCAAGGGAAAAGGGTTACCTGGGGAAGGACATACTTGGTTCCGGCTTCGATTTCGAACTGAAGATCAAGCAGGGCGCCGGGGCCTTCGTCTGCGGCGAGGAAACCGCCCTTTTCGCCTCAATAGAAGGGGAACGGGGAATGCCCCGGATACGCCCCCCCTTCCCGGCGGAAAAGGGTCTCTGGCAGAAGCCAACCAACAACAACAATGTTGAGACCTATGCCAATGTTCCCTGGATCATTTCCAGCGGTGCCGACGCATACCGTGCCACCGGCACAGAAAAGAGCCCCGGCACGAAGGTCTTCGCCCTGGCGGGGAAGGTGGCAAAGGGAGGCCTGGCGGAGGTTCCAATGGGAACCACCATAGAGCAGCTTGTCTTCAACATAGGCGGCGGCATCAAGCAGGGCAAAAAGTTCAAAGCGGTACAGATGGGGGGCCCCTCCGGGGGATGCATCCCCGCCGACCAGAAGGATACTCCCGTGGACTTCGAATCAATACCGAAGACCGGGGCGATAATGGGCTCCGGCGGTATGGTGGTCATGGACGAGGAAACCTGCATGGTGGAAATTGCCCGGTTCTTCCTCAACTTCACCCAGAGCGAATCCTGCGGCAAATGCACCTTCTGCCGGATCGGAACACTCCGGATGCTTGAGATACTCGAGCGGATCACCAGAGGAGAGGGGGAACCCGCGGACATAGCCAGGCTGGAAAAGCTCTCCGTTCAGATCAAGGAGGCAAGTCTCTGCGGACTGGGACAGACCGCCCCCAACCCGGTGCAGACCACCCTCAGGTACTACCTCAACGAGTACAGGGCTCACATAGAGGACAGGAAGTGCCCCGCGGGCGAGTGTGAAGCCCTGGTGGACTTCATCATACTCCCGGACAAGTGCGTGGGCTGCACCCTCTGCGCCAGGAACTGCCCGGTGAACGCCATCACCGGCACGACCAAGGAAGTTCATGTCATAGACCAGGACAAATGCGTCAAATGCGGCAAGTGCATAACAAGCTGCAATTTCGGCGCCGTAGTAAAACGGTAGGGGCCACAATGGAAAAAATAAAACTGAAGATCAACGGACAGGAAATAGAGGCCGCTCCCGGGAAAACCATCCTAGAAGTAGTGAGGGAGAACGGCCTCGACGATATCCCCACGCTGTGCCATTCCCAGGAACTGCCGCCCTACGGTTCCTGCTTCGTGTGTGTCGTGGAGGTAAAGGGCAGGAACAATCTGGTCCCCTCCTGCGCCACCCGGATCGCTCCGGACATGGAGGTGGAGACCAGGAACGAGAGGATCGAAAGCTCACGGAAGACCGCCTTCGAGCTGCTTCTCTCCAACCACTACGCCGACTGCTCATCGCCATGTATGGAGGGCTGCCCCGCCCATGTGGACGCCCAGGGCTACATCGCCCTGGCGGCCATGGGAGAACTGCAGAAGGCCATCGATCTCATACGGGAGGCCAATCCACTCCCCGCGGTGTGCGCCAGGGTGTGCGTGCGGAAGTGCGAAGAGGAATGCCGCAGGATGGAAGTGGATGTTCCAGTGGCCATCAACAACATCAAGCGCTACATCTCCGACTCGGATAACGCATACGCCACGGAACCTGAGTGCCTTCCCCCCACGGGAAAGAGCGTTGCAATAGTGGGAGCCGGCCCGGCGGGCCTCACCGCCGCCTGGTTCCTGGGCAGACAGGGCATCAAGCCGGTTATCTACGAGGCCATGGAGAGAACCGGAGGAATGCTCCGCTACGGCATACCCACATACCGTCTTCCCGACGACGTCCTCGACCGCGAGGTGGAGTACATCGAGAAAGCCGGGGCGGAGATACACTGCGGTGTAAGGGTAGGCACGGACATCACACTGAACGAACTGAAAGAGAAGCATGATGCCGTTTTCCTTGCCGCGGGAGCCTGGACGGGAAAGGCCATGCGTGTCGAGGGTGAGCACGACACCGAGGGCGTGGTCACAGGAGCCGATTTCCTTCCGGAGAAGGCCGACGACCCACAGCCCCTCAGCGGTACCGTGGTCGTGGTCGGCGGCGGCAACACGGCCATGGACGCCGCCAGAACCTCCTGGAGGCTCAACGCCGACAAGGTGATAGTTCTCTACAGAAGGACGAAGGCGGAAATGCCCGCGGACAAAATGGAGATAGAGGACTGTCTGGAAGAGGGCATCGAGATAATGGAACTGGCGGCCCCGGTGGGTATCGTCAGGGAGAACGGAAAACTGAAGGCCCTCCAGTGCATCCGGATGAAGCTCGGTGAACCCGACTCCTCAGGAAGAAGACGACCGGTCCCCCAGGAGGGCTCCGAGTTCGAGCTTCCCTGCGATCTGGTGATATCAGCCATCGGCCAGGACACGGTTCTCGAGGGGCTCACCGAAACGGAGACCGGAGAGGTGGAGCTGACCAGATGGAACACCTATGTGATCAACTCCAGAACCATGGAAACCAATGTAGAGGGGATCTTCGCCGGTGGTGACGCCGCCGACGACGGCCCCACCGTTGCCATCGACGCCATAGCCGACGGCCAGAAGGCGGCCAGGTCCATAGCAGCGTGGCTTTCCGGGGAAAAAATGCAGTCTGAGCCCTTCGCGGTGCACAAGGAGTTCTGGGGCAAACCCGGCAGGAACGAGCTGGGAGATGTAAGGGAATCCCCAAGGCACGAGGTCCAGATGCTGGAGGTGGATCACAGGCGGAACAGCTTCCGGGAGGTGGCCACGGGGTTCGAGCCGGAGGACTGCCTCCACGAGGCGGACAGGTGTCTCAGCTGCGGGTGCGTAAGGTTCGACGACTGCGACCTCAGGCTCTATGCCGAGGAATACGGCGTGGACATGGAAGAGTTCAAGGGACACGCAAGAAAGCACAAGGTAGACGACAGGCATCCCTACATAGTTTACGACCCGAACAAATGCGTTCTCTGCTCCAGGTGCATCAGGACCTGTGCGAGAATCCTTCCCATCTCCGCCCTGGGCCTTGTGGGCCGTGGCTTCAGAACTGAAATGCGCCCGGCCATGAACGACCCTCTGGTGGAAACAAGCTGCATAAGCTGCGGCAACTGCGTTGACGCCTGCCCCACAGGCGCCCTTACAATGAAGTACCCCTTCAACGGCAGGGCGTGCCTTGACACGGAAGACATCCCCAGCCGGTGCGGATTCTGTTCCCTGGGCTGCGAGATAACCGTGAGGAACTTCGGCGACCACCACTACTTCATCAAGTCCGGCGGTGAACCCGGCGACTACCTCTGCCGCTATGGAAGGTTCGGCAACGAACTGTTCATAAAAGAGGGCAGGATGAAGAATCCTGTTGTCCGGGAAGGGGGGGGCTACAGGGCCCTGTCCTTCACCGAGGCCAACGAGACCATCGTGAAGAAAATGCGGGAGGCCGCCGGGGAATTCGGCCCGGACAAGGTGGCCGTATTCGTTTCCCCTGAACTCACTAACGAAGAGTTCCTCGCCGCCGAGAAAATCGCCAGGGAGGGTCTGGGGACCAACAACATCGGTTCTCTTGCCATCCTTTCAGGGGGAGGGCGCTCCGGAGTTCTCGACAAAGCCCTGGGTTTCACCGCCTCCACCGCGGACAGGAGCTGCACCGGCAGTGCCGACCTCATCGTATGCAACAACACCGCCCTTGAGGACGACCACCTGATACTGGCGGTGGATGTGATACAGAGGGTTAAGGACGGCGCCGCCCTCATAGTGGCCAACTCCTCCCTCTCACACTCCGACCAGCTTCTGGCGTCACTCGCCGTTGACCCCATGCGGGGCAGGGCCAGCTTCTTCTGGAACGGCGTGATGCAGGAGCTGATCAACTCCGGGAAGGTGGATCCCTACAAAGTCCCCGGCGGAGATGTGTTCGCAGCGAACAGGAACGATGACATCGAAACCGCAGCCCGGGGGGCCGGGGTGGAAACGGAAGACATCCGGAAAGCGGCGGAACTTATGGCCAACGCCGGAAACATCGTGTTCATCCACAGTCCGGACAGGCCCCAGGACGCCGCCCCCGAGGACATGGAGATATTCGCCGACCTGGCCATCCTGCTCAACGGCGCCGGGAAAAAGACCAACATTCTCCTTCCAAGGCTCATCGCCAACAGCGCAGGCCTTGAGGTTACCGGAGCCGACCCCGCCTTCCTTCCCGGCAGGGTTCCCGTTGAAAGCCCTCTGCCCGGAGCCCGCAACAGCACCGAACTCCGGAAGCTTCTGGAGGAGGGAGAACTGGCGGCGGCGCTGATAATCGGAGAGAATCCCCTGGAGTTTTCCAGAACCGGCTCCTGGTTCCAGAACTGCCGGTTCATAGCCGCTGTGGACTGGACCGACACCGAGACCACAATGGCTGCGGACATCACCCTTCCCGGCTCCACCTTCCTGGAAACCCCGGGAACCAGATGCAATTTCGAGGGGAACCTGCTCTGCTTCAACGGCGCGGTAACGCCCCCCTCGGGAAAGACAGGCAGAGAGGTCCTTGAAGAACTGGCCGGAGCCTTCGGCATAGACCTTCCGGAAAACCCCGGACAGGACATACCGGAAAAACTGGGCAAGAAGGCCGCCTTCTACTGGAACACCGGCGAGGAGAGGAACTGGAACGGCAGGGGAACCCTCATTCCCATCACAATGGCGGGAAAGGCATCCTCGATACAGCCCCCCCTCACCCACAGCCAGAACTACAGAAAAGAGATCCGGGAGGTGGGAACCGAAAGATTCCGGGTCAACTGACCCTCTCAAGGAAGGGCGCCTGGATTCCAGGCGCCCTTCATCGCACCGGGCTCAGCTCAGCTTCCTGTGTATACCCCCCGCGGCCCTGAGGCCGTCGGCGATGGCGGAGATGGCATCACCGGGGCCGGGGGTTATGTCGCCTCCGGCGAATATGTTGCCGGAACCGGTGTACTGATCGGCATCCACGGTGATCAGGCCCCACTTGAACTCCATTCCCTCCTCCAGTTCAGGGGGAAGGAAGGAAAGGTCGGAGGTCTGGCCAATGGCGGTGAAAACGGTATCCACTTCCATGATGTGCTCCACGCCGTCCCTGGGCTCGGGAACAGGGCGTCCGCCACGGGGGTTCGGGACCATCTCCGCCTCCACATAGACATACCGGAGCCCTTTATCCGTTCCCTCGATCCTTGCCGGGATGGTCTGCACCCTGAAGTCCACCCCTTCCTCCATGGCCTCGTGGATCTCCTCTTCGTCGGCGGGCATGTCCACCAGCCGGCGCCTGTAGGAGACGATCACTTCAGAGCCCAGCCGCCTGCAGGTCCTGGCGGTATCCATGGCAACATTGCCGCCGCCTATTACAAGCACCCTGTCCCCGGGCTTCTCCCCTGTTCTCTCCGGGGAGTTCATAAGGAAGTGGAAGGCGCTCCTCACCCCGGGCAGGTCCTCCCCCTCTATTCTGGCGTCGGATGGTTTCTGGAGGCCCGCTGCAAGATAGACAGCGTCGTAATCCTCTGAAAGCTTTTTCAGAAGCTCACCGCTCACCCTTTCGCCGTAGCGGAACTTCACCCCGGCGCTTTGGAAGACCTCCATCTGCTTCGAAAGGCCCTGTTCAGGCAGACGGTATTCGGGAATGGCTTTCCATGCCACCCCGCCGCCCTGTTCCGCTTGGTCGAAAACACTTGCTTCATAACCCATCCTCGCAAGGTAGTAGGCGGCGGACAACCCGGAAGGCCCGGCGCCTATTACGGCAACCGTTTTCCCGTTGGGTTCTCCGGGTTCGGCGTCTGCGGCCAGGACCTGGGACAGGCTGTCGAACTGCTCGCAGGCGAATCTCTTCAGCCACCTGATGGCTATCGACTCGCCCTGGTATCCCATGGCGCAAACGGTCTCGCACTGCCTTGTGCATACCTTTCCGCACATCTCCGGAAGGGGGTTGTTGTCGTAGAAGAGCTTCACCGCGTCGGCGAACCTGCCCTCGGCGATTGCTTTGAGGTAATCAGGTATGTGCATCCGGGCCGGGCATGCGGTGATGCACAGACCGCACTGTATGCACCTGGAGGCTTCCTCCATGGCCTGGGCGGCGGTGTAGCCCTTAACCACTTCATCGAATGTTATAACTCGCTTCCCGGGCTGCATTATTTCCATGGGTTCCCTGGGGGAGCCGGCCCATCCCAGGGTTTCGTTGTCCTGGCGGTAGCCCTTCTCGTCGGCGTCCCAGGCCTTCTGCTCCACTCCCGGGGTATACACGCAGGTGTCGGGGTTCTCGGTGGTCCAGCTGTAGCGGTTGCTCATCTTCAGGGATCCGGTGGAGCACACATCCACGCAGAGGGCGCACCAGCAGCACCTGCCGTAGTCCACCCTGGGTCTCAGGCCGGAGTCGCCCTTTTCAGCCACCGTTCCTTCTGTTTTCACCATGTCTATGGCCAGGTTCTCGCAGATGACCTCGCACCTGCCGCATCCTATGCACTTGTCGGTGTCGTTGATGTGAAATCCCCTGTACCTGTCCGCTCCCGGGTTCCTGCGCTTCGGATAGGGGATGGTATCCACCCTTCTGGCAGCCCTGGACCAGGCGAGGAAGGGAGAGACTATGTCGGTGAACTTCATTCTTCCTACCTCTCTATTTCCGGGGGGCATGTGGTAAGGCTGACCATGATGTTGGAAACATCGGCGATGTTGGCTCCCACCAGCATCCGCTCCAACAGTGTGACCGCATGGACATAGGAGGGGCCCCTCACATGAACCCGCCTGGGTCTCAGGGAGCCGTCGCTCACCACATAGTATCCGTACTCGCCGCGGCTTGATTCCACCCTGGAGTAGCACTCACCCGGGGGAACCCTCCATTCGGTGAGGTTGGGAAGCTTCGCTGCCACCGGGCCTTCCGGCATGCCCTTGAGCACCTGTCTTATGAGGCTGATGCTGAGTTCTATCTCTCGCCTTCTTACCATAGCCCTGGAATAGATGTCGCAGCCGGTTTCCGTTATGACCTGGAAGTCCAGTTGGTCGTATACCCCGTACGGGGCATCCTTCCTCACGTCCCTCACCCCTCCGCTGCCCCTTGCAACAGGGCCCACAAGGCCGTACTCCTCTATCCACTCCGGCTCCACTCTTCCAACCCCCCGGGTCCGCAGCTTGAAAACCGCGTTGTTCAGTATGAGCCTGTCCATCTCCGGCAGTCGCTCTTCGATTATCTGAAGGACGCTCTCGACCCTTTCCGGGAATCCATGGGGAAGGTCCCGTCTGACTCCGCCGGGCTGTATGTAGATGTGGTAGATCCTTGCGCCTGAGAGTTCCTCGAAGAGGTCGAGAACGAAATCCCTCAGGGTTATTCCCCACATTGCTCCCGTACCGAGCCCCAGTGTCCCCGCCTGGCCGCCGAATGCCATCAGGTTCACCGCCAGCCGGGCCATTTCCAGAACAAGTGTCCTTATCCACCTGGCCCTCTCCGGGGGTTCGATGCCGGACAGCTCCTCAATGGCCATGGCGTAGCACTGCTCGTTGATGTCCGGCTCGGGAACGCATATCCGGCACACAAGGGGGAAGTTCTGTATCCAGAGCTTCTTCTCCATGAGCTTCTCGAAACCCCTGTGAAGGTAGCCCACATGGGTAATGGCCTTCGTGATCTCGTCGCCGTCGAACCACATCTCTATGCTCATGTTGCCGGTGACGCCGGGGTGCTGGGGCCCGAAGAAGAGGTGGGTGGTTTTCTCCGGATCGGTTGCCCTGTCGTAGCCCATTACTCCTCCTCTCCCCTGCGGCCCATGGGTGTGTCCCATTCCCCCACTATCTCCCCCACGTACTGCCTGGGGTCGATGTGCTTCCTGGGCTGTCTCTCGCCGTAGACCCTCATGGAGTATTCTTCCGTGTCGAAATCCCTCCTCATGGGGGGAATTTCGTTCCATCCCTCAAGAATGAAGTCTTCCCCCTCTCTGGGGTTGCCGGGGAAACTCACGCCGTACATCTCGAAAAGCTCCCTTTCGAAGGCCTCCGCCGTGGGCCACACCGCGCTAAGGGAGGGCACGGAACAGTTCTCCCTGGGGTAGTCGGCGCTGAGGAGAAGAACCAGGGAATCGGTGTAGTTCTCCAGTATCCAGGTAAGCTGAAAGTTACCCTCCTCAATACGGTCAACAACGCTTATGAGCTGAAGGGTCCTGAAACCCAGCAGTGTCCTGGCGTTGAGTATCGCCTCCATCACCTCTCCCCGGCTGAGATAGACATGGAGATAGTTGTGCATCTCCCTCACCAGTTCCAGCGAGGAGAATCGTCCCTCCAGTTCCCTCATGACCCTGTCGATCATTCTCTCCTCCTCACCAGTTGTAGTCGGGCATTTTCCAGTCGGTGATTATCGCCTTCTGGTTTTCCCTGTAGTAATCGAGATTCTCCTTGTAATGAATCCATCCCTGGGCCCTGCCCTCCTTGATCTTTCTCATCAGCAGGGAGAAACCGTCTATTATCGCCTCTGGCCGGGGCATGCAGCCCATTACGTAAACGTCTACCGGCAGGTATCTGTCAAGAACGTTGAGGGTATTGTAGGAATCGAAGTACATCCCTCCGTTTATGGTGCAGGAGCCAAGGGCCACGATGTATTTCGGGTCCTGTATCTGCTCGTAGACCCTGATAACCCTTTTCAGTGTCTTCACGGAGAGGTAACCGGAGATAATCAGAACATCCGCCTGCCTGGGGGTGGGCCTCATGGCTATCCCGAAACGCTCCATGTCGAACCTGGAGGTGTGAAGGGGGCGGAGTTCGATTGCCCCGCAGCCGGTGCCGTAGGCGGTTACCCAGAGGCTGTTGGCCCTGGCCATGTCGTTGATCTTCCGCCAGAGTTCCTTCTTCTTCTCGGGCTTTTCAGGTCTGTCATTGCAGTACATAAAACCTCCTAAACCATCAGGCGGACAAGGTCCACCAGGGCAAGGGTGGTGGGAACGAACCAGAGGAACCTGATGCTCTGTTCGGTTCTGAACCGGGGGAAGACGGCGCCAACGAACACCGGGTACATGTAGATCAGAAGGGTTTTCAGCAGAAGGCTCCACCAGCTGGAAGCCCCTCCGAAGAAAAGGTTCACATAGAGAAGCGCCTTGGCCGCTCCGAAGATGGCCCTGCCGCTGAACATCAGGGAAAGCAGCCTGCTGCTGTACTCGGTGGGGGGGCCGATGGGTATCTCCTGGGGGGCGAGAACGATGCTGAACGGGTAGGCCATCTGCATGGGCAGGAATGCTATAAGCGCCGCGGCACTTGCGAAGGGGAATCTGAAGATGTTCCAGCTGGTAATTCCCGCCTGCTGGGCTGCCACTATTCCCTCCACCCTGAATGTGCCAAGACCGACGGCGAGAACAATGACAGCCGCCGAGAAGGAGAGTTCATAGGAACTCATCTGGGCAAGGCCCCTGCTCACTGCGATAACGCCGTAGGGATGCCCGGAGTTGCCTGCGCCCAGGGCCATACCCAGGCAACCGAAGAACATTATGTAGATCAGCAGGAAGACATCCCCGGCAAAGGACATGTTCCAGATGATGTTCTGACCCACGACTATGGGCACCATAAGAAGTACGCAGATGGCGCCGGTTATCCTGAACATGGGCGCCATCCAGAACATGGTCCCGTGGTGTATGGAGGATTTTTTCCTGAACAGCTTCCAGGTGTCTATGAAGTTCTGTGTTATCCTGGGGCCGATCCTGCCGTGTATCCTCGCACGGAGGGTTCTGGAGATGCCCCCGAGAAGAAGGCCCCAGACCAGGGCGCCCAGTGTCGTGAGCAGTATGGAAAGGATGTTCTGGAACATCACAGACCTCCGTTCAGAAATACAAGCAGCAGAACCAGGAACAGCATGATGTGGGCCAGATAGGTCCTGCCGTCGCCGGTGAACATGGCCCTCACCGTGTCTCCCGCCATGTAGAGAAGTTTAACACAGCCCCTGAAAACACCCCCGGCCTCTATTTTCGGAAGGAACGCCAGGGCTCTTCTGTAGGGTTTGAAGAAGTTGTTGGAGTAGTGTATTTCCTCCGGGGAAGGAGGCAGCTCCCCGGCGAAGCCTATATCAAGCTGACCGACATACTTAGGCCTGTGGCCGGAGATCCAGTAGAAGACGAAGGCGGCTCCGAAGATGCCCATGACCATCAGGCCAGTCATCCAGGCGTTCCAGGTGCCCCATGGCGTGAGGACCATCTGGCCCTGTATCACCGGGGCAAGGCCCGACAGCCCGGGAATGCCCTCCACCAGGGGGATCAGACGCTCAAGAAGCAGCGTGGGCCTGAAACCCAGCACCATTATCAAACCCGCCAGAAGCCCCTGGGGCACCAGCAGTGTGAGGGGCGCTTCCTTAACCCCGGCGTTCCTCCGGGAAAGCTGCCCCAGGAAAACACCGTGGAGAAGCCTGTAGGAGTACAGGAATGCCACCACCGAAGCGAACATCGCCACCACCATCACCGGAAGCCAGCCGGCCTCGACAAGGGCGTTGTAGAGAAGCCATTTGCCACCGAATCCCGCAAGGGGCGGAATGCTGGCGTAGGAGATCACAGAGATCAGGGTGAAGGCAAAGGTAAGGGGCATTCTTTTCACGAGGCCGCCCAGGTGGTTGAACTCGGTGGTCCCGACCCGCATGAGCACCCCGGCGGCGCCGAGAAAAAGAGCCATCTTGAAAATAAGGTGGTGGATGGTGTGGTAGAATGCCGCTGTCCAGCCCAGCACCGAGGCCAGGCCAAGCCCCATCAGGGCGTAGCCCAGCTGGGAAACGCTGGCGAAGGCCAGCATCTTCCTGTAATCCGATGCCAGAGATGCCTTTACAGCTGTCCCAAGGGCTGTCAGGGCCCCTATCCATGCCAGTGTTCTGCCCCAGGGAAGCCCCGGGGAGAGGGCTGCAACAACAAGAAGGAGAACGGCTGCCTTGGATGCGGTTCCAGCGAGGAACGCCGGCATGGTTCCCGGGGAGTCGGGATACGCCCGGACATTCCACAGGTGGGTGCCGAACTGACCCATTTTGAGCATAGCGGCAAGTACCGCCAGGGTAACCGGCACACCCGGGGAGAGGAATCCGCTTTCGGAAGCAAGGAGCCCCGCCAGGAGCAGATAACCGGAGACCACGGCGAAGGCGGCGTACCAGAAGGCGCTGTTTCCGCTCCGGAAGCCCCTGCTTACCCCCACCACCCCGGCGAAGGCTGAGATCTCCCACAGAACGAAGAAGGTCATTGCGTTGCCGGCCATGGGCAGAAGGGTCAGTGCCCCTCCGGAAACCATGAGCCAGAACCAGTAGCTCCGGTGTCTGCCGATCCTGTTGAATACCCCCGGGAGGGCCAGAAGGGTGCCCCCGGCGAAGAGAAGCTGAAACATCAGGCGAAGCCCTGCTGAGGGGATCAGGGTTCCGGACAGATCAAGGCGGTCCCAGCTGAGACTGCCAAGCCAGATACCCCCCACCAGAAGGATAAGAACCCCTGCAACTGAAGAAAAATCGGTTTTCGGAATGCTCCGGGGCTCCCCGGTTCGTCTGCTCCAGAACCTGAAAAGATACACCGCCTCCAGGGCGAGACCGGCCATGGTGAGGTAAAACACAGGTGTGTTCACCTGGGCGATCTCCCGAAGGAGGGCGAACTTGGCCCAGAATGTGGGCATAGGCGGTATCCCCGCCAGCACCAGAACGGGAAAGAGTATGAGACAGGTGCCGAAACCGCTCCACCTGTCGTTTTCCTCCGGTCTGCCAAGCATGAACAGGCCGAACTTCGATATGGCGGCGAACACCACAAGAACTAGGACGGTACTTTCGTAGAGTTCACCTGATACCGTACCGGCGGCCACCAGAAGCAGTGAGGCATAAGCCGCGGTGGAGTAGCCCATTATCCTTCCGGAAGCGGAAGCCCTCAGCCCGGCCAGCTGGCTTAGAACCAGCCCGATGGCCCCTATCCAGGCGTAGATCCTTACATCGGGGACGGGAAGCATAGGTAATACCCTGGCGGACCAGAGAAGGATTCCCAGGCTCCATGTGGCGCTGTAGAAACCCGCCATGATGGAGCTTGCTCCATGGTAGAGGTCAAGCCCCCAGCCTGCAAGGGGGAAGGCCTTGATCTCCGTCAGGATCACGGTAAGGAACAGAGCGGTGACAAGAACGGCGGGAGTGCCGCCCATCAGGGGCAGGGCGCTCATTGTCAGGGTTCCTGTGGTCCTGTAAACCACGGCAACGCCTAGAAGGTAGAGAATGGTAACGAGCCCGGATACAAGGGCGGCCTTCATGGCTGCTTCCCACCTGCTGCCGCACCTGCACGCAGCGGTGAGCCCTATCGTTACTATGGACCCGATCTCCAGGAACACGAAGGAGTTGAATATGTCCGTGGAGTAGAGCATCCCCAGAGAGGCCGTCACCATGGCCAGTATCAGAGTCTGGGACTTGGGGCTGCGGCCGGCGAAACGGTGGAGGGAAAGGGCTGCGGCAAGATACATTACCACAGCTGCAAGGGTTCCCCCGGCGGTAATCTCGAGGTCTATGCTCAGTGGTGGTTCTCCAACCCCGGTGGCCACGGTGACCGAATCGGAGAGACCCTGAAGGTCCCATGCACCAAGCTGGGCGGAAAGAACCAGGGTTGCCGCGAGACCCGCCCCGAGGAAAACGAGGGATACCACCCTGGAGATCCTGGGGTTCTTCCCGGCAAGCCAGGCGTTTATGAACGCTCCGAGCAGGGGCATGAAAACGGCTGCTGTTCTTACCATTTCAGCTCCTTCATTCGGCGGATGTCTGCGGATCCGGACCTTCTGGAGGAAAGAACGCCCACCACCACGAAAAGAGCCGCCACGGCAACACCTATCACAATGGAAGTAAGAACGAGGGCCTGGGGCAGGGGATCAACCACGGAGGTCACCGAGCCGTCCATGATCGGCGCTCCCCTTCCCGGAAGGAAACCGGTCCAGACGAGAAGAAGGTTGACACCGGTGTCCGCGAGGGTGAAGGCCAGGGCTATCCTCAGCACGTTGCGCCTTGTGAGAACTCCCCATATGCCTGTGAGCACCAGTCCCATGGCGGTGGCCGCAAGGGACCAGTAAAATATTCCCGTATAGTTCACGATTCACCCCCCGGCTTCCTGTATGAGGCGAAGACACCGGAGAGTTCACTCGCAACCTTTGCTCCGATGGCCAGTGAGACCAGGGGAATGATGCCGGCGGAGATCAGCTGCCCAGGGGTACCAGCCGGTATCAGTGAGCTGTTGAGGAACTGGCCCAGGGTCAGTGTGCCCCAGAACCCCAGAAGACCGAAGGTGATCCCCGCAAGGGATTCAACCGCGGTGAGGAACCTTGACGAGCCGGGGATCCCGGTGGTGCCCAGAAGCACCAGAAGGAAAGCCGAGGCCACCACCGATCCACCGGGAAAGCCACCCCCGGGACTGAGATGCCCGTGGGTAATGATGTATATGCCGAACAGGGCGATCGCCCCGGGAAGTACCCTGGCGGTGAGCTCAACCACAGGGCTGGGTTTTGAGGGGCTGCTTCCCATGGGTATAAGGCTGAGTATCAGAACCACAGCGGTGGAAGCGCTGAAAAGCACCACCACCTCTCCCAGTGTATCCAGCCCCCTGTAGGCGACAACGACGGCGGTAACGAGGTTAATGGAGCCGGTTTCCGCCACTCCCTTCTCGACATAGTACCCCGCCGGTCCGTGGAGACCCTGGGGAATGCCCTGATCGGGCACAAGGGAGAACAGGACCGCACCGGAGGCCAGAACGATTATCAGCCCGACTATGTTCCTTATCACTGGTCGTCACCCCCTATCCTTCCCCTGCCCCACAGGAAGATCACCGTGGAGGCGGCGGCGCCTATGCTGGCTTCGGTTATGGCAACATCCGGAGCGTTCATCATGAAGAAAAGCACCGAAGCGGAAAGGCTGACGAAGCCGGTTATGATTATGGCGGAAATCAGCTTCTTCACAGTAAGGGCGGCAACGGCGGCGGCAAGCATCATAACACCGGTTCCCACCGCTACGGCGGACAGCAGAGCGTCGCTCATCCTTCCCCCCCTTCACACTCAAGGTCGTCCATTACAAGATTATCCGGCTTCTCGGAGGGGGCGATGTGAGCGGACCGGGCAAGGGCGTGGCTGGAGACGGGATTTGTGAGAACGATGAACACAAGAATGAGGAAAAGCTTGGGGGCCCACTGGGGATGAAAGAGCCCCATCCCGGTTAGAAAGAGTATGGAACCAAGGGTGGTGGCTTTTGTCCCGGCGTGCATCTTGTTCCACACATCGGGCATCCTGAAGACGCCCAGGCCGCTGGCGAACAGCACCACCGCTCCCAGGGCTGTGAAGAAGTGGGCAAGAATGGAGATCATTTCAGCCCCCCGTCAAGGTATCTGGCCATTGCCAGTATCCCCAGGAAGGACAGCACCGAGTAAACCAGGGCCACATCCAGAAGCATGGACCTTCCCTCGAGAACCGCGATCAGAACAAGAAGACTGGTGGTGATTAGTGTGGTGGTATCCAGGGCAACTGCCCTGTCCGTTGCTCTGGGCCCTATGAGCAGCCTGAGGAAGGACAGGAATATCCCCGCGCCGATGAGCGCCACAACGGCTGAAAGAAAAATGCTACTCAAAGATCCTCTCCAATCTGCCGGCAAAGCTGTCCACCATTTCCTGGGTCCTCAGGTGAACGTCACCCTCGGGAAGGTACACCCAGTGAATGAAGATCCGGTCTTCCTTCATGTCCACGGTGAGGGTGCCGGGGGTGAGGGTAATGGAGTTGGCCACTATGGCCCTGGCCCTGGGGCTTTTCAGTTTGAGCCGTGCCTGGACTATGCCCGGGCGGATGGGTATCACAGGCCTGAAAACCCTGAAAAAGATATCAATGTTCGCCTTCACCATCTGGCCCATGAAATAGGCCACATAAACCAGAGAAGCGATGAACCTCGAGGGGGCAAGGAGGGGCAGCGCGTTTCCGGTAAGGGCTCCCGAGGTGGCGGCTGCTATCATGGTGCTCACCACGACCCCGAGAAGGATCTCCTGGGGAGACAGGGTCATGGTGAGACCCAGCCAGATCAGCAGGAGGACCGCCGCGGTGGATAGCACCGCAGGAAATGTCTTCATCGTTTCGCAGCCTCCCTTCGTCTCATGGAATGAGTAAGTACATCCAGTTCAGTGGAAACCTCCACATAGCGCAGGTCAACCCCCTCAGGGGCGCGAAGGGGCTCAAGGTTGAAGCTGAGAACCCCGGTGCATCCCAGGGAGATGATATGATCAAGGGCTTCCTGGCCACGGCCTGTGGTGACGGCGATAATGACGATAAGGTCCGGGAAGCTGCGGATGAGGTCACCCAGTTCATCCACAGGTTTCACCGTGAATCCAGAACACTCTCTGCCGGTTTTTAAGGGGTCGTGATCGAACAGCCCCAGGTATCTGTAGCCCCCGGTGCCCGCAAGACCGGACTTCACCAGTGCGCATCCCATGTTGCCGGCACCCACCACTGCAACCCCCGGGGGGTCGGTTATTCCCAGTATCTCCTGAATGTTGGAAAGCAGTTCCGTTACCGCATAGCCTGAGCCCTGCTTTCCGAATTCTCCGTAGGTGGAAAGGTCCCGTCGCACAGCCGCTGAGGATATTCCGCAGTTATCCGCCAGCTGCTGTGAGGTAACGATCTTCTCACCTCGCAGCCCTGCAAGCCTGAGGCATCTGGCGTAGTGGCTGAGCCTTCGGATGGTTCTCTCGGAAACCCTGGCAGAAATCATGGAAGCCTCCGCTTCTATTGTGATAGTTCAACTTATCACAATACTATCAAGGAGTCATTTCCGGGTCAATACCCATTCTCCGATGAGCTATCTACTTTATTTTCAGGTATTTACGAAGTTCAAAGGCGAGGAGGTCCATGTCCTCCCGAGTTCTCGGAGCGGGTTTTCTTATTCCAAGGAAGAGAAGCAGCCCGGGCAGCAGAACACCGGCGGCCCTTTTCAGCATCCTGATCTCCATTCCCAGGGTTTCCCCGGGAACATCTCCGTCCTCCAGACAGGCCCGGTCGAGCCTCACCAGAAGACCTGTGACCCAATCCCTTACACGGGAAACCGCATGGAAATTCACCCATTCCATATCGTCACCCGGGGTATGGGTGTGCCTGCCGTTCCCTCTGCTTATGAAGAGGCAGGGCACCCCCTTCCTTCGAAAGGCCATGTCGTCGGAGTGCTGGCCTGTGTACCTGCTCTGTACCGGTATCACCCTCAGCCCCCGGATCGAAGAAGAGGACTCTTCCAAAGGTCCGGGAAGGGAGGGATGATCCTCGGCCCCGGAAACGAAGATGAACTCCCTTATCCTTCTGAAACTGCGGTCCAGAAGGGGAACCATCAGTTCGAAGTCGTGACCCACGGCATCCAGTATCACCGCTGCGGAAAAATCGCTGGAATGCTCCTCCGCGAACCTTACGGAACCCATGGCTTCAGTGCCGAAGAAGGGTCTTTCCTCCGCGTCGAAGAAGGCGAACACTATGGTGCGATCCATTCCGGCGGTTCTGAGACCCGGGGCAAGATCAAGGAGCAGAGCAACCGCCACGGCGTTGTCATCGGAACAGGGACCCTCTATGGCGGAGTCGTAATGGGCTCCGAGGAGCAGGGGCTTCAGCTTCCCGGAACGTCCTGGAAGGGAACCGGCAAGGTTGGTGAACTCCCTTCCCCCATGGCGATAGGGAAGGCGATAGCTTTCCCCCTGATAAAAGGAAAGGCCGGATTCAGCCATTCGCCTCTCCAGGAAGGATACGGCCAGTTCATGCCCGGGGGTGCCCACCTTCCTTCCTCCGGGGAGGGAAAGGCTCCCGGTGTCTTCCCTCACGGTCATTTCCCGCCGGGTATCTTTGAATACAGCAGAACGGTAAGCCTGGTCCTTCTCTCATAGGCGCTCTGTTCCGAGCGGTCCTTCCAGCGGTTCATCAGGTCCATCAGTTCCCGGGAGAGCAGCGCCGCGTCTTCCCGGGAAAGCTTGTAGTCAACGCTGAGACTGACGGTTTCCTGCATTTCCTCCGGTATGAAAAGATCACTGCTGATGGCGTTCTGTATGTCCAGCAGTGTGTTGTCCGTGAGGGAGATGGCGGTCTGCAGGAAGACCTCCTGTCCCTCGCTGCCCTGCTGGAAAATAGCGGGGTCAATTCGGAACAGGCTTGCTGTGGGCCGGTAGACCTTCTCGAGCAGGTTGCCCCTCTGCCGGGTTTCAACCACCTCGAGTATTCCCACCTTCTCCAGTTCCGTTATGTGGTAGTAAAGCCTGTTCCTCTTCTCGTCCAGGGCATCGGCCAGCTCCGAAGCGCTCATGGGCTGGTCCACCAGCAGTTTCAGCATGTGTATCCTCAGGGGGATTGCAAGGGCCTTCACCTGCTCGAGTTCAGTGAGTATCTCTATGTCCTTCATCTATCCTCCAATGGTCCGGAATGAATTCTTCCCCGCAGCATGATTTAGAAGCAATCGGACAGGCTTTGTCAACCGCGCAGTATTTGATGAAATGTACGACAATATTCTTTCGTACAAAAAAATTTGACAGATGCGGCGCATTCAGTTATGTATTCATCGCACCGACACCGTGCACCTGAAGAGAGGACCATCTGATGAAAACATTTCTGTTAGTTCTTCTGCCCTTCTGTTCCGCCCTGGCCTTTCCCGAGTATGACCTTCAGTGGGAGGACATGAACATGGGAAGCACCGTGGGCCACTGCATCGAGTGGGATGAGAACGGCCAGAGAATACTTGTGGGGACCCACATAGGCTTCCACAGCCTGGATCTCGTCTCCGGTGAATGGTTCGTTGCCGAGGAAGAGGGAACCATAGGCCGGGAAGTGGTGAGCATAGACGCCTCATGCACACAGCCCGAATTCATAATGACCGGCCGCTGCGACGCCCAGTACAACGGATACCTCGAGGTATCTCCAGATCTCGGCCAGAACTGGATATCCACATATTTCAGTTCCGGAGGAGAGTTCCGCAGTTTTCACCGGGACATCCTTGTTCCGGGCAGGTGCTACGCAGGAGGAATCTCCACCCCCGGCGCCCCTGGCGAGTTCGTCGTTTCCGAGGATAACGGCCTTAACTGGACAGTGGTAGACATTCCAATGAGCGCCGTTACAGACATCGCCCAGACCGTTGACGGCACTCTCTTCATTTCAGGTGTGTACGGTGTCTGCAGAAGCACCGACGGCGGGCTCACCTGGGAGACCGCCTCCTCCGGAATGGGCGGCAGCCCGTTCTCAAACGCCATAGCCGCCCACCCCACGGATCCGGACATTCTCTTCGCCTCTGATCAGAACCACATCTACAAAACGGAGGACGGCGGAGACAGCTGGACCGCGGTGGGGGACTACTTCTGCATGAACATCGAGATATGCCCCTGGAACCCGGACATGATCGCTGTGGTGGAGCTGGACTACCTGCTCACAGGGAGCAATGACGGCGGAGAGACATGGTTCAGCATACAGGGCGACATCCCAGGAAACCCCAAGGATGTGATCTTCTGCGGAGAGGACGAGCATCTCTACGCCATAACCACCTACAACGGGACCTTCCGCACACCGGTTTCCTTCAGCGGCACCGAAGGCGGCGGCTCCCAGGGTTCCTCCGGTCTGGAGATCATTTTGTCGGAGAACCCGGTGATCAACTCCCCAGTGGTCACCTGCTCCATTCCAACCGCCGGGAGTGTGAGGCTCGATGTCTTCGACGCCTCGGGCAGGCTGGTAGAAACCCTTGAGAACCGTGAGCTTCAGGCGGGTTCTCATCAGGTGGTGCTTGACGGCTCCGATCTGATGCCGGGCATACTGTTCCTCAGGCTCACCGCCGGGAACGAATCCACGGTACGGAAGGTGGTTGTGGGGACCCGCTAGCAAAGGAAAAAGGCCGGCCGGTTTTTTATTCCGGCCGGCCACGAACTATGCCTTCTTAACCTTTTTGACCATCTTTTTCACCTTGCCGGTGCTTTTTTCCGGCACAGGTTTGGCCTGCTTCTTCTGTTCTTTCTTCTTGTCAGCCATTCTCTCACCTCCCTCGGCAAGAGTACCTATGCCATATATACGCAAAAGAAATAAAACGGCAATGGATCATTCCCCTGTGAACCTTTTCTCCACCGGGGTTTTGGTGCATTATCAAAGCATGAAGAACAACAGAAGGAGGGGAAGAGACATGAAAGACCCGGGAGCCATGCTGCTGCGGAGAGAACCGTTTTCCGAACTGGTAATGGGGAACACCGCCCTTGTGAGGGCCATGATTGAGGCCGGGACCAGGGTGGTAACCTCCTATCCCGGCTCACCCACACCGGAGATAGCCTCCGCCATATCCTCCATTCCCCCGGAGGAAAGGCCCTTCCACTTCGAGTTCTGCGTTAATGAAAAGGTGGCCACCGAGGTTGCCTACGGCGCCGCTGTGAACGGAAGGCCATCGGTGGTGTTCTTCAAGAGCGTGGGGCTGAACGTGGCGGCGGACACATTCGTTCAGCTGAATCACATGGATGTTACAGGGGGCATGGTCGTGGTTCTCGGGGACGATCCCGGGGCGAACTCCTCCCAGAACGAGCAGGACAACAGGCACCTGGCCAGAATGAGCTACACACCCGTTCTTGAACCGGCAACGCCCTCGGAGGTGTACAGTTTCTTCCTGGAGGCTTCCGCCCTGGCCAGCCGGCTTCGAATGGCTGTAATACTCAGGCTCACAACCCATGTCTGCCACGGAAAGGAACGGGTTTCCTTCCAGGGGTGGAACCCCGCCCCCCCCGACGACACCCCGGTGTTCGACGGCGCCGGGGGACGGTACATACCCATCGGCCCCAGGGTCGCTGAAATGAAGGAACGGGCCCTGAACAGGCTCAGTCAGGTCAGCGGGCCAGACACCGCCCTGCTTCACAGGTTCATGGACAACGGCAACCCCCGCCGCGGGATAGTAACCGCCGGGCTGCCCTTTCTCTCGGTCCTCGACGCTTTCTCCGGGGAAAAGCAGAAGCCGGACATACTCAAGCTTGGTCTTGTTTACCCCCTGAACCGGGATCTCATAGAAGGCTTCCTCGATTCCCACGAAGAAGTGCTGGTCCTGGAGGAACTCGACGACTTTCTGGAGCAGATGGTGAAAACCATAGCCTATGACTCCGGCAGTTCAGCGGTCATCCTGGGCAAGGGTAAGACCGAGGACTGGATAGGGGAATACACCCCCGGCCGGGTCCATTCCATTCTTCACCGTGCATGGCCGGACATGATCAGCCCGAGGGAACCCCTCCCCGAAGCCGCTCCGGTGCCTCCGAGAGCCCCTGAGATGTGCCCCGGCTGCGGACACAGAAGCGCATTCCATGCCATAAAGAAAGCCCTGGGGGAAGGGGACATCACAGTGGCGGACATCGGCTGCCACACACTGGGCTTCCTCCCCCCCTACGAGGTTGGAAGGCTTCTGATGTCCATGGGGGCCTCCACCGGCATCGCCCAGGGGCTGTCCCTCTTCAATACAGGGAGAAGGGTGGTGGCCTTCCTTGGTGATTCAACATTCTTCCACGCGGGATTGCCGGGAATAGTCAACGCCATATTCAACAACCATCCTGTAACCCTGATAGTAATGGACAACGGCACCACCGCCATGACCGGCCACCAGGACCACCCGGGAACCGGCAGGAACTTCAACGGCCCATCCACCGGAATACCCGTGGAAAAGGTGCTGAGGGGGCTGGGGGTCACCGACCTCGTAAGAGTGGATACCTACAGCCAGAAGGCCCTCACCGAAGCTGTGGAGAAAGCCCTGAACAGCCCGGGTTTCAGCGTTGTGATAGCACAGCACCCCTGCATGCTGAAGTTCACCAGGGAACACAGCAGAAAACCCGGTTACACCAGGAGGCACGTGAATGTCGGTTCCCGGTGCTCACTGATCAGGGAGTGCATAGACACCTTCGGCTGCCCCTCGTTCACCAGGGACCCCGAGACCGGCAGAGTTTCCACCAATCACGACCTGTGCATAGGTGACGGCTCCTGCATACAGACCTGCCCCGAACGGGCCATCGAACCGGAAAAGGAGGACCGATAATGAACATCTACATGGCGGGGGTCGGCGGTCAGGGCATCGGCCTTCTCAGCGAGGTTCTCCTCCGGGCGCTGGACAGGACCGGTGTCACAGTGAGGGGTGTTGATACCCACGGCCTGGCCCAGCGTGGCGGAGTGGTGGTCTCACAAATACGGACAGGAGAGGGGGAGTTCTCTCCGCTCAGCGCACCCGGAGAGGTAGACCTTGTCCTTGCCCTGGAGCGCCATGAAGCCCTCCGGGCAATGAACGGCTTCCTCAGGAACAGCGGAACCCTCGCATGGTACGACGCGGTCTGGCAGCCATTCCGGGTCAGGAACGGTACCCTGCCCGAGGTATCGGTATCCGATGTGCTCCAGGCGGCTGAAGAACGGGGAATAACCGCCTGCAGGGTTTACAGGGATGACCTGCCCGACCCCAGAATGCAGAACACTGCGCTGATTCGGGAGGTCCTGAACAGGAAGCTCATCCCGGGTCTGGGACTGGAACACATTGCCCCTTCACTGGAGGAGCTGCTGCCGGAGAAGGCCCTTGAGGCCAACCTCCGTATCCTCTCGGAATGAAGGCGGACCTTTAGCGGTTAAAGGGGATACCAACTATAATATCCCTTCATCGGGGCCATTACGAGTATCTCCGCAAGCAGAAGGAGCCATCCATTGAGACCTCTGTCCGTTGTCATTCCCACATATAACGAGGAAATGTCCATCGTTTCCACGATAACCAGCCTTCGCAGGATGTTCTCTGAATCCGGTATTCAGGGGGAAATAATTGTAGTGGACGACGGCTCCACCGACTCCACCCCATCCCTTGTCGAGAAGAACGGGGTCCGGCTCATTTCCCACGGTATCAACCGGGGCTACGGAGCCGCACTGAAAACAGGTATAAGGAACGCCCTTCACGACACCATAGCCATCACCGACGCCGACGGAACCTATCCGGTGGACAGAATACCTGATCTCCTGAAGGAACTTGAGGGATGTGAAATGGTCGTGGGGGCCAGAACAGGAGAGAGCGTAAGGATCCCCGCCCTGCGAAAACCGGCGAAATGGGTTCTCAGAAAGCTGGCCAACCGCATAACAGGAACCACCATTCCCGACCTCAACTCCGGTCTCAGGATATTCACCAGGGAACTGGCCGAGAGATACCTCGGCCTTCTTCCCGACGGCTTTTCATTCACCACCACCATTACCGTGGCCTCCCTCTGCCACGACACCATGGTGAGGTTCGTCCCCATCAATTACTACACCCGCCAGGGGTCCTCCAAGATCAGACCGGGCCACTTCCCCTCTTTCATGATGCTTGTTCTCAGGCTGGCTGTGCTCTTCAAGCCCCTTCGAGTGTTTTTCCCGGTCTCGATAACCCTTTTCCTTCTGGGGATGTTCAAACTGGTGCTCGACCTGGTGATAGCAATTGGTCAAACCGGCTTCAACACAGGTCTTTTCAGCTATCCCATCATTTCAACCACCACGGTGATCTTCCTCATATCAAGCCTGCAGGTCATTCTTGTGGGAATGGTAGCGGAGGCCCTGGCGGTCAGGCGTTAGCCATGTGCGGTTTCGCAGGAGTTCTCCTGGAGAGGGCCGGAGACAGGAACGCCTCCATAGATGAAGCCCTGGGTGAAATGTCCAGGGTTATTATCCACCGGGGTCCCGACGACCACGGTTCGAACTGGAACGGCCCATGCGGGATGGTCCACAGAAGGCTCAGTGTCATAGACCTGTCCTCAGCCGGCCGTCAGCCCATGTGCAACGCAGACGGCACCGTATGGATATGCTACAACGGCGAGGTGTACAATTTCCCCGAGCTTCGAAGAAGATTCGGCCTGGATAACGACTTCCGCTTCAGATCCCGTACCGACACCGAGGTCATACTGCACCTCTACGAAAAACTGGGCAGGGACTTCCTGAAACACCTGAACGGAATGTTCGCCCTGGCAATATGGGATTCAGGCAGGGACCGGCTGCTTCTGGCCAGGGATCCCTTCGGGGTGAAGCCACTTTTCCACATGGCCCACGGCGGCGGGCTCTGGTTCGCTTCCGAGATAAAGAGCCTGCTCCAGGCCCCCGGTTTCACGCCCGATCCCGATCCAGAGGCCCTTTTTCACTATCTGGGCCTCAACTATGTGCCGGGAACCCTTACTCCCTTCCAGGGCATCCATGAACTTCCTCCTGGAACCGCGGTCACATTCGGCCCCGACGGCGAAAAGGAACGGTTTGCCTTCTTCTCCATGAACTATTCACAGAACGGCGAGATCGACCAGGAGACAGCGGTCAGCGAGTCACTTGCTCTTCTCCGAAGGTCCGTGGAGAGTCAGCTGGTCTCCGATGTCCCGGTTGGCGTAATGCTTTCCGGGGGAATGGATTCCAGCGCCCTGGCGGCGCTCATGGCGAACATCAGGGGAGATTCGGGCTTCCACACCTTTTCCCTGGGATTCGACCACGGCAGCTTCGATGAATCCTCCCACGCCAGGCTCGTGGCGGACTCCCTGGGAACTGTTCACCATGAAATAAGGGTTACCCCGGAGAAGGTTTCAAACCTGCTTCCCGGTTACCTTGCCCATATCGACGAGCCCTACGCAGACGGCTCCGCCATACCCACATGGCTACTGGCGGAGGAAGCTTCACCCCTGGTAACGGTCCTTCTGTCCGGAGAAGGTGGCGACGAGGTCTTCGCGGGCTACGACACCCACGCGGCAATGAAGGCAAGAAAGATATACCGGCGGCTGATCCCCGGGTTTTTCAGACGAAACCTCATAGCCCCGGTGGTGAACGCCCTTCCGGTTTCCCACAGCAAGCTAAGCTTCGAGTTCAAGGCCAAGAGGTTCTCCAGGGGCTGTGAACTGGGCCTTCCGGAATCGCATTTCGCCTGGCGGGCGGTTCTGACCGGTGATGTCAGGGCCGGGGTCATCGGCGGGGATGTCCGGGGCTTTCCCGAAACGGAATCCTTTTTCAGGGAGGCCTTCCAGGGGCGGGGGGATGACACCGACCTGTCCAGGATACTGAGAATAGATTCATCCTGCCACCTCCCCCATGACCTGATGATAAAGAACGACAGGATGACCATGGCCCACTCCATTGAGGCCCGGGTTCCCTTCACCGACATCCCCCTTTTCCAGATGCTCGCAACGGTACCCGACTCCCTGAAGCTGCCGGGATTGAGAAAGAAGAACATTCTGAGGAGGGCGATGGAGGGGCTTCTGCCCGGGGAGATAATCAACAGGAAAAAGGTGGGGCTGGAAATGCCCTACTCCGCCTGGTTCAGAAAGGAACTGAAGGAGCAGACACACGACCTGGTCTTCTCCTCGGGGGTGATGACCTCGGGGCTTGTTGACAGGGCCGCGGTGGAGGACCTCTGGGAGCAGCACCAGAAGATGAAGGTGGACCACGGCAGGGCCCTCTGGGGCATACTGAACTACGCCATGTGGTATGACATGTACATAGGCTCAAGGGACTACCTCGGTTACATACGGCGGGGAAGGAGCAGGCTCCATTGAGGAAGGATGTGGTCATCCTGGGCGCCGGCCCCGCGGGGCTGTGGGCTGCCATGGAACTGCTTTCCAGATTCCCGGGTATCGGCGTAACCGTTCTTGAAAAGGAAGCCGTACCCGGCGGAATCGCCGCAAGCTTCACGGAAAAGGGACTGGTGTGGGATATGGGCAGCCACCGGTTCCACCCCTCGGCATCCCCCGGGGTGTTCAACAGCGTTAAGGCCCTTCTGGGGGAAGACCTCCTCACCAGGAAACGGATGGGCAGGATACGCCTCGGGGGAAGGTTCCTCATGTACCCGCTGAAACCGGCGGACATGCTTCTTCACCTTTCCCCCGCATTTACCGGCGGCGTGATCCTGGACACCCTTTCCTCCCCCCTTCGCCGGAAAGCTCCCGCGGAGGGCACGTTCGGGGAGATACTCGAAGCCGGTCTGGGAAGGACCATCTGTGAGAATTTTTACTTCCCGTACGCTGAGAAACTCTGGGGGTTAAGCCCGGAGAAGCTCGACGGCGAACAGGCCAGAAGAAGGGTATCCGCCACAAGCCTGGGCAAAATGATGAAGAAGATCGCCGGGTTCTCCTCAGGCGGCGGAAAGGGAAGCATCTTCCATTATCCCCGCGGAGGGTTCGGCACCATCTTCCAGCGGGCGGCGGAAACGGTGGAACGCCTCGGCGGGACCGTCCTTTTCAATACCCAGGCGACGTCCATAACTCCCCCCTCCTCCGGTGTCCCTGGAGAGGTGGCAACGAAGAACAGGGGGCGGTTCCCGGCGAGCTTCATCCTCTCCACCCTCCCTGTATCCAATCTCCCGGGGATGACCTCTCCCCCTCCCCCCGACAGCGTTGTCAGGGCTGCGGATTCAATGGAATACCGTTCCATGGTGCTCTGTTTCCTGAAGTTCAGAGTGCCCCGGTTCACCCCATTCGATGCCCACTACTTCCCGGACAGTAACATCCTCTTCTCCAGGATATCCGAGAGGAAGAACTACGACGGCGTCGAAACCCCGGCGGACTCAACGGGCCTCTGCGTAGAGATCCCCTGCTGGAAAGGCGACCCAGTCTGGGAAATGGACGACGCCGGGCTGATTGACACAGTTCTCCTGGAACTGGAGAAGGCGGGTCTGAAGCCGCCTGAGCTGGATTCGGGGTTCTCCAGAAAACTGAGCTGCGCCTATCCTTCGTATCCCGGGGGCTGGCGGGGGAACTACGAAACCGTGAGACAATGGCTTCAGGGGGTCCCCGGCCTGGTCAGCCTTGGAAGGCAGGGCTTCTTCGCCCACGATAACACCCACCATGCCATGGAGATGGGCTTCGAGGCCGCCAGGTGCCTGGCAGAGGACCTCAGCTGGGATTCACAGCGGTGGAGCAGGGCAGAGAAGACCTTCCGCCGGCATGTGGTGGAGGACTGAGCCCTAAAGCTTCAGATAGGTCCCTGCCCCCACATACAGCCCCGAGAAGTCAACCCCGAAATCCTCAGAGTACTCGGTGTCAAAACCGACGCTGCTTAGCCGGTATCCCCCTTCCGCTCCGAAAACGATTGGCAGGCCAAGAAACCCGCCGGATTCGCCGTCGAGCCTGAGCCCCAGGTTCAGTCCCAGACCGGCGGCTGATTCGGATGAGGCGGTGTTCGGTGTGTCAATGCTCCGGGTAACGGTTACATAGGAAGGCCCGCCCCCGATGGACAGCACGGGGCCGGATGTCAGCTTGTAGTAACCGGCGAGGTGAATGCTTGTGGCCACATCCTCCATTGCCACCACATCTTCGCCGCCGGCCCCGAAGAGGAAGAGAAGGCCTCCGGTGAGAATTCCCGCTATGGTGTAACCGAAGGGGTCGAAATTGTCCTCGTAGGTGCCATGGAACCTGCTTACCGAAACCCCTCCGCGGAGCCTCAATTTGTCGGAAACGTCTCCCAGGGCTTCAATACCTCCGGTCCAGGCGGTGCCGTCCAGCCGGTAATCGAGGCCGGCCTCTTCAAGCAGCTCCGCATAGTCCTTCTCGTCGCCCATGGCCGGCCAGCCGGCATCGAATGAAAAACCTATCCTGAAGGATGAACCCTGGAGTGATGCCAGGGCCAGCAACAAAGCAGCGGTGGTCATGATCTGTTCACCTCCAGGACCTGCACGGATATCCTGTCTCCGTCAAGGTATATCTCCACATTGAAGAGACCGTTTTCCGGGTATTCACCGGCGTCATCCCTGAGGTCCCAGGTAACCGAGTGCTCCCCCGATTCCTGTTCCTGTGAGTCCACCAGTGTGCGAACCAGCCCCATGTAACTGTCGGTGACCACCACATCCACAGTGCCCCCGGACTGGAGGGTGTAGCTGATATCCACCGGGCCCTCAACGAGATCGAAGGGGTACCCCGAATCCAGACAGGCAGCAAAGAGCAGCGCCGCTGCTGAAAAGACAACTCCGTAATACTTCATCAGATCCTCCTTTCATTCCCCGGCCATTCCAATTTATAAGCAAACCCTGCGGGAAGGGAAAGATATTCGTAAGAATAATTCCTGCTTGACGATAGCACCGGATTGTTGCATTAACGGAAAACATGTCTGTCTCTTACGGTATCCGGAGGGAAAAATGATAACTCTTGAAGATCTTTACTCCCTGCTCGAGGGCTCCTTCGATTATCTCATGGTCCTGGATGAGAACAGGAGTGTCAGATACCTGAACTCCACACTGAAGAAGGTGTGCTTCCCCTCAGGGGAGACCAGGGATGAGCCGGCACTGGAAAAGCTTGTCGACGGGGAATCCCTCATATCCTTGAAGAAGGCCATGAGAAAGGTCAAAGGGGGAAGCCGGGGAGTCCCCGGGGTGTTCTCCCCGGCCGGGGGCGATTCTCCGGGCATACCCGTAAGGGTCGGGTACACCGAGCTGGATGAGGGTGGTCTCTTCCTGGTCACGGGAATGCAGGCCGACACCCTGAAGCAGATGGACGACTGGGAAAGGGAGGAAAGGGCGAAGGAGCTCGCGTGCCTGTATTCCGTAGCGGAGTGGATAGAGGTATCGGAAACCATCCACGACTTCTTCACGAAACTTCCCCCCTACCTCGCCGCAGGAATGCGCTTCCCCGACGAAGCCGTTGTTTATTCCGTCTACCAGGGGATCCAGTATGGCACCGAGCCTGAAGGAACCGATTTCATCTCAGTGAAGCTCTTCGTCAGCGGCGAGGAGCACGGGGTGATAAAGGTGGGTTACTCCAATGGCAACAGGGCGGCCCTCCCGGAAGAGCAGAAAATGCTGAATGAGATAGGCAGGATGCTGAGCCTGGCCCTGGAAAGAAAGGAACTCCGGGAAAGGATTGCCCTGAAGCAGGGGGAAGAAGAGGAATACGCAAGGAAACTTGCTGAACTGGAACTCGAGATAACCTCCCGGGAGCTGGAGCTGGAGGAGCAGAAGCAGAAGCTCAGCACCGTCGACTCATATCTCGGCAGGGTCAATGAATCGATGGAGGAAACATCCCGAAGGCTGGAAACGATGTTCAGGGCCATCCCGGACAAGGTCATTCTCATCGACCTCAACCGGAATGTGGTCATGAGCAACCGGAAGGATATCGAACCCGGTGAGAAGTGCTACAGCACCTGTTTCCACCGCGACAAGCCCTGCACCGACTGCAGGCTCTCGCGAATAATCAGGAACAAGACCCCCATAACCATCACGATAAGGGACCACGACAGATACCTCGAGGTTCACGCACTGCCTGTGTACAACAAGAACGAGGAGGTCGAGGGAATTCTGGAATTCTACCGCGATGTCACACTGGAAAAAACCTACGAGCAGCAGATACAGCAGGCAGACAAACTGGCCTCCCTGGGCCAGCTGGTCAGTGGGATAGGCCACGAGATAAACAACCCGAACCAGTTCATCAGGGGCAACATCAAGATAATGAAACAGGCCCTCGACGACATGCTGCCCATAGTGGACGAGTACTATCGCACCCATCCCGATCTGAAGATAGCCAGGCTCAGATACGACTTCTTCAGGGAACACATAATGACCCTGGTTGACGACATGTCCCACGGTTCGGAACGGATCAAGGGCATAGTGGAGGGGCTCAGGGGCTTCGCCAGGAAGGACGAGGGGCTTCTGGTTGACAATGTGGACATCAACACCCTCATCGGCGCGACAAAAAGACTTGTTCAGAACGAGGTTCACAAACACGGGGAAATAGCCCTTGACCTCTCCGAAAACGTCATGCCATTCAAGGGGAACTCCCAGAAGATCGAGCAGGTCCTGGTTAACCTCATAGTGAACGCGGCTCAGGCCATACCGGATGACACCAAAGGCCTCATCGAGGTGAGATCCTCAATGGAGAACGGCACGGTGGTGGTGGAGATAGAGGACAACGGCAAGGGAATGGACGAGAAGACGCAGAAACAGATCTTCGACCCCTTCTTCACCACGAAACGGGCCAGGGGCGGAACCGGCCTCGGGCTCGCCATCGTATACAGGATCATCGAAGAGCACGGCGGAACCATTTCGGTGAAGAGCGTTCAGGGAGAAGGGACCAGGTTCACCATAAAGATCCCTTCAGGGACAGCAGGCAGGGAGGAAGGCTGATGAAGAGGGTACTGATCGTAGACGATGATTCAGCGGTAACCAACTACTTCATGGTCTTCCTGATGCAGACCGAAAGATTCGAGCCCATCGTGGTGAACGACTCCAGGAAGGTTGAGGGGCTCCTTCTTGAGGATAAGTTCGATGTGATGCTCCTCGACCTCGACATGCCGGATGTGAGCGGAATGGACATCCTCAACATAATGAGAAGCAGGAACATATCCCTGCCAGTGGTTATCCTCACCGGTGCCAGCGATGTGGACCTGGCGGTAAGGAGCATGAAAAGGGGAGCCTTCGACTACCTCACTAAGCCGGTGGACGACGAACACCTGATAGAGGTTCTGGACAACGCCATTGAACACGGCGCGATGAGCCTCAAGATAGAGGAACTGGGGGAAACCCTTACCCCGGAAGAGCTGAAGAACAGGGAAGCCTTCGATCACCTCCCCACCCGCGACCAGAACATGATAAGGCTCTTCCACCATGCGGAAAGAATAGCCAGGGGCGACATGAGCGTGTTCATCTGGGGGGAACGGGGAACCGGGAAGGAGCACCTGGCAAGGGCCATACACAAGGCCAGTCCCAGGGAAAAGGGCCCCTTCATAGCAGTTGACGGCGCCTCACACCGTCAGGAGGACTTCTCCTCGGAACTCTTCGGCCGGGACCGGGACTGGGGTGGAAAACAGCAGGAGAAGCAGGGCTTCATCGAGGCCGCCTCAGGGGGCACCCTTTTCATCGACAACATAGAGTCCCTCAGTCTTCCGGTACAGGTGCGGCTGAAAAGGGTCATACAGAACTCGGAATTCTACCGCGACAACTCGACTGAGATAAGGAAGAGCGACCTCAGGATAATAGTTTCGTCCACTGAGGACCTTACAGGGAACAGATACAGGGAGCAGTTCTCCAGGGATCTCCTCTATCACCTGATGGTCAATTCCATTAAGATCCCCCCCCTTCGCGACAGGGCCGGGGACATACCCCTCCTGGCGGAGCACTTCCTTCGGATCGAGCTTGCCAGGCTGAAGAGAAAAGACGAGATGTCCTTTTCCAATGAGTTCATGGAGCTTCTTCTTCAGTATGACTACCCGGACAATGTCCAGGAGCTGCAGAACATAATAGCCGGAGCTGTGGTGGGAACCGAGAACGGGCTCATTACACCGGATTCGCTGTCCCCCTACATAAGGGACCGCATGACACCCGGGGAAACCTCCGGAGAGTTCACCCCGGCAAGGCTCCGGGATGTTGTCGCAGAGCACATAGAGAAAACGGTGGAATACTGCGGGGGCAACGAGTCCCAGGCGGCTGGGCTCCTGGACATATCCACCGAAGAGCTTAAAGAACGCAGAGCGGAAGGTGGTCTACCAGAGGGGGATCCCGTCTTCCACGGCTCCGTGTGAGGGCTCTCCGGGGCACTCCAACCGCCAGCTTCCGCCCTCCATCGTATATGTGTATTCACCGCCGCCGGGGCAGAACATGGGAACGCCGGTGGCCTCCCCAAGGGTTGCCGGAAGTTCACCGTTCCGGGCAAAGTACATGGTTATGCTCGAGGCTGCGGTCTGCATGTTCGCCCGGCAGACCTCCTGGTTGGCCCTGTCTATTCCCGCGGTCAGGTCCGGAGCGCTACCCCTGACCTCGTCGGCGGGAATGTTTATCGCCGGGTCGGTCTCGGGCTGGTTTCCGCATCCGAACAGAAGGATCAGAAGAAAAAAAAGAGCTGACAGGCATTTCATGGAATTCCTCCCTTTGTGGTTTTGCAGTATGGAATGTAAGTGATCAGGGGAGTGATGCAAAGCCTATCCTGCCCATGCTGGAAACCCATCCTGTTCCTGGTTTCTACGCCGGGAGAAGCGGTCGATATCTCTGCCGGTTTTCCGATCCTAAGGAGCAAACACAATCATCCACTTCCCTTGCAGGGAAAATGCTGTTATTCTGAGAAGGACGAAAAAGCACTGGGACAGCAATAGGGAAGGGAGCGGTAATGTTTCTTATCGGGGCAATTCTTCTGATGTCCTTTGACATCGGGCCTTCAGTGGGGGCGCTGATACCGGTTCAGGACGAAGGCGACCCCTGGAGAACCAGTTTCATATTGGGAGTTGAGGCGAGATACCAACTCAGCCACTTCGACATAGACGGGGAGATACTCTTCACCGAGCTGGGTATCCATCCCGATTCCTCACGGGGATACACTTATTCCATGGTTCCCCTTACTCTGGGAATTGGGAAACAGTGGGGTTTTCTTCGATATTCAGCGGGACCCGCTTTGTTTCCCATTGAGGCAAGGAAAGATATCACAGAAGAGCTGGATGCGGTCTGGAAGGGCACTTTCCCAGGAATGTACCTTTCACTGGGAAAGGACCTGCGGGTTGGATCTGATACCATTGACCTGAAAGCAAAGTTCAACATCATAGATTTCGACGGTCTATGGGTGGGCATAACCGCATCATACCTGTTCTGATACAGAAAAGAGGGGGATCCAATGTTGCTTTATGCTTTTCTCACCGCATTGACCATGTTCATCATTCCGGAGCTTCAGATCCCGGAAGCCGGGTCCGCTGTTCCCGAAGCAGAAGAAGGGTGGCACGAAAGCCTTCCAGACGACCAGACGCTCCACCGGGGCTGGCCCGTGGACCTGAATTCCCCCGGTGCCGGTTTCCCATACACACCACTGCTTTACGACATTGATGAAGACGGCGCCTGCGAAATTTTCCTCACCGGCGGGCACACCTTCGGCCTCAGCGGCAGCGGAGAATTCCTTCCCGGCTGGCCCGTGCAGGAAATGGCCTACATGGGCTACGCCTCCACCGGACAGCTCCCCGGGCCCTCAGCCGGGGACATGAACGACGACGGTGAAACCGAGATAATGTGGTCCACCAGGGACTGGTATGCAGGCAGCGCCCATCTATGGACATTCAACGGCCGTGGCGAGAACGGCGTCGACCTCACGGGCTACCCCCTCTCTGCCCCTGACGAGTCATCCAATGCCCTTTCCACTCCCTTCGTTATGGGCGACTCCAACGAAGACGGCTTCCTGGAAGCGGTAACGGCCCACACCCTGGGAAACACCGGCGACTACTACAGGATATCAGGGCTGAATTACTCAGGGGACATCCTTTTCACAACGGATCTCGATGCGAACGAAGACATACTGAACGTGTACTTCGGGGATGCCGACGGCAACGGAGCGGAAGAGTTCTTCGCGGTAACCCTCTTCAACGGTGTGTTCAGGCTTCATCTGCTGAACCCCGACGGCAGCCACCAGACAGGCTATCCGGTAAGTATTTACGATCCAGCCGGGGGATACCTGATGTTCGGCCCGCCAATCCCCGCGGACCTTGACAACGACGGCGACCTTGAGCTAATCCTCGGCTACACGAAAAATTCCACCGCCTGGGCAATGGCTGTCCATCACGACGGCTTGCCCTTTAACGGATTTCCCATTTCAGTGGCCACGGGAAGCCAGCTTTTCTACCTGGGGCTGGGAGACATCACCGGCAGCGGTTTCCCCGAACTGCTGGCCTTCGACAACGAGCTTAGCTCCGGCTACAGGGCATGGGCCATCGATATGGCCTCGGGAACACCCCTCAGCGGATGGCCCGTTTCCCTCTCCAGCTGGCCCAAGGGCTTCCCCATAGTTGCCGACCTGAACAACGACGGCCTTCAGGATGTATGCTTCACCACCGACGGCGGTGAGCTATACTGTCTTTCCTTCGATGGAACCCCGGTGGAGGGTTTTCCCAAAGCCATGGGCGCTGCTTCCACATCAGGTCCCGCCGTGGGCGACATCGACGCCGACGGCCTCTACGAGATTGTGGCGGCAACCTGGGACGGGTGGGTTTACGCCTGGGATACCGAGGGAGTGGTGTCTGAAGGCAACTCCGACTGGCCCATGAGGGGCATCGACCCCAGAAACACTGGTATATACAGGGGCGCAACACAGAGCGGGATAGAGCAAGGCGCAGAACCGCCGGTCCTCCGTATCCAGTCCAACCCGGTTCATTCCAGCGCGGTCTTCACCGTTTCCCAGGGCTCCTCACCGGTGCCGGTGGACATATTCGACATCACAGGGAAACTGATCGAAAGGGTATCCGGTGTCTGGAACCCCGGCGGGAACGCCGTTAATGGAGTTTATTTTGCCAGGCTTCAAAACGCCGATTCCCCGCCGGTCAAGTTCCTTCTCGTCAGATAGGATGAACCACTCTGTCCGAGGGAATACCGTAGCGATTCATTATTGAGGCGTTCTCCCCTTCGGCTTCGTCACGGCGAAGAACGATGATGTTGTTCAGGTTGGTGGAGAGCTCCAGGTACTCGCCGGTTCCCGCCTCCACCATTTCCACGAACTGGCCGAAGTTCCTTACCTGAACGCCGTCAACGGTTTCGATGATCTCGTTCTGCAGGGTTTCATAGCCGGTATTAACCCCGGCGGGAAGCATGAAGGTCAGAACCACTATTTCCTCCCGGTCCTCCCTCCGCCAGTTGTCGAACAGGACAGGGTGGGTGAGGTAGTCTACGGAGTTCAGATACCAGTCCCTGCCCCATGACTCCAGGTAGTTAAGGGTGAGGGGCATGAACACTCCTCCGCCGTATATGAAGTACTCCGGTGGGATGTCGTATATCTTTGCGGGAACAATGGTGAGGTCATCCAGAGTGGAATCGAGCTCCATCGAGACCCTTAGGGGGGTCCCCTCTCTGATAATGTCCAGGGTTATGGTTTCACCAAGCTGCCTTCTGTTCACCATGTAGTCCAGCCTGGTTCGGCTTCCTGTGCGGAGCTCCACAGTTCCGTCGCCGGCGATGTCCCTGCCGTCTATGGTCATTATGATGTCCCCCGGCTCAAGGACATCAGACGCCGGGGAATTCCAGGCGGTCTGTGTAACCATCACTCCGGTCTGCTCGCCGGGAATACCGAATCGCCCGGTGAAGGCCTCGTTCCTTACTGTCTGATAGCTGAATCCCGCCGAGGGGAATCCGTCGTAAACTCCATCCTCCATATCCTCAAGGAAGTGCTCGATCACAGGGACCGGGATCACATAGCCTATTCCCTCGGAGTTGTTCATTATCTGCATGGTGACCCCGACGATCCTGTCGCTGATTATCGCAGGCCCCCCGCTGTTTCCCGGGTTGATGGCGGCATCGATCTGAACCGTGAGCAGTGACAGGCCGCTGTGGGCGTACCTGGAGCTTTCAACCCTGGAGATCACACCCTTGGTGGTGCTCAGGGCGTCGCCACCCATGGGGTAGCCGTAAACGGTAACCTCCTCCCGGGCCATTGGAAGATTCCCCAGGCGGAGGGGGGTGATACCGCTGAAAAAGGCCGGGCTCTCCACGCTGATAAGTGCAAGGTCGGCGTCGTGGGAAACCGCCACCACGAATGCCTGATACTTCTTGGGGTCACCTTCCCTGCGGACCTGGATGAATGTCTCATTGCTCACTACATGGGCATTGGTAAGGATCAGATTACCCTCAACCACGCATCCGGAACCGGATGTCTCCGCCGGGGCATCGGTGCTCCAGGGAATGTAGTAGTTGTAAGCTGCGCTGTTCGTGTAGATCTTTACCATGGCCTGGTCGACAGTCCCGGCAAAGCCGGTGAAAGCCAGGAAAAGCACTGCTGCTGAGGTGATGTTCTTCATGGAAATCCTTAATGATGGTGAATGTCTTTCGAGAACTCGGAGGTGGTTATTCTAACAGCGTCTATGGGCCGTCGTCACCGCTGGTAAGATCCTTTCGAAGGGCGTAGTCTATTCCCGCGTAGAACAGGAGGTTCAGCCCAAGTCCGGAAATCGCTGCCAGCTGGGAGGCGTAGAACAGGAAGATCTGTGTGATGAAAACGTTTACAAGCACCGCCCGTCTGAACCATTGAAACGCCCTTTTCGGACTTCGGCGGAGAAAGATGAGACCCGCAAGGACCATGGCTCCGCTGGCGATACCCCCGGCCAGTGAAAGACCGGATGTGCTGCCCGTGGGCAGCCAGCCCGGAACGGACATGCCGAGTACAGCCCCCAGCTGAAGCAGGTTCAGCGCTATGAACACCGTCATCAGAGCCGTTACGAAACCCTTCAGGGCCATTATCCTTACATACCCCTCCCTGAACCGGGTCCTGAGTTTCTCATACAGTTTCAAAACCCTGGAGGAGGTATCGTGCATGTCACCCAGATGCCTCCTCAGGGACCGGTTAACCTCCGCCTCCTCCCTGGAGAGACGGCTTCCTTCGGCGAAGCTCCTGAAAAGAAGGAAGAGTAGCACGAAGATCACATAGATGATGGCAACCGCCGGCCGGTAGAAATAGTCATTGTCCTGGGTGATGAACTTTCCCAGCTCGTCTATGAAGAGTCCGAAACCGGCTCCACCGGTGAAGGCGGCGAATCTCCTTACCGAGGGGTTCCAGTAGCGGAAAACCATTACCAGGGCCGCCAGCATGAGGAAGCCGCCCCAAAGCATGTGGGCAATGTGAAGCCCTCCCGGGGCGATCTTCGGATAACCGGCAACGGCAAGGAACCCACGGCTGATAAGGATCGCAGCCACCGCTGTGACCATAAGCAGCTCCAGCAGGCTCCCGGTGTCCCGGTCGCGGATGAGAGTGTTCTGTCTTTTTCTCATTTTTCCTCCGAAGCCAATATATCAGCTGTTCAACATCGGGCAACCGTGTTATTGATAGGAAACGAATCAGGGAGGAACCATGGCCAGTGCCCATGTCATAATGGAAGAGATGAAGAGCATAGCGGACCCCGGGAGGGCTGCGGGCAGCAGCGTGTTCTTCAAGACAGGAAAAGGCCAGTACGGAGAAGGCGACCGCTTCCTGGGAATAACGGTTCCGGAAAACCGAAGGCTTGTCAGGAAATACAGGGGTTCAGGAATAGAGGTTTACCGGGAGCTCCTGGGATCCCCCTTCCACGAGGCAAGGCTCTTCGCTCTGCTTTCCCTTGCAGATGCCTTCACGAGGGCCGATGAGAAGCTGCGCAGGAATATCTTCCAGCTCTACATCACCAGCACCGGCGGGGTGAACAACTGGGACCTGGTCGATTCCTCAGCCCCCCACATCGTGGGGAGGTGGCTGGAAAACCGCGACAGAAGCGTTCTCTACGACCTGTCCCGCTCTGAACTCCTGTGGGACAGACGAATAGCCATAATAGCCACGCTTCATTTCATAAGGAAGAACGATTTCGAGGATACCCTGTCCATCGCGGACATCCTCCTGGAAGACAGGGAAGACCTCATTCACAAGGCTGTGGGCTGGATGCTCCGGGAAGTGGGGAAAAGGGACAGGGAAACGGAGGAGAGGTTCCTGAAGGAAAGATACGGAAGAATGCCCAGGACCATGCTACGCTACGCCATCGAAAAGTTCGAACCGGAAGTCAGATCGAAATACCTGAAAGGGCTGTTCTGAAGCAAAGTCACCCCGTAGTGGACAGTTTTCGAAGTGATTTTGTTTAGCAAGTCACCCCTTCGAACTGAGAACGCAGATCAGGAATCGGTTAGCCTGCGCTTTGATATGGAAAGCTGGAATGGCAACAAGGGTCAAAACTCCTGTGTTGGCATGATCCTTAAGAAGGATCTTTCATAGTTTCCGGAGTGGACATTCATGTCTTAGCCCGTGTATTTTCTCAGTGCATGAAAGGACTTGCAATGGATTTAAGCATTCAGCTTGAGAAAATGACAGTTATCGAAAAATTAGCTGCTATTGAAGCCATATGGAGGGATCTTACCCTTACAGATGAGGATGTCCCATCCCCTTCGTGGCATAGAGATGTCCTGATTGCCAGGCAGTCAAGAGTGGAAGAAGGCTCTTCAGAATTCACCGAGTGGTCAGAAGCAAAGGACAGAATTCGCCGAAAGTCTCAATGAATATCCGGATCCTTGATTAAGCGGAACAGGATCTTGCTGATGGCTTCAGCTTCTATGAATCAAGAGAGATCGGGCTGGGAAGTTATTTTCTTGACTCTCTCATAGCTGACATTGATTCCCTGCAAATCCATGCCGGAATCCATCCTGTTGTTTTCGGCTATCACAGAATGCTGGCTCAGCGCTTCCCCTATGCAATCTATTACGACATGGTCAACTCAACAGCGAGGGTCTGGGCTGTAATCGATTGCAGGAGAAATCCACTCGATACAGCAAAGCGCCTGCACGGCGACAATCTTGAGCTCAAGTAGCCGCTTCCATACGGTTTGAGATCTCACTCATCTCAACCCGCAGCAAATACTATATGATCTTCACTGGAATGACTAACAACATTTAGCTGGATGGAATTACAGCACCCCTTGGTGGACACTCTTAGAACTGGTAGCCTGTACGATTCGGTGCAGCCTGATCATCACCCTCGGTATTCAATTCAATGGCTAAATAAACGATCAAAGCAGAAAGACTGCCGAATACAAGGTAAGTCATTCCAGGATCCCAGGCAGCCATCTCAATCTCACTTACTTCATTAAGTCCCAGGGTCGAATAACTCCCGCTCTCGTCAATACCGCAAATCTCTTCACCATTGAAAACCCCGGATGATCTTGGCCGACTTCTGAAATTGACAGTTTCTCCGGCGAGGGTTCTTACCTTATAAACCTGATCTCCCACCTCAAGATCCGCGGCATCAATGGATGTCCAGTAGTACGAAGAGCAGGAAGAGAGGAAAGAAAGCCAACCAGCATTGAAAACACGATTAGCTTGCCTGCGAAAAGACTTCTCATTAAACTCCCCCTGATCGACATAGGTTATCCTTGAGGCCTCTAGACCATTATAAGGGTTTAAGATTTATTGGTAAACACCTGCTCATTACGCAAAACGGTCAAGAATCAGCTTTGGGCGCCCGGTAGTGGATGCGTTTCGAAAGCAGATCAGGGATCGGTTAGCCGCGCTTAGATTTACAGTAGACTTTGCCTTTCTCCCTCTCCCCGACTGCAATCACCAGAACAGTGACTTCAAGATCATTCACTTCATATACAAGTCTATAGCCTGAAGATCTCAGTTTGATCTTGTAGATGTCCGAAAAGCCATGCAGTCTACTTGCTGGGATCCTGGGATTAGCAAGCCTTTACTTGAGTTTTCTGCGTAGCTGTTCCTTTATCGGTACCGCTAACTTCTTCCACTCCCGGAGGGCACTGGGCAGGAACTTCAGCCTATACACTTTCTATGTCAACTTCAACAGCCCGGTCTTTTTCACCCTGCCTGTCAAGAACAATCCTGGCCAGTTCTGCGTCCTCAAGTCTGTCAAGAAGCATTTCATAGGTTTCGGCAGGAACAAGATATGCAGTGGGAACATTGTGGTTGAGAATGGTTATTACCTCGCCGTCCGCTTCCCTGAGAAGAGCTGTAGGGTTTTTCTTCAACTCGGAAATGCTGGCGGAATAACTTGACAGCACCTTCTCCATATCAACCTCCGTATTTGGGATTATATTTCACTCTTTTTATAGCTCTCTTTTGCGGTCTTGTCAAATTGAGAATAACTCAGCAAACCTTGTGCCATCCGGCTTGCAGGTGAATCTGTCAGTACCCCGTAGTGGAGACTCTTAGAACCTACTCGGCGAATCGGTCTGATATGCTCTCTTGACATTGTAGCCCATGCAGGCTACATTCATAGCGAAAGAGAGGTTTCTATGAGTAAAACCGCAACAGTAAGAGCCAGACTTGAGCCCGGTCTAAAGAAAAAGGCTGAGGAGATACTCAGTAAGCTGGGTTTGTCAACTACCCAGGCTATTACTCTATTCTTCAGGCAAATCGAGATGAGCGAAGGTCTCCCTTTTGATGTTAGAATTCCTTCCGCCCTAACAAAGAAGACCATGGATGAAACTGATTCTGGAGAAGGTCTGATCCTCTGCGAGGATGCTGACGACCTGTTTGAGCAGCTTGGGATCTGATGTACCGACCGGTTTATACCCGGCAGTTCAAGAGGGACATCAAGTCAGCTGAAAAGCAGGGGCGGAACATCGATCAATTCAAACTGATCGCTCGATCCCTGCTGGCAGGCACAGTACTTGATCCAATCTTCCGGGATCACAAACTCATTGGGAATTATGCAGGCAGGCGTGAATGCCATGTCGAATCCGATTGGCTGCTTATCTATAAAATCGATAATGATCTGCTCATCTTCGAAAGATGCGGCTCTCATTCTGAACTCTTCAAACTGTAGCATTGGCACCCCGTGGTGGATACGTTTAGAACTGATTAGCAACAAGTTCTAAGATTCGCTTTGGTACCCCGTAGTGGACACTTAACGAACTATTTGCAAAAGTTCGGTAATTTCATTTGGTACCCCGTATTGGACACTTTTGGAACTAACTGTGATTAGTTCGATAATACTGTTTGGGGTTCCCCGTGTTGGATACGTTTCGAATTATCCATGGATATATGGCAAATACGTAGCTGCAATGGTCACCTGTCGGGTAATGAAGCCTTGATCTCGGCCCAGGTGGATCGGTCAAGGGCCACGCCATAGTATCTCAGCATCACCTGGTTGGATGACTGATCATACAACCACATGAACTCACCCGGATACTCCCATTCATCCTGAGCTATCTCTGTAACGTTCTCAGCCTCTGCAGTATGCCACCCATAGCTATAGCTTCCGTTCAGCCACATCTGCAGGCTTTCGTATTCTGATCCGCTGGCGATCCAGATCCCCTGATCACCACTTTCACCTCCCGTTCCAGCGATCCCAAGGCACTGGGGTGCACCGGCAACTGATTCATGGATCTCTCCAGAGGAGAAAGCATCCAGGGGGAAGATGTTGAAGACCGTTTCCTGGTTACCATCCAGGAGCAACATGCAGGCTCCATAAAAGTGGGCTTCAAAACCCAAGTCATCGATGGATTGAATACCCAGCCCGGATACATCAGCAGAGGACCAGATCTCCCCCTCGACAGTTACGGAGTGGATCACTGTGGAGTTTCCCTCTGTGAGATAGAGCTTGCCTTCTGCATACGCAAGATTGCTTGCATCATCGAATGGTACATCAATGACATCGACCACTGATGGCCCTGGATAATCAGTACTCATCCCAAAGATCACATCATTAAAGGGATCAAGTATCCAAAGAAGACCTCCTCCGGAAGCCAAGCCTGAAACTTCCGGGCCTGGAGCAGAAAAGAGACAGCATATCTCAGCCCCATATGCAGCTGCAATAAGAACAAAAGTGAAGACAAACACTGTTTTCATTCCATCCTCCATGTAGAAAATAGCTCCAACTACCTCAGTAAGCAAGTTGATTCATTATAAATACCAGATCATAGTTTAAAGATTATCTTTGACACCCCGAACCGAAATCGTTCGGATTCCAGGGGCATGCTTAAATGTCTCTATGGCAGATAGTTGCGAAATCTATTTGTCAAATTTACGGATGGCCTTAAGCCGTTTTTCAAAACCGATGAGAACGGCTTTCTGCTCATCGGTCTCAACGGCTTCGGGGTTGTTCTCCCGCAGGAGCTCGATGGCCCGGGTGGCCCAGATCTCCCCAGTGCGCATGAGCCAGGCGGCGCCGAAGGTGCCGGTCCTTCCGTTGCCTCCCTCGCAGTGCACGAGGACGGTGCCCGGGGACTCCTCCACTATCTGAAGGAAGTGCAGCAGGTTCTCCACTGTGGGAGCGGTGTAGTCCCGTACGGGGATCTCCACCCACTTTACCCCGGGGAGGGCGGGGTTGTAGTTCAGCCTGGATTCCGTGGGGTCGATCAGGGAAACAATGGTGGTCAGGTTGTCTATTTTTCGCAGTTCCGACTGTTTCGGGTTGTGGGAGCCCATCAGCTTCGGTTCTTCGATCCACCATCTCATGTTTTCACCGCCTTTCTCCGTCAGCCGGGCTAACATACTATATTCGCTGCCGTTCTTCACTGGAGGTGTGGTCTGCCCGGCACTGTATTTGTTGTCATCTTCTTCGCGGCGATGCTTCAGGGGTTCTGCGGGTTCGGCTATTCCCTGCTGGCCCTGCCCATAATCTGCATGTTCGCTCCGGCGTCGTGGGCGGTTCCGGTGATAGCGGTCTCGAGCCTCGTGCTTAACACCATGGTCCTTGTGTCCTCCAGGGGAAAGCTGCGGCTGAAGGGTTTCCTTCCACTGGCCCTGGCGGGGATGGCCTTTACCCCTCTGGGGGCCTGGCTTCTTGGATCACTTCCCGACGTTACTGTAAGGCTTATCATTGGTGTCTCCGTCACCGGGGCGTCGCTTCTGTCCCTTTCCAGGTGGGCTCCCAGGATGAGGCGGACCCCCATGGGCATGGGCGTAACAGGGGCCATGTCAGGTCTGCTCAACGGGCTGACCACCTTCAGCGGTCCCCCTGCGGTGATCTATCTGTCCGCCACGGAGACCGAGAAGGACTCCTTCCGTGGAAACCTGTCGGCGTTCTTCCTGGTTCTCACCATCACCGCCATCCCGTCATTCCTGGGAATGGGGGTGGCCACCCCGGCGCACCTTCTGCGGGCGGCGCTTTTCCTGCCGGCGGCGGCCCTGGGCGGGTCACTTGGCATATACGCCGCGGGAAGGGTGGACAGCTCCGTTTTCAGAAGGGCAGCATTGGTCATCCTTGCGCTGCTGGGGGTATTCGGGGCGGTTCAGGCGGTGGCCTGATCAGTCGAGGTCCGTGGCGGTCAGCGGTGTTCTGGTGGCGTCCTCGGTGAGGTTGCCTCCCCTGGTCTTCCAGGTTCCCCTGCGGAACCAGATGAATCCGGAAACGGCGATGACCGTGTTGGATATGAACATGGCCCACCAGATGCCCATGGGGCCCATACCCGCAGTGTAGGCAAGGAGATAGGCGCCGGGGATTCGCAGAAGCCACAGACGGGACATGTTCAGCACCATTACGGGAACGGTGTATCCCGAGCCCTGGAAGCTGCCCAGAAGCACCAGAAGGAACCCGAAGATGAACACCGAGGGAGTGGTTATCCTGAACATGGTCCTTCCAAGGGCTATCACCTCGGGGTCGTTCACGAAGGCCCTGGATATGTCCCCGCCGAAGAAGAACATGCAGAGGGTCATGGGGAGGAGGATCATGCCTATGAGAAGAAGGGCGGACATGGAAGACTTTTCCGCCCGGTCGGGTTTGCCTGCGCCGAGGTTCTGCCCCACCGCCGTGGCGTTGGCCTGGCTGAGGCCCATGGCGGGCACCATGGCCATGTGTATGATCCTGTTACCCACACCGAAGGCGGCGGTTACCACGCTTCCGAAGGAGTTCACTATTCCTATCATGAAGGTGAAGCCAAGGCTGGTCCCAAGCTGCCCAAGCCCCACGGGAAGGCCCACCTTAAGTATCCTGGCCATGGTCTCTCTGTGGGGCTTCATGTCCCTCAGTGTTATCTGGAGGCCGTTGCCGCCCCGGAACAGCCTCACCATTCCTATGGCGGAGGCAAGGGCCCGGCTGAACACCGTTGCAACAGCGGCGCCGACCACTCCCATTTCAGGAAAGGGGCCCAGTCCGAAGATGAGCACAGGGTCCAGTATCACGTTCAGACCAACGGTTACGAGGTTCACCTGCATGGGGCCCATGGTGTCTCCCAGACCGGTATTTATGCTCTGGTACACGAAGAAGGCGAACATCAGGGGAAATCCGGCGAATATCCACCTCATGTAGTCGTAGGTCATCTGCCATGAGTCCGCCGGGGTCTGGAGGATGTTCAGTATCTGAGGGGTGAGAAAGAACCCGATCACTCCCAGGGCGATCCCGATACCGGTGAGGAGAATGAAGAGCTGACCGGCGACATGGGAAGCCTTCCCGCCGTCGCCGGCGCCCTTGTAATGACTGACAAGTGTGGTGCCCGCGGCGCCGAGGCCCATGGCCAGGGCGAAACCTATGAAGAACACATGCATGGTTATGGTGGGAGCGGTGAGTGCCTGCCTGCCAAGCTTTCCCAGCCAGAAGGCATCGGCGAGGTTGTAGAGGGTCTGAAGGAGGTGGGACAGCATCACCGGCCAGGCAAGGAGAAGGAGCTTCTTCCTCACCGAACCAGTGGTCATGTCCACCATTCCGGTGGCGGGGGTTTTTCTCAAATACGGCTCGATCCGTCTGTCGGGTGTTCCAGTGAACATAACGAAGAACTCCCGGGAAGGGTCAATGCACCCCGGCATGGGAATCATGTATATTCGTCGGGTCGTTATGAAAATCTGACATAACCCTTACCCTTTACCAATAATGGAGCAGCTATGACAATCGCTGAAGCGAAGAAGAAGGTATTTGAAGGACTTGGCCTGGAAGAGACGGTATCAGGAGTATTCCACGGTGAATGGATGCCCGTGGAAGGCAGAAAGACAATAGAGTCCGTGAGTCCCATCGACGGTTCCGTACTGGGTGCCGTTGCCCAGGGCGAAGAGGAGGACTACGAAAAGGTAATGGCCGCCGCCGGGGAATCGTATCTCCAGTGGTCCCGCATCCCCTCCCCCAGACGGGGAGAGATAGTGGGAGAAATAGGCGGGGAGCTGATGAAGCACAGGGAGCTCCTTGGCCTGCTGGTGACGCTGGAGGTGGGCAAGACCCTTACCGAAGGCGCCGGTGAGATCCAGGAGGCGGTGGACATAGCCAACTTCTCCGTGGGCCTCTCCAGGCAGCTCTACGGCCTGAACATCGCCAGCGAAAGACCTGAGCACAGAATGATCGAGCAGTGGCTTCCCCTGGGGGTAATCGGTGTGATCACCTCCTTCAACTTCCCCGCGGCGGTGTGGGCATGGAACGCCCTGATAGCCGCGGCGGTTGGCGATGTAACCGTATGGAAACCATCCAGCAGCGCCCTCATCACCGCGGTGGCAATTACCAGAGTGGCCAACAGGGTACTGGAGAGGAACGGGCTTCCGCCGGTCTTCTTCCTGGCCTCGGGCAGCGGAAGGGTCATCGGCGAGAAAATGGTTAACGATGAGAGACTTCCCCTGATCTCCTTCACCGGTTCCACCGGAGTGGGACGCAGGGTGGGGGAAAGGACCGCAGCCAGGTTCGGCAAGTCCATCCTTGAACTCGGCGGCAACAACTGCGCTGTAGTCACCCCCGCCGCGGATTTGGCCATGGCCGTAAAGGGCGTGGCCTTCGGAGCGCTGGCCACGGCGGGCCAGAGATGCACCTCCACCAGAAGGGCGATAGTCCACGAGAAGGTCTATGACGGTTTCCTCAGCTCACTGAAACGCGTGTATGAAAAGGTCAGAATCGGCTCTCCCCTTGATCCATCCACCATCGTTGGCCCTCTGGTGGACGGTTCCGCGGTTGAGGACTTCCAGGCCACCATCGAGAAGGCGAAGGCCCAGGGAGGCCGGATAATTCATGGAGGAACGCTCCACAGGGCTGAGGGCTGCGAGGAGGGTTTCTTCGTTACACCCACCATCATTGAGATGGACAGGCAGGAGGGCATTGTGCTCTCGGAAACCTTCGCTCCGATACTGTATGTTCTCAGATACAATGACCTGGAAGAGGCCATAGCCCTTCACAACGGTGTTCCCCAGAGTCTTTCCAGCTCCATCTTCTCAACGGATATCAGGGAAACCGAGTTCTTCCTTTCCCACAGGGGTTCCGACTGCGGCCTCGCCAATGTCAACACCTCCACCGCCGGAGCAGAAATTGGCGGAGCCTTCGGAGGCGAGAAGGAGACCGGCGGCGGCAGGGAGAGCGGAAGCGACGCCTGGAAGTACTACGCCAGAAGACAGACGGTGACCATCAACTACGGAAGGGACATTCCCCTTTCACAGGGAGTAGACTTCCCGGTCTGACCGTCGGTTACCTCAGCAGAACGAACTTCGCCCCGGCGGTCTCACCGGCGGCGGTTATCCGGACGATGTACATTCCAGCTGGAACAGCCGGTCCGGGGTTCCATCCGATGGTGCCCGCCGTGGAGACCACAGCCCTGTGCATCACCCTGCCGTCGGAGGAGTAAACCGCAAGGTCCGCCGGGCCGCTTTCCAGACCTGTTACGATGAAGCCCACCGCGGAAGCCGCGGGGTTCCTTGTGGGATAGATACCCAGGAACTCCCCTTCGGCGGAGGACTCTATGCCAAGGCCATCCTCGGTTATCTCCGCCAGGGAGAACCCTCTGAGGCTGGCGAAGAGCTGAACAGGGGAGCTTCCGTATACCACTTCCCAGACGACCCTGTTCTCGATCCCGTCGCTGAGTGACTGCCATGAATCCCCCTGGTCGGGGCTCCAGCGGATCCCGCTTCCGTTGGTCCCGGCGAAAACATTCATGTCCGTTGAACCCTGAACCGCCCACATGAGACCGGAGGAACCGGGGCAGGCTTCCCAGTTTTCGCCCTGGTCGGTGGAACGGTAAATCCCGTTGTCCGTAGCCAGATACGCCATGGAGGAGCCGGCTCCCCAGCGGGTGGAAAGACCCGGGTGGTAGCTGCCGGGAACCGGGGACATGGTGTAGGAAACACCGTTGTCGTCGGAGTAGTAAACCCCCTCGCCGCTCTGCTGGAAGGAAACCAGCACACGGATGTCCCCGGACTGGTTCTCAATGATGTCGATGGAGGGATATAGAGCGAAGGGAAAGCCAGACCCCGCTGTCCAGGTGTTGCCGCCGTCGGTGGTGTAGTGAACACCTGAAGCGGCGGTGCCCGCCCAGGCTATGTCAGGGTCTTCGGGATGGAAGGCAACCGATGATGTCTGGGTTCCCGCAAGACCGGCGGGCACCCAGCTGTCGCCGCCGTCGTCGGAGCGGAAAACCCCGTCGGCGGTTGCTGTGTAGCGCACCGGGCCTGAATAGTGGGCGTCGGATTTCGGAGCGATGTCGTAGATTGTCCAGTTGGAGGGCCCGGGGAAGACTATATCCCAGGTCTCGCCCAGGTCGGTGCTTTTCCAGAGGCCGTGATATTCGCCTCCTGCAAGGAGCGTATTCGTTCCTGAAATGTATGAAACGGCGTGGAAGAAACCGTTGTTCATCCCATGCTGGGAAACGGTGTACTCGGATGCCGGAGCGGGTGAGCTGTAGACACCGCCATAGTGCCCCGCAAGATAGCCCTGTGAAGAGGCGCAGCCCGCCTGCCAGTAGGACGCCACTATGCCCTGTGTGTTCAGTGTCCAGTTCTGGCCCTGATCGGTGCTTTCGTAAACACCGCCGGCTCCTATGACAGGTGCATAGAGGTTGGTCCCGTGGGAAACAGCCGGGGCATAGCTGGAGCCTGTAACCGCCAGGTCCCAGTCGGCGCCGTGGTTCTCGGTCATGTAGAAGCCATCTGAGGTGGTTACTATTATCGTTTCTCCGGTTCCGAAGGGGGCCACCAGAAGACCCCAGCCGGAACCCGCCGGGCCGGCGGCGCTCCAGGAGAGGCCGGCGTCGGTTGATCTGTAGAGGCTGTAGTCCATGCCGGACATGGCCAGGTACATTGTGTCCGGGTGCTCGGGGTCGCAGCCGAATCCCTTCATGTAGCCGTTGCTCAGACCCACCTCGGACCATGTTTCCCCGCCGTCGTCGGACCTGCGCACACCGGTGTTCGAGGACAGGCCTGCGATGAGTATGCCGGTATCCTCAGAATGAACGCCGATGCCTATCACATAGGATGAAGCCATGCCGGGGACGGTGGCCCAGCTTTCACCGTCATCCTGGGATACATACAGACCGGTGCGGGTGGCGGCGTAGAATGTGTTCGGGGCTGCGGCGCCTGCGGCGCAGACATCGTTTACCTGTATGGGAAAGAGCTCTCCCGCGGTCCAGGTCTCTCCGCCGTCGGTGCTCTTGAAAACCCCTCCGGCGTCCGTGGCCATGGAGAAGCCGCACCCGGCGAGAACTATCGTGTCGTCCACGGGAGACACCGCCAGGGCCTTTACGTTACCTCCCCAGGGACCGATGGGGGACCATGATCCCACTCCCGGGGGAATGGGTGTTCCGGTTTGGGCATAGCCGTTGAGAACCGGGTGGTCAGATGGGATTACAGAACCGGTCTCGGTTTCCACGAAGCCGGTGAGAGCGCAGATGATAAACAGAAAGAAAGCCATGATCTCCCCCTTTTTTGAGTTCGTATTCCGGAAACAAGTAGAAGCAAAAAAGGATGGTGAGTCAATGAGCTATAAACGGTCAGCGGATGGGGTGCTCCGTGGGGGTCCCCCTGCGTAGGTCGTATTCCAGCAGGATGGAGGCGGAGCCTTCGGGTATGTCCGGGCTGTCCACCCAGGTGACGGTGAAACCGGATTCAACGGTGTCAACCATAAGTACGCTGCGGGGACTGAACATCACGGGATCTCCCTCGATGTCCACCGGCCGCCAGAGGAAGAGCTGCTCCCAGTGCCAGCTGTCCTGGAGCCGCACGCCGCTCTGTATCTCTATGGTGCCGGCGCCATCAAGGTTGTAAAGCATGAGGTAGAGGGTGTATTCCTCTCCGGGAAGGGCAACCCTTGCCATGGCGCGGTCAATGACTTCTGCCCCCGGCGGTTCCACGGGAAAGAAGGAACCGGGGTTACCCAGTGCCGCCATAAGAATGACAAGGGGGATGACCATATCAGCCCTTGCTGAAGAACCTTGTGGCTATCCTCCAGGTGCCCTCCTGGAGAACCATTGGATAGCAGTAGATCGAGTCTTCCCCCAGGATGCTCACCTGGACCAGGGCGGTGTCCCCCAGCATGGTGTACTCGGTGCAGCTTATGTAATCCCTGGGCCAGGGAACCTCGTTCCTGAACATGGGGGAGCCTATGATCACACCGATGAGGTCCTCCTCGTTCATACAGGTTATCTCGGAGGAGGACAGCTGCACCTGAAGCTCCTGCCTGAGCTGGGACGCCACCTCCCCCGGGGCGAGGCGGAACATGGATATCATCATTGAAACGGCTTCCTGGTTGTCGTGGGTGAGACTTCTGAAAACGGTTTCACCGTCTGCCCGGTACAGGGCGTCTATAAGGCTGTTCATGTCGTCTTCAGGCGACGAAAAAGCAAGGAATACGACCAAAAATACCGATACGGCGAAAGATCTCATTTCTTATCCCTTCGTGGGTATCGAGGCGGCGGGCCCCGCCGCCTCGTACCCATTATAACCTATTCCTCCAGAAGAGTTCCCACGGTTTCCCAGAGGGCTTCGTCGTTCGCAGGATCGGCTCCCACGGCGTGGAAGGCCACGGTGCCGTCCTGGGCTATCACATAGAAGGTGGGGATGCCCTCCACCATGTATTCCGATGCCACATCGTCGCCGTTCAGCACCATCGTGTAGGTGTATCCGTTCTCCTCCATGAATGCAGCGGGATCTCCGCTTTCCCATACATTGATCCCAACCACGGTCACTCGGTCGCCCAGTGTTTCGTGGAGTTCCTGGAGGGAGGGCATGACCACCCTGCAGGGGCCGCACCATGTTGCCCAGAAGTCCATCACCACAACCCTGCCCCGGAGATCCTCCAGGGAAACCGTTTCCCCTCCGGGGGTCATCAGGGACCAGGGGGGAGCCTGGGAGCCCACTGTTATGGAACCGTAGACCTGCCGGGCCTGGATATCCCCGGGGCAGGCGAGCTGGAATGTGCCCTCAGGCGGCTGGGAATCAAGGACCACATCGGATATGGAAACGGTGTATTCCATGCCCTGTGAGCCATCGGGGCTCCATACGCTGATGGAATTCGCAACGGGCAGAAAGCTCTCGGTGCTTATCCACCAGGTTGACGCGTAGGGAGGCATATCAACCGTTATAACATGGCAGAGGACACCGTTTCTCTCCTCCTGGTCGTGGAAGCGGTATCCCCCGGCGTCCAGTTCGGCTCCGAAGGGATCCCCGGTGAAGAGGAACTCCCGGACAACGGCGCCCTGGGGCAGGCCGTCCCTCAAAACTATGGCGGCCCCGCCGTCTTCGGCCTCGCCGAAGACATACAGGTCCTGTGAGGGGCTGAAATGGGCGGCGGTGCCCCCGTGGGATACGACGGTTCCGGTTATGGTGGTGTCTCCCGGCAGGATCGTCATGGTGTAATCCACATGGATCGAGGCATCATCCATGTCCGTACCCTTCACAAGGAATACACTGCCTTCGGAGGTGAACTCCACAGTATCCTCCATAACGGCAATACCCTCGAGGGTATAACTGTACTGAACCGTCTGAACCGCCAGAACAGCCTCGGTTGCCGCCTGGAAGAGGGCGGCGGGGTCCGATGAGGGATCAGCCACGGCGGTGGAGCCAGGCTGGTTCTCCGGAGATTCAGCCGGTTCACCGCAGGCGAAAGCCATGAATACAAGGCTTAAAAGCGCAATTTTCTTCATATCAATCCTTTCCTTTGTGCAGCATGCCAATATCCCCGGCGCGGTCAGAGTCGGTGCCCGGTGTTTCCGCTATGCCCGGGACCCCTTCGAAAAACCGGTGGCTGAACAGCCCTTTCAGATCCGACAGATCCAGTTTCCCGCGGTTGAAGTGCTCGTGCCTGTCCCTGAGGCTTCCCTTCTCCACCATTGAACCGTTCAGATGGAACACCCTTGCTTCCTCGCCAAGAACACGCCGGATCTCTTCGGGGAAACCTGTGCCGTCAACGGTGTAGCCGGCTCCGTGGGCATGGGCGGTATCTATGCAGTAGCCAATTCTTTCGGGAACCCCAGAAATCTCACGGATCGCCCTGAGCTCCTCGAATCTGCTTCCCAGCGCGGTGCCTGCCCCGGCGGTGTTCTCCAGAAGAAGAAGGGGACCGTTCTCGCCGGCGCCGAGGACATCGTACAGGGCCGAGGCTATCATCTCAACGCCCTTTTCCACCCCGGCCCCCTGATGTGCGCCTGGATGCATCACTATGGAGGGTATTCCCAGCAGAACACATCTTTCAACTTCCTCTGCCAGGGCTGCCCGTGATCTTGTCAGCACATCCGTTCGGGACGAGGCCAGGTTGATCAGGTAGGAGGCGTGGGAAACGAAGCACAGACCCTCGCTTTGCTCCCTGAAACGGCGGACCCTTTCTTCGGGAATGGGAGGAGATTCCCAGCGCCTCTGGTTGGCTGTGAAGACCTGTCCTGCGGTGAGGCCCAGCTCCAGGAGCCTTTCCGGGGCTTTGTCTATGCCGCCGGCGGTGGAAACATGTATCCCCGGGATCACAGGCCGAAGACCCTTCTGAAGTGGTCCGCGGTGAGCTCAGCCCTGCTGATCAGCTCCCGCCTCCTTTCCTCGAGGATGGGCCTCCGTGAGGCATGGCTGCCCCAGGCCAGCCGAAGGGCCGCAACGGTTCCGTTATCGGGAATTCCCGGCCTGCCCGGGGGAGCGGCGAATTCCATCAGGTCCGCCTGCTCCATGAACCGAAGGCACTTGCTCGAATAGGAAACGGAGACCGGCAGGGTTCCCGTCATAACCGAAAGGATCGCCCCGTGGAGGGGGGTTGTTACCATAACAGGACATTTGCCTAGCAGTTCCAGGAATTCCTCGGGGTTGGAGGGGTCGGCGAAGGAAACCCTTTCGGAATGTTTCATCCTCTCGGCGACCAGCCTGCAGAAGACATGGTCGTCATTGGAAAGGGGACCGGTATGGAATGGGAAAAGGATCACCCGGGAATCGGTCCTTCCGGCGTGCCAGTCGAGGAGCTTCGCCCAGGCTGAAGCGGCGGGGAGGGGGTTCCCGGGTTTGTCTATCCCCAGTTTCCTTCGCAGTTCCAGGGGAAGAAGGTGCCTCTTCCTGTTGGAAACATCCCTTGGCGCCGCCCCGAGAACGTTCTGCTTCTCTCCGGAATGGACCGGCAGGGCGAAGGCGCAATCGGCGGCGAGCTTCATCTCCGGTTCACGGAAACCAAGCTGATGAAGGGCATTGAAGGAACCCCGGTCCCGGAGGGTAATTCCACCGGTGGCCCTCAGGGCGAGCCTGGCAAGGAGACGGGTGGGGAAGGTAAGCTCCCTGCCCTGGCCTATGCCCACCGCCCAGGCGAAGGATTTCCTTCCCATAATGAAGGCAAGGAACAGAGGAAGCAGGTTATAGGGGCTGTAGAGCAGGGATGAATCGTCCTGAACAAGCTCCCCGCCACCTACTATGACAATGTTGCACCACTTAACCGCGGAGAACATCGCCCTGAGTCTGCCCCGGCTCACATCGAAACATTTTGCGCCGGGAAACCGCGCCTGTGTCCGCCCGGGATCCGCGGTGAGGATACCTGTCTCCACGCCCATACCCTTCAGCTGGCGGTACTGTGAGCGGAGTATCACCGCGTCGCCTATGTTGGAGCCTCCCGCCTCCAGTTCGCCCCAGCTGAAAGTAACGGCCCTGGTCAGCGCCGGCCTCCGAAATCCCTCAGGGTTTCCGCCATCTTCCTGAGCCTGGTGTCCGCCATGCCTAACACGGTATCCGCCGGGTATCCCCCATGGGTGTTCTTCTCTCCGGCTTCCCTTCCGGTGAGAATCTCTATCCCCTGGGATATGTCACTGATGGCGTAGATGTGGAACCTGCCGTCGGCCACCGCCTGGATCACATCATGGCTGAGCTGGAGATGTCTGGTGTTGGCAACGGGGATAAGAACACCCTGTGTCCCGGTAAGCCCCCGGCTGCTGCACACCTTGAAGAAACCCTCAATCTTGTGGTTCACTCCGCCTATCGGCTGTATCCTGCCGTACTGGTTCACTGATCCGGTTACGGCGATGTCCTGCCTGATCGGTACGCCGGAAAGGGCGCTGAGGAGGGCATAAAGCTCGGTTGAGCTGGCGCTGTCGCCGTCCACTCCGCCATAGCTCTGTTCAAAGACTATTCCAGCGGAAAGGGAGAGGGGGTAATCGCTGGCGAACCTGTTCCGGAGGAAACCGGTTATCACGAACACACCCTTCGTGTGTATGCTGCCGGACATCTCGGCTTCCCTCTCCACATTCACTATGCCCTCGGCTCCGGGACTGACCGTGGCGGTTATCCTGCTTGGAAGACCGAACATGTGATCCACCCCGGAATAGACCGCCAGGCCGTTAAGCTGACCAACGGCGGTACCGGTTGTATCGATCATCACCTGCTCTTCAAGTATTCCCTTAAGGGCGTATTCCTCCCCCAGGTTCAGTCTGAACTCCTTCTCCCTGATGGCGGTTGCCACATCTTCGGCCATTACGATATCCCTGCCGGCCTGGCCGGCCCAGTAGGAAGCCTGACGGACATAGTCCGCCACCATGTTGAACTTGAGGGATATCTTGTCGTTCCGTCCTGTGAGCCTTACCGCCTGCTCCGCTATGGCGCCCATGGCTCCTCTGCTCAGGGGCAGAACCGATTCGGTCTGACAAATGTAGGCTATCACCCCGGCGAAGTCCCTTACATTGTCACCGTGGTTATCCATCATGTCGTCGAAGTCGGCCCTTATCCTGAAGAGGTAGCCGAAATCCGGGTCCTGGGACGCCAGCATGGAGTAAAGCCAGGCGGGTCCTATCAGAATCACCTTCACGTCTATCTCGATGGGTTCCGGCTGGAGCTCCACGGGCATGAATGCCCTTGTTATGTCGTTGGGCCTGGTGACCACGGTCCTGTTCCTTATGGTCTGTATCAGTGTCTGCCAGAGACCGGGGCTCCTTACCACATCCATGGCGTTGATTATCAGGTAGCCCCCGTTGGCCCGGAGCATGGAGCCAGCCCTTATCATGGAGTGATCGCTGTATGGTTTGTTGTCTATCAGTACATGGTCAACATTGCCGAAAAGCCTCACTGTGTCCGGGAACTGCTCAACTATCACCGGCCTGCTGTGGCTCTCGGAGTTGTCCACCACCAGGTTCACCTCGAAGATCACCCAGGGATCTCCCTCGTCGCTTTCAGATGAGAATGCCTCTATGTTGTGAAGTATTGTCTCGGACATCCGTTCCACATACTCGGCGGTCTCCTTGCCCCCCAGCCCGGAGAGCCTCTGGAGTATTCCGTTCACCGTTGGCTTGAGTATCCTTCTGTAGAACCTGTCGAGTTCGGTCTGGGCCTGTATCTCTATTGTCTGGGCGCTTCTGATGGCTGCGGTGAGCAGCTTGAACAGCCTGCCGTGGGTTTTTCTGTACTCGGCGAGCTTCTCGATCTCGATCTTGCCTCCGGCGGCCATCTCCTGGAGTTCCTCGTAGGTCCGGGGCTTATCGTCGATCACCGGAAGGACATCAGGCCGGTTCTGCCCCGGGGCCACCGGTATGCTCACAACGGCGAAACCCGCCTCGAGGGCTTCCTTCTCAACCCTTTCCATCTTTTTCTTTTTTCTGGCGGTAAAGCCCTCCAGCAGGGCATTTTTCTCCGCTGAGGTGCCCTCGCTCTTCAGAACCACCGGTATGTTCTTCTTCAGGAGTTCAATGCAGCCTTCGATGCCTTCCTTGAACTGCCTGCCTTCGCCGGCGGGGAAAACAAGGACCTTCGGCCTGGATGAGTCCTCGAAGTTGTACACATAGCAGATATCCGAGAGATCGCAGCATGATGTGTCTATCTGGTCGAGGATGCGCTTCACGGTGGTTTCCCGGCCGCTGCCGGATACACCTGTAACGAACATGTTGTAGCCGCCGCTGGGTATCTCCAGACCCAGTTTGACCGCCCTTACGGCCCTGTCCTGGCCCACTATCTTCTTCGTGGGCTTGAGTTCGCTGCTCTTCTCGAACTGGAAGAGATCGTCGGGGCAGGTCCATCTGAGTTCTTCTGGCTTAAGGGACTTGAATTGCATTATTCCGCCTTCCGGGAGAGACACCCATGTTTTCCACAGCACTGTAAGAATAGCAGAATCCTGTTTTTTATCAAGACTCATACGGAAATGCAAAAACTCTTATACTTCAGCAACGAACAAAGAAAGGGGATCACACATGCAGGAATTCTGGAATTCTCTTCCGGCAATGCTCTCCACCTACGGCCTCAGGATCATCACCGCCATACTGATAGTCGTTATCGGGCGGTGGCTTGCGGGGTTCATAAGGAAGGGCATCAGAAAGGCCATGACCCGGAAGCAGATGGACCTTACCATAATCGGCTTCACCTCAACGGTGGCCTATGCCCTTCTGTTCGCCTTTGTGATAGTGGCGGCCCTTGGGCAGCTGGGGGTGGAAACATCCTCCATCGTGGCCATACTGGGTGCCTCTGCCCTGGCTGTTGGCCTGGCCCTCCAGGGATCCCTGTCCAACCTGGCGGCGGGGGTGCTGCTTATGGTAACCAGGCCCTTCAGGGCCGGGGACTATGTGGAGGCAGGAGGCCAGGCGGGGGTCGTGGAGAGCATAAGCCTGCTGAACAGCACTCTGAAATCCATAGACAACAAGAAGGTCATCGTTCCCAACTCCTCCATCCTCTCGGCGCCTATCATAAACTACACCGCTGAGCAGATAAGAAGGGTGGACCTGAAGGTGGGCGTGTCCTACAAGACCGATCTGAGAAAGGTCCGCGGGGTACTCATGGACGAAGTTCAGAAGAACGAAAAGGTGCTGAAGGACCCGGTGCCCATGGTGGGGGTGCTGGAAATGGCTTCCAGCTCCGTCAACCTCGTTGTGCGCCCCTGGGTTAAAACCGCTGACTACTGGGATGTGTACTTCGCCCTCACCGAGAACATCAAGCTCAGGCTCGATTCCGAGGGGATAGAAATACCCTTCCCCCAGACCGACGTGCATCTTCACAAGGTGGACTGAACCGGATGAAGGTCGCCGTTGCCGGCGGCGGCGCCGCCGGTTTCTTTGCTGCCGTCACCGCTGCTGAGCACCACCCCGGAAGCAGGGTGACCATTTTCGAGAAAAGCGACGATGTCCTTTCGAAGGTGCTCATCTCCGGTGGTGGCCGGTGCAATGTCACCAACGGCTGCGAAACCATCGAAGGGCTCTGCGCCGGCTATCCCAGGGGAGGCAACTTCCTCAGGAAGACCTTCAGGGAGTTCAGCAACCTCGACGCAATGGAATGGTTCCGGTCCCGGGGGGTTCCCCTGGTGGTGCAGAGCGACGGCTGTGTGTTCCCCGCCTCCCAGAATTCCAGGGACATAGTGGACTGTTTCCTGAGGGAAGCCTGGAAGCTGAAGGTCGATATAAGGACCGGGACACCGGTGAAGGGCATCAGATCGAGGGAGGGAACCCCTGTACTTGAACTGGGGGGTACCGAGAACCGGGAAGAAGCCTTCGACAGGGTCATAGCCGCCACAGGAGGCGCCAGGAAAGGGGCGGATCTCGATTGGCTCCGGGTTCCGGGCCATGACATCTCCCAGCCGGTGCCATCCCTTTTCACCTTCAACATGCCGGAGGAGCCCGTAACAGGCCTTATGGGTGTGGTTGTGGAAAACGCTTCCATCACGATCCAGGGAACCAGGCTCCGGGCCGAGGGCCCCCTGCTCATAACCCACTGGGGCATGAGCGGCCCGGTGGTCCTGAAGCTGTCATCCCTGGGGGCCAGGCTCCTCCACGGAATGAACTACGACTTCAGGGTAAGCGTGAACTGGGTGAACATCGTGAATAATTCCGAGGTCCTGAATGAACTGGAAAAGGTACGCTCCCTCCACTCGGCCAGAATGCTTATGAACTACCGGCCTCTGGCCCTCCCTGAAAGGCTCTGGCAGTTCCTTCTGGAAAGATCCGGCCTTCCCGGCGGCAGGAAATGGGGAGAGCTGGGCAGGAACGGAATGAATCGTCTCACGAGCATCCTCACCAACGATGTGTATACGGTAAAGGGGCGCACCTCCTTCAGGGAGGAGTTCGTGACATGCGGCGGAGTGGGGCTGAAGGGTGTCGACCCGAAAACAATGGGGAGCAGGGTGTTCAAAAACCTCTACCTGGCCGGTGAGGTCCTGGACATCGACGGCCTCACCGGCGGCTACAACTTCCAGGCGGCCTGGACCACGGGGTTCATAGCGGGACTGCTAAGGAACTGAGGCGATGACCTCGGCTATACGTATGCGAAGGGGATCGGAATGACACCTCAGGACCAGGGTTACCCCGGGACGCCTTAAAAGGACCGAAGCCCTGCCATACCAGGGAGCCGGGGCGAAAACATCGGCGACTCCGGTCTCATCCTCGACCATGAGGAAACCGCTGCCCCGGTCCAGCCCCCTTCGGGAAAGAACCCGCCCCCATATCACCGAGGTTCCCTCCACGGGCATATCCGCTACGGGAACCGTTCCCGTCGGCCGGGTGATGAAGGCAAGGGGATGGGCCTCTGTGGTAACCTCCATCAGTTCCAGCTCCCGGGCGGCCCTGACCCGGGCAGTGTAGCCGGGAAGGGGCGGCGGGGGCATCCCTTCCGGGAAAAGGCCCACCGCCCCCTCCCGGACGCACCACGAAGCCTGGGGCCGGTTCATCCCCATGGAATCGAAGCAGCCGGCCATGGCCATGTTCAGGGCCAGCTTAAGGCCGATCCCCGCGGTTCTCACCTGGGCGGGATGGGTGTAGGGCCTTCGGCTTCTCAGTTTTTCGAACTCGGTTTCCCCCATCCCCGCCAGGTATCCCATGCCGATCATTATGCTTCCCTCCCCGGGGGATACGCAGAACCAGCTGGAATCGTTCACATCCGGCGGGAGGATGCTCAGCCCCAGCCTTCTGGCCTCCTCGATGTAGACGATGTGCCTGTAGAAACCGCCTCCGGCTGCAAGGAAGGCGGCCATTGCCCCGGCGGGTCTCTCGGCCTTTATGGCGGCATAGGTGGAGGCTATGGAGGCATAGGTCATTGCGTGGGCCTTGCAGAAGCCGTAGCCGGCGTATCCCGAGAGAAGCTCCCAGCCCCTTTCAGCCATTTCCCGGGACAGGCCGTTCGCAACGCACCTTTCCAGAACCTCCCCTTGCCGGGCCTCCCCACGTTTCAGCCGGCGCCTCATGAGGTCGCCCTCGGGGGGAGGAAGGCCCATCAGGGCACAGGCGGCCTCGGTTACGTTCTCCTGATACAGCATGACCCCCCTGTTCTCCCTGAGGATGTTCCAAAGGGGCGGGGGCACATTCTTCTCTCCCCCGGCCATGTACCTGTCCCGGCCTCCGCCGGAGGCCGCCCCGGGCCGAACCAGTGCAAGGGCCCGGGCCACATCCTCCACGGAGGTTATGTTCATCCTTCTCAGAAGCCCGCGCATGGCGGGGCTCTCTATGTGGGGAACCCCTATGGTTCCCCCCCGGTTGATCAGCTTCAGTGTTCTTTCATCGAGAACCCCGGAATGGCTGACCAGCTTCCCCCCGGCCAGGGCCAGGGCGGTAAGACCCCTCTGCCCGAGAAGATCCATCTTAATGAGCCCCAGGTACTCCACCCCGTGCATGTCCAGCTGTGTGACGGGAAGCCCCCCTGAACACATTTCCACCGGAACCGCCGAGGCTATGAGGCCATCCCCGACAACGACTCCGCATGGATGGGGCATCAGATGGGAGGGAAGCCCCTTCAGGAGTTCAGCCTTTTCCAGCACCTCCGCGGGAAGGGGCTGTTTCCAGACCGGGTTCGCGGTGTTCCGGGAAAGTTCCGCCAGCACATCGGTTTCATCCCTGGAAACCCCCAGGGCGGCGCAGGCCACCCGGACCGCGGACCGGGTTCTGTAGGTGACCGTGGCGGAAACCGCTGCGGTCCTGTTGCCCCATTCATCCAGGAACCACCTGTAGACATCGTCACGGCGGCTGCCGTCGATGTCGAGGTCGATGTCCGGAGGGTCGTCCCGAAGCCTGTTGAAGAACCGGGTGAAAGAGAGCCCGTAGCGGATGGGGCAGATGACAGAAAGCCCCAGCAGCCTTGAAACCAGGCTCCCCGCCGCTGACCCCCTGGCAACCGCGGGTATTCCCCGGCTTTCGCAGTGCTGAAGGATCCTGTGGAACACCAGGAAGTAGCCGCACAGCCCGGCGCCGGCCAGGGCCCGGAGCTCTTCGAAAAGCCTTCGTTCAGCCGCTTCGCTCGTGCCATAGAGCTCCCTCAACCTGGGCAGCAGCAGTTCACGGAGGGCGGCGGCATCGTTGCCGGTTATCACAGGGGGCCTGCAGGGGCACCCGGCTGGCAGGGTGCAGACCACCTCGGAGAGCCTGAGATTGTTCCTGAAGGCGAAGGGTGCCTTCCTCCAGAGGTCCGGTGAAAATGAAGGCACCGGCCCCGTGCAGCCATGTAGGTGGGGGCGGGTTACATGGGAGTCGGGAAGGAGTTCGTCGAACCGGCGGAGCATGCGGTGAACCTCCGGGGAGCCCCGTTTGCAGTACATGGCCGGGGAACAGGCCAGGGGAAGAACACCGGGAGGACAGTGGGGATCGCTGCCCCCGGGGTACACCGGGACATGAACCATTCCCCGGAAGCCCCTGTCCATCAGCTGAACTGCACACCGTGTATCCTTTACCACTGCGAAGAGGTTCTCGGAGCTCCTGATGGCCTCTTCGGGGGAAACCCTTTCGGGTATCCGCCGGGAGGTGACCAGGCCGCAGAGCTGGCTCCAGCCGGAGGCCAGGGCCCCGAAAACACCCTCTTCCAGCTCGGCCCCGGCGACCCCCTTGATTCCCATGCCCGATGCCGCCAAGGCGAAGCGGTGGGTTCCGTGAACACCATCGGTGTCCGCCAGCATCACACCGCCAAAGCCCCCCAGATGGGCTTCTTCGACCAGGGTTTCCGGAAGGTCGGTTCCCCATCTGAAGCTGTATGCGCTCTTTACCCACAGAAGAAGAGGTTTTTCCATGGATTAATACTACACAAATGTTTACAAAGGAGCAACCGGGGGAGGCCCCCTAGAAACCCTCTCCGGAGACAGCCTGCCTGGCCACCATCACATCGGTCATGAACTCCACAGGGGCATGGTTGTCGGTTAGCACCATGCCGCCGCCGGGAGAGAAGGGTCTGAACATGGGCTCGAAAAGCTCCGCTGTTCGGGCAAGGGGACGGTTCCATACCAGTATGGACTCGGCGGATGGAGCGGTGACAGGAGCATCCGAGGCAATGAGCATGTAGTTCCTGTCATCGGCTACACCGGCAACATAGATGAAGGGGAAGACCTCACCGGCGGTCCTGCCCAGGGACTGGAGCAGCGGCGAGTCCTCGGCCAGGGCGTTCACGTTCATGGCGACTATTCCGCCGGGCTCAAGACGGCTTCTTATGGCTGAAAAGTACTCGAGGGTGGTGAGATGGAAGGGTATGTAGATCTGGTTGCTGTAGGTGTCGGTGATGATGATGTCGTACATGTCGGCGGAGTTGTCAATGAATATCCTGCCGTCGGCGGTGAAGACCCGGGCATCCTCCCGTTCGGTGCCGAACCATTCATAGCCCAGCTCGGTGACACTGCGGTCTATCTCCACGGCGTCGATGCAAAGCTCCGGCATATGTGGCCTTACATAGAAGGCCAGCCAGTGGGGAATGGTCCCGGCCCCGGCCCCTATGACCAGAATATCCATGGGACCGGTTCCCCGGGTCATGTAGGGCAGAAGGAGATAGCTTTCGTAGTATGTAGCCGCCGGGTTCAGCGTGTTCCCCTCCCTGGCTATGGACTGAATGCCGCCCCCTTCGTTCACTATCAGAACGGTGGAACCGTTGCTCCTTCTCTGAACCTGAAGATACTGATAAACGCTCTCCTCCTCGTGGACTATGTAACCGCCCTGCCTGATGCCGTGGCCTGAAAGCAGCCAGCCCGAGGCGGGAAGCAGAAGGAGCAGAAGGACCAGCCTGTTCCTGCCCCGGAGCCCCAGTCCTCCCAGGAGGATCAGCATTCCAGAGCAGAGAAAAAGGGTTTCCCGGGTGCCCAGGAAGGGAATGGTAACCAGAGAGGAGCCCAGGGTTCCGGCGATGCTTCCCAGTGTGGACATGGCATAGAGGGAACCGGCGGTCCTGCCTGTGTTGTCCGCCCTGGCCAGAAGTTTCACCATGAAGGGACTCACCATTGCAAGAAGGAAAACCGGGGGCACGAACACCGCGATGACACCGATGAAGGACAGAAGGATGATGTTAACCGGGGTTCCGGTTATTCCCATGGTCAGCCTGGCGAAGAACAGTTTGCCCGCATGGGGAATGAGGGCTATCAGGACACCGGTGGCCACAGGTATGGAAAAGAGGATCTTCCAGTAGGGCCTCCGGTCCGCCAGCCTGCCCCCCACCCAGTACCCCAGGGACATGGCCGCAAGCACCACGGCAATGAGCACCGACCAGACTATCATGGATGTTCCGAACCACGGGGCGATGAACCGGGAGGCGCTCATCTCCGTGGCCATTACAGCGGCGCCGGTGAAGAAAACGAACAGGTGAGGGGGGACGAAGCTGTTCCTCCCGGCGGCGGACACCGGGCTCAACTCCTTGTCCGGTGGGGCATATCCCCGGGAAGGACAAGGGACAGCTCCACAAGGCCGGCTATTTCTCCGGATGAATCCCTCCAGGCGGTCTGATGGATGAGTTTCCTCACCCCGGACCTCTCGATGGTATAGGTGTTGGTGCCACCGGTGGCGAGGAGGTTTTCGATGATCTCCCGGGACCGGGGGTTGTGGTGCGACATGAGGTCGGTGCCCACCAGAGCCCTTCCGCCCCGGTCCGCGAAGGTTTCCGCGGATGCATCGTTCATGTAAACCACCCTGTGACTGGCATCGGTAACGGTGACCGCCCCGGGAAAACCCTTCACCCAATCTGGCATAGCTTCCATTCAGACTCCTTTCGCCCGCAGGCGGGAACAGGTCGTTGACCCTTAGCAAAGGTGGAAATATAGATAAAAGATACGGAAGGAGTTTACATGTCGGAAGATCTTCTGAAGGAAGCGGATGAGCTCGCCGGCGACAGCAGACCGGCGGGAAGGAGGAAGGGCGGGAAATTCCCTGTGAAGCCAGTGACACTGGGGCTTCTCCTGGCGCTTCTTGCGGTTTTCGGTTTCAGAACCGCCAGGGATATCACACTTCAGCCGGAGCCATCCTACCGGGCGCTTCTCCCCGACTCCGCCTCCATTGCGGAGTCCGCCATTCTGCTGGAGTACCATGTGGCTTCGAACGGGTCATTCCCCGATGGATTCAAGGACCATGTCGAATCCACCGATGGAATATCCCTCACGGTGAACCCCGACGGCTCCTTCACATACTCCGAAGGGGACTTTACCCACCGCTCCGCCCCGGGTCTTCTAGCCCCGGGAGGTGAAGAATGAAAGGCAGGAACACCGGGTTCACCCTTATCGAACTCATGATAGTAATCGTTATACTGGGCATCCTTGCCGCCATTGCCATTCCCAGGTACAGGGATGTAACGCTGAAGGCCCACGCAACGGCAATAGTCTCCGACACAAGGCTCATTCTCCATGCGGCCCAGCTCTATGTGGCGGACCACGGCCACTATCCCCCGGACGGCTGGTGGGGGGAGGTCACCCCGGATCTGGAGCCCTATCTCCCCGACGGCTTCAGTTTCTCCCGGACCCCTGAACTGGATGTGATGTACTCCTTCGACAACGCCATGTATCCCGTGGAGCACCAGGGCTACGCCAGGAGCGTCGGGATATGGGTGTCGGTGAGTGTCTGGACCAAGGATCAGAACATACTCAACGCCATCATGGATGTGGCCCCGGACTACATGGAACCCGCCAGGCCCCTCTGGGGCAGGAAAAGGGTAGCGGCGGTGATCATACCCTACTGATCGCCGCAGGGAGGGAGAGACCTTTGACCAAGGACTTTTTCGGGATGTCATCCCGGAACACCGACATAAGGACCGAGCTTACCGCCGGGGCAACTGTATTCCTCACAATGTCCTACATCATCTTCCTTCAGCCGGCCATTCTTTCCGGGCAGCTTTTCGGAATTGATACCGGCCTCGACCACGGCGCGGTGATGACGGCAACATGCCTGTCCGCGGCGATAGCATCGATAATAATGGGGCTCTATGCGAAGTATCCCATTGCCCAGGCGCCTGGAATGGGAGAGAACTTCTTCCTCGTTTTCAGCATTATTCCCGCGGCGGCCACTCTGGCCTCGGTGCGAAGCGGCGCCACCACACCCTGGCAGGTGGCCCTGGGAGTGGTTTTCATAAGCGGAGTGCTCTTCCTGATCATATCCCTTCTGGGTGTCCGAAGCAGGCTCATTAACGCACTAAGCCCGGGCATGAAGGCGGGCATCGCCGCGGGCATAGGGCTCTTCATTGCCTTCATAGGGCTAAGGAACGCCGGTTTCGTTCTAACCGATCCCGGTACGGCGGTAAAGCTGAACCCCGACTTCACCAGCCCGGACATATGGGTCTTCCTCTCCGGGCTGTTCATCACCGGTGCCCTCACCGCCAGAAAGATCAGGGGAAGCGTTTTCCTTGGAATAATGGCCACCACCCTCATCGCAGTCGTGCTCAGGCTGACCCTGCCGGAAACAGCCACAGCGGGAACCATGCTTCAGGGGTTCACACCATCCTTCCGGATATTCTCAGCGCCGCCCTCACTGGCGCCCACATTCATGAAGATGGACATTACAGGGGCCCTTAACATGACCATGCTTCCCTTCATAGTAATCCTTCTTTTCATGGATGTCTTCGACACCATAGGAACCCTTGTGGGGGTTTCAAGCAGGGCGGGCCTCCTGAGGGACGGCCGCCTTCCCAACATCGAAAGGGCACTTGTGTCCGACGCCGCGGGTACCGTTATCGGGGCAGTAACGGGCACCAGCACAGTAACCAGTTTCATTGAGAGCGCCGCAGGGGTGGAACAGGGCGGACGAACGGGACTCACCGCGGTAACAGCCGGGGTTCTCTTCCTTCTGGCCCTTTTCTTCGCACCTGTCTTCGCCATGGTGGGCAGCTATGCGGTGATTACCGCGCCGGCCCTGGTGATAGTGGGGGCTCTGATGATCCAGGGCATAGCGGGGATCGACTGGAAGGACTTCTCGGAAGCCCTTCCAGCCTTCTTCACCATGATAGCCATCCCCCTCACGTATTCCATAGGGGACGGCCTTGCCGCCGGTTTCATCAGCTACCCGCTGATCAAGCTCCTGGCGGGAAAGGGCAGGGAGGTCAACTGGCTGATGTACCTCATGGCATTCGTCCTGCTGTTCTATTTCATACTTGTCAGGGCCGGGCTGGACTAGTTCAGAAGACAGAAGGCGGTGGTGCCGTCCCAGCTCGAACCAAGGCTCTCATAGCTTCCGGACGCCACATCGGTCTTCCAGAGGGATCCCTGCCATACGCAGTAAACGAAGTTGTTGTCCGCGGCCATTTCCGTGGCGCCCTGGTATCCTCCGCCCAGGCTCTCGTAGTCCCCGCTCACCGGGTCCACCCGGTAGAGGGTGTCTCCCTGTATCACGAAGAAATAGCGGGAGGACCCGGCGGCGGCGGTGGTGCCGGCATAGCTCGAGGGCAGTTCGGTGTAGTCGCCGGTGACCGGATCGGTCCTGTAGAGAACGTCGTTCTGTATCACCATAAGGGCTCCTCCGGCCCAGGCGATGTGGGTGGTGCCGGCGTAATCTCCCGGCACAGCTTCCCAGCTGCCGTCGGAGGGATTCACTGAATAGATCACATCGTTCTGAACCGCGTAGAGCCTTCCATCGCCTGCGGTAAGCGCGGTGGCCCCGCTCCAGGTGTCAGAGAGTTCGGTCCATGAACCGTCGGCTGCATCGACCCTGTAAAGGATGTCGTTCTGTATTGCGTAGAGCCTTCCCCCGAGGGAGGCGAGGAGTTCGGTGCCCTCCCATGTTTCGGAAAGGGCTTCCCAGTTACCGGTGCCGGTGTCGGCCACATAGAGAACATCCCCCTGAACCGCGCAGATCTCCCCCGCCCATGCGGTGAACGCCAGAAGCAGCACAGCTGCCATCATTGCTTTTCCCATTGTTTTCCCCTTCCTTTCATGAGTGATTACCTGATGGATTCCCGCCCCGGGGAAACTTCCTTCAGGTTTTGAAGTACAAGTATAAACCTGCAAAACCGTCCGGTAAACAAGATATTTGCCCGGCGCCCCCCGGCGGGTATATTGGCCGGGCATTCACAAAGGAGGACAAATGAGAAAGCTCTTTGCAGCCGTTCTTGTAACGGCCCTTTTCACGGCATGCTCAGACTCGCCGAATTCCCCCGGGGGAACCCTTCCCGTGGTACAGAACTGCAGGATAGTCGAGGACGACTGCTCCGGAGACACCGTCGCCGTGGCCTGGGACCCTGTCAGCGTGGAAGTTGACGGTTACCGGGTATGGTACGCCGACACCAACCCGGGAAGCTGGGAGATAGTGGCCCAGGTGGAGGGCACCGCCACACAGCACATAGCCACCAGAACCGGATACTACTGCGTCGACGCCATAAAGGCCCTGGATTCTTCCGAGGAGCAGTCCAACAAGGCGGACAACCGCGCCGAGATGTACCTGGTGGACGACACCATGTCTGTTTACGGAACCAGCGGCATACAGTTCTTCGAGACCCACACCGCCCTGGGCGACGCCTCCCAGGGATCCTTCGCCCAGGACCTCTACATAGAGTGGGCGGGGGACACCATACTGTTCTACAGCGGGAACCATGACCCGGCAAATTATCCCGGCGGCACCGCCTCCATGATTGCCCCGGCGAACAACTACCTGGCTCCCGGTCCCGGTGACCCTGCCTGGAAGAACTCCGCCGCGGCAATCGAGGGCTACACCTACTTCGTCATGCTTGAAAACGGCTACTACGCCATTTTCTCCGTAGACACCGTTTTCGACAACTGGGTGGTCATCAACTCCAGCCAGTACCAGCCGATCTTCGGGGTGAGGCTCTTCAACCCGTTCATCTACTAAAACTTCAGCGCATTGTTCAACGGCCCCCGCAAGGGGGCCTTTTCTTTGGCCTCATATACTTAACTCCCTCACGCTGAAGCAGGAGAGAGGATAGAAGGCAGCAAGTGTCGGGATCGAGATTCAGGGTTAGAAAGAAGGAACCTTCCAGCAAGACTGGGACTTACCAGAAGGCTCAGCTTCTCAACTAATCTTAACTCATCGAGCCAAATCAGGAACCAGCAGAGATCAATATCGGTGTCGTTCTCAGCATCACATTCTGGTAAGCTCTGATTTTTACTTCGATTACCTGTGCAGGTACAAATTGGAGCGGGGATTTTGGTTGTATATAGCAGTAGAGATGTGTGTGATTCTTGTTACCAGCTCTTGACACAAGACCCACGCTCAAGTATGAATTGGATAGAAATTCAACACCAGTAGGTACGCTTACTGGCGCCCGCCGGGTTACGATCCGGCGGGTTGTGTTTTATGGAGAATGATGAGTCGCACAGTTTTTATTGTTGATGGCTTTAACTTATATCATTCTCTCGCAGATGCTGAAATCTATGCTGGCAAAAGCACTAAATGGTTGGATTTACACAAGTTGTGTTCATCTTACCTTTCGACAATTCAAGGACATCTTAAGGAAAGACCTCACCTCTCCGCTATTTACTATTTCTCCGCGCCACCAAAGCACGCAGATAGTAATAGATATTTTAGGCATTCCCTTTACATGGGGTGCTTTAAGGCTACAGGGATCAGTGTCAAACTCGGACGATTCATGAAGAAAGAAAATACTTGTCCTCAATGCAGTTCCGTTTTTCATACTTACGAAGAAAAAGAATCTGACGTAGCTATGGGCGTAAAGCTGGTAGAGGTCTGTTTCAATGACAAATGTGATGAGGCAGTGATTATCTCCGGAGATACTGATTTACTCCCTGCAGTTAAGATGTGTAAGAAAGTGCGACCCGACATGCCCATCTTCTTTATCTTTCCTTATCAAAGAAAAAACGATGTATTGGCCAACCAGGCGAACGCCTCTTTCTCGATCAAACCTGACACATATAAAAGATGTCAATTCCCCGATCCTTTTGTTTATGCCAATGGAAAAACAGTCCAGAAACCCTTCCACTGGTAGAAACTTACACCACTTGGGGAGTTAAGCATATCAGTCCCTTTTCTTTGGGACTTATATGCTTAACTCCCTTACAACTGAATTTATCTTGTAAGTAGTGGTAGTGCAATAGTTAACCCAATTCCAATAAGAGTGGCCAATTTACCAAAATTATTCCACTCCCATTTTCCAAATAGTACTAATGGCAACGATTCTATGAAAATGAAACTTGAAACACCAAGCTGGATTTTTCCAAGAATACTATTACTACTAATGGCTCCAATAACGCTGAGCAATGAAATAAGGCATACAGAAATTCCTAATACCCTATCGGACAAAATAACCATATTTATCACTTCAGGTGGTTTGGAAATTCTTCGAGTTGCTTCCGCTATAATTTCAGCCGATATGTCATGTTTGCATTTTTCTGAGTCATGTGCAAAACTGTTGCTATTTCTTTCATCAATGAATACTTCATTAATATCTTTGATCAAGAAATCAGTTTTGTAAATATTCATAATGTATATGTCTGTTATATACAATGTTATGCCATTGATTAATGTGGCAGAATTAGGAGTCCTCCTTTGATATGGCTCAAATAGAATTGAATAATACGGCTCCAAATCTGTAATGTTCATAATTGAATATTTACTATTGCTCCCAATAAAAATGTGATAGTATTTAACTTTTTTGATCATGTCTTCTCCTCATAATTCGGGCAATCAGTTTCCTTGCAAACAAAATCACATGTTCCCTGAGCTATCAATATTCTGTTCTCGTCATGTATGTATTTCAGATGACACCAAACAATATCCATGTTGTAGTTGAATCCAGCAGAGGATTCCCTTTCCGATGTTTCTATAAGTTGATTATGGCAGATGCCTTTTCTGAATCCAACTGTGCTCATTAGACTCCTTTCTCAGTTCTCTATTCTCAACCATCTAAAACTCATATGGCAAAGCGCAAGTCTGCTAGGAATCAGTTCAGAGTGTGCTAACTATAGTATGTGGCATTTCTGCTATCATTTCGTAAATTGCTTTAATGGAAACTAATCTTCTTATCAAATTTGGTCAACGAGTAAGGGTGCTAAGACTGGCCGCTGGAATGTCTCAAGAAGAACTGGCAAAGAAAGCTGGAGTACACCGTACTTATGTAGGCATGATTGAACGAGGCGAAAAAAATATTACCTTGAAAAGCATTAACAAACTTGCACTTGCCTTAAATGTTGCAATAGATGAACTGTTAGGGGGAATGTAGTGTGCACCATAGATGTGATTGAGGCTCAAAGAGAAGCTATTCAAGAGTCTATGAATAAGTTAATAGCTATAATCGGTAATATTAATATCGGAAATAAGGAACAGTTTCCTTATGGGTGGCGTAAGTCCGCAAAGGGGCGAACGGTTTGGAGGATTCTGGAAGAAGCAATCATTCAGAATTTAGAGTTACATAGTGAGAAGTGTGGTCTTGAATCTGCAACTCCTTCTGCGTCGGAAGTAAGTGTAT